>ERZ808275.94-NODE-94-length-55123-cov-6.046088_pt1 | contig 55123 bp, 71 predicted proteins | sample MGYA00520894_ERZ808275 | MGnify/ENA primary metagenome ERZ808275 (study PRJEB31516, sample SAMN03275598) | gut metagenome | biome: mammalia-associated habitat; material: feces | host: Papio cynocephalus | place: Kenya | collected 2012-08-03 ... | reverse complement strand
TCTTAATCGATAAAGAAGACGATACGAATAAATATATAAATATAAATAATAATTTATTAAATATATAATATATACTATAGTATTTTTTTAGGGGGGGTATATAGTTTTTATATTCATTGAAACAGTATGTATTATATATACCCCCCTTTTAAAATTTTTAATTTATATATTTTTTCGTGTTTTCCGGGGGTGTAACTATGGCGTTTATAAAAAAGCAGACCGTACGTAAGTGGCTGGATAATTACAGCTACATAGTTTATGGCGGCAGACCAGACGGCGACGGCGGCAACAGCGGACAAAAACCTATAGACGGAATAACTAACCGACAGCTTACAAAAATAATGCTGGAAAGTGCTATAAACAAGCTGCCAAGCGACTTAAAGCGTGTTGTTTATTTTCGTTGGGTGGATAATTTTCCCCTTGCTTTTGTCTTAAATGCGTTGCAAATGACGAAAGACCAATACTATTACAGATGTGATAAAGCTGTAGCTTTTATGTGCGATATTTTAAATCAAGTTTAACTATCGTTTGTCCTATGGACAACTTTTAAACCTTGATATTTTCCGAATATTATGGTATAATTCTATTATAATAGAATTATTATAACATAAATAGGTTTTTGGGGCGGTACACTTTTAGCGAGTGACCGCCTTTATTGCCGTTCACAGACGTGTTTTGTGCGTGTGGACGACGGAAAACGTGTACAGAAAGGGGGTAAATCGTATGGCAAACGACGTTACACAGTTACCAGAAAACTTTGACCCGTACGATATGCGGTTAAAAGTAAAATTTCACGAAAAAGCAGACCAGAAGAACGTTATAGCTATTGTGCGTAATTCCCCTACTTTGTGTTGTGGAGCTATTACGGGCAGCAAGTTTTGTAAAAACAGCGCTGGGGCTGGTACAGACCACTTAGGCTACGGGCGTTGTCGTATTCACGGCGGGCGAAGCACGGGACCTAAGACAGAGGAAGGCAAGCGCCGGGCTAATCAGAATAACATTAAGCACGGTTTGTATATGAAAACACTGTTACCCGGTGAAGAAGAAATCTTTAACCAGCTTAGCAGTGACGAGGATAGCCCTAAAAGCCTTACCCACGAAATCAACATACTAAAGACTAAGATTATTGCATATCTTACACGACAAGCCGATAAGTTTAAGGAAAACGTAGAGCAATACGGCGAAGATGTGGCATATTCAAAGTCTAAGGTTTGGCGTTCAGAGGGCGAAGGCGTACGTAACTGCTACCACGCCGGGACTATAGAAGACCCGGCACTTGACAGAGCGTTACGAACTTTACGCAGTTTGGTAGAAACGCATAACCGACTGTCTGGCGACGAAGGCGCGGACGACGTTGTGACTGTTATCAATAAGGAGTTGCAAGCAGCTTCACAAGGTAAAGTAGTGTTGAGCTGGTCCGCTCCAGATAGCAGAAAACCTAAAAATAGTAGTGAAAAATGTAGTAAAGACGCTGAATAAATGGCGTCTTTTTCTTGTTAAACGCTGTAAATACGGCGTTTTTTATTTATACAGGCACATTATTAGTTATTATGTGGCTTACAGAAAGGGGGCGTCTGTAGTGTGCTTAGATGAAAAACTTTGTAAAGGGTGCGTTTGTAAAACTTGCAGAAAAAGCGAGTATAACGGTGCTATGTTTGTATGTTCGGCTAATGGCTGTAGCGTTTGCAATGATAATAATATTATGCGTTTGCAAAGGTGCGACAGTTACGAAGATATAGCAGACTGTAACGCAGACGACTTACGACTATGAGTAATGCCTATACTACCGAATTTACATACGAGTGCGATACCGACCCTGTAACAGGTGCGCCTACTATGGTGGCTATCCCCCATACCGTCGCAGCTGCTAAAGAAGGACTACCATACAACGTAATAGCGAATTTTGCGGACCTGTTTAAAAGGGAAAACCTACGGGAAGCGTGGCGTTTGTTGCGTAAAAACGACCCTTTTGACTACCAAATACAAGTAGCTGACGCTATTATATTTAGCTGTATTAACGGTTTGGGTTGGTATTTTGTCGTGCAGATTACACGACAAGCCGGGAAGAATGAGATAAGCGCTTTTATTGAACACTATTTACTGCTGTATGGTTGGTATTTTGGCGTAGCCGTGTCCGGGGTAAAGTTTGCCCCGGTTTTTAAGCCACAGGTACAGGCTTCAATGGATAGAATAGAGGGCGCAGACGCCCCGGATAGCGGCGGTATGGCTGGCAGTACATTAACAAGCGGACGATTTAAGGTAGACGGGCGTGTATGCAAGTATCGTAAGTCGGACGGCTATAAATATCATATAGGCCCGCCGCGCGACAGTAACAAATGGGCGTTTTTATCTATTAACCCTACTGCTAATATTGCGTCGCAGACAGCCTATACGCTTTTAGAGGGTGACGAAGCCCAGGATATAGACGGTGACAAGTGGGAACGTGACGCCCAGCCTATGGGGTCTTTTAATAATGCTACTACCGTTCTATGGGGTGTTGCGTGGACTAAAGACAGCTTTATATACAAAGGTGAACAGCAAGCGCACGATATGGAAAGGCGTTTAGAAAAACAGTTAGGCTACAAGCCTAAACTTGTATTTAAGATAGACGCAAACGCTGTTATAGCTTCCGGGAACGAGAATTACAGAAAGGCGTTTGAAAACCAGGTAGCACGTTTAGGAATGGACCACATAGCAATACAAACGCAGTATTTACTTAACGCTGTAGACGCTATAGGGCGTTTCTTCAGCTCCGAGCAGATAGCCCGTATGTTTCATAGCGATTATGAAACAGCTGTAGAGCCTATCAAAGGGCATACGTATATATGGGGGCTTGACGTAGCCGGGCAAGAGGAAACCAGTACAGATATTAACGCCGCTGTAGGTATGCACAAGCGGGACGCGCTAAGTCTTGTTATAGGTGACCTACATAAGGACGGTACGGTAGTCCCGGTTTGCTTTTATCAGTGGGTAGGCAAGCAGCACACTAAAGTACGTGCTATGTTGCCGAAGATAATACGTTACTGGAATTGCTTAGGCGGTGTTGGTGACGCTACGGGTATCGGTGAGCCGTTGGTATATTATCTGCAAGAGGTGTTAGACCGTAATAATGCCGGGTTAGTGGAAGCATATAAGTTTAAGGCTATGGGTGACGAGAGTAAAAGCAAATTAGGTTATACCGCTTACGATTACGTAGACAATGACCTTTTTAAAATGCCTAAGCCGCCTACTGACCCGGACCAGTACGAGCTATGGCAAGAAGTACGCTGGCAGTTGGAGCATTTAACACGTGAAGCGAAACGCCAGCAATGTATAAATTTTTACGTCCCGGCTAATGCAGAGCCGAGAAAACCGGGACACGAGCCGCACGACGATTTAGCTATGGCTACTTTTCTTTTGATACGGGCGGCACGAAATATTAACGTAAATTCAAGACAGGCTACGGCGTTTGACCGTAACCGTGTTGTGTAGAAAGGGGGTTATAATATGGCGACATTTACTACAATACCCGTTACGCTGGCTGTAAAAGCTAAAGCTACAGCCGAGGACGCTACAAACTGGGTACAGGATAATAATGCGTGGCTTAGTAATGTTATCAGTAAACACGATAATTGGTTAAGCGACGCAGAAGTAGAAAAATATCAGTTAGCGTATGACGGTGCGCTTGATGAAATAGCTAAGCGTGACAAGGCACGTACGGACGGCGTAAACTATAAATTGATAGCGAACTACGCAGCTATTATCATAGACACGCTTGTAGACTATATGTTAGGCAAGTCACCTATATACACTGTAGAAGACCCGGAGCAAGAGGACGACGAAACCGACGAAGCGGAAATTATCACCGAATACCGTAAAAAGCTAATGGAGCTGCTGAAAGAAAAGGCTACGCTTGTATTAAGTGAAATGCTTCGACAGGGCTGTATAGCCGGGTACTCTGCTGTAATCTGTTGGGTAGACGAACAAGGTAACATAGATTATAACGAATATCCCGTACAGGAAGTCATACCCGTATACGACGCACGTAACAGGCTTGTTATGGTACTACGTAAGTACACCGTAGAGGTGATTACAGACGGGCAGACCGTAGAACGTACACGCTTAGAGGTATACGACGACCGTTATATAACGTACTATATCGGTGACACGTCCGGGGGTTTTGCGCTTGATGAAACAGAGGTAGCCAGCGGTAACCCTATTGAACATAAAGCGGGGCGTATTCCTGTTGTTATCTATGACAACAGCAAGCCGTCAAGCTACGCAGACCGTATAAAGTCCTTCGGTAAAAGCGACCTTAGCTTTGGAGCGTTTGACCTAATCGTAGCTTATGCACACGGTTTAAGTGATAAGGCTAACCTTGTCGAGTATTTACAGGATATGTACTTACTGCTTACCGGGGTTGACGTAGACGAAAACGAAGTATTAAAAATGCGTAAAGCACGTGCTATAGCCTTAAAGGACGCTAACAGTAAAGCGGAGTTTATAGCACAAAATCAAGCTGACGGAGCGGTGGAAAACTTTTTAACGCGCCTAAGCAAGGATATTTACGATACAACTAATACGCCGCGGCTTAGTGAGCTGAACGGGGCTACGGCTACTGAAATTAAAATGAAGTATGCGGCACTTGACATTAAAGCCGGGAAAAAAGAGCCGCGTTTAATTGCTGCAATACGGCAGCTGCTGGGTATACTTACCGATTTTCTGAATACGCGTAAGCTGGTGGATAACCATATAACCGATACATACGAAATAGTGTCAAACCGCGACGTCGTAGACAGAGCGCAAGGCTTGTACAGTGACACCTGGGTAGATGTGTCACTTGTGCGTAACCTACCGCAGAACTACGAGGAAATAGCAAATATCGTAGCTACGCTGTCTGATACTGTCCCGGACAGCTACCTGTTTGAATTGCTGTGGTTTATCGACGACCCGCAAAAAGCGTTAGAGGAAATGAAAGCACAAAAGGCTGAAAACAATATAAACAGTCTTACCGCTTTGGGGTATGACAGCAACAGCGCCCCGAACACCGACAATAACGGTAACCCGGACGACGACAATAACACGGCTGAATAAAGGGGGCGTTACGTGTGGATAAACTGACGGAACGTTTAACAAAAGACCTTAACGGCTATAATGAATACTTTGCTAATGAGCTGGAAAACCTCATAGGTAAACGAGCTGATGAACTTGCACCGCTTTATAGACGGTTGCAAAAAACAGCTGTAGAACAGTTGGAGCAACTTAATAAGGAGCTTGAAACCGTCCCGGAAGCTAAACGCAAGTCAAAACGTTTACGTGTACAAATGCAGAAACAGTATGTAGACCATATATTACCCGATTTAGAATTAGCAAAGGCGGCGCAAGACCCCTATGTTACTGAAGTTTTATGCGGTACTGTTGAATATGGCTACTACACACAAGCCTACAGTTTGGAGCAAGCGGCTAAAGTCCCGGTAACCGTACCAGTCCTTAATAGGGCTGGCGTTTTGGGGCTTATAGCTAACGACTGGGTAGGCGACGGGCATACATACAGCGACCGTATACGCGCTAATACTGACCTTGTGGCTAAAAATGCTGAAAAGGTAATACAAGACTTAGTTACTAAGCGTATGAGCTATAACGAAGCGGCACACAGCTTAAAAGATAAAATCGGTGAACGCTACAGTAACGCCGTACGTATTGTGCGTACAGAAATGACAAGGGCAAACAGCTTAGGCACAAGCTACGCAGCTATGGAAAACGCCGATATTTTGGACGGTAAATACCGTGACGCTGTGTACGACGGGCGTACGTCTGCTATGTGTGCGCACGACGCAGACTACAGTCGGGCTAACCCCTATCCGTTAGACTATGACACCCCCGCTAACCCAGGTGTACCCGGTGCGCGTATTCCTAATCACCCTAATTGTCGCTGTAGGTGGTGTACCGTTTTATCTGCTATAGGAGTTGAAAAACGTGGAAAAATAGCCCGAAAGAACGGTACGAAAGATAGCTTTGGTGAAAATTATTATACTGAAGCTGAAACATTTGACGATTACGCAAAGGAACGCGGTTTACCGTCCGTAAAGGAAATGCTTGACGGTGATAACCCTAAGAGGTATTTAAGACCGGGCGAAACTTTGGACGAGTTGAAAAAAGAGTTAAAAACCGTAAAAAGTGGAGCTAAAAACGCACCTTTATTTATTAAAGACCTTGACAGTAGTGGAAAAAGTGGTATAATACAGGTGAAGGGTGTGAATGATATGTATAGTGGCGGTTTATCTGGAGCGTTAAACCCTAATAGCGAAAGAGCAATGCAACACGCAGAAAGATATTACGCCGAGGTAAGAAAAATGTCAACCGACTGTAAGAAAATTGCACAAAATACGGGTTGGAAAGAAAACAGTATTTGGCAGATTAAAGACCACCTATTTTACAAAAAGCACGATTTAGGCGGTCCGGAAGCAGAATACTTTGACGCTGATTACGATATAGCTGTATCGTGGCAAAATCTTATAGAAGGTCGGATTGAAGCTAAAGACCTGGTACTACTTAAACACGAGTATTTGGAACTGCATATTATGAAATCAAAGAACTTACCGTATGCCGAAGCTCATAAGTTGGCAGAAGAAAAGCATAATTACGGGAAGGCATTGAAAGAATGGAGGGCGAAACTATGAATTTACTGTTATTAAAGACCTTGAATAATGATTATATTGTATACGAGTATCAGCCCGAAGGAAAGGGTAAAAGCGGATTGATAAAGTATAATAAGTCGTTAGGTGTTGCAGATGTTGACGAGGTGGCAGAAAACGACGCAGACCTTTACTATGCTACGAAAGCTATGGTTAAAGTGAAGAACTTTGTCGCTAATAACAACTTACCTATGCAGTATACGCAGGCGTGGTATTAAATCTTTGCAAAAGTAAATAGTTATAAAAAGTCCTACAGTTGTAGGACTTTTTATATAGCCCCACTTATCGGGTTAAAGGTATGGTTAGGACGCTTTTACGGCGTCCTTTTTTATTGCCGTAACTTAGACAGGGCTTATAATACTGTCAAAGGACAACGCAAACGGGAGCGAATACCCGGAATAATATGCCGACGGGCTTACGGAAGGAGTTTTTACAATGGGTAAACTTAAAAAATTACAGGAAAAGTATGTAAAGGGTGAAATTACGGCCGCTGAATATACCGCACAAGTAGGACAGCTGCTTACTGACGGCGACATAGACCAGGACCAGCACGACGAAGCGTTAGATTATGACCCCGAACACGAGCGACCGCAGTACAGCCAGGCAGACGTAGACGCTATGATAGCGTCACGTGCTATACGTATGGTGCGTAAGGCGCTTAAAGACGGTGGTGTAACTGTTGACGCTGATAACAAGACACTTTTAACAAGCATTGCCGAAAAGCTGAAAGCGGCGGCAGACGGTAATACGTCGCTTAACGGCGACGACCAGGCTAAGCTTACAGCGGCAACAGAAAAAGCGGCAACGCTGGAAGAAAAGTTAAAAGACCTTGCTATAGAAAACGCTGTACTTAAATCGGCGGGAACATACAACCCTGTAAACCCGACACAGGTTGTACGTGCTATTCGTCTTGACTATATGGACGATATAGACTACGACGAAACAACGGGCGTCGTTGACGCTAAGAGCGTAGCCCGTGCTTTGAAAAAGGTACACGGCACAGAGCCTAACCTGTTTAAAGCTGGAACTGACGACAATAATAACGGAAACCCTAATAACGACGACGCTTTTAAGTCAAAAGGTCCCGGCGGTGGTACAGCTGGCGGTGACAAAACAGACGCTAAGGTAACTGAAGCGTTATCTATGTTGGGAATATCCACAAAATAAAAAGAAATGAGGTAAAAAGTTATGAACAATGATTTGACTATCAGAAAAAAGACGTACCCCGCGGCTAAAGAAATTAAGGCCAGCGCACATTACGCATATGTGACTAACGGTATCACGTTGGACGGTACAAAGTTTACGGCAAACGAATATTTACCCGAAGGCTTGTGTCTTGTAAGAAATGACACGACAGGTAAATACGAAAAGTACGCCGACGCAAAAAGCGGGGCGGGTACAGACGAAAGCCCTTACGTGTATTCGTTCCCTACAGGTAAGTCAAACCCTGTAATTTTGGACGAAAGTGTACAGTTTAAAGCTGTAGGCGCAACAAACCCCGACTTGACAGCGGGACAGGTACTTGTACACGGAGCAGTTTACACGGGTATGCTTACAGGCTGTACAGACGAATTTAAGAAAGCGCTTAGCGGTGCTATCCGCTTCGTAGACTAATGAAAGAGAGGTAATATAATATGCCAGGATTAGCAAATTTGAGTGATTTTTTTGAAAACCCGGTACTTACTAAAACCATTAAAGAAGTACCTGTAGAAACAAACTATATCGGACAGCGCTTCCTTCCTACGGAAGATACTTACGATATGGACTTTAACGAAACAGTAATTGAACGCCAGGCAGATATGGCAGACATCATAGACAGCGGTGCGGAAATTCCGCTTACTGACCGTGACCCTGTAAGACGTATCAGCGGTGAAATTACCGATATGGGACAGTCTTACATAGTGTCTAAAAAAGAACTTGCGGCGCTTATGGATAGCGGTAACGAGGGACGTAAGACTATGGCGGTTAAACAGCTGCTTAATAAGACTGCACAGCTGAAGCGTAATATTGACGCACGTATAGAGTGGTTGCGTTGGCAAGCGTTAGGCAACGGACAGCTTGTATACGATAAAAACGGTATTAAGCTGGGTGTAGACTTTGGCGTACCGTCAGACAACAAGGTTACAGCGGCTAAAAAATGGAACGCCGACGGTGCTACCATTTTGGCAAACTATGAAACCTGGGTACAGCACTATATAGACAAAAATACAAACGGTTACAGCCCGGACGTGTTTGTAGCGTCTATAGAAACTATCCGTACCGTACTGAATGATACAGCTATCAGAAAGGCTATTACAGGCTACAGCGACAAGCTGCTTACACTTGACGAACTTAACACATTCCTTAAAGGGCGTGACTTGCCACCTATGGAAGCCTTCGACAGCAAGGTAACATACCGCGACGTCACAAACGGCGGCACACGTTCTACGGTTAGGCTGCTTGCAAAAAATAAAGGCGTATTCCTTAAAGAAAACGGCTTAATCGGACAACAGCTTATGGGACCGACTTACGAAAACGGTATGAAACCCGGTATTTTTGCACGGACCTTTACTATGGAGCGTCCTATACGTGAGGTTATCGAGGTTGTAGCGGCTTCATTTCCTAAAATCACAAACCCGGAACTTATTATGACCGCTGACGTATTGAATGTTGACTAATGGGGGTGTGTAGTATGAAAATTCAGATAACAAGACCCGGAGTTACAGACGGATATAGCTTCCTTGACGTGGACACTGTAGTAGAATATCCGCAGAGCGACGCGGAACGTCTTATAACAGAAGGCTACGCACAGGCTGTAGATACTACTGCTGTTGCAGACACCGTAGACATTGACGATAACACCGAAAGTAACGCAGAAGCCGCAGTTAAGGCTTTAAATAAGCTGAAACTTGACAAACTTATAGCGTTGGCTATCGAACACGATATAGAGGTAGCCCCGGACGCTAAGAAAGCGGACGTAGTTACTGCTATCATTGAAAGCGGTAAAAGCGGCGAAGTTTTAGGTTAAGGTGATATACTATGCTTTTGACAAAAACGGAACTTTTAACAAAGTATTATACGATAGCTAAACCTGTAGCCGAGGAAAAGCAAGACCTTTACTTAATGCGGGCTAATGCCTGGTGCGAGGGTTATATAGGTGGGCTTCCCCCGGTAGCTATGGACGGTCCCGACGGTGACAATTTAAAAACAGCTGTAGCATTGTGCTTTGAAATTATGGCACGAGCCGAAACACATCAAATAAACAGCGAAACAGGCGACATTACAGAAGTAGCGCCGCCGACAGCTATAAGTGACTTATCATATGATGAACTGTTTGACCCGGTTAGGGATATGCTAAGACCTTATAAGCTGGCTTATGAAAATAGTACAGCTGTAAGTGACAGGGGCGTAAAATTCATATGAAATATTATTTTGAATTAACAGGCGTAGACGAGTGGATAGCCTGGCTAAAAACGTGTCAAAACAGCGAGCTTGAACAAATGAACGACCGTATAGCACGGTCTGTAGTTATACAGGGTTATAATAATACAGCAAGACGTACACCGCGTCGTACCGGGCGTTTGGTACAGTCGCTAAACCAGGGCGCACCAGAGAGCTATACAAAAATACAGGTTACAGCGTCGTCGTTTATAGTGGTATACGGTACGTGTGTTCCTTACGCCGAGTACGTAGAAACAGGCTTTAGCCGGGCTAAGCGTAAAGGACAGTTTGTACCCGGTTACTGGTCCGGGGGTACATTCCACTATGTCAAAGGCAGTAAAACGGGTATGGTCCTTGCCGGGAAAGTGGTAGAAGGTCGTCATATGTTTGAAAAGTCCTTAGATGATTTTGCAAACGGCGACTTAGAAACTATCGTATTATTTGAATTTCGCAGACTATACAGCCTGTTGTTTTAAGAAGGTGACTGTATGGACTATGAAACTGAATTAACAGCGGTGCAGACATTTATAAAAAAAGCGGCCGGCCTTAACAGCTGGCGGCGTACTGCTGTACCGCCTAAACTTGCGCGTCCCGTTGTGTTATGGGAAAGCCCGTACAGGGGACGCGCAAGGCATTTAAGCCGTTGGACGTATCAGCAAACTATAAAATATTACGGCAAGCTGTTTGTAAATGATGTAGCCGAAAGTAATAGGCTACAGGAACTTTTGATACAGCGCTTAGAAGATACTTGCGGTGTTTTGCCCTTAACAGATGATAAGGGCAGCCGTATAGGTTGGATAAAAAACGCAGTATTTGAGTTTAACGACGCGTCCGACAGCTTAGATATATCGTTTACGTTGTCTTACGAAGTTGCATACGAAAGGGCAAGGCCTACCGAGCCGCCCGCTCCGCGATACGTCGGTACAAGGGTAACGTTAAACGAAGAAAATAAGGAAAGGGGCTAAAGCTATGGCAAGCAAAAAGGAAACCGCTGTAACTGAAGCGGTGTTTACAAAAACCGAGCTTATAGAACACGCCGCAGAGCTGGGAACTACGCCCGAACTTATGGCGGGGGCTTTAGTGTCGGTAAAAAAAGAACAAATAACAAGAGCAGACGCGGTAAACGCTGTTAAAGCGTTTGAAAACCGTGTTGTAGGAAAGGAGTAATTTACTATGGCTGGAACATTTACAAAAGGCGTAAGCAAAGTCCTTAGCGGTGTGTATTCCCGTATAGTTGCTGTAATTAACAGTATTACGGCTGGTACACGCGGCGTAGTGGCTTACCCATTTACGAGTGACTGGGGACCTGTAAACGTCCTTACACCCGTAAATATCGGTGAGTTTAACGAACTATACCACGCTGAAGATACCACGCTTACAGCAAAAAAGATTTACAAACACGCGGCTAACGGCGCACCGTCTAAGCTGCTTGCCTATCGTATGGCAACTACAGACGCCGCAAAAGCTACGTGTACTTTGGGCGAGGGCGGTTTACAGCTGGAAACGCTGTACCCTACTACCCGTCCGTTTACTATTGTCGTTAAAGACGGTGTAGCAACAGGCAGTAAAACGGTAGAGCTAATCGAAAACGGTGTAAAATTGTTGTCGGTTACCGATACGACTGTTAGCGGACTTGTTAAACAGATTAACGCTTCGGAGTATATCCGCACCAAGAACGCAGACAGTATTACAACACTACCCGCTAACGCAAATTCTATAGCGTTTTCCGGGGGTAAAAACGGTAATAGTGTTACCGTTACACAGTATACCGCATTTCTTGAAGAAGTGGAAAGCGACGCGACCGCTAATGCTTTTTCACTTGACGGCGTTTCTGATACGTCTATTATTACAAGTGTTATCACCTGGCTTAAACGAGTACGCCAGGAAGGGCTTTACATAACGTTTGTAACTGGCGGTCCGTCGTCCTGGGACGGTGACACGTCGGCGGCAGATACAGCTTCCGTAGGTTATAACTACAGAGCTGTAATTAACGTTGGTAACGGTTGTGACGATTATACGGCCGCAGATATGGCAATTTTTGTAGCGGCAAGGGTAGCGGCTGTAGCACTTAACAGAACGCTTACAGATGAAACCGTACCGTATACGAAAGTTAATAAGGTACTTAAAAAGACCGTGAGGGAAACCGCAAAACAAAAGGGTACGCTGTTATTTGTTAAAAACGGCGACTTTGTGGAAATCGACGAGGGGGTAAACACTCTTACAGCTCCGGGCGACGGTGAAAGTAAGGAATTTGGTAAAATTCGCGTATCTAATACGTTGGACTATGTTACAAAAGACCTTGAAGCCTTCGGCAATGAGTATAAAAAAACCAAGTCCAATACCGCTGAAGCCCGCCAGTGTTACGCTACGCTTGTTGAAGAACAATATTTAAAACCGCTTATCAATGACGAGGTTATCAAAGACGGTTGTTATTATAAGCCAGACCCGGAGTATCACGGCGACAGTGCGGTATATACCCCGGCTATTGATGAAGCATACTTCGTAGCTGATATTACGCCTGTAGACAGTATGGAGCGTATTTATCAGACTATCGGCGTAAATTTCTAAGGAAAGCGAGGTACTAAACTATGTATGATGTAAACGACGTAATTAACGGGTTATATGGTTACTGCTACGACGAAAACGGACAACAGATACAGAGTGCGCAGAGCTTTGAAACTACCGTAGAATTTGAAAAGGAAGCCGTAAAACAGGCTGGTAAGTTTATGGATAGTCACAAAGTTATGAGCGGCAGCGGCAGCGGTACAATGACTATACATAAGCTGGATAGCAGACTACAGCGTAAAGTGGCTGAAAATCCTACGGCTAAGTATAACTACATCGGAAAGCTGGCAGACCCGACCGCAAGGGGCGAAGAAGCTATTATGTATAAGGGTGTGTCTTTTGACAGTGTAGAGCTTACAAAGTATGAGCTGGGCGCTATTGTAGACGCGGAATTTCCTTTTACATTCGACGATTACGAGTATATTAACAGTATTGATTAAACAACGGGACGCGGTAATATGCGTCCCTTTTATTTTAAGAAAGGTAGGTAATTTACTATGGCAGAAGCAAAAAACGAAAAAGCAAAAATTTTAGGCGAGGAAGAAACTACGGTAGCGTCGTACTTGTCGCTGGAAGATGTTTTAGGCATTGATAACGACAAACTTACGGCCGTTGCTAAAGGTGAATTTGATACCGAAAAGCTGGGTACTATTCCCTTTAGTGCTATAAATCACACAGAGTATAAACAGGCAAAACGCGACTGTCTGAAAATCGACGTTGTAGACGGTGCGGTACAGACAAACGTGGACGACGATAAACTAATGGTTAAAATCGTGTTGCTTGCGGTGGATAAGGACGACCGCAGTAATTTCACATTCGCTAATAAGGCATTGCTGGAAAAGCTGAACGTACATACAGCAGACGCGGCTTTAGGCGTATTGCTGTCGCCCGGTGAAATTGTAAATTTCGCTGTAGCGGTGCAGAATATAAGCGGCTTCGGAAAGAAACAGGCTAAAAAGGACGAAGAAGCAATAAAAAACTGCTAAAATCTAACAGGGAAGCAAAGTTATTAGCGTACATCTGGAACACTTTAGGCAAGTGGCCGGGTGACGTGTATAACCGCCCCCCGTTAGAACGCGAATTTATATACCAGGCCACCCTTCTTAAAATAAAGGAAGAAAACAAGGCAGCACGTAAAAATAAGGCTTCCAAGTAAAGGGGTGTTAAAATGGCCGAGTTTACTATGGGTGCTTCCCTAAAAATGACGAATAATTTTAGCGCGCCTATGTCAGCGGCTATACAGTCGGCAGAGCTTTTTAAGCAGACACTTAACACCGCCGACCAAGCCGTAGGAAACCTTGACAAAGGACTAAGCAAAATTCACGGAAAAGGTTTACAGGAGCTTAGTACATCTGCTTCACAAGCGGCTACGGCGGCAAACAGCGTTGTAGCACCTGTAGACGGTATAGTAACGTCTACTAATAAAGCCTTAAACGCTATTCAGTCATTTAATAGGGGCTGGCAGACCGTAAAACAGCTACCGAGTACGCTACATAATATCGGTAGTGCATTAAAAACAAATGTAGCAGACGGCTTTGTAAGTGCGAAGCTGCAAGCGTCTTTATTTGTCGCGTCCGTAAAGGCTGTAGGCAAGCAAAAGTTTACGGGTATGGTAAACAGCACAAAACAGCTAAAAAGTACGTTGACAGAGGGTAAAACAGGCGTACAGGGACTTGCTACGTCGCTTAAAAACATAGGCAAAATCAGTATCGCAAGCACGGTAAACGCCGTGCGAAATCTTACGCAGAGTATGAAAGAATTTGCTAAGATAAAAATAAGCGGAATAAGTGACAAGCTAAAAGGTCTAAAGAACAGTTTTACAGACGGCAAAACCGGGGCTTCCGGGTTATTTGCCGCATTAAAAAAGGTAGCCGGGGTTAGTTTTAACGCCCTACATACCGGGCTATCAAAAATCGGCAGTTTAGCGAAATCAGCCGGGAGCGCTGTAGCAAGCGGTTTAGGTAACGCTGTAAAGACCACAGCAAAAGGCTTAGGCGTTGCGGCGGCAGCCGGGGCGGCTGGTGTAACGGCGCTTGTTACGCAGTCGGTTAAAGCATTTGGTGACTATGAACAGTTAGTAGGCGGTGTAGAAACCCTGTTTAAAGATAACGCCGGGACTGTGCAGAATTACGCGAATAATGCGTATAAGACAGCCGGGTTATCTGCTAATGATTATATGGAAACCGTTACAAGTTTTTCAGCGAGTTTGTTACAGGGCTTAGGCGGTGACACTGCTAAAGCGGCAAGCTACGCAGACTTAGCTATAACCGATATGGCAGATAACGCTAACAAAATGGGTACTGGTATGGATATGATACAAAACGCATACCAGGGCTTCGCTAAACAAAACTATACAATGCTGGATAACTTAAAGCTGGGTTACGGCGGCACAAAAACAGAAATGGAAAGACTGTTAGCCGACGCGTCTAAGCTGTCCGGGAAAAAGTTTGACATATCTTCATTTTCGGATATTGTAGAAGCTATCCACGTTGTACAGGAAAATATGGATATAACAGGTACAACGGCGAAAGAAGCGGCGACAACTATACAAGGGTCTGCTTCCTCTATGAAAGCAGCCTGGGGCAATATGCTTGTTGCACTTACAACGGGTGGCGACGACTTTAACAGGTGCTTAGATAATCTTGTAGACAGCGCCTTAACGTTTGGTAAGAATGTCATACCCGTAGTACAGTCGGCATTAACCGGGGTAGGTAAACTTATAGAAGGGTTAGCCCCCGTCGTAGCACAGGTGCTACCGGGTTTGCTTAATTCTGTATTACCCGGTCTGTTAAGTGCAGCCACATCTATTATAGACAGTCTTGTGACAGCACTACCGGGGCTTATATCAACCATTACGCCCAGCGTTGTAAGCGGCGTGATACAAATATTTACGAGCCTGGCACAGTGTATACCGCAAGTAATATTAACGGGCTTAGACTTAGTTATAGGTTTAGCCCAGGGCATTACACAGGGTTTACCTCAAATAATGCAAGTTGCAGTACAAAGTATATCGTCGTTTGTAATGGGGATAGCTGAACGCACACCCGATATTATGAACACGGCTACGCAGCTTTTGTTAGCGTTGGCGCAAGGCATTACACAAAACTTACCGACATTGATACAAACAGGTTTACAAGCTGTAGTGTCGTTTGTACAGGGTATAGCGCAATCGTTACCCTCTCTTGTACAAGCAGCCGTACAGCTTATACGCACTATACAAGATACTGTATGGCAGAGCATACCACAAATATTACAAGCGGGGGTACAGGTTGTAATATCCCTTGTACAGGGTATTGTACAGTCATTACCCTACATAATACAAGGTGCTATAAGTGCGGCTACTGGGTTTCTACAGACAATTATACAGAATTTGCCGCAAATATTACAAGCTGGGGTACAAATTATTGTAACTTTGGCTTGTGGGCTTATACAGGCAATTCCGCAACTTGTGGCGGCAGTGCCACAATTAGTATCGGCTATTATAGACGTAATACTTAATACTAACTGGCTGGACGTAGGCTGGCAGATAGTAAAGGGTATCGGCAGCGGTCTTTTAGACGGTATAAAAAGCATTTTCGGCGGTGGCGGTAAAGAGGGCGGTGCTTCTTTAACAGAGGGCGCTGCTTCCGGGATAACGTCTAACCTGGGTACGGTGTCTAATGCAACGTCGCAAATATCCGCAACAATGACACAAGGGCTACAGTCCGGGACAACAGACTTTAACACGTTTGGAGCTAACGCCACGAACTCTATAGCAAGTGGTATTACTACAAATGCCGGGGCTGTATATGACAGTACAGCGGCTTTAGGCCCCGGAATATCAACAAGTCTAAGTACAAGTTTAGCCGCTGTAGACACAACGGCGACGACCAGCGCGTTAGGTACAAATATCACAAATGGCGTAACGGCTGGAATACAAACGGGTACGGGAAGCGTTGTAGCAGCTGCTAACGATATGTCAGCACAGGCACAGGGCGCTATAAACAGCGGTATGTCAAACATATTAGCGTCATTCGGTACACTTGATACAAGTGCTATTACAAGCAAATGCACAGAGGTTGTACAGGCATTTACCGACGGAATGGCAAACGCTAACAGCGTTGTAGCAAACGGTATAGCGACTATCACAAGTACACTTAATTCTTGCGACTTGTACAGTTGTGGCGTAAATATAATGCAAGGCTTAAATAACGGTATGCAGTCTATGAGTGGGTCTATAATGGCTACCGCTCAAAGTATTGCTAACAGTGTTAAATCTACTATAAATTCGGCGTTGGCTATACACAGTCCGTCCCGTGTACTTTTTGAAAGCGGCGAATACACAGGCGAGGGCTTCGCAAACGGCTTACTTAGCCTTATTAACAAAGTTAAAGCTAACGCCCAGACGATAGCAGATACAGCTGTAGAGCCGTTCAGCCGAAACGGAACAGCCGGGGACATAGCGGCAAGCGGACCGATTACAAATAATACGGGACGCACAGGCGGCGGTCTTAAAGTAATGATAGAAAATCTTATTTTACAAAACGTCGGCGACAAAGACCCGAAACAGCTTGTAAAAGAAATCTTAGCAGAGCTTTACGCACAGCTGGGCGGGGACAATGAGTTATTAAGCGACGTAGATATGGGGGTATTGTTATGAAGTTAGGAATAGATGTAGACATCACGATAAAAGCCCCGGACGGCGCTTATGTTACTATCCCGGTAGTCCCGGAAGAAATAACCTACGACGACGGGAGCGGAACACCTACAACCGTTTCCGTCTTAAATATAGGTAACATAGACTTTTACAATGGCGTTGAGCTTGATACTCTTAGTTTTTCGTCGTTTTTCCCGGCACGGTATGACGCCGGGTATTGCAGATACCCGGAGCTAAAAAAGCCTACCGATTACCGAAATCAAATAAGCAGCTGGAAAGGCGGCAATACGGGAGCATACGTAGAGGACGCGGCAGTATTACAGGTTATTATACCCGCCGCTGGTATTAACAAGTCTATGAAGGTGTCTAAATTCACCTGGAAATTTAAAGGTTTTGAGGGTGACATATATTACGATATTACCTTTAAAGAGGAAAAAACGATAACGCCTATACAGGTATCTTCCGGGGTGGTTGTGGCAGAAGAAACAAGAGAGCCAGAGCCAGTACCAGAGCCAGTAAAGGAAATCGTTAAGGGTAGTACCGTAAAATTTAAGGGTGGTCCAGTGTATACGTCGGCAAACGCCACAAGAGCCGCAGCTACACGAGGGGAAGCTATTTGTGAATGTACCATAGTGTATAATGGCAGTCACCCCTTCCACCTTATAGGCGGTGGCGGTAGTGGCGGTGCTAACCGTGTCTACGGTTGGTGCGACGCCGAAAATTGCGAAGCTATTTAGGGGGTGCGTCAATGAGTTTTACCGCGACGATAGCGGGTACTGATGTTACAAGAGCGTTGACAGCACCCCCTACAATAACAGACCAAATTAACGCTAATTGCTGTACATTGCAATTTTCAGTACAGCAACAGAAAAACCCGCAAAATCTAATAGGTAAACCCGTTGAAATTTTAAAAGACGGTGAATGTTGGTTTTACGGAAAAATACGCAAACAAGACGGAACAGCGACGGGCGACGTACAGTTTACCGTTTATGACCCATTGTTTACGTTTAGCAGATTTAGCGACGACTTTTACTTTAAAAACCAAACAGCTACGCAGATATTTACAGCTGTAGCGGAAAGGGCAAGCGTGCAGCTGGGCGACATAGCTAATACTGAAGCCGTGTTCCCCCAGCTGTACTACCCTAACGCAACTGCTGAAAAAGTATGTGTAGACGCACTGGCACGAACACGAAAAGCTAACGGGCGTAAGTTTTGGTACAGGTTTGACCCTGTAAGTAAAACCGTTGTAATGTTTGAGCGGAGCGTACCCACCGACATATGGGTATTTAAGACAGGATTTAACCTTACAAACGCCAGCAAGTCGGACAGCGCTGTAGATACGTTTACGAGTATTAAGCTGGTAAACCGTGAAACAGGGCAAATAGTAGTTAAGACGAATGACGCAGTAGCCGACGAATACGACCTACATACACAAATGTTTGAGGAAGTAAGCGACGACAGTGTGGACTTAAACCAGCAAGCGGCAGAAACGCTAAAAGAAAAATCAAAACTTGCTACTACAATGACATTAGAGGGCATTAACCCTAACGGGCTTATACCGAGGTTGTACAGCGGTGACGCTATTTATGTTGAAGAACCTAATACAGGTTTAGTCGGTGGCTATTATATCCGTAACGTGACACACGTAATCGAAGCCGATAGCTTAGTAACATTGTCTATGGATATAGTCACAGCCCCGGACTTGCCCGAAATACAGGTAACCGACGCAGATAAAACGACGACCGACAGCGGTGTTAAGAAAGAGAGTAAAAAGGAAAGTGAAACACCTGTATATCTTCAGCCAGACGGTAAGATTTATCATAAATCAAACTGTCCCGTTATTGAGGGGTGCAAGTGTACAAAAACAAACAAGGAAGCGGCAAAGAAAAAAGGTGCGTTACAGTGCGCCGTATGTAAAGCGTAGGGGGTGTAAATATGCCGACAGATGTATTGAAACAAATAAGGGGAACGCCCACACCGGGCGTAGGCGAATTACGTATAGCCACAGCTGTAACGTGCGACCCCGACCCTACTACGTTTGTGCTTAACGGTACAGAAATAGCCTTAGACGCTTCTGTATTCACGATACCCATTAGTGTATATCCTATCTGCAAGGGCGACACGTTTTACGTATTGCCTGTAGCCGGGAGTGATAAACAGCACTGGGGTATTATCGGAAAAGTAAATAGCACAAACGCCGTCGGTGTTATGACAAGTGCTACAGCTTGCCAGGTACAAGGAATAGGCAGAGCCTACACGGCGGCTGACCTACTTATACCACCCTACATAGCTATTGACGGCAACTTTAGCAATGGCAATACACATAGCCACGGAGCTTTTACGCGCCCGCTTAAAGCCGGGGACCGTGTAATACTCTACCCTGTAGCTGTAGGCGGTGCTGTCAAGTATGCTATTGCAAACTACTATTAAAGGGGGCTAACGTATGGCAGATACAAAGAAAACACCTGTATTTGACTGGGACACCGGGCAATTTGCTTTAGGCGTAGGCAGTACAGTAAAAACCGCTGTAGGTGCTGAAGCGGCGGCCATAATTGCACAAAAAGCGTTAAATACGCAGTTGGGTAAATATTCGGTATACGCAGATTACGAGGATTTTACTAAAAATCATATATACGGTAGTCGTGTTCACGATATAGCTGTACGGCAAGATTTACCCGAAGCTGTAAGACTGTCCGAGATAGAACGCGAAACAAAAGAAGCGTTACGGTATGACCCCCGTATCAGAGAGGTTACAAGCGTTACGGTATATACGGGCTACGATAACGGCGAAAAGTGCGTATATACGGACGTGGAATTAGTAACCGTATACAATAAACAAGTTGAGGTAAAGGGGGTTAAAGTAAATGGCTAAACGACCTGCATATACACCGCGGTTTATTGAAACCGCTACCGATATTACTAAACGTATGGTCGGCAATATCCCGGACACCTGGCACAAAGAGCCGGGCGACTTTATCTACGACGCTATGAAAACTAACCCGGCTGAAATTATACAGCTTGAAGAAAACCAAGACCGTATTTTACGTAGTGCGTTTCCGCAGTATTGCGACGACGAAGATTTAGATAATCATTTAACATTACGAGGGCTTACGCGTACAGAAGCTACAAACGCTGTAAGGCTTTTATCTATAACGGCTGATAGCGGCGTTAAAATACCGCAAGGATATACGCTTACATCTGTTGTGCTGGATAACGACGGAAACCCTATACAGTACGCTGTACGTGCAGAAATACGGTTTACCGACGCAGCTACAACCCGTGACGTATACGCTATATGCCATTCTGTCGGTACTGTCGGAAATATCCCGGAAGGGTCTGAATTTGTGTTACAGCCGCCTATACCGGGTGTTCGCAGTATAACAGATTTAGGGTTAAGCGTAGCCGGGGCTGAAAGGGAAAGCGCAGACGAATATTATACGCGATACCTTGAAGATATAGAAAACCCAGATACGGGCGGTAACGTCAACGATTACAAACGCTGGGTATTAAACGACTTCCCGGCTGAAACGGGTATAGTCATTCAAAAGGTTATTGTAGAGCCGAGATATAAGGGTAACGGTACTGTACGTATCGTGGCAATAGGCGGCGACTACAGCGTATTGTCTACGGACGAAATAGCGGCGTTACAGAAGTTTTTAGACCCTACGGGTTTACAAGGGTTAGGCTACGGTAAAGCACCTTGCGGCGCTACTGTAGACGTGTTTACTGGCGAAAAGAAATACATAGATATTACCGCCAGCGTAGACTATGTACCTAACGCAGACCACGCCGCCGTACTTGAAGCGTTTAAGTCTGCTGTAGTGGACTACATAAAGTCGCGTATATTTGAGGTTGACCCTACAACGAAACAGCTATATCCGATAGGCTATAACAAAATCGCGTCTATTTTGGGTAGTACGGAAGGTGTAGACAATTTCCACGATTTAAAGGTAAACAACGGCACTGTAGACGTAGAGTTAGAATTTTTTGACATACCAGAGCTAAGGGGCGTGACCTTTAATGATTGATACAAGTACACGTACCGAAGGAATGGTAAACGCTTCAGCTGACTACTACCAGGAAAACGAAATTTTTACGGCTATACAAAACGCCCAGGCTTTAGAGTATGACCGTATATACAGTAATGATATGGACTTAGCGTTACAGCTATCACCATTAACCGCTACCTGGGGGCTTGTTTACTGGGAAGAAAGCGTAGGGTTACCTATGCACAATAACACTGATTACGAAGCACGGCGGCCGGCCGTACTTGCAAAGTTAGCTAAAGCTGAAAATTTTAGCGCGGAAATGATACACACGTTAGTACAGGCTTACGGTAAACATTGTACTGTTACCGTAAACAGCAACACAAGCACCGTAACGATAACGTTTACAGACGGTCTACCTAATCTGTTACCAGCGTTACAGGAAGCTATAGAGGGTATCATACACGCACATTTAGGCACAGTGTATAAAGTTATTTTTTCATATGCACAGCTGGAAAGCTACACACACGAAAAACTAAGTAACTTTACACACGACGAAATACAAAACGGAATACCTGTAGAGGGGGTGACTTAATATATGGCAAGTCTTACGAATTTGTTAAAATTGATTAAACCAGACAAAAGCGAAAACTACAGCGTAGACGTCTGGAACGCAAACAGCGACACTATAGATGAAGCTGTAGGTAAACGCGTGGTAAAAAACGACGACATAGTACCTAAAACCGCTACAAAAATAACATATGACGCTAAAGGTCTTGTTACAGGCGGTGCAGAACTTGACCCGGACGATATACCTAACCTTGATATATCAAAAATCACGGGACGCGCCCCGGTTATTTATGTTGACGGTGTACCAATATACGGAAGCCGTTTCGTGGATATTGACGATAGCGGAAATATGGTACTTAAAGCTGACGGAAGCGGCGACTGGCTTATAAGCGTAACAGAGGACGGCAAGGTATTAGTTACACGAGCTGTAACACCGATAGCCGACGACCTGGTAACAAGTGACGCAGAAACAGCTTTAAGCGCTAAAATGGGTAAATGTCTTAAACAGCTTGTAGACACAATTACAACGGCATTTAATACGTTTACGGCGCGTACAGATAACCCCCATAACGTTACAAAGGCACAAGTAGGCTTAGGTAGTGTCGATAATACCGCTGACCTGGATAAGCCTGTAAGTACAGCGGTTGAAGCGCGGCTTACGGCTTTAGACGGTACGCTTAGTACGCATAGCGGTAAAACAGATAACCCCCACAAGGTTACAAAGGCACAGGTAGGCTTAGGTAATGCTGACAACACGGCTGACGTAGACAAAAATGTAGCTACAGCTAAGAAATTAGCTACAGCCCGTAAAATAAACGGCGTAGCCTTTGACGGCAGTAAGGACATTACTGTAGCAGACAGTACAAAGATACCGACGACCCAAAAAGGTGCGGCAAACGGTGTAGCGGAACTTGACACTAACGGTAAAGTACCGTCGTCACAATTACCGTCTTACGTTGATGATGTAATCGAAGGATATTATCATAACGATAAATTCTACAAGGAAGCCGCACATACTACCGAGATAACGGGCGAGGGCGGCAAAATATACGTATCTGTAGATACCGACCTTACGTACAGGTGGAGCGGTACAAAATTTGTAGAAATATCACAGAGCTTAGCCCTGGGCGAAACGTCAAGCACGGCATACCCCGGAAATAAGGGCAAGGCTAACGCTACGGATATTGCAACACTAAAAACTACGACCGCAAAACATACTACGGATATTACGAAACTGAATACAGATACCGAAACCTTACGCACAGACCTTACAGCTGTAGAGGAAAGCGCCACAGAGCTTAAAAGCAGTAAGGCTGATTTAGTCGGCGGTAAAGTGCCAGACACACAGCTACCGTATTACAACAGCAGTCCTACGATTTTTATAGACGACAAGCCTATATACCCTATTACGTTTGCAGACGTAAAGGACGGTAAAGCTGTAATATCCGACGACGGAAACGGTGAATATCTTGTAGCGTGTACCCCCGACGGTACGGTATACCTACGAAATATGACTAACAATGTTACAGACCCGGTAACGGGCGTTGTATACAGGCTGGATATTGTAAATAATCAGCCGCAACTAACAAAAATTTAAAGGAGTGAAACACTATGAGTATTACACGTTACGCACGTCTTAGGGACGACAGCCGCGTAGAGTTTGCACCTAAAGGGGCAACCCAGGAACAGCTTACAGAAGGCGGCTACCTACCCTATGAGGAACAGGAAAAGCCTACGGGCGAACACAACTACGCTACAGAGTATACACAAAAAGACGGTAAGATAATTAGGGGCTGGAAACCGTACCCGAATTATGAACGTATTGCAGAGCTAAAAGAGCAGCTTACGGCCACCGATTACAAGGTAATCAAATGTAATGAAGTCCAGCTTGTCGGTGGTGATATGCCGTATGATATAACGGCACTGCATACTGAAAGACAGGCAATACGCGACGAAATTAACCGCTTAGAAAGGTGTGAGGATAATGAGTAAAAATATTTATCTTTCGACAAGGGATAAGAGCTTAGAGGAATTAAGTTTAAGCCTACCCCCTAACAATGAAATCATTGTAGACGATATGGGTGACCCGTCTGTTATGGTAAAAATCCCCCAGCTTACCTACAAGGACGTAGGTATAGGCACAAGCACAAACGTTTTACCCGCCTTTAAGGTAAACGGTAAGACGATACCATATCTGTATATTTCAAAATATCAGAATATCGTTAGAAATGACAGAGCCTACAGCTTGCCGTATCAAGCCCCGGCTGTAAATATGACGATAGACCAGGCGCGTACTTATTGTGAAAACAAGGGCGAAGGCTGGCACTTAATGACTAATGCGGAATGGGCGGCCATTGCTTTATGGTGTAAAAAGCATAATTGCCAGCCATACGGCAATAACAACGGCAGTTACGCCGACTACTATAACACAACCGATAAAGGTGCGCCTATGCCTATATATGACGATAACTACAGTGATAACGTACCCTATACGGCAACAGGCAGCGGACCTAAAAACTGGTTTCATAACGACGACTTCAGCGGCATAGCCGACCTTAACGGTAATGTTTGTGAATGGGTAGGCGGTCTTAGACTTAATAACGGCGAAATACAGGTTATTCCCGACAACAACGCCGCACAAGCTGTAGACCAGGGCGCTAACAGCGCCCTGTGGAAAGCCATAAGCCAGACGGGCGCTATGGTAGCGCCCGGCACGGACGGAGCTTTAAAGTTTAACAGCACGACAGGTATTAAAACCACAAGCGGTACGTTTAAGGGTATGACCGTTGCAGACGGTATCACTATCCCGGACTATCTGAAAGCCTTAGCGTTATATCCTAATGACGCAGCCGACACATACAAAGGCGACTACTTCTACGCCAGCACAAGCGGCGAAAAAGTGCCGTGTCGCGGCGGCTACGTCCGCGACGGGGACGACGCGGGCGTTTTCTGCTACTACCTCGGCTACGGCCGCGCGTTCTACTATTTCTTCGTTGGCTTCCGCTCCGCTTTTGTACCCGGAAATCTGCTTACTGATTAACTGACAGCCGACCGATAGGGCGGCTTAAAAAGGATAATGACTATGGAAGATTTAAAAATATTGCAAAAGCTATACGATATGATTAAGTACGGTTATATCGCATTAGCACAATTTCCGAAAAGTGAAAAATTTGCGCTTGCCGCCGATATAAAATGTTGTATGCACAAGGTTTTAGCAAAAGGCATAGAAGCGCAGAAAAAATACTACAAAAAGACGACCCTACAGGATATGGACGTAGAGCTTACAAAGTTAAAAGCGTTCCTACGCCTGGCACACGAATTAGGCTTTTTACCGCCTAAGAAGTATGAAATATGGTCTAAAATGACCGTTGAAATAGGGCGTATGCTGGGCGGTTGGATAAAATCAACCCAGCAGCAAAACAGATAGTATTATGTGGGGGTAAGTCAAATAAATTTAGCCGTATCGCGGCGGCAACTTCAACAACGAGGACAACGCGGGCGTTTTCTACTACAACCTCAACAACGGCCGCACGAACTACAATTACAACATTGGCTTCCGCTCCGCTTCACTCTTGCAGCCAGATACCGCATACCTACAGGGTATGCCTTCAGTGCGCAGAGATTAAAGGGGCTTACTTCCATTACAGCTGACGAGTTGTAAAAAGATTAAATTATCAAGTAGGCAGTTAGTATATACATAGAAAGCTGTCACGCTTGAAGCAAGGGGGACCTTATGAAAAAGGCTAAGAACTTATTTAACGCTGTATGCGAGTTTGAAAACCTTTACGTATCGTACCTTGAAGCACGCAAGGGAAAGCGATACCGTAAAGCCGTTTTAGATTTTACGGCACACCTGGAAGATAACTTAGTAAGCCTACAGGAAGAACTACAAAATAACACTTACCGGGTAGGCGAATACAAGCAATTTGTAATAACAGACCCTAAACAGCGTCTTATAACAGCACTATGTTTTAGGGACAGGGTTGTACAATGGGCTATTTACCGTATTGTATATCCGCTATTCGACAAGCAGTTTATATATCATAGCTACGGCTGTAGAGAGGGCAAAGGCACACATAAGGCCGTTGAACGTTTACAGTATTGGCTAAGAGCTGTAGACCGTAAGCCGAAAAACTATTATTACTTAAAATTAGACATATCAAAGTTTTTCTACAGCATAAACCGCGACGTACTTATAGACATCTTAAAGCGTAGAATTGACGACGACCGTTTAATAAATTTGCTTACACTGCTTATCAATTCCGGGAATAACGAAACTATAGACGGTTTTACCGCTAACCCTTACGAAATTAACGACAGTAAAGTAGGCTTGCCTATCGGCAATTTAACAAGTCAAATGTTTGCTAATATATACCTTAACGAGTTGGACCAGTTTTGTAAAAATGAGCTGCACCTACATTACTATATACGGTATATGGACGACGTTATCATATTAGGGGAAAGCAAAGAGCTTTTAAAAGACATAAAAAACCGCGTGGAACATTTTGTAAACACGGTCTTAGGGCTACGCCTTAACGGAAAAACCGCCATACGCCCTATACATATGGGGATAGAATTTGTGGGGTATAACGTATGGGCTACGCATATAAAGCTACGTAAAGCGACTGTCCTAAAAATGAAGTCGAATATAAAATACAAACATTGGCAGTTAAAGACGGGGCAAATAGCTACGGATAAGATAAACGCTACAATGTGTAGTTACAATGGTCTGATGAAACATTGTAACAGCTATAATTTACGCTGTAAGCTGGCTGAAGAATACAGCGGACAGCAGAAAGGACAGTAAGCTATGGATAACGCAGTAAGTAAAGGCGTTTTTGACGCTACAAACAAAATAAATGATGAACGCTTTGCACGTGACAAGCACGACCTTGAAAAACACGACGAAGCAATACAAAAATTAACCCAGCTTACCGCTGAAATCGGACAGCTGGTTAAGCAGCACGACGATACAATAAAAAACCACGAAAGCCGTATAGACACGCTGGAGCATAAGCCTTCTGTATGGTTTGACCGTATTGTATCTGGTATCGTGGCGGCTGTAATTGCCGCTATCGTTACAGCTGTTATTAGCGGTAACATAAACCTGTAAGGGGTGTTATACTATGCGAAAAAAGACAAAAAAGCGTTTTAAGGGCTTGTTTATGCGTATTATAGTGGTATTCTGTTTAACCTATGTGGTTTACATTACAGAACGGTCTTTACGTATATGTGAGCTTACGCAAATATCCCCGGCGGCCGTCTACGGTACAGCCGTAGGCTTTTTCGGTGCTGAACTGATAATGTTACTGGTTAAGCGTATCACGAATGATAAAACCGAAACAAAGAAAAACGACGACACGGGAAATAAAATAGAGGACGGACAGCCGTTACCTCTACCGTAAAGGAGTGAAAAAGAATGAACGTATTAAATTTTATAGCGGAAAATTGGGATATTATAGCGGTTATTCTGGTACTTGTGACCGGGGTACTGCTTAGGCTTAGGGCTTTATGGAAGGGCGACGTGGTAGAATGGCTTGTAGCAATATGCGCCGACGCGGAAACGCTTTACGGCGACGGTACGGGTTACCTAAAGCTACGCTATGTATATAACGCATTTCTGGCTACGTTCCCGGTATTGTCTAAGTACATATCTTTTGATACCTTTAGTCAATGGGTAGACATTGCCTTAGACAAGCTGAAGGCTAAACTAAGTGCAAACGAGAAACTAAACAACGTTGTAAAACCTGTATTAGGGGGTATTAAGAATGAATAATAAAGAACTTGCACAAAAAGCGTTAAACGTAGCACGTAATTATAATACGGCTTACGTGTGGGGTACATTCGGCTTAGTGGCAAACGGCGCTAATATGCAAAGAATGATTAACCAGTATTCAAAGAACACGAAATACCTAAATAAGGCAAGACAGATATACGGTAACGGATATTTCTTTGACTGTGTGGGGCTTATTAAGGGTCTTTTGTGGGGCTGGTGCGGTAACCCTAACAAGACGTACGGCGGTGCGGGGTATGCGTCTAACGGTGTCCCGGATATATCGGCCGACCAAATGATAACACAATGTAAAGACGTGTCTACCGATTTTAGTAAAATCGTTGTCGGTGCGGCTGTATGGCTTCCCGGACATATCGGTATATACGTCGGTGACGGTAAGGTAATAGAAGCTACACCGTCATTTAACAACGGCGTCCAAATAACCGCTTGCGGCAACATAGGCGGTATTTCTGGTTTAAATACAAGAAAGTGGACGAAACACGGTAAAATACCGTGGGTAAGCTATTCAGCCGTCACACCTACCGCGGCTGATACGCTTACCGACATTCACGGACACTATGCGGAAAAACACATAAAAAAGCTGATACACTACGGAATTATCAGCGGCTACGAGGATAACACCTTTAGACCAGATAACCCCGTAACACGCGGCGAATTTTCCGTAATGACCGAAAGGGCATTAACTAAGGCTTGCGGATATAACCTTAAAAAGTCCCACGCCTTCAGCGACATAGACGGTTATTACGGAGCTGAAAGCATAGACAAGATTACCGCTTGCGGTATTGTGAATGGTTACGAGGACGGCACTTTTAGACCTAACGCAAATATTACACGAGGACAGGCGGCAATGATTACCGCTAACTTCCTGTATTATTGCGGCATAAAGGCTAAGACAGCCGCTAAAACGTTCCCGGACACGGCTAACCACTATGCGGACCGTCATATACAAACGCTTATAGCGTACGGCGTAGTAAATGGCTACGAGGACGGCACTTTTAAACCAGACATCAACGTAACACGAGGACAAGCGGCTATAATGCTTGCTAACGCCCTTACTATCGTCGGCAAATAAGATAGCGTATAACCCACCTTACACAAGCTGTAGGGTGGGTTTATTTTTATTGCCTTAAAGAAAATTTATTAAATTTAAGTTGTCCTATTGACAAACAAAAATAATTGTAGTATACTTGTCTATAGGACAAACAATAAAAATTAAATTGTCATATAGAAAGGTGTGTTACTATGAAATCAGTAGAAAAGAACATCATACGCTATCAGATTATGGCGAAACACAGGCAATTAACAAGGGGCGGCAACTATCACACAGCCCGCAGACTGTTAGAGTTTTTACGCAAAAAACGTATAGCTTTAGACCTTAGCGACGCAGACTATGAAGCAGACAATATATTAGCGTACTTAGGGCTTAGAGCTACATACAGCCACAGCTTTTGTACGGCGTACTATAAACTGTAAGGGGGTTACGTTATGGCAAAGCGCAGAGGAAACGGCGAAGGGTGCATATACAAACGTAAAAATGGCTGGGCGGCTGTAGTGTCGGACGGTACAGACCCTAAAACAGGTAAAACAAAACGTAAATTTTTATACGGTAAAACACGTGAGGAAGTAAAAGAAAAGCTACGAAATATACAAAACCAGCAAGCGACGGGCGGTATAGTAGACGCCGGGCGGCTTAACCTTGCGACCTGGGTTACGACCTGGTGTAATGCTTATGCTAAACCGAATATAAAGCCGTCTACATATGATAGTTATATGCAACAAATACGCTGTCATATTATACCCGAATTAGGCGGTATTTTATTAAAAAGACTTACGACGACCGATATACAATGTTTTTACACTAAACTGCTGGAAAGCGGTAACAAGTCAAAAGTACAAGACCCGGACACCGGGGAACTTGTAGAGCGCGGCGGCGGTCTTGCCGCGTCAACCGTGGTACGTATTCATAATATTTTAAATGAAGCCTTAGAACAAGCAAAAAACGAAAATAAAATACTTGTAAACCCGGTAACAGCGGCTAAACCGCCGAGAGTTGAAAAAAAGGAAATGAAGGTATTAAGTCAAGACCAGGTAGGCATATTTTTAGAAAAGTCGAAAGATTATAGATACTACGGAGCGTATGTGTTAGCTGTAACATCTGGTATGCGGCGCGGTGAAGTGTTAGGCTTACCGTGGACGCTGTTTACGTTAAACCAAGCTACGCCGTCCGTTTCCTGGAACGAATTAGACAAGCTGATACCCTGGGATAAATTCGACGATATACAGCCCTGGGACACTGAAGCTATAGCTGAAATACTTACAGCGGCAAACATAGCGTTTGATAACCCGGTTATCGTAGTACGGCAACAGCTTAACGTAGTAAGCGGCGGTACACAGCTTATGACGCCTAAAACAAATAATTCTGTACGGTCTATACATATACCTGTAGGCACAGCCTGTATACTTGTATATCAACGCTATTTACAGCTTAAAGAAAAGAAAGCTGTAGGCAAAGGCTATAACAAGGAAAATTTAGTATTTTGCACATCAACGGGAAAACCAGCACCGCCCAGGAGTTTTACACGCAACTTCCAGGGAGCATTAAAACACGCCGGGCTGGAGCGTATGCGTTTTCACGATATGCGCCACACGGTAGCCACGGTGCTTTTAGAGGAAGGCGCGGCACTGAATACCGTACAGGAACTTTTAGGGCATTATGACCCTAAATTTACGGCCACACAGTACGGACACGTTACTACCCGTATGAGAACAGAAGCGACCGACAAATTAAGCGGACTGCTTACAGCGGCTAAGCGTGTCGGACAGCACGATACAAAAAAGTCATAAAAAATTTTATATTGCTGCTGGACTTTTCAAAATATTTGTAGTATAATTGTCTATAGGACAACTAACAAGAAAGGGGCGGCGGCTATGAATATCGGTAGTAACATAAAGCTGCTTAGAAATATACGAGGACTTAGCCAGCAAGAATTAGCGGAGCTTGCGGGAATAGCACCGGGCTTTTTATCACATATAGAAAAAGGAACGCGTAACCCAAGCCTTGATATGCTGTATAAGCTGGCTGATACTCTTAGCGTATCTGTAATTAACCTGGTGCTAAGCAAAGAGGAAATAGAACGCTTTTACTTTGACGAGGAAATACAGCGGCGCTATCCGGGAAGCGAAAGGTTAAAGGAAATACTAAACAGGGTGTTAGAGAATAATACAGCGTGGGACAAAACAAAAAGAATTGCTATAATAGACTTAGACGATATGTAAACTGTAGTATATTTGTAGTAAATTCGCAAATTTTCAAATAAAAATACACCGTATAAACTGTAGTACGGTGTATTTTTTAATGGAGCTGGCAAGCGGACTTGAACCGCCGACCTACGCCTTACCAAGGCGTTACTCTACCTACTGAGCTATGCCAGCTTATATTAGGGTACTTTTTTATTCGTACCCGTTTTTTACTACTGCCTTAGTGCTACCAAATATGCGGCTTAGGAGCTGTAAAACCGCTGAAATACAGTTAAAATAAGGCTTAAACCCGTGCTTTATCTTGTTTTTGTTTTCCTCTGTTACCCTGTTTTTTACTGCTTTTATCGCCGTGTTGTAGTACAAATTGTAGTAAAAACTACAGCAGTAAAAACATCTATAAGAACATACCATAGTATAATATACTATATATCTATTATAATAAATATACTATATATAATATTATATAATTATAATTTAATATATAAATAATATATTATTATGTTATTTTTTAAGGGGGGTATATAGTTTTGGTATTCCTTTTGGGAGTACGTTTTATATATAGCCCCCTTTTAAAAAATTCAAATTATATATTTTTTCACTTGACTTTTTGCAAAAGCTGTAGTACAATGATTATAGAAAATAAAAACCGCCCGTCGTAAGACAGGCGGCGTAACGCGGAATTACTTTGACGTTCCGCAAACGGTTGTCTATTTTTACGTTAGGCATTACCTAACAAAAACAGTCGTCCATTTTGCCGAATGGGCGACTATTTCTTTATGTTCTTAATAATTTCCAATACTGTAATCAATACAAGTAAATAAATTATGTAGTCCATAGCAAACACCCCCTTTATGAGAGTGTCGGAACAGTCGCCGTAATTCCTTGCTACACCCGGTATTATATCACGGTTTTTATCACTTGTCAATTAAAAGGGTTATGTTTCCCACGCCGCAACTATGGCTTCTGTAAGCATATCTAAAACTTCCTGTTTTGAGTATACAGAAACGGGAACATCTATATTAGCAACAGCCAAGTTAAAGGCTTCTGGTAAGTCTTGTATCGTAGCGTCTAAATTACGTAAGCATATTACTATGTACGAGATTATACCGGGTGCAAACTGTAACAAATCTATATCTATTTCGTCTATAGATGTTCTGTACGCGGTACAGTTATCTAAGCCCGTCATATCAAGATACGATATTGAAAGAAAGTTAGCTAACGCTTGTTCATATTGTGGCAATCTGAAGTATATTTCCGCTATTGAAAGCAAGGCGTTACGTGCTGCACCGTATTTTTGTGTGTTCCAGTAGTCATACATTGCTGTAGTGTGGTAATCTATAAAAAATTCTTCTACAGACTTGTGCATAGTTTCCTTGTATAGACTATCTACGCTATGCAAGTTTAGGCGTGGGTCTAACGTATTTCTGTAGCTATGGTAGTAAAAAATGTGGCTATACTGGCTTAATAGTTTTTTACCTATATCCGTAGCAATGTATTTTTCCTTCTTCCTTACTGTAGTTATACCCAAAAGCCCTATTTGTTGATAGTATTTAAGCCTTTGAAGTACGTCGTCTACCTGGTAATCATAATGCCAGTATTGAGGAATAGGAAAACCGACAGCCCGATTATCCGCATACCACAGTAACAAAATATCTTCTAATGTTAAGTTTGTCACTCATTACCACCTACCGTATAATTTGTCCTATAGACAAATTATATCATATCTTTAAATATAAAGCAATACCCTACAGCCTTTTGTAGCTGTAGGGTATTGCTGTTTTCTGGGATATGTAGGCTTGTTATTTGTCTATTTCTCTTAAATCGTCTGTAGTAAGTTGTATGCGCTGATTATCTGGTAGTATAAAGGATAATTCGCAGTCTAAAAAGTCCGCTATTTTTATTAAGTCTGCTGCTGAAAAACTGCCGCGATTAAACTTATTAGCCAATGACTGTACCGTTATACCTAAATAACTTGCTAACTCAACGTTTTTCTTACCTCTAATCTGTAACAAACCCTTTACCTTGTTTGTTATCTGCAAGTTTCGACCCCCTTCCTTCTGTTTGTATTATATAGTATACACTGTTTTGAGTATAATGTCAATACATAGCGTGAAAAAAATAATTAAAAAAGTTTATAAAAAGGCCTTGACAAACTACTCAAAAAGGTGTATACTATACTCAACAAAGCAAAGAAACACACTAAAATGAGTAAAGGAGTTAATAAAAATGAACAGAGAATTAAAGAAAGTCACAAACCAAACTATCAAGACAGTTGTAGCCATAAATCTTTACAATAATGTAGAGCTTGACGAAAGCGACGCGCCCTGGATAGAAAACGAAGTAACAAAACTGATAGGCAACCGCGAAATGAATTATAGACTTGCGGTAGAGGAAATGGTAGCGGCATATTTGAGGAAGGAGCTGTAAACTATGAACTTACAAAATTTAATACCTACACAGGAAACAAACGAACTTATAGAAATTGAAAACGGACAGCCTGTAACCACCAGCTTAAAGGTTGCTGAAATTTTCGGCAAGCAACACTATAACGTTTTAAGGGATATTCAAGAAAAGATATTACCGAATGTGTCTACAGATTTTGCTAAACTCAATTTTGAGGGCAGCGACTATAGGGATAGTACCGGGCGGCATTTACCTATGTACTATATAACGCGTGACGGCTTCACTATGGTAGCTATGGGTTACACCGGGGCTAAGGCTATGAAATTTAAAGAAGCCTACATCAACGAATTTAACAAAATGGAAGCTATGCTACAGAAAAGGCGACCGAATAACGAAGATTTAATAGACCAGGCCGCCACAAAAATTACGGCTAAGCTGTTTCCGCAGTTTGTAAAGACCGTTTCCGCTACACTGTCTAAGGATATAGTAGAGCGTATACGGAGCTTACCGCAAGGCGAACAGCTGTTACAGCCGCCAGAGCCTATACAACAGCCTAAACCGAAACGGCAAACTATAACCCTGTACATAGTCATAGCCTGGGACGACGAAAACGGTACACAGGTTTATAAAACAAAGGACTATGACAAATTTATAGCCCTTGTAAAAGACATCACGCTACAGGGCAAACAGTACACCGTAGAGCGTATCAAGACAACATCATACAAGTAGAAAGGGGGCGAGAATATGAAAAATCTGCATAAGGCTTTTACCGACCGTGTAGGCGCTGTAAATTCCAAAAAAGAAGTTACGGCCGTCACGAGGTCCACACAGCAGCCGGGACGTGAAAACAGTATAGAGCATACAGCTGTAACGGTTTTTGCGGAACGTAACGCCGAAGGCAAGGTAGCACTTTTGATTATCACTAAATACGTGTGGTTACAAAATGAGCTTGACGAACAAGTACCGTCTTTACGTGATATGCTTCAAAGTGAATTAGTTTTAATTGACAAAGAAGTAAACTTGTTTCAAGATGTAATTAAGACGTACCTACTATCAGCTAACGCAGAGTAACGGGGGTATATCCCCCGGTAATGCGGCCAGACAGACAGTTACAAGCCTGTAAGTCGTAAATCTTATTATAAAGGCGGTTATATTTATGCAACTAATTGAGAACAAACAAACCAGGCTTCAGTTATGGAGCAGACAAGCAAGGGCTACCAGGTGGGGCGTATCGTGTGTATTTCCCCCGGCTGATAGGTCCGAAGAAGATATTTTAGTAGCTGAAGCAAACTACACAATAAGCTACGACGCTATGATACGTGTACACTACGCTTTAGGTTTTGGAGCTGTAGACGAGCTGCCAGACTACGGCGTACTGACAAGAGAAAAAACGCTTTTAAAGTATTCAGACACGCGCAGACCTTACAGCCGGGGACATTACGCAAGTGAAGCTACGGGTAACGTGGATAAGCGTAAATCAATTCTGCACCTGTTAGGCTTAAAAAGTCCCGTACTTCCTCTTGCTATAGTATTTGAAAGGTTGGTGTAATTGTTATGTCAAACACAGAACACTATACATACGCAGTAGTGGAAATCGGCAAAGACCGTAAAATACAGATTAAGTATATGAACAGTCATAGCCGTATGATGAAAGCCGTTAAAGGGGCTATATCACGGCGTAACCATTATACCGTGATACGTAAGCCTGTTGCTTGTACTACAGTTTAAAAAAATTTTTATGAAATTATCGGAAAATAGAAAATATTACAGGATAACAGAGGATAAACAAGGATATAAAAACGCCGTACCCGGTAGACAAGTGGCTTATTGACGGTAAAAAATTTTTGATTTATAATTGTCACACAGACAAGTTAAAACACTATACTTTGTCTATAAGACTACGAAAATAAAGGGGGTGTCACCTATGAACAAAATCAAATTTTACCGTATTACCCAGGGACTACAGCTTAAAGCGTTGGCTATTGATACGGGGCTGTCACTGGGACATTTGAGCCACCTGGAAAACCACGAGAAACAGCCTTCAAAGTCCGCTATGGAAAGCATAGCCGCGGCGCTTAATAAAACAGTCCCGGAAGTATTCTACAGCGAGTACACGGACGACGACCGGGCTAAGCTGGACAAATGCGGCTACCGTTTGCGTGACGGCGTTATTATCGAAGCTGTTAAGGAAGGGGGCTTGCCGAATGGCACAGACACAAACATTTAAAGACCTTGAGGAATTACCCGCTATGCTTACCGTAGCTGATGTACGCGGCTTGTTTGGTATAGGACAGCGGCAAGCGTACGAGCTTGTACATACCGAGGGTTTTCCGACATTGAAAATAGGTACTACTATCCGAATACCTAAACATTTGCTTGATAAATGGATAAAAGAAAATTTAGTAAAGGGGGCTATATAATGCCGTACATAAAAAAGGTGCGTATACAAGGCTTCCAGTCGCATTTAGACAGTACGTTTACGCTGTCGCCGGGGCTGAACGTTATAACGGGACCGTCCGACGCCGGGAAAACTGCTATAATTCGTGCGTTACGCTGGTTAGCTTTTAATGAGCCGCAGGGTGAAGCCTTTATACACACTATACGAGATACCGACGGAAATATAACGCAGTCGGCAGAACAGGCTACCGTAACCGTTGAATTTGATAACGGTATTACGATAAGCAAGACCCGGCGTAAAGGTAAGACGGTATACACGCACAGCGCTTACCCCGACCCGTGGGAAAAGGCAGAACTACCGTTAGAAATCAAAGAGAGCTTAGGACTTATAAAACAGTCTTACGGTGATAATTTTGACACGTGCCTAAACTTTGCGTATCAGCTTGACCCGCCGTTTATGCTTAGCGAAACGGGAAGCACGGGGGCTAAAGTCTTAGGCAAGTTAGCCGGGACAGAAGTTGTAGATAAATCTATAGGCGTTGTCGTAAAGCAAACACATCAGACCAGGGAAACTATAAGACATTCGGAAAAGGCTGTAGGACAGTACGACGTGGAGCTTTTGGAGTATCTAAGGACTGAAGAAAATTTAGAGGTAGTCGAAGGCTTAGAAAAGATATGCGCAAGCATTGACACAAAAACCGTAAGGCATACACAGCTGACAGAACTTAAAACCCGGTTAGAGCTTAGACAGACGACCGTAAAAAACTATACGACAAGGTTAGAGCAACTGCAACACGTACCGACGCTTGTATGTACTATGGATAAAATAAACGGTTTACACAGTAAGGCACAACAACTAAAGACGTTAGCTAAAGGCTTCTGGGACAGCGTAAACCGCCGAAAAGATTTACATACAACACTAAAACAGCTGCAAGAAATCCCGGACTTATTTGTAGACCTTGAAAAAGCTGTAACGGCTAACGACAGGCTTACAGCTGTAAAGAACGTTGCAGAACGTCAGAAACGGGCAGAAAACAGCGTAGAACGATTAAGGGGTATACTTAATAGCCTTAAATCTACAGACGGCTTAGACGGCAAAATAAACGCCGTAAAGTTAAAGGCTGAACGGTTAGCGAAACTACAGGACAGTAAAAACGCTTACGAAATGCGAAACGGCAAAGTTAAGACTACCGAAAACACATTACATTACTATGACGATATGTGTAAAACGGCTAAGCAAAGCCTTACGGAAGCCTGGGAAGCCGCCGGGGGCGTGTGTCCTTTATGTAATCAGCCTATAAAGGGGGAAAACAAATGTATACAGTAAACGACTTCTTTTGTGGGTGCGGTGGTTTAGGCTTAGGGTTTAAACAGGCCGGTTACGGTCTGTCCGGGGCGTGGGACTTTGATAAGTACGCCGTACAAACGTACAACGCAAATGTAGACAACAGGGTTATACAGGCAGATATAACCGAAATGACGATAGACGACGTACCGTACGCCGACGTCTGGACTTTCGGCTTCCCGTGCCAGGACCTTAGTGTAGCTGGTAATCAAAAAGGAATGTTACTTAAATGTAAAGACTGTCAAGAGGTATACGAGGTACGCGACGAAAATATAGCACCGTCGGACGTAAGGTGTCCGAAATGCGGCGGCAGTAATTACGAGCCTATGAGCCGAAGCGGTTTGTTTTTTGAAATTATGCGGCTGCTTGATGAAGCTGCTAAGAGAGAGAGCCAAAAGCTACCGCGTATCTTGCTTGCGGAAAATGTAAAAGCATTACGCCCCTACCTTCCTATTCTGGAAGCTGAATACAACAAACGCGGTTACAGAATGTACTACACTATGTATAATTCTAAGTTTTGGAATGTTCCGCAAAACCGTGAACGTTATTTTGTTGTAGGTGTACGGTCTGACCTAAACGGTGACTTTGAATTTCCTACGGAGCAACACGAGTACGTACCTAAATTGTCGTCGATTTTGGAAACTAACGTAGACGAAAAGTATTACATAGCTGACGATAAAGCAAAGGTAATCATAGAACAGGCATTAAAGAAACTGGATAGCTTAGGGGAATGTCACGCTACAATTACCCCGGACCGTATAGACAAAAGACAGAACGGACGTAGGGCTAAAGAAAATGAAGAAGCTATGTTTACGCTTACCGCCCAGGATTTACACGGCGTAATTATAGACGATACCTACGGCTACGACGGTGTACGGACTTATGAAAACACAGCCCCGACATTACGTAGCAGTCGGCAAGGCGTAAAAGTAGTGGAAAAAGACTTGATACCAAAGGGTGACGACACAGCCAGCGCGTTAATACACAGCCGCGGGCTGGAAACACGTAAGGACGGTATAAGTCACTGTTTAAAGGGAGCTGAAGGCGGCAGCAGTAAAAATTTTGTTGTAGAAAGGACGGACAAAAACCTTGATACCTAAAATTACACACGTAGCACATAAAGGCAGTGGTGGACAAAAAGGTTGGATACACCATACGGACGGAATTGTAGGCGCTTGCACTGCAACAGATTATAAAGACCCTAAATATATATTGGAGTTTACGGGGGGGGACAAAATGAATAAAGACGCAGATATTAACGTAATCGGTATGCTACAGAACAGCGGAACGACGCAAGAACATAATAACCGAGTACACGACCCGGACGGTATAAGCCCTACCGCAACGGCTGTAGCTGGCGGTACACATCATATAAAAATACTTGACCCTACAAATTATAGGGTACGGAAACTTACACCGACAGAATACGGCAGACTGCAAGGCTTCCCTATGGATAACTGGGAACAGGTAGTAAGTAATTCACAGGCTTATAAACAATTTGGAAACGCTGTAACTGTATCGGTAGCGTACGCCTTAGCTACAGCTATCGCAAGTTTTTTAGACAGACAAGGGGGCTGACAATGTGAAATACGACGACAGAAAAACTATTTATAAGGGGGTGACATAATGCGAAATCAGTACATAGTAAAGGGCAAGACTACTACAGTTTTTGTAGAAGCTCCACCAGATTACGAGGACGGCGGCTTTATAGACATAATTATAGACACCGACGACCTGGAACGTGTAAAGAGTTTTCCGGGCAGCTGGTACAGCTTTAGGCATAAGCATAATGACAAAATTTACGTACGCGGTAGTAAGCAACAGCATATACCGCCCGGCTTTACGTCAAGTCAACCGTTATTACACAGGGTAATATCAAAACCGACACGCGGCGAAAATGTAACCTTTGTTGACGGCAATAGCTTTAACTGCTGTAAGAAAAATCTTGTAAATATACCTATAGGACAAGTATATAAGCCGCACCTTGACCCATACCGTCTACCTATTGTACAGGGTGTACACTGGCGCAAAGATAAACAACGGTTTGAGGTTAAGGCATATTACGACAGAAAAGGCTACTACTTAGGGCTGTACGCCTTAGAGGACTGGGAAGCGGCAAACAAAGCCGTATCGGTATTTAGGGAAATCGGCCCGGAAGAATATTTTAAAAGATATAAGAAAGGTACTACAACCTTTTAAGAAAGGAGCTAACAAAAATGGAAATTAAAGAACGTATAGAACAGGCACAGGTGAAACTGAAACAGGCTGAACAGGCTAAGACGGTAGCCGAAACCCAGTTAGAAAGTGCTAAAAAAGAGTGTGACGACATCATAGCGCAAATGGAAACGTTAGACGTTACCCCGGAAAATATAGACGCTGTAATATCACAGCTGGAAACCGAGGTAGACAACGACCTTACAGCCATTGAACAAGCAATACCGACAGTACAGTAAGGGGGTAATACTTATGTTATCTTCTTACAGGATAACGTCAACAAAAGCAGACGTTACAAGGTTAAAAACAAAGTTGCTACAGGATAAGGCAAAAAAGGACTTGCTTATACAGCATAAACAGAAGGCACTTGACACGATAGCTGAAGCGACCGAGCAAATAGGCATATTTGATAAGGTGCAGATACTTTTACAAAAAACGAGCGAGTACGCAAGGCAGCAAGCTAAAGACCGTATAGAAAGTGTCGTAAGCGAAGCCTTAAATGTAGTGTTTGGCGGTAATCATTCCTTTGTTATTGACTTAGGGATAAGAGCCGGGCAGCCTGTAGCTGACTACTGGCTTAATGACGGAAGCACATTTACGAAACTTGAAAAGCCAGATTACGACCGCGGCGGCGGTAAGGTTGATATTATATCACTTGCACTACGGTTAGCTATCGGTGAAATGGAAGGCATAACGGGACCGCTGTTTTTGGACGAAGTAGGTAAACACGTTTCAAAGGAATACGCCCCGAATGTTGCATATTTTCTGAAGCAATACAGCGCCCAGTTTAACAGACAAATAGTATTGATAACGCATAATGCCGACCTTGCCGAAATAGGCGAAACAAGTATAAGCGTTACACGTAAACCGTCCGGGGAAAGTGAGGTGAAAGCAGTATGATTTTATACAACCACGAATACGATAGGCAAAAAAACGAAATAAAAATAAGGGCTGTAGAGGTTACGGAAACCCCTAAAATGTATAAGACCGTTAAACACGGAAACCTAAAACTTTGCACCAGCTACATACATAAATCGGATTTAGATGTATTTGAGCCACGCCACGGCGGTTTTTATATGGTATCTTTACAACCCCGTCCGCAAAAGTTTAAAGAACATATACGCTATTATTTCAAGTGTAAGTACGAAACCCATATAAGAAATGCTAACGAGTTTACCCAGTGCATAGAAAAACTTGAAAACTGTAGCGTGCAGGAAGGGGGTGTACATAATGAATAAATTTTTATTTATAGGCGACCTACATTTAAGAGGAAACAACCCACGTAATCGTATAGACGATTACCAGACGGCCGCAGATGATAAACTTATTGAGGTTGAAAGTATAGCGTCATACTATGACGCAGACGCTATACTTATTCCCGGTGACATCTGGGACAGACCCGAAGTATCAATAGGCGTACTGTTACATTACGCTGATATATTGAATAACGCAAGCTGTCCGATATATACGACAATAGGTAATCACGACATATACGGCTATAATCTTAGCACTTACGGACGAAGCAGTCTTAAACTGCTGGAGTTGCTTGTAGATAATCTGTACGTATTAAAGGGTGACAGCGTAGTAACTTTTTCAGACGCCTATGTTACAGCCACACCTTATAGCGGCGAAATAGATATAGACGGTTACGGCTACACCGTACCGCAGACAACGCCGACCGACAAAAAACGTATACACGTAGCCCACGGTATGCTGTTAGACCACAAGCCGCCTTTTGACAGGTATACGCTTGTAAGTGACTGTATTACGGACGCTGACCTTATACTTACAGGACACGACCATACGGGCTACGGAATTATTAAACGTCCCGACGGTAAAATGTTCTGCAACCCCGGCGCACTTATGAGAATGAGTGCCAGCATAAGTGAGATAGAACGGCCTATACAGTATGCACTTATAACAGTTGACGGTGACGATATTACGGTAGACTTAGAGCCGTTGCAAAGCGCTAAACCCGGCGACGAGGTTTTAGACCGAAGCAAGATAGACGAAGCAAAAGCCCGACAGTACGCTATGGATAATTTCAGTATGCTTATACAGAGCCACACGGGACAGACAGCCACAGTAGATATTAACCAAATTGTAGACGCTATAGCAAAACAAGAGGAATACGCCCCGGAAGTTGTAAAAACGGCACTTGAAATTATAGACCGTCAGCGTGAAGCTATGGGGGCTACGCTATGAACACTAAATACATATTTCCCTTAACGCTTATTCTGCTTGATATAGGGGCTGGAATTGTCTACGGCGTACAGGGTGACTACAAAAAACTTATTTACTGGTTAGCGGCGGCCGTATTAAATATCACCGTTACATTTTGAAAGGTAGGTAATTTTTATGGGAAACATAAACAAAGATTTTATAGAGGTATTAAGTAATGAGGAATTAAAGGCTACGCAGTTACAGCTTGATACGGCTGTAAGTGAACTTATCGAAATCGGCACACAGCGCGAAAGCGTGTACGGTGATAAGGCTGTACTGGTAAAACGCGCAAGAGAACTTCAGACGGAAATACAGTTAGCGGAAAGCGACGCTATTATGAATGTACAAGGCAGCGGCAAGGACGCTTACGGTATTATCGGAAACCGTAAAATTTTTCTTACAAACGATACAGCGCGTGACGCATACCGCAGAGAAGCAAGCCGTAAGGAACGTGAAGAACTGGCACAGGTTGAAGGACAGCTTGATAAGATTAACACCGAGTTATTTAAGATAACCGACAGCTTTAACACAAAGGCTGAAGCGTTAAGGGGTATACAGGCTAAAGCACGTTTACAGGCGGCTTTACTTGAAAGCCTGGCATAGGTGGCTGTTATGACAGATACAAAACAACAGGAACGCCGACAACGCGGCGAGGACTTCCAGACAGAGCTACGCCGAAGTTGGCGGCATATTCCGAACAGCTGGCGTATGCGGATAAGCGACCAGAACAGCGGAACACGCCCGGCAGACGACGTAATACTACTTAGGTATATAAACATACTGGCAGAAGCAAAACGTACTAACGGTGACCGTTTTACGCTGTCTATGGTGCGCCCTAATCAGCAAAAAGGACTGTACGATTTTGACGCCGTACTACCGCAAAACAAAGGGCTTATATTTATAAGTTTTTTAAACGACATAACAGACGAGGCCTACGCGTTTCGTTTTATAGACGCATTACGGTATATGCGTAATATGGGTACGCATTATGTACCGCTGGAAGATATACGAAAAGGGCAACAGCTAAAACGCGTAATTTTGCCGATTATGCACGATAGCAACGGCGACAGGTATTACGATTTAAAGGGGGTGGAAATATGCTACAAGTAGTATACAGCAACCATATAAGGGTAACAGGTTACAGTACAGCGTTTAAGTGCAGTATCACCGACGACCTTACCCTACCTAACCCGGCATACGAAAAAGCTAAAAAGCAACGCCGCCCTACGTGGGGTATTGACCCGCATATCAAGCTATGGTTGCACGACAGCGACGGAGCGCTTATATTACCGCGCGGCTACCGTTCACAGTTGCAAAAGCATATATACGATTACGGCATACCGTACAAAGAATATGAAAACTATACCGACGGAATGGCTGTAGATTTTGGCGGCTGGAATACAAGTTATACATTACGCGACTATCAGTCACCGCTTGTAGACGCACTTACGAAAAACAACGGCGTAGCTGTAGCCCCGGCTGGCAGCGGTAAAACGATAATGGGAATGAAGTATATACACACTATGGGACGGGCTACGCTATGGCTTACCCATACTACCGACCTTATGTATCAAACAAAAAAGCGAGCTGAAGCAACGCTTTTAGGTGTCGGCAGAATTGGTATATTAGGCGACGGCAAGCGTGATTTTGGGGACGGCAAACTTACTATAGCGTCCGTGAAAACTCTACAGGCAAACCCACAGCTCATAGAACAGCTTAACCAGTACATAGGTGTAGTCGTCGTAGATGAAGCGCACCACTTCCCGGCTGTTCAGTTTATAGACACGGCGGCACAGTTTAAAGCTAAGCATACAGTAGGCTTGACGGCTACCCCGGACCGTAAAGACGGGCTACAGTGCTATATGTATATGGGTATCGGACCGTTACAGTATACCGTACAGCGTACTAATTTGTACGACGACAGCAGCCTTATACTCCCGTCTGTAAAGTTTGTGTATACGAACTTTGACGCAGACCCGGCAAGTGACAGACAAGGCAGCAGTATAGACGCCGGGGGCGACGACTTCAGCTATGCGGAATTGTTGAACAGCTTAATAAGCGACGACGAGCGGGCAAACCTAATAGCTAAAAATATTGTTGACGCTGTACCACAGGGGCCGGCCATAGTCATAGCAGAAAGCACAAGGTACTGTTTTGTACTACAACAAAAGGTAAACGAGTTGCTACGGCAAAAGTACGGCGTAGGTAATTTATTCCGAACAGCTGTAGTACACGGCGGTTTACAGCGGTACGTATGGCGTGTGGCTTATGGTAAGGCTGAAGCTGAACGTAAAGCCGCTGAATACGGTACAGAATGTAGGTACAGTAATTCCGTGCGGCGTTGGCAAGTAAAAACACCGCAGTATACGGAACAAGAGTACACAGACTGGCAGATAACCGCTAAACAGCGAAAGGAAATTATACAGGCGGCTACCGACCGCCGTATACATATCCTTTTTGCAACACAGTTAGCACGCGAAGGCTTAGATTTTCCGCACCTTTGCGTAGGGCATTGTGTAACACCTAAAAAAGGTGATACGGGCAACGCTAAAAGCGGTGCGGCATTGGAACAGGAAATAGGGCGAATAATGCGCCCAGACCCGCAAAACCCGGATAAAAAAGCTATCTGGTACGATTACGTAGACGATAAGGTAGGAATATTCAAACAGCAATATTACAGCCGCAGAAAAGTCTACAAAAGGTTAGGTATCACCGTCCCGGTTAAAGGTAAGTCGGAACGTGATATAATAGACGACTTTTTTAAAAGTCAAATATTTTAATAAAATTTGAAAGGAGCTTATAACAATGAGCGAACAGAAAAACATTAACACGACAGGGGAAACTACCCCGGAAACCACAGAAGCGGCAGACGTACAAACTAACCCCGCACAGGAACACGTAGCGGAAAACGCTATAGCGACGACCGCACCTAAAGCGGTTGCTGCACAGCCAGCGACTACGTACATTACTAATCTTTTGGCTAATATGATGGACGACTTCATAGCTGCAAACGCCGGGCTTGATGTTGACTTCGTATATGTGGGTAATTGGTTGGTAATCAACAAAAAGGGTTGTTTTGTTGAAAAAGACGACGAAACCGTAAACTACGGCGACCACATAGACGTAGTTGTAGGACAAGGTGAAAAACGCTGGAGCTTGTGGGGCTTGCAGAACAGCCCAGAGGACGGACAGCTTATAGTAGCTTGCCGTGAAAAGGCTGACGCCGAAGAAATGCTTACAGCCTGGTTAAATGAACACCCGGAAGCAAGAGAACGCTACAGCCTGGACGACTTAGAGTTACGTTATATGGCGTTTGTTGTACCTGTTGACGCTGTAGCAGAAAGTGTAAAAGACCCCGACAGTATACCGCGTGTATATCTTATGTCATTTGCACCGACAGCCACTATAGCGTGGGGTAAGTATGCAATGAACGTATACAGCGGTAAATATAAGACAAGCGGTATTAAAGCACGTACGGGCGTTGCGTCTGTTGTAACACGTTTCAGCACTAAGGAAATGAAAGGTAAAGACCCGTCCGTATCGTGGCTGGGTATCGAATTTGAAGCTATGGGAATGTTTAACCCGGAAGATTACACTAAATGATTTAGGAGGCCGTCACTATGGCAAAACAAATAGAACAAGAATATAAATACGTGGACGTGTACCATTGCGACGCAAACGGTAAAAATAGTCCCTGGCGGCGTATCGCTGTTGAGGACATACCAAGCTATCAGCACGAAGAAGCAAAGGATTTTAATTGTTTTGCCACGGTCCAGCGCTACGCTCAGCAGCAAGGTAGACGGGGAAGCGTTTATAGCTCCCCTCTACTTTGACCTTGACTATGACGCTGACCCTACTGTAGCACAAGCGGACGCTGTAAAAATAGTAAACTTCTTTACGCAAGAGCTTGATACTAAGGACACAGACATACATATTTATTTTAGCGGTAACAAAGGTTTTCACATACTTATAGACGAAAGGGTGTTAGGAATTAAACCCCGTCCCGACTTGCACAGAGCTTATAAGCATTTAGCTGGATACCTACGTTATCGTCTGGGAACGACAGAAACCGTAGAAGATGATAACGGTAAACCCGTTGAAAGGACCGTACCGTTAAGGTCTTTGGATATGGTAGTATACACCGTAAAACGTATGTTAAGGCTTCCGTACAGCAGACACCAAAAAACAGGGCTTTATAAAATTGAGTTAAGCCGTGAGGAGTTAAGCGTATTAAGCCTTGACGAGATAAAAGACAGGGCTAAAACAGGTAGCGTATCAGCAGAAATATACAGCCCGGAAGAACGGGAAAAGGCTATAAGAAAACGTCCGAAAACAGGTATTTTTTACGCCGACAAGCTAAAGGAATACGAGGACGCAGCCGCTACCGCAAAGCAACGCTACGACAAGGAAGAATATATTTTTATTAAGGATAAGCCGCCAGTATGTGTACAGGATATACTAAAAGGTGGCTGGAAGAAAGACGGCGACCGTAACCAGGCAACCGTACAGCTTGCTTGTTATTTCAAAGCGGCGGGATATGAAAAAGCCGAAACAAGTAAAATACTTGAAGAATGGGTTACAAAGCATACGAGTGCCGAAGGTAACTATAGTGTGAAACAACGTATAGCAAATACCAAAAGCGTTGTAGAAGCTGTATACAGCAGTGAAAGCGACTATAAATTTGGGTGTGCGTTTATACGGTCTTTGCACGGTGAAAAATCGGACGCTAAAGACTATGAGCGTGTACCGTGTGCCGGGGACTTGTGCCACTGTTTAGCCCGGAACGTTCACGCTGACAGTGAAGCTATACAGTTACACCTTGCGGCTACAAGTAACGCAGAGCTTACGGGAAAGCTGATAAAGACCCGTGTAATGGTAGCCGGGAAAAAACATACGCCGTATATAGTCCCTAAAAAAATAGAATATAGCTGCTGGGGGCGTGAAAAGTGTAAAAAATACGGCTGTCCGTTGCTTAATATTCCAGTAGCTACAGCTTACAAAGACTTAGGAGCTACAAACCGTGAACTTATACAAATGACCGCCACAGGCGACGACAATATAAAAGGCATTTTAAGAGATATTAGCGGTATTCCCTCTTGTCAAAAGTACGATACCGAAATTGTAGAAAACACAAATATAGATGAATTGCTTGTAATACCTATGGCAGACGACGCCGCACAGGCTGACGAAAGTATAGACGGTAAATATGTATTACGTAAAATATATGCTATGGGCGGTTTACCTGTAAGCGAAAACAAGTATTACGAGATAAGCGGTTACGTATATCCACACCCACGAAACCAGGAAAGTACCATACTTGTTACATCTGCTACCCCACTACAGGACGTTGTAGAAAGTTTTGCACTTACCGACGACGTAAAAAACGACCTAAAAGCGTTACAGCCACAGACTACGGACGTTAAAGATGTAGCTGAAAAGGTAGAAGCTATACTTAACGACCTAACATACAATGTTACGCATATCGTAGAGCGCGACGAAACGCTTTTAGGCGTACTGCTTACCTATCATAGCGTATTACGCTTTAAAGTCCCCTGGGACACAATGCCTATACGCGGCTGGGTAGAAATGAAAATAGTAGGCGACACGGGTACGGGTAAGTCGGCGCTTATTGAGAAAATTATGAAATATTCCGGGTTAGGAAACCGTGTAAACGCTGAAAGCACCAGCCGTACAGGTCTTACGTATAAAATGGAGCAAAGCGGCAGCGGCGGCGCGTGGTACATAGTTTGGGGTGCGTGGCCTTTGGCAGACAAAGAGCTTATATGGATAGACGAGGACACGGGCATAGAAAAGAAAGAGTACAGCGAAATGACGTTAGCACGTTCTGACGGACGTTTAGAGGTAAAAAGAGCTGTAACCGCGGAAACGCCTTGTAGAGTACGTGCAATATTAAGCGGTAACGTTCCGTACGGCAAACGGTTAGCTGATTATTCACAAGGCGTAGAAGCCTTAAAAGACATATTCAACAATGAAGATATACGCCGTTTCGATTTTGCGGTGTTTATGCGGTCTACAGACGTTGACCCGGAAAAGTATAACCGTCAACTTCCGACTTTTCCTAAAATTGTGACGTCGGATATTTTGAAAAATAATATACTGTTTGCCTGGTCCCGTAAAACGGAAAACGTACAATTTGCTGACGGTGCTATAGACAGTATACTTACGGTAGCTACAAACCTAAGCAAGATATACGGCCGAGCTAACGACGTACCGCTTGTGTCGCCGTCTGATGAGCGTAACAAGGTAGCCAGACTGTCCGTATCTCTTGCGGCTATGTTGCATAGCGTAGACGACAGCGGCGAAAATATAGTAGTATATCCGTCACACGTAGAGTATGTACAAGAACTTTTAAAAGCCGTATACAATGCTCCGGGGTGCGGACTTAACTACTACGCAAAACTTAGCGTAAATGAAGAAGAATTGACACCCGAAAAATTTGACAAGCTAACTAAGCATTTACGAGCGTTAGACACGCTGAAAAACACGGGAAAATACAGCGAGTTTATAACGTTGTTTGCACAGCAAAAGTATTTACGCTTAGGTGATGTGGAAGCTATGTTAAGCGTTGAGAAAGAAGAAGCTAAAAGTATTGTAAACCTATGCACTAAATTACGTATGCTTGTTATGACGACGGGCGGCTACAAGAAAACGGCAAGGTTTAACGCATATATAGCTAAATGTTTTGAAATGGGGTTATTTGATAACCTTGAAGATGATATTTAAGGCAGAAAGGAAGTAAAGTAATGCGATTAAATAATTTATTCCCACAGGGGCGTACGCTTGCAGATACAGTAAAAACTACTGCAAGAAGTACACCAGACAACCGTATACCTGTAGCCGAGTGCGTAGCTGATGTTATGAAAAAAACCAAACCGGGCGTATGGAATATTAAATACCCAAAACTACGTACACAAGGCTTTAAGGACTATAAAGCAATAACCACTATAACAGAGCTTATAGAGTATATAAAGCATTGTGAGGAAACAGGCTTAGGCGGCTTTGACTATGAAACAAGCGGCGACCGCGACCACAGAGAGCCGCCGAAGGACGCAGACGGAAACACTGTAACGGGTAAAGAGCTTGACGCCTGGACGAAAGACGTAAACCTTGACCCGTGGAAAGCTGAAGTGTGTGCTATGAGCCTGTCGGCTGCTTGTGATGAAGCAAGGGCTATCTTTATCGATAACCCCGGCGCTAATCAATTTGAGCCGGGTCTACCGAGAAGTGAAGCCCGCCGCAGACTGTTTAATACATTGGAAAAGTATTTTTTCACTAACACAAAAATAATGAAAATAGCTGTAAATATGGCATTTGAAACAAAGTTTACAGCTAAATACGGTAAGTATATCCTTATGCCGTGTGCTGACCCGTTTATAGCCTGGATAAGAATAATGCAGCTTATAGCACCCCAGAAGATAGCAAACCCTAAACGTCCGTACGCCGGGAAAGGTCTAAAACCTATGACTAAAGCCGTATTTGGTGTACAAATGAACGAATTTACAGGGGTGTTGAAAAAGAATAACGCTTTATTTTTCGACGAAGTACCAAACGACGAAAACGACGCACTTAGTTATTGTTGCGAGGACAGCGACTACGCCGTACAGCATTATTTATACTGGGACGAAATAGCTAAGCAGATACCTAACCATAACGATATATACCCTACGTACAGCGAATGGCTGAAAGCTATTGAAATGCCGTTTACACGTGTTACGGGTATTATGGAATTTTGGGGAATGTATTGGGACAGTGATGTAAGCCAGACAAAGAGAGAGGAAGCCGAAATAGCCCAGGAAGAAGCGGCAGAAACCATAAAACGTATAGCACTTGACAACTTCGGCATAGACCTAAACGTAGGTAAAGGCGGCAAAACTAAGGACGTAAAAAGTTTTATTTTTGACACGCTAAAGCTACCAGCGGCGGCGTGGTCCGCTACTACAAAAGAGCCGAGCTTAGACAGTAACGCTATTATGGATATGATATTTATGCTGGAAAATAATTTAATAGACCCGGATGAAGAAAAATATTTAGAAGTCCCGTTACCAGAAGAATGGGAAACCGTACCGCTTGATATTGATTACAGCCAGCACGCTACGCTATGGAAACGTGACTATACAGCCGCTGAAATACGCCGTATGCGGATAGCACAACGCAAACCGCATAAGTATAAGGCTGAAGGTATTAAGTTGTTACAGGCAATGCAAAAAATACAAAAATATACTACGTTGTTGTCGTCGCATATTGAGGGGCGCGAAAAGTATATAAACCCTGTAACGGGCAGAATACACGCACATTATGAGCCGTGGACTGAAACCGCCCGCTTAGCGTCAAGTAACCCTAACGGACAGAATGTACCGCGCCCGGATAACGACGCCCTGGGTGTGCGTAACTTTTATAAAGCTGCTCCCGGCAAGGTATTGTTACTGGAAGATGAAAGCGGCTTCGAGCTTAGACTGACAGCGTGGCGCAGTAATTGTAACGTAATGCTTAACGCGTTCCGAAACCACGAGGACCTACACCGTAAAACAGCCGCCACTATGCAAGGTAAGCCAGAAAGTGAAATCACAAAACACGAAAGAAGCGGAGCTAAAGCCGCAAATTTCGGCAGTGTATACGGTGGTACTGAACACGCCCTACAAAAAACGTTTAAAAAACAAGAAATACGAAAGTCATTACCAGAGTGTAAAGCCCTTGTAGACGCAGTTATGAAAACATATCCGGGCATACCGAAGTATCAGCGCGAAGCCGTGTTACTGTCACGTGAAACTGGGTACGCTGAAACAATTTACGGCTTTAAACGTTTGCTTCCGTACATAAACAGCGGTAACAGGTATAACCGAAGCGACGACGAAAGACGCGCCCAGAATACACCTATACAGGGCAGCGCCGCCGATATTATGAAACGAGCGCAGAACACTGTATATGAAAAAATAGGACTTGATACAGCAGCGTTTAACGGTAATGCTGTAAACGTGTGGGACGGTTTTATACAAGAAACAAAAGACCTGTTAAGCGTACCCGCATTTATGCGACACGGACATACAGATATGATAGCCCAAATACACGACGAAATTATATGCGAAATCGACGACGACTTAGGGCTTATCGAAAAGTACGCCGCCTGGCAAAAGGCAGTTATGGAAATACCGCCGTTACCGGGCTTCCCTATCCAGTTGGAAGCTGAAGCAAGTATAGCCTACAGCTGGGGACAAAAACAAGACTTAGACAAATGGTTAGAGGTGAGAAAAAATGAACAGTAAGCGTAAAGGAATTATTTTAATAATTATATCGGCTATATTAGTTTTAGGAGTGATGATATATGAAAAAACAACCGTACAAACGCCAGCCCGTACCGAAGGACGCACTGACCGTAGGTATGCTGGAAGCGCAGACAGAGGAACAAAAAAAGACGATACAGGACTTGAAACTACAGCGGGACCGCCTACAGGCACAGCAACAGGCAGCGACGACCGAAGTACACCGCTTACGGAACTTGTTGCAGAAGCAACGGCGTACGATAGTAGGCCTGCAAGTAACACTATTTGCTATCCTTACGCTTGTGGCTACGGTCCTGGTGATACTGACAACGTAAACCGTAACCCTAACGTAGTATATTACGACGCAGAAACCTTACGCCGCGGACTGTTATATAACCTTAAACCATACGCGGAAGCCTTTGTACAAGCCCAGGACGAATACGGTATAGACGCGGTGTTTTTAGCCGCCGTAGCTGCTGAAGAAAGCGGCTACGGCAGATACACCGTAAACAAAAATAATATCTTTGGCTATGGCCGTAAAGCCTTTGGCAGTGTCCCGGAGTGTATAGACTATGTAGCCGGGAAAATACGCAGTAATTACCTTAACCCGGACGGTATCTATTATAAGGGCTGTAGTGTTTCGGACATAGCCGTATATTATAACAACGGGTCTACATATTGGATAAATAATGTCACAGTAATTATGACAGAAATAACCGCACGCGCAAGCAGAAAGGACGGGTAACAAATGTGTAAAAGATTTATGGACGTACATACGGACGACGGAATATATAAACTTATAATCGACGACAATAGCGGCGACCTTGACAGTATCGTAAACAGCACAATAAACGACTTAAACGCTTTAGGTGTACCGTGGCACGGCTGGACGCCTTACGACGACCATAGGAGCGACGCAAGTATTATTGTTTTCGGTGCTGATATATCTATAAAAAGTGTCAAGATATACGAAGAAAGCGAAACAGTAGCAGAAACCGCGACGACTGAAACCGTTACGACGACCGAGCCGATAGCGACCGATATTGTGATAACGTTTTTAGGTAATAACCACGTTGTAGCTTGCTGGAAGCAATACCACGACGACGCTGTATGTTTTGACCTGTTACCGTATGCCGTGGACGGCGTACCCGCTCCTAATGCTATGAGTGCTAAAAACTTATATATGTGCTTATCGACACACTTAACAGAAAATCGCATACCGACGAGCGACTACAGGCTTATTATTACAGATGTACCGCTTGACCGTGAAACGGCGAAAGAGTATATAAAGTCGTGCAGTAAATCAACTACGCAACGCACGACGACAGGCAAGGCGAAACCGTGGCACGGCTGGCACGACGAAGCCGACAACGCAGACGAGGGATAAACTATGTACAGCATATCAATGTTAAAGGATATAAAAGAACATTGTACGTATTTCTGTGGTAATACTAACTGGTTTACCGATACCGGGGACACTTGCGAGAAGTCCCCGGAGTGCATATATAAAGCAGAGTGCGACAATATTCGCCATACATACGGCTGTCAGCCGTGTAATCTGGTAATAAGAGAGGTAAACTAAATGAATAAACAAACTGTAAAACCACCAAAACTACCGCCATATTTAATGGTGTGCGGTATACCGTATTATATCAGCTACGAGGACGACACATTACAGGCGGCAGACTTAATAAGTAAGTCAGCCACCGAAAGCCAGAGCATAAGCGTAAGCGAAAAAATACCGTTTGCTACACAATGCCGTACTTTGTGCAACGAAGTAGCCTGGCAGATGTTGAACAGCGGCGGCCTATCTAATGACGAGTGTACGGCATACAGCCACGCCGTAGGTATTGCACTACATAATTTTTTAACAAGTAATACGTTTGGATGGGTGCAAGACATAACAAGCGACACCCCGGCAACCGTAAATATTAACGGTGCAGTCTACAGCGTTTACGCAGACCGTGACGAACATTTAGACGATTTAGGTTTAGCCGGGGAAATTCAATACGATAACCTCACTATACTTTTGTATAGCACGCTTGCGGCTGTAGCTAAACGCGTAATACTGTGTCACGAGATAGCACACGGAATACTGTACGAAAGCAGTTGTAAACAGCATAACGACGAAACTTTAATAGCTCCGCTGGGTTACTTTCTGTATATGCTGTTACGTGATAATGATTTTGAGTTTATGAGGGGGTGACACTGTGTATACGGAAAAGGTTTTAATAGTCCTTATAATTTGTATTACAATATGCTTTATTGCGGCGTGCGGCAGTATCGGCAACCGCAATAAGCACGACGACAAAAAGGACGGTACAGATAAATGAGAGGTAAACGACTAACGGTAGAGCAATGTAAACAGCTGGAAGCATACGGCATTAAAGGCGACCCACGTAAAAAGTTTTTAGCCGAAAAGAACACGCCGACAATGCTACAGCTAAAGGATATAAGAACAGGCGACAGTGTTAAGTTTAGAAAAGTTAAAGAACAGCGACACGTAACCCTGGAACTTATATACGAATAAAGGGGGTGTGATTTATGCAAATGATAGACAGGATAGCGGAAATATTAAAGACTGAATATAGTACCCGGTTTGACAAGATACGTAAGGATATGGTAGTGACGTCATTCTATAAATACGGTCCCATACGAGAGAATTACGGCAGCGGGCGTATCGACGCTATAGCAACCGCCGAAAACTGTATAGAAGCCTTTAAAAAGGACGGCAATACCGAACACTTAGCAGACGCGGCTAATTACTTAATGTTTCAATTTATGTACCCGTTGCCGGGACAAGAGTACCGCCCCACTGACAGCGGACACAGTGTAAAGCCTGTCGGTACACCCATAAACGAAGAAAGGTAGGCAGATTATGAGTAAAAATATTGAATGGGGGCTAATTCACGGCGACGGTGAAATAGTTGCTACTTGTGACTATTGCGACAAGGACGAAACAGCCCAGGAGTTTAGCGACGGCTGGTATGATTTTAAGGAAGCACAGGAAAACCTAAAGGCTGAAGGTTGGTGTTCTATGAAAATCGGTGGCGAGTGGTACGACTTCTGTTGTACCGAATGTAAACAAAAATTTTTAGACGAAAGGGTGAAAAATATATGAATGTGACACAGTGTGACATATGCGGAAATGTTGTCAAAAACGAACAAAGTATGTATTTAGAAGTACACTGGGTAACAAGTGATAATAAGGTAGGGGCAAGGCTTACAGGTAAAGAGATATGCCCGGCTTGCTGGGAAAGAATAAGCAAGCTGATTACACCGAAGGGGGACAAACAATAATGTTAAACGATACGAAATTAGCACGTCTTACAACTGTTAATACTAATATAGCGGGACGAAAAGAGGGCGACACGTATTATTTTATATTCGACGGACATTTAGCTGTAAAAATCAACTGTTTAAGCCTTTATCCTAAGTTTATGGCTAAACTGTATTCTACGGGGAAACTTCTACCAAATGGCGACTTATACAAGACAACCAGTATTATAGACACGCTGTTCAAACCCGATATAAGAGATATGAAACCTACAGAGTATACGGGTATTGACGTGTACGACGAAGCTAACGACGACACAGCTATTAACGTTTGGCGTATCGGGGAGTTAGATTATGTATGCTGTAAAAAGATGTATACAGAAGCATTGACCGCCCCAGCTCCGTGCGGTTTGCGTATACCCGGCATACCTATACAAAGAAAAATGATATATTTTACCGATACAGACGGCGAAGTATACGCTATCATAAGTCCGTATAGCTTTGATGTGCTGACTTATATAAAAGTCAACCTACCGTGCATATGCGGCAAAACAGGAATAGAGGACGGTGTAAAGAGTGAATAACATACAGTACAAGGAACTTATAACCGATATACGCGTTACGTGTATGTGTACCGAGGAACAGGCTAAGTATATTGTAACATTATGTACAAGACTGAACGCCGACCCCCGGAAATTCTTAACGCAGCTACCTCGGCTTACGGGCAAAGTTACACCGTCGGCAGCAGACGTTATAGCTGAAATGGAAAAAGTAGCGGTAAAGAACGGAATACAAACGGGCGGCGTGTCAATGCCTACAAGGTACGAAAACCGAGCCGCAAGGCGACGAAACAAAAAGAAGGCGGCACGGTAAAAGCAAGCTGTAGGTCGTAAAACGTGTATAGCATAGCGTGTAACGTATATCGTATATCGTTTGTCGCTTACCGTGATACGTAGTACGAATACAGCTAAGAAAAGCCTTACCTAAATACATATAGTAATATACTATATATCTATATACTATTATAAATATAAATATAAATATAAATATAAATATAAATATAAATATAAATATAAATATAAAT
>ERZ808275.93-NODE-93-length-55328-cov-6.381922_pt1 | contig 55328 bp, 44 predicted proteins | sample MGYA00520894_ERZ808275 | MGnify/ENA primary metagenome ERZ808275 (study PRJEB31516, sample SAMN03275598) | gut metagenome | biome: mammalia-associated habitat; material: feces | host: Papio cynocephalus | place: Kenya | collected 2012-08-03 ... | reverse complement strand
CTGTTACACTATTCGGGATAGTGATTGATGTAAGCCCCGTGCAACCATAGAAAGCCCCATCTCCAATACTATGTACATCATCGCCTATTATATATTCGGTTACTTGCGAACCAAATATAGATTCTAGAGATGTGTTGTAATCTCTATTTGCACTCACAATGGAATCAGAGTTGATTATAACAGAGGTAAGAACCCAGCATTCTTCAAAAGCATTCTCTCCTATACTCGTTACACTACTTGAGATGGTGATAGAGGTAAGACCGAAGCAATAAGAAAAGGCACCATTTCCAATACTCGTAACACTATTCGGGATAGTGATTGATGTAAGACTGGGGCAATTATGGAAAGCCACATCTCCTATACTTGTTACGTTGTATGTTATACCCTTGTATGTAACGCTTTCCGGAATAATAATAGATGTTAGTGACTGATAAGAACTACTATTTACTACTGCTACTGCATCTGATGATTCTGTAGGACAATAATAGCACAAACCACCAACCTTAAACTTGTATGCATATAGTTCAACTGCTACCGATAGTAACAGAAAGATAGAAAATAATTTTGTTTTCATAATTGTTATTTTTTATAATTGTTATGTCCAGTGTCGTCTTTATGTGAGGCGTTATGAATTACTTCAAATATCTTCGTTAGTAGCATAGGAGTCAAAATGGTTGCAATTTCTTGAGAAGTGTGTCCCGCACCTAACTGAAAGGCATCATTGATTATTAGTATACCTATGATTTGTTCAATATCATCACGGTATCTTAACCATACTTCTCGTATAGACAACAACAATTGATGAATATCATCTGTATATTGGCATTGTAATAAATGGGCTTCTTTTAATATCTTTCGAACCCCTTTTGTAATAACGGGAACTTTGCCAAATACAGCACTTATGATTTTCCCAACAACACTCCAATTAATTTGGCGGCTTTTTTTTATGAAGCATACCTGCCAAATATGAACGGACATATTCATGCAAATCTATAAGACGATGAATCGTGTTATTATCTTTCCAATCATCCAGTGTAATTGTAGCGATATCACTGCCAAACTGTTCCTTCGTACTGGCAATGAGTTGGAACATCATATCCACTGATAGGTCAGCATACACATTGCCATGAGTCTTACGAATACTTTCTACTAATGTAGAGATAGCCGCAGGCTCATTATTTAGAAATAATCGTCTTTCATTTGCAATCTGTATTATAGACCTATCTTGTGATAAAGAATCAATAATTTTGTTTATTTGCTCTTGATTCATACATTTCGAATTTATTAAATTATTAAATACAATCTGTTAACGACCACAAGTTTGTGGTAAAAGAAATTTCACTTAGCACTTTATTTCATAGGCATATTTGTTTTGCTCGATGAAACTCCAAGTTGAGCAATTAATTGGATTATACATACAGGCATACAAAAAGCGTGGAGTTCGATTTGTTGCCGACTCCACGTATTGAGGCTCTCGCATTGCCCATCGTCAAAAGAATCGGCAACGCGAAACCCACGCTAATACAAGAAACTAACCCGTTTTGTTCATCTGATACAAGACCTATTATGATACACCACTTGTGTCTATCTTATACAGATACACAGGTGTTCCCATAAAGGAACAACAAAACGAGCAGAATACTTACATTCCGCGGGCGTCAATCGTTGCAGCATTCTGTTGACGATAGAAATTTGCGAGATTTCAATACATCAGAATACAGCGCCAAATAACGCCTTATAACTATGTCTGCAAAACCCGCTCGGTAAATATCTGCTCGTTGTCAACCTGTTGTCAAGAAAGGAAACAAGTTTGCTACGAAAAAGGCAGACATACTCTGTGGGTTTCGCAGTGCAAAGATACGATAAAGTTTTAATTTATGCAAACAAAAGTTCCTGTTGACATAATATGATGATTTTAGCATATTATGTCAGTAGGAAGAAAAAAGCAAAACAATTCGCGTAATCAATTGATCATCACTATATTAAATCGTTCATTTCAATAGATAAATATAGAATATAATTTATTGCTACTGACAAAATAGAGGAAAATCACCGACTTTGTCAGTAGGAGAAAATTTCTACAAAAGAGGTTGTAGATGATTGGTATTTGATTGGTGTTTGATTGGTAAGGCATACCTATCCTCCTTATATCCTCCTTATATCCACCTTACTTTGCAATACACAATGCACAATGCATAATGCTCCTTTTTTCTTACAGGGAGATATGGCGGGCTTGGACGGGGGAGGAGAGAAAGACGGAAGCGGAGTCGGTGAACTTCTGTGCCGACTCGGTGGTGAGGTATTCGCACGTGCCGCCCGTAGTGATGGCATTGCGGATAGCCGTATGGCGCGAGAGATAATCGCGGAGAGACAGGGCAACAATGTCGCCTTGGGCAATGGATTGCGCTTGCGGGTAAAGGGCAGACAACCAATGGTCGATCTTCGGCTTAAGCAACGGGTAATGGGTGCAACCGAGGACGACGGTATCGATCAGCGGGTCTTGCGCAAACAAAGCGGACAGGTATTTATCCACGAAATAGTCCGCTCCGCTGTATAGGTGTTCGCCCGACTCGATAAGAGGCACCCACATAGGGCAGGCTTGTTGGGAAATGTGTAAATGTGTAAATGTGTAAATGTGTAAATTGTCCCAAACTTTTTGCAGTTCAATGGGGTAACTGAGGCTGTCGATAGTGCCTTGCGTGCCGAGGATGCCGATATGTCCGTTGCGGGTACGGGAGATGACCTGCTCCACGGTGGGTCGGATAACGCCCAATACGTTAGGTATTTCCGTGCCTTGCCGCAAAGCGGGCAGGTCGTGCTGTTGGATAGTGCGGAGGGCTTTGGCACTGGCTGTGTTGCATGCCAAGATAACGAGGGCGCAATCGTGCTGCAAGAGATAGTTGACCGCCTGCAGCGTATATTGGTAGATAACCTCAAAAGAGTGCGAACCATAGGGCGCACGGGCATTGTCGCCCAAGTAGAGATAGTCATACCCGGGCAACTCGCGGCGGATCTTATCCAAAATAGTCAGTCCGCCATAGCCGCTGTCGAAAACTCCGATTTTCATTGATTAGCGGCACAAAGGTACGCAAATTTATCCGTTTAGGAAAGAAAAAGCGGCAAACGGCGGCATTTTTGGCAAATAATTTGCATATACAAGATAAAATGAGTAATTTTGCAAACCCCTATTGTGTGGGGAACGTTAATTGTCGTGTAATTAAACGTTAATTATTTGATAGGAACTTATAATTGACCATTAATTATCCATATAGTTATTCCTTAATATAGTAGAAATCTAAAAACTACGAGAGATATGAAATTTAATGTATCCAGTTCGAAATTGTTTGCACAGTTGCAGGCAGTAAGTCGCGTAATCGCTTCGAAGAACAGTTTGGCCATATTGGAAGATGTTTTGTTTGACCTGAACGGCAGTACGCTGACGCTGACGGCTTCGGACGGCGAGACCACGATCCGCACCTCTATTGAGGTGGAGAACGCAGAGGGTGCAGGCAAAGTAGCCAGCGGGGCACGTCTGCTGCTCGAGACTCTCAAAGAATTTTCGGAGCAACCACTGACTTTCTCAATCGATGAGCAGAACTTTGCAGTGAATATGGTGAGCCAGAACGGTACGTATTCGTTTGTAGGCGTCAACGGCAACGAGTACCCGGAAATGCCTGCCACGGAGGAAGATACCCATTCTATTATGATGTCGTCAAAGATATTGCTTGATGCCATCAACAAGACTATTTTCTGCACGGCAGATGACGAGTTGCGCCCTGTAATGAATGGTATATATTTCGATATTGCCACCGACAAAATTACGATGGTAGCCACTGACGCACATCGCCTTGTCCGCTACACCAACACATCCGTTTCTTCGAAAGAGCCTGCAAGTTTTATTCTGCCGAAGAAACCTGCTATGCTGCTGAAGAATATCCTGAGCAAGGACGACAGCGATGTGGTTATCACTTTCGGGCAGAAGAATGCGAAGTTTGAGTTCTACGATACAATAGTGGTCTGCCGCCAGATTGAGGGGCGTTTCCCGAACTACAATGCCGTTATTCCGCAGAACAACCAGAATGTGGTGGTGGTAGATCGTCAGACGCTGATCAACGCCTGCAAGCGTGTGGCAGTATTTGCCAATACGGGTACCTCGCTGCTCAAACTGGCTTTGAGCGAGAACCAGATAAAGATCTCGGCGCAAGATATTGATTTCTCGACCAGTGCGGAAGAGACCATCGCTTGCGAATACAGCGGAATGCCGATGTCTATCGGTTTCAAGGCTCCGTTCCTGATAGAGATCCTCGGGGTTATTTCTTCGACAGACGTGAAACTGCAGTTGGCAGACCCCGCCCGCGCAGGACTGATTTTGCCGACCGAGAACGAGGAGAACCAAGACCTGCTGCTGCTATTGATGCCGATGCTGCTGAATGACTGATGAGGCAATTTGTAAATGTACAATTTGTAAATTTGTAGATGAAGTTGAAACTGAGTCACCCGCTGGTTTTCTTTGATTTGGAAGCAACGGGGCTGAATATATCGACCGACAGGATTGTCGAAATAAGTTATTACAAGGTCTTCCCCAACGGCAATGCCGAGGGGAAGACCTTGCGCGTTAAACCGACCGTGATACGCCATCTGTCCGACCCGTTCGGCAAACCGATGATAGAGGAGACGCCGATGCATATCCCCGAGACCTCGACCGCCATACATGGTATCACCGACGCAGATGTGGCGGACTGCCCAACCTTCCGGCAGATAGCGCACCGGATAGCGGATGTGCTGAAAGACAGCGATTTGGCAGGATACAACAGCAACCATTTCGATGTGCCGCTGCTGGCAGAGGAGTTTCTGCGGGCGGGCGTAAACATAGACCTGAAACGCCGCAATATGGTGGACGCTTATACCATTTTTACCAAGAATGAACAGCGCAACCTTGCGGCTGCCTACCGGTTCTATTGCGGCAAAGATTTGCAGAATGCCCATTCTGCCAATGCGGACACGATGGCAACCTACGAGGTGCTGATGGCTGAGTTGGAGCGTTACGACCTGCCCGATACGATAGAGGGGCTGGCAGACTATTCGGCGGGCAGTGTGCGGTTTGCGGACTTTGCAGGGCGCATTGCCTACGACAAAGACGGGTACGAGGTGTTCAATTTCGGGCAGCACAAGGGGCAGCGGTTGGCAGATGTCTTCCGCCACGAACCGGGCTACTACGGCTGGATTATAGGAGGCGATTTCCCCGCTTACACCAAACAAGTCTGCACAAGGGTGTATCTGAACAAGGTGAAATAGGTCGTTTAGGAGTTTGTGGGTGAATGGCATTCTATTAACGTGAGTTCGATATAACGAAAACTTACAAAACAAAACTTACAAAACCTTCCTTGCGGCACAACACGCGCCGCGCTTTTGAACCCCTTTTTGTTCATTCTATCCTAAGCGCATCCTAAGCGCATCCTATAACAAAACCAATTAGCAAAACCATTCCAATTAACAACCAACAATGTATAGAAATTTAACAAATGAAGAGCAGCAGCAACTGCTTGCACAGGGGTGCGACGCGAAAAACTGGGCGGACGTATATGTAAAAGACGGTTTCGACCCGCAGTATGTGCGTGACGCCCATTTCTCGGGCGTGGTGAAAATGGGTAACTTTGCACGTGAGTTCGAACTGCCTGGTGGGCTGAGCGTCCACTCGGGTATCAACCACGCCACCATCCACAACTGCGAGATCGGCGACAACGTACACCTATATAATATACACAACTATATAGCCAACTACCGCATCGGGGCGGACACGTGTATAGAGAATGTGAACGCCATTTTGGTGGACGGGCGCACCACTTTCGGCAACGGGGTGCGTGTACCTGTGATGAACGAAGGCGGCGGGCGTGAGATACCGATTTTCAACCATCTGAGTGCCAGTCTGGCATACGTGATGACGCTCTACCGCCATCGCCCGAAGATGATAGCGGTTCTCGACAAGATGATAGACGATTATGCCGAGTCGCAGGCAAGCGAAATCGGCGAAATCGGCGAACACGTATGTATCCTCAACTGCGGCAGTATCAAGAACACGCGTATCGGCGATTATGCCGAACTGACGGGTGTATCGCGCCTGAAAAACGGTACGGTCAACTCCAATCGGTTTGCACCCACGAAACTCGGTTCGGGCGTCAAATGCACCGATTTCATCATCGCCTCGGGCGTGGAAATTGGCGACTCGACCCTCGTGGACAAGTGCTTTGTAGGGCAGGGCTGTATCTTCGACAAACACTACTCGGCGGGAGAATCGCTCTTTTTCAGCAACTGCCAGGGTATGCACGGCGAGGCGTGTGCGATTTTTGCAGGTCCCTACACAGTAACGCACCACAAATCGACCCTGCTCATCGCGGGTATGTTCTCGTTTCTGAATGCGGGCTCGGGCAGCAACCAGTCGAACCACATGTACAAACTCGGTCCTATCCACCAAGGCGTGGCGGAGCGCGGGGCAAAGACCACTTCGGATAGTTACCTGCTGTGGCCGTCGAAGATCGGGGCGTTCTCGCTCGTGATGGGGCGGCACACCAACCATGCTGACACCAGCGAACTGCCGTTTTCGTATCTGATTGAGAACCAGTCTGAATCGTACCTTGTGCCGGGCGCCAACCTGCGTACGGTGGGTACGATACGCGATGCGCAGAAATGGCCCAAGCGCGACAACCGCAAGGACCCCGACAAGTTGGATTTTATCAATTTCAACCTGCTGTCGCCCTACACGGTACAGAAGATGTGGCGCGGGCGCGAGATACTGAAAGAGTTGCAGACACTGAGCGGTATGAATACCGAGGTCTATGGCTACAACAACTGCAAAATCCGCAACTCGTCGCTCGTACACGGCAATATGCTCTATACGATAGGCATTACCAAATTTCTCGGCAACTCGCTGATTTCCAGAATTGAGCAGGCGGATATCCATTCTATGGACGACCTGCACAAGGCATTGAAACCCGATACCGAGGTAGGTTTGGGCGATTGGGTGGATCTAGCGGGACTGATTGCCCCGCGCAGCGAGGTTACGCGCCTGATGGACGACATCGAAAAGGGCGGAATGAGTTACCTGCAAATACAGGACCGTTTCCGTCAAATGCACGAGAACTACTACACCTACGAATGGACGTGGGCTGCCGACAAACTGCAGCAGATATGGGGATGCAGTGTGGACGAGGTCTCGCTGGATGCGGTGTTGCAGAGCATCGACCGCTGGCAGGATGCGGTGGTCAAATTGGATAAGATGGTGTATGACGATGCCAAGAAAGAGTTTAACCTCAATAGCCAGACGGGCTTCGGTGTGGATGGCGATCGCTCGCAACAAGTGGCTGATTTCGAGTCTGTTCGGGGCAGTTTCGAGAGCAACTCGTTTGTACAGGAAGTGCTGAAACACATTGAGCGCAAGACGGCTCTCGGCGACCGGATACGGGAGAAACTGGAATCCATTTGATAGAATAAACGGATATTTTTTCTCCAAATATAACCAAGATTATTCAAATATATTTCAAAAATATTTGATTATACTTGGCGAAAATAATTAATGATCAATTAATGGTAATTAACGGAGAATCGGACTCAACAATGCCTGAAAGGTGTTTCTATGGACTTTGATGGAGCCCTGTATAATGTGGTATGGAGTTTGTATAGAGTAGATATGATGCAGGGTAAAGTAACCATATTAGGAAGCGGAAGCGCACGACCGACGATGCAAAATTCGCCGTCCGGACAGATTGTCGAACTATGCGACAAGTCGTTTCTCGTGGACTGCGGCGAGGGGGTGCAGATAACTATGCAGCGCCTCGGCGTACATACTTCGCGTCTCTACAACATCTTTATTTCCCACCTCCATGGGGACCATTGCTTTGGCTTGATCGGGCTGCTTTCCTCGCTCGGAATGCAGCACCGTACCCAGCCGATGCATATCTATTCGCACCCCGATTTGGAGCGGCTGTTGCGCCCGTGGCTTGACTATTATTGCGCCGATATGTCCTATGAGGTCGTTTTCCACCCCATCAACCCGCGCAAACACGAGGTGATTTTTGAGGACAGGACGGTGATGGTGGAGTCGGTGCCGCTCAAGCATACGGTGCCGTGCTGCGGGTTTCTGTTCTCGGAGCGGCACCGCCGTATGGAGAACGGCGAGAAACTATACGACATCCGCAAGCGCTACGCCTACTGCTCCGACACTATGTACACGGAGAAGATCGTGCCGATTATCGAGGGCGTGGATATGCTCTACCACGAGGCTACTTTCCCGGACGAGTTCGCCGCACGCTGCAAACAGGTTATGCACTCCACGGCGCGGCAGGCTGCCGAAATAGCCGCGAAAGCGCACGTGGGCAAACTGCTTATCGGGCATTTCTCCGCACGGGTGGACGACCATAATCTGTTCCTCAGAGAGGCGCAGGAGGTTTTCCCGAATACAGCCCTTGCCGAAGAGCGCAAAACTTTCGAGTTCTGAGGCACTTTTCCCCTGATGTTTCCCTGTGGATAGCATAATCAAAAAATGGCAAAACAGACTACCGAATATATATGCAGCAACTGTGGTGCAAAAGCCCCGCAGATGTTGGGACGATGCCCCGTGTGCGGCGAATGGGGTACGTATGAAGAAAACACCGTTGTAGCCGTTCCTGCGGGCAAACGTCCGCTGTCGTCTATCGGCGGTGACGCAAAACCGCAACGTATTCAGGATATTACCGCCACCGAGGAGATGCGTATCGATATGCACAACGGCGAACTCAACCGCGTACTCGGCGGTGGGTTGGTGCCCGGAAGCCTGGTGCTGCTCGGCGGTGAACCGGGTATCGGCAAATCGACTCTCGCCCTGCAGGTACTTATGCAACTCGGCGAGCGGCGTACTCTCTATGCCAGCGGCGAGGAGAGCGTGCGCCAACTCAAACTGCGTGCCGAGCGTCTGGCCGGCAACCCCGACAACCTGTTTATCGTCAGCGAGACTTCGCTGGAGCGTATTCTGGACGATGTTACGGATATACAGCCCGATGTGGTTATCATCGATTCTATCCAGACCATCGGTTGCAACTCGGTGGAAGCCACCATCGGCAGTCTCAGCCAGGTGCGCGAGTGCGCCGCACGTATCCTGCAGTACGCCAAAGAGAAGAACGTACCGTTTTTTATCATCGGACACATCAACAAAGAGGGGTCTCTCGCGGGACCGAAAGTGCTGGAACACATCGTCGATACCGTGCTTCAGTTCGAGGGCGACAGGCACTATATGTACCGTATCCTGCGGGCGCAGAAAAACCGTTTCGGCTCCACGTCCGAACTCGGCATCTACGAGATGCAGCAGGATGGTCTGCGCGAGGTTACCAACCCCAGCGAACTGCTGCTTTCCACCGCCCGCGAGGGATTGTCGGGTATATCCATCGCTGCGGCTGTCGAGGGTGTGCGTCCGTTCCTCATAGAGGTGCAAGCCCTTGTCTCTTCGGCTGCGTATGGTACACCGCAACGGTCATCCACCGGCTTCGATGCCCGCCGGCTGAATATGCTGCTCGCCGTGTTGGAGAAGCGTGTTGGCTTCAAACTGCTGCAGAAAGATGTCTTTCTCAATATAGCCGGCGGTCTGCGCGTGAACGACCCTGCCATCGATTTGGCAGTGCTGGCAGCCGTCTTGTCATCGAATATGGACATCGCGCTCGACCCCGATACATGCCTCACGGGCGAGGTCGGTCTGGCGGGCGAGATACGTCCCGTCAACCGTATCGAACAGAGAATCAGCGAGGCGCAGAAACTCGGCTTCAAGCGGATTATTATCCCCGCCGACCAGAAAGTGCTCACGCAGAAATACAAGATCGAGGTGGTCCCCGTCAAAAAGGTTACGGACGCTTTCCGCCTATTAATCAAGCAATAGATTGGCACACAATTTGTGCGATCTAAACTAGATAGACTAGATCTTCTAGATCTCCTAGGATTTCTAGGAAACAAACATTAACTCTTAACAGAAAGGATTCACTATGAAACTGAACACGCAAGCCGTTAATTTCGAGATGGCAACCCGTTTGGAGCAACACATCGCCAAGAAAACCCGTCGTTACGAGAAACTGCTGACTCCTTCCGCTGAAATGGACATTCGTATGACCGTGGTAAAACCCGAGACCAATCTGAACAAAGAGACGACCATCCGCATTACGGGTATGGGTGTCGAACTTTTCGCACAAAAGACCTGCGACACGTTTGAGCAAGCCATTGACGAATGTCTCGTAGCACTTGACCGCCAACTGGAGAAACAAAAAGACAAATAAACAACACGTTCACAACAAACAAAAAAGAGACTGCCATACCGGCAGTCTCTTTTTTGTTTGTACAATCAACCTATCTCCGGAACCTGCGGAATAGGCGGCTGAGCAGGGTTACCACTATCGTCCCTTGTCCCACTTTCGGCAGCACAAGGCTCATTATGTTGGCAAAACGCTCCACGCCTGCCATACGTTTCTGCCACGTCCTGCGGATGGTTTGCGTATCGCTCGCCAATCCTTGCAGTTGCTTGTCTGCCTGCTGCTCCAAGCGTGCCTGCTCGGCTTCCAACTGCTCTATGGTGCGCAACCGGCTCAGATCAGTCATGGCTCACCTCCTTTCTTGCCGCATCGTCAGCGAACAGGATGGCGCTCAATGCCCCCACCGGTGGGTTGACAAACCATTGCTTGCGGAATACAACCGCCAGCACCAACAGAAGCAGAAACACTCCACCGATGATCAGGAACGAAGCCCATACGGGAATCCATTGCGCCAATACAAAGACCAACGCCAGTGCGCCGAATGACAGCACCGCAAACACCAGCAGCACAACCACTATCGCCAGCAGTATCAGACCGAGTATCTTGCTCAGTTTCGCCAGCAGCGACAGACGCAGCAAGTCGTACCGCGTATTCAGATACGACTTGCAGTCGTCCAGCAGTTTCTGATATTGCGTCTCGTCCATACCGCTCAGGCTTTGGTTTCGTGAATAGCCTCATCTATAGCGGCCTCTAATTCCTCGCTTGTGAAATAGTCTTTCACTTTTGCCATCACTTTATTTGCAAATGCCTCCAATTCCTCTTTGTTGAGACTCAATCCTTTCTTGCGTGCCAAATCGGCAATCTGTTTGCGTGTCTCCTCACCGCTCTTCGGTGCAAACAATAATGCACCGGCGGCACCTAACAATACGCCGCCTGCAAATGCAGCCAATACTTTTCCTAAATTTGCCATAGTTCATTCTGTTTTTTAAGGTATATATTTTTTTTCGTCCCCTCTCTATAGAGAACCTGTTGCTCGTAATCCGCAAAACCCGTGCCAAATAATATGCATAAAATATACAGAGTATACAACAAGCGAATTTCGTGCTACCATTTACGGCAACGAGACGGCAACGAGATTGACTTTTGAAGGTGTTTTCCCGGGAGTTGGCACTAAACCTTTTGCAGGGGACACGGATGCCTCGCCCGCGGTAATTTGGCTGTTGGAACGTATGGGGACGTGAAGCGTAAGGCAGGTGCGCCTATGCGCACTGAGTGCCTGCGGGGTCCCCATTAAGCCCTCGGGCTTAATGGGGTGCTTTCGTAGCGAAAACGAAGCCCTGTGGGCTGAGTAGAACTCCTTGTCGTCTCGCGTCGTCAAAGAGTAACTTGTGTTTTATTTTCTTCCATTTTTTTTCTTGCCGCTTGCGGCATAGGAGACCCCTGGTGTCAACTGCCGGGTAAATCGCCCTTTTGAGGGGCTGATAAGCCGCCTTTGTATGCATAATATACACCATTTTTATACAAATTATGCAAAAAATATACATCATTTCCGCAACCCTCTTTTTTTGCAAAACCTAACTGACAAAATACAGATAATAACGGCAAAATTTCTGTATTCCGTAAAAAAGACGTAATTTTGCAGCCCGAAAGGATAATGGTGCATCATTATGTATTGCACATTGTAAAATGAAACTAACAACTATTTAATTTAATACGATTATGACAAAAGTAGGTATTAATGGTTTTGGCCGTATCGGACGTTTCGTCTTCCGTGCTGCCCAGACTCGTAACGACATCGAGATCGTTGGTATCAACGACCTTTGCCCTGTTGATTATTTGGCTTATATGCTCAAGTATGACACCATGCACGGTGCATTCGAAGGTACTATCGAGGCTGATGTGGAGAATAGCAAACTTATCGTCAACGGTAAGGCTATCCGTGTAACCGCTTGCAAAGATCCTAACGAACTCGCTTGGAACGAGGTTGGCGCAGAGTATGTCGTAGAGTCCACCGGTCTCTTCCTTACCAAAGAGAAAGCACAGGCGCACATCAACGCCGGTGCCAAATACGTAGTTATGTCCGCTCCGTCCAAGGACGACACTCCTATGTTCGTTTGCGGTGTTAACGAGAAAACCTATGTTAAAGGTACACAGTTCGTTTCCAACGCTTCCTGCACTACCAACTGCTTGGCTCCTATCGCTAAGGTCCTCAACGACAAATTCGGTATCGTTAACGGTCTTATGACTACCGTTCACTCTACTACCGCTACACAGAAAACCGTTGACGGTCCGTCTATGAAAGACTGGCGCGGTGGCCGTGCTGCTTCGGGCAACATCATTCCGTCTTCTACCGGTGCTGCTAAGGCTGTAGGTAAAGTTATTCCTGAACTCAACGGCAAACTGACCGGTATCTCGATGCGTGTTCCTACTCTCGATGTTTCGGTGGTTGACCTTACTGCCAACCTGGCTAAACCCGCTACCAAAGAGGACATCTGCGCTGCTATGAAAGAGGCTAGCGAAGGCGAACTCAAAGGTGTACTCGGTTATACCGAGGATGCAGTGGTTTCGAGCGACTTCCTCGGATGCAAACTGACATCTATCTTCGATGCTAACGCCGGTGTTTACCTCACAGATACTTTCGTAAAAGTTATCTCTTGGTACGACAACGAGATCGGTTACTCCAACAAAGTCCTCGACCTCATCGCCCACATGGCAAAAGTTAACGGCTAATCCCGTCCTGACTATATAGTATCATACTATATAAAGTTGCAACAAGGCTGCCCCCTCGGCAGCCTTGTTTGTTTTTAATGTGAATATCTTGAGATAATGTAAAATTTATTTGTATGTTTACAAATAAATTTGTACCTTTGCAGCGCAAAGTTAAAAGACTTTGTGCAAACTGATTAAGTCATAAATGACCAACTAAAACTAACTCTGCCTATGGCATAACCACGCATCGTAAAGGCGATGCAACGACATATATTTAAGCGTTATACAGCAAGTCTTGATTTTTCTGAAAACTTCGACACTTTTTAGAGAAACAAAAAACGTATTCAAGCACAAGCCGATTGACGCTCACGCTTTTGGCGTGGGCTTTTGTGCATATATTTGAATACGTTAGGTAGTCGAAGACCTCAGAAAAATCAAATACATCGAACGAAAGTTCACGCTTTATTTGTGTCTATATTTCTGGCTATTACTTAATTAACAATAAATGTTTAACCCAAAATTCTTCTATTATGATTCAATTGGAAAAAGGTCAAAACGCCAAACTCAACATGGATATGTTCTATGTAGGGCTCGGCTGGGACGTACGAGAGGACAAGACCTCTAACGAAGATTTCGATTTGGATGTTTGCGCATTTATGGTCGGCGCAAACGACAAAGTGCTAACAGATGACTATTTTGTGTTCTACAATTCGCAGAAGCGACTCAAAGTAGTAAATGGACAAACTATCAAAACGATTGTCTCATCTTCACTATGGTTCGACGACAACGAGAAGATGCGCCATGAATCAAGACCTACTGATCCGGAAATCTCTGTCATCGGTTCTATTGATGACGAAGATGGTGCGACTTCTGAAGATGGAGATGACGAAACAATGGATATTGACCTCACACGAGTTCGTTCCGATGTACAGAAGATTGTTATCTGTGTGAGCATCTACCATGCAGAGGAAAGACACCAAAACTTCGGGCAAGTAGAACGTGCTTATGTACGTCTGTATAAACAAGGGCAAGCCGATGGAGATGGTGAATATATCTACGACCTCACGGAAGATTTCTCTGCCTGCACCGCTGTGGAATTTTGTCAACTCTATCGCCACAACGGCGAGTGGAAAGTGAAAGCCCTTGGCAATGGATACAAGGGAGGTTTGCAAGAACTTCTAAACAAATATACTATCTAACCACCAAACAATAAAATATCATGGCTATTCAACTTGAAAAGAAATTGGAAAAAGGACAACGTATTAACCTTGAAAAGGATAATGGTGCCAAACTGACAAACTTCTGTGTCGGCTGCAACTGGGGTGCTATCATCAAAAAATCATTCTTTGGTTTAAGCACATCTGTAGTGGATGTAGATTTAGACCTTAGTTGTATAATGTTTGATGCAGATGGCAATGTGGTGGATCATATTTGGTCTCCTCTGTATAATTTTAACGGAAAACTCCCAAAGGGGAAATTGGATTCCAACGACCATGCACTACACCATACTGGTGATGATTGGACTGGAGACCAAGACGGAGATGATGGATTGGATAATGAAATCATTACCATTGATTTGAATCGTGTCAGTCCAAACATCAACTCTATTGTATTCTTCCTCAATATATACAATAATGCCGATTATAGCGGAGACTTCTCTGGCATACCTTACGCTTCCATACGGATGTTTGAGGGTACACCGGATAAAGCACCAAAGCAAGTATTTGCTCAATATGATGTAGCAACAAAAACAGAATGTGTAGGAAAAAGAGCACTCGTAATGGGTAAACTTTATCGCCATAATGGCAATTGGAAGTTTGCAGCCATTGGCGATTCTTTTGAAGACAAGGGTATCGGCGTTACAATTCTTCGTGTAGCACGAGATTACTCGAAATAACTAACCATATAGCGATAAATTTATGAGAAGATTACCTGTTTACTTGCTCCTTGATACATCAGGTTCGATGTACGGAGAACCCATTGAGGCGGTAAAAAATGGTGTGCAAACACTGATTTCCACTTTGCGTAGTGACCCCTATGCATTAGAGACTGCCTACATAAGTATCATCACCTTCAATTCCTCGGCTCAGCAGGATGTACCTCTTACCGAACTTTCCGCTTTTCAGCAACCGAATATCACGGCAGGTGGTTGTACGGCATTGGGTGAAGCATTGCAGTTGCTGTCGCAGAAAATAAAAACAGAAGTGACAAAAACAACTGCAGAAGTTAAAGGGGATTGGCGACCATTGGTGTTTATTATGACCGACGGAGAACCTACAGACAGCATCACCGCAGGACTGGCAGCATTCAAACAGCAGAAATGTGGTATTGTGGTGGCTTGTGCCGCAGGGCAAGGAGCAAACACCAATACATTGAAACAAATCACAGAAAATGTTGTACAATTAGACACTGCGGATAGTGCCACTATCAAGGCGTTCTTCAAGTGGGTATCGGCATCTATATCTACGAGCAGCAAGTCGGTAGAAGACACTGCTACCGAAAAAACATCTATGAGTGAACTGCCACCGCCACCGGCAGAAGTCAATATCGTCGTATAAGTTGTAAGTGTTTCGGGTGGTGGAACATAATTTCGCCACCCAAAACACTTTTGCTAAACAAACGAAACTATGGCAAGAAGATTACCGGTTTATATCCTCATAGATACAAGTGGTTCTATGCGTGGCGAACCTATAGAATCCGTTAAAGTGGGACTTTCTGATATGATAGCCTCGCTACGTCTTGACCCGTATGCATTGGAAACTGTCTGTATCAGTATTATTACATACGATAATGACATCAAACAGATTTTGCCACTCACGGAATTGGAAAACCTACAACTTCCGGAAATAGAATGTCCGGAATCCGGTCCTACGCACACAGGAGCAGCACTCAATATGCTGTGTGATTGCTACGACCGCGAAGTGAATATGGGTAGCCGTGAACAAAAGGGGGACTGGATGCCGTTGCTATTTATTCTTACGGATGGGAAACCGTCTGATTTACAAGTATATGACCAGGCTATCCTGAATGTGAAAAGGCATCTGTTCACAAACATTGTGGCTTGTGCTGCAGGACCCAAAGCAAAAACGGAACCCTTGAAGAACCTGACGGATAATGTATTCACCCTTGATACAATGGATAGCAATACATTCAAGAAATTCTTTCAGTGGGTTACCATCAATGTACAACAAGGAGGGCGAACAATGGGAGTTACTGACAATGGAGTTGAGTTACCGCCTCCACCGGCAGAAGTAAATGTTGTAATATAAAGTAATTATGAGACGATTACCTGTTTATTTCCTCGTTGATGTTTCAGAATCAATGGTAGGAGAACCCATTCTGCAAGTGCAGGAAGGTATGAAAGCCATAGTGCAAGAATTGCGCACTGACCCGTATGCATTGGAAACAGCGTATATTTCCGTAATAGCCTTTGCCGGTAAAGCAATAAGTCTGTCACCACTGACAGAGTTATACAAGTTCCATCCTCCCACATTTCCAATTGGCGGAGGAACAGCACTTGGCAACGCACTGGATTTTCTAATGGATGACATGGACAACACTTTGGTAAAGACCACATCCGAACAGAAAGGTGATTGGAAACCAATCATATTTCTCTTTACTGATGGCACTCCTACCGATGACCCAAGTGCGGCTATCGCTCGTTGGAATCAGAAGTATCGCCGCAAAGCAAACATGGTGGCTATTTCCATAGGTGATAATGCCGATACACAACTACTTGGGCAATTCTCCGATAACGTGCTACGGCTCTGCAATACTGACGAAATGTCATTCAAAGCCTTCTTTCAGTGGATAACAGCGTCTATCAAATCTACAAGCGCATCCGTTTCGGATATGGGAGATGACAATATAAAATTGGCTCCCACATCAAGTATAAATTTGGAGAAAGTAGATGTATCTGTACCCTGTGAGATAGATGAAAACTTTGTTGTGCTATTGTGCAAATGCTCAAATACAAGAAAGACCTATCTTGCCAAGTATGCCAAGCGCACCAATGAATATCGGGATAGTAACTACAAGCATCTTACATTGCTGAATAATGAGTTTAAGTTGATAGGAGCATATCCTATTGATGAAGATATGTATAACAATCTGAGTGATGGCGCATCTAACCAAAGCATAAATACCACCCTTCTACGAGGAGTGCCCACATGCCCATGCTGTGGCGCTCAATTGGGTGTCGTAGTGTGTGAATGTGGGGGCATAATGTGTTCCGATGGTGGCACAACTATATGCCCATGGTGTGGAACGGAAGGCACATTAGGGGAAATGACTTCCAGTGGTACAAACATAACAAGAGGGAGAGGTTAAACAATGGATATTGATAATATAATACGTGCTTTTTGCAACGGAAAGAATGAAAAACAAGTGGAAGGTTGCTTGAAATTTCTATCCGATAAAATATGGAACCAATACACTGATTATCTTATGGATAAAGTACTCATCATAGAGAATGAAATTAACAAATGGGCGTTCAATTTGCCTAACGCCAAAGAAGGGTATCCTTATGAGCGAACTTGCGACATTCCGCAAAAGTTAGTTACAATACCCGAAGCAGAAATTCTGATAGATAATGTCGCCGGACTGAGCCCGAAGCAGCAAGGTCTCTCTATCATAGTAGCTGATGACAAGAATAGTTTTACTATATCCGGCACACCAACATTAGATGTCTTTCGCAAGGACGGAGCCACACCGGAATCTACCTTTGAATTGACATTCTCTTATTCTATTGTGGGAATGGACATACCGGAGGAGAAACGTCATTTCGAGCGGAAAATCCCGTTTATTATCAATCAAGACCCGCGTAAATTATGGAAGAACCTGCCTGTTGATTGGGAAAATATGCCGGAACCTAAATATCGAAAAGAAGATACACAATGTGAGTACGTAAAAGTGGAAAAATCTTCTGATGGTACTCCTCAAAAAGATATTGTGGCAGCAAGTAAGCGGGGACGTAGCCATGCACAAGAAGGTAAGCCGCGAGACGACCATTTTCGTGTAGAATATATGCCTAATGGATGGTATATTATGGCTGTAGCCGATGGCGCAGGTTCTGCTAAATACTCACGTGAGGGCTCTCACATTGCGTGTGATACAGTTGTTGACCACTGCAAATTAAGTCTTATCAACAGCGTGCCATTTGAAACCGCAATTGAAGCATTTCATCTCCATGAGGAAGAAAATAATAGCGATGCCCGCAAAGTAGTGGGAGATTATATCTACCAAATTGTAGGAACTGCGGCTTTCAAAGCACACAAAGCAATTGTTGCGGAGGCTACAATACGCAATCTTCCTGTAAAACAATATGCAACCACTTTGTTGCTGACTATATGTAAACATTTCTCTTTTGGATGGTTTGTTGCTTCTTTTTGGGTCGGTGATGGTGCTATCTGCTTGTACAACCGGCAAGCACACACTGCCAAAATATTAGGTATTCCCGATGAAGGCGAATATGCAGGGCAAACCCGTTTCCTGACAATGCAAGAGATATTCCAAGATACCAAAACATTCTACCAACGTTTACGTTTTAGTATTGTGGACGACTTTACGGCATTGTTCCTAATGAGTGATGGCGTGAGCGACCCTAAATTTGAAACCGATGCCAATCTTAACAACCCGGATAAGTGGGACGCATTGTGGGATGACCTGCATGACAATGGAGTAGAACTCATAGACGACAACGAGGAAGCCAAAGAACAATTACTTAATTGGTTGGACTTCTGGTCGGCGGGCAATCATGACGATAGAACCATTGCTATTCTCTACGGACAAGAACACGATAATACAAATAACACTGCCAATAATATGAACATTCAGCCATCGGACATATCAGATTCCTCTGCTGCATCTGTTGAGATTGTGGATACAACCAATGATAGTAATGATGGTAATGGACAACAAATGGAATAAATTATGGCTAACAAGGTAACGTTAACGGCACAAGATGGTAGCGTGGTTGAGTTCTATGATGAAATAAAGGCACAAGGTGGTGTCAAAGATGTTTATTTCTCAACAGACAAGACGTACGTAGTTGCTTTCTATCGTAAGCCTATCAATGCCAATGATAAAGCACGTATCAACGATATTGTCAATATACATCGAAATCGCATTTTTACCAACGATGCTACGGGACGATATTGGAACTCTCTGTTTGCATGGCCTACTAAAATAGTGGAATGGAAGGGACTGACAGGCATTGTCATTCCGTTCTATGATAAGAAATTTTTCTTTAGTGGCATAAATGCCTCTTGGCCGTTTATCAAAAACGGACAAGAGAAAAACGGGAAATGGTTCTCGTCTGCAAAACTTATCAATAAGTTTGTGCCTACAAATCAGAAAGGAACTTTCTTGGACAGATTGCACATGTGCCTGAAAATTGCCCGTGCCGTTCGACGGCTTCATGCGGCAGGTTTGGCTCATTCTGATTTGTCCTATAACAATGTATTGGTGGATCCTCTAAGCGGAAATGCCTGTATCATTGATTGTGATGGATTGGTAGTACCGCATAAGTTTCCACCCGAAGTTGTCGGAACGCCGGGGTTTATTGCTCCGGAAGTCCTTGCTACAAAAACATTGAAAATTGATGATCCACAGAAGAACTTGCCAAAAATAGAAACTGACCGATATGCTTTGGCTGTACTTATTTATACGTTCTTGCTCAATCGCCACCCGTTGGATGGAGGAAAAGTGTGGGATATTGATGACCCGCAAAAAGATGATGATATGCGATATGGTTCCAAAGCCATATTTATCGAACATCCGACCGACAAAACCAATCGCGTAAAAGCAAACCAATTAGCCGCATCGCAACTCCCGCAAGGAGACCCTGCCAAACTGCCATACACAATTTGTGGTCCATACCTGAAAGATTTGTTTGATAAGGCATTTATAGACGGACTTCATAATCCATCTGCTCGTCCCTCTGCTTTGCAATGGGAGGAGGCTCTAGTTAAAACGTGCGATTTGGTACAACCTTGCCAAAATCCTAAATGTGAAGCACATTGGTATGTCTTTGATAATACCACAAAACCACGCTGTCCGTTCTGTGGAACGGAATACAGAGGACAATTGCCTATCCTCAATTTCTACTATGCGCCATCACATGGCAAATATATTTCTGAGCATTATCGCCTGATGGTTTATGACAAGCAAACACTGTACAAATGGCATTCCAACAATCTTGTATCTGCGAATGAGAAAACAAGTCAAGAGGATAAACTACCGGTGGGAGATTTCCATTTCTACAACGGGCAGTGGATATTGATAAATCGCAGACTGCAATATATGAAAGATATTACAGATGATAAAATGATACCTATTGGCAGTTATGTGCCTCTTACGGACGGGCGCAAAATACTATTGGATAATCAGCAAGGTGGTCGCCTTGTTATTGTACAACTTATCAACAACTAATCATTATGGCAATCAAAGATCAATGCTTGAAGTGCACACATTATACCAATCATCAATGCGCAATCTCTGCCCCTGTGTATGATAGCACATCATGTGCACTATACGCTAATAAGGGTATCAATTTGGAGAAGGGGGATGCTAACTCTGCCTATTCACAAAATACGCCGCTATCATCGATAGCCACTACACCCGAAAATACAAAACCACAGTCAATGTTTGCCAGCCCGTTTTCATTCAAAGGGCGCATTCGAAGAAAAGAATTTTGTTTATCCTATCTCATTTATTGTATGTATTGCTTGCCTATGCAGTTAATGCCGGAAGATACAGATGATACCGGTTGGGGTATATTTGCGCTACTATGGTTAATGTTTCTCATTCCTATGTGCTGGTTTATGATTGCACAGATGGCGAAACGTTGCCATGATAGAGGCAATTCTGCTTGGTATATGCTAATACCGTTTTATATCTATTGGCTGCTTTTTGCTGCAGGTGATGAGGGTGTTAATCAATATGGAGATAGTCCGAAATAATGGTATATATCATTCGTAATAATCAGCAGTTCGGTCCTTATGACGCACACACCCTTCTGTCTTATGTAAATGAGGGGCAGGTTTTGTTGTGTGATATGGTTCTTGACATAAAAACACAACAAACGGATTCTGTGCGCCATTATCTGAATAAAACCCGTTTGAAGCCACGGAGAAAAAGTGCAGGCAATGTATTTCGGCAGGTAAAAGATATAGGCACTACGCTTATTTTTCCCATTGGGCATACATTCAATAAGGCGTATTGGTTTTCAGACAAACGACTACTAATGCTGTCGGCTATAGGATTGTTACCATTGCTTTTAGGCTCAGTCTTACAAGGTTGGTTGATGTTTTATGCCATATCGCTATACTTCGCTTCCGTATGGGGATTATTCTTTTATTATCTGTTTCGTACCAATCAAGTAAGACTAAAAACAACACTCCTGTTATTCTTTGCCACACAAATATCGGTCTTTTTGATATTTGGTTTAGGGTTGAATAGAATAAATCCTTTCTACATATTGAATTCCGAAACTATCCTATTGCGCCTGCCATTCTATATCTGTGCAGTAGGAGTGTCAGAAGAATTGGTTAAATCTATTCCTTTGTATATCGTAGAGCGTACGGCCAAACAGCCCTTAATTCCTCAAACAATGGTCTTCTATGGTCTTATTTGTGGTATTGCATTTGGTGTATTCGAGGGTGTGCAATATCAAACGACCGTTAATATCGATTTCTCATATAGCGAAGGATTTATGTTAAACATTGCACGTTTGACAAGTCTTCCTTTCTTGCACGCTATATGGTGCGGCATAGCAGGATATTTCATTTCTTTTTCTGTACTATACCCAAAATACAGATGGTCATTGCGCATTCTTGCTCTGTGCGTTCCGGCTATCCTGCATGGTGTATATGATTCATTCTGTAGCACATCGCTATTTGGATTATCATTCGCCTTATTCGTATCCATTATGGGAATAGTGCTTCTAATGGTATATCTCAAACAGGGTGTAAATATGCAATCCAAACTCAAATCATAAAAACAAAATAACAATTTCATAATAACTAAAAATTATGGCACAACATCATTACACAGGCTTGTCCGATGCGGAAGTATTGGAAAGCCGCAAGCAGCACGGCTCCAACGTGCTGACCCCTCCTGCAGAAGAATCCGTGTGGGAGAAAATCAAAGATTGTATGCACTTTTGGCTGCTCAAAGTAGATCTTGTCATTTTTGTGCTGGCTGCATTATGTGCTGTCATTCTGCCTGCGACAGGGCTTTATGTACATGAAGGCTTATGGATAGCCCCCGTATTGTCGGCGGTATTGTTTGTTCTTACATATATCGTAGCCTATCTGGGTGGAGACTATGACGGTGATGAGAAGAAATTCAATATGGATCCTCTCTTTACCATCCTCCTTTTTGCGCTTTTGTTGTCTGGTGGTATTTCTTTTTATGAGGGCGTATTTGGCACCGTAACGGGCTGGCAGCCCTATCTGGAGCCCATCGGTATTGCCGTAGCCGTTCTTTTGGCGACTACCGTGGCGCATATATTGGAGTCGCAAAACGAAAAAACATTCCAGAGCCTGAACGAGGTTAATGATGACACACTTGTCAGAGTCATTCGTAATAACAACGTGTGCCAGGTTCCGCGTAAGGATATTGTTGTCGGAGATATTATTCTGCTTTCCGCAGGTGAAGAAGTTCCTGCTGATGCCGAGTTGTTGGAATGTATGAATCTGACAATGAACGAATCTTCCCTTACGGGAGAACCGCAATGTGCCAAAACGACCAATGAAGCGGACTTTGACAAAGATGCGACCTATCCGTCCAACCACATTATGAAGGGTTGTACCGTGATGGAAGGGGATTGTATTGCACGTGTGTTCGCTGTCGGTGATGCCACTGCTTGCGGCAAGGTCTTTGAGGCCGCCCAAGTGAAAGACGGTGATGCTACGCCGTTGAGTGAAAAGTTAGACCAGTTAGCCGATCTCATCACCAAAGCCAGTTATGCTATCGCAGGTCTGATTATTGTAGGGCGTCTTGTCGTATTTGGAATACAAACAGGATACCATTTTGCAGATGCTGATGCTATCATCAACTTTGTTAGTTACCTGCTCAATTCGTTTATGATTGCAGTTACTTTGGTTGTCGTTGCCGTACCGGAAGGACTTCCTATGGCGGTTACGCTCAGCCTGGCATTCAGTATGAAGCGATTGATGAAGCAGAACACCCTGCCTCGTACTATGCACGCTTGCGAAACAATGGGGGCCGTTTCTGTGATTTGTTCCGATAAGACGGGCACACTCACACAAAACCAAATGAAAGTGGTTAATACCGCATTTGCCCAACTCAACAATCAACAACTTGGTACGGACAAAGTGTCATCTCTCCTCAGAGAAGGTATTGCTGTCAATACAACGGCAGATTTGGATTTTTCCGACCCTAAGAAAATTAAGGCAATTGGCAATCCTACCGAGGGCGCACTCTTGCTTTGGCTGCATAATGATGGGATAAATTATTTGGACATACGAGAATCGGTTACTATAATTGACAGACTGCAATTCTCTACCGAACGGAAATATATGGCAACCATTGTACGCTCTGAAGTGACAGGTACCCGTGTCGTTTATGTGAAAGGTGCACCGGAAATTTTGATGAACCTTTGTGTCTTGCCTGCGGATGAGAAAACACACTATGTCGCTTTGTTGCAAGATTATCAGAATCACGCCAACCGTACTTTGGCATTTGCCTATAAGGAAATAGCCGATACCGATGACATCTTTACCGATGGCAGACTGAATATCTCTGATTTGAAAATGATGGGTATTGTGGGGATTGAAGACCCCGTCCGCACAGATGTTCCTGCGGCTATTGAAGAATGTCTGAAAGCGGGTATCCAAGTGAAGATTGTTACCGGAGATGCTCCTGGTACTGCAAAAGAAATAGGTCGCCAATTAGGCTTATGGACAGACCAAGACACCGATGAAAATATCTTAATCGGTGCCGATATGGGAAATATGTCCGATGAAGAATTGAAACAACGTCTCTTGAATGTTAAAATCATTTCTCGCGCCCGCCCTAATGATAAAGAACGTGCGGTCCGTCTCTTGAAAAATTTGGATATGGTCGTAGCCGTTACGGGAGACGGTACCAATGACGCTCCCGCTCTCAATGCTGCGAATGTAGGGTTGTCTATGGGGGATGGTACTGCCGTGGCAAAAGAGGCAAGTGATATGACGATATTGGACAACTCCTTCAGTACAATCGCCAATGCAGTGATGTGGGGGCGTTCTCTCTATAAAAATATCAAACGCTTTATCCTCTTCCAAATGACTGTCAATGTGGCTGCGTGTCTCATTGTCGCTATCGGAGCCTTTATCGGGACAGAGTCCCCTCTTACGGTAACTCAGATGCTGTGGGTGAACCTGATTATGGATACCTTTGCGGCACTTGCTTTGGCATCTCTGCCGCCTGCAAAATCGGTTATGAAAGAGCAACCGCGTTCTGTCAATGAACATATCTTGAAAGGTATGGGAGTCAATATCCTCGGTGTAGGCGGTGTCTTTACGGCTATTCTATTGGGCATATTGCTATTCTTTCAGCATGCTGATGTTACTTCGTTATGGGATGTCTTGTGCGGCAAGGTCGTATGGGGTGCATACAATGGCTTGTCTGCCTACGAGTTGGGGCTGTTCTTTACTATTTTTGTTATGCTCCAATTCTGGAACCTTTTCAATGCAAAAGCCTTTATGACCACCGATTCAGCCTTTAAGGGTATCTCTTGGAAGAATACCAAATGGTTTGTTATTATTGCATTGGTTATTTTCTTCGGTCAGGTGGCTATGACGGAGATACCGGGATTGCAGGAGATGTTCAATGTGGCGGAAGGCGGAGTTAAATGGCAAGATTGGCTCATTATTATAGTCTCTACCTCGTTAGTCCTGTGGATCGGAGAATTGGTACGTTTAATCAAGAGACTGCAGAAATAGTGTTGTTTCTGCTACGTCAAAATGTGTGTAGTTATGAAAACTGAAATCAATGGAAATTGGCTCGACTATGCCAAAAGATGTCGTTTCCCCGGTAAAAAAGCATTTTTATATCTTCTTAAACATACTGCTGTTCTCTTTGGCATACAGTTGGTAGTGTCTGGTGTCTTTGCTTTCCTGCCTTTGAAGCCTGTTGTTCGGTTGGTGCCTGTATTCTTTGTTCTGTTTCTTGCACTTTCGTACTACATCAAGGTGCATTGGCATACATTTTGGAATGTGGTGTTGGAGGATTCCAAAGGCTTGCTTCCTGATTTGATTATGTGGCTATACTATGTGGTGATATGTCTCATTTCTATAGTTCCGTCTTTGGCGGCTCTGGCATACATAATGTCATAAATATGGATGGGAATACCAAATGTAAGATAGTCAGGGGCTTATGGGCAAATTATTATATGGATATTGTTTGCTATCTTGTACTTTGGAACGGCTTGTTGTATGTAAATCAATAGAACCCTAACTTATATGTCCAAACAACGTTCTAAAAATCAAATCACCATCATCAGTGCCGTATGTGCTATCGCCTGTGTGGCACTGATTGTCGTTCCTCACCTTCGTAAGGACAGTGCCGCCTATGCCGTCGCGCAACCTATCGAGACCAGCCAACCGGCTTGCACACCCGATATAGCGGCTCCATCCGCTTACGAAATCCCTCTCTGCATCGTGGGGCAGCAGGAGCAGCACATTACCCATATCGGCTACCAAGTCAGTTACAATTCCGATTGGCATATTCCCAACTGGGTGGCATACCAACTGACTGCCAAGGAGGTCGCCGGCGAGGAGGAACGGAGCAACAAGTTCCTCCCCGACCCGCTTGTGGACGGCGACCCTGTACTCACTTCCGACTATACCCACTCCGGTTTCGACCGCGGACACATGGCACCGGCAGCGGATATGAAATGGTCGCCGCAGGCAATGCGCGAATCGTTCTATATGACCAACATCTGCCCCCAAAACCACAGCAATAATGCCGGCGACTGGAAAGACTTGGAGGAACTGGTGCGTGATTTGGCGACCACCTACGGCAATATCTATCTCGCTTGCGGTCCGGTCGTGTCCGATACCTCCCATACCATCGGTTCCGTCCGCCGGATAGTCGTACCGGAGGCCTTCTACAAGGTGCTGTTGCGGCAGAAATCGGACGGTTCGTGGACGTCCATAGGTTTCGTAATGCCCAATGCGGCGGGCAATCGTCCCCTCATGACCTATATGCTTCCGGTGGATAGTGTGGAGAACTTGGTCGGCATCGACTTTTTCCCGCTTCTTCCTGATAGTATCGAGAACGCTGTTGAAACCGACTATACCGTCTCCGACTGGGTCGTCAGCCGCTGAATAACCTCTCCGCAATCGATACGAATCTATCATCTATCGTTATGCTGTCAAGAGTAGGTGATTAGTAGGTGATTAGTAGGTGATTAGTAGGTGATTCGTTATAGGATAGGCTTAGGATACCCCATTCGGCAGAATGGTAGTGCAAAGCACCGCTTTGTGCGTAGCACGCACTACCGTCTGCCACTGTTGGCTTTATAAGAATTTGCCCGATATTTGCAGGTTCGGGAAAAAAGGAGTATCTTTGTGGCGATTTTAATTTGTATGACTATGACTACAAAAGGTAAAGTGATTAGTTGCATTTCCGCTATTGTGGTGCTTGCTTTGGCAGTGTTTATCTTCGTAAAATTCTGTTTCGTCTATAGCGAGGGCACCAACGAGGGCGATATCAACTATTTCCAGAAAGAGGGTTTCGTATTCAAAACCTACGAGGGCAAGATGATTCAGACGGGCTACAACTCCAAGAACCAAAACGCTACCATCCAGTCCAACGAGTTCAAATTCTCCGTGGTGGATGACGAGGTGGCACGCCGTATAGACGAATGTAGCAACCAGCAGGTCAAACTGCACTGGAAACGCTATCTCGGAACCTTGCCATGGCGCGGAAAAAGTCAGTTTATTGTTGATAGTGTGATGTCTGCTTCCCCGCGTACTTCCAAAGTGGTTCTGCCACAATAATTGGCTGTTTAGGAGTTTATGTTTTTCATCCATAATTCTCAATTCATCATTCCTAATTAGCAACAATGCTTACCTCCCCGCAGGATAATCTTGTAAAAATTTTTGAGTCCTCTTTACGTGAGAACTGGGTGGCGGAAGCCGTAACCGACTATGGTACGTCGCGCACGCTGACCTATGGCGAATTGGCAACTCTTATTGCTCAAATGCACGTACTTTTCGAGCAGTGCGGCATCCGGAAAAACGACAAAATTGCCGTAATGGGCAAGAACAATAGCAACTGGGTGGTAACCTATCTGGCTACCGTAACCTATGGGGCGATTATCGTACCTGTTCTGCAGGACTTCAAGGCGAACGATGCCATCCATATCATCAACCACTCCGAGGCAAAACTGCTCTTTATCTCCGATGCCAATTGGGAGGGGATTGAGCACGACCAGATACCTGCCGTGATGGCGGTGTTCTCGCTTGCCGACTGGCATCCTATCTCAATGCACGACGATATGATTGCCACTATCACGCCCGATGCCATCTTCGGTATATTCAACAGCCGTTACCCCAATGGTTACAAGCCTGCTGATGTGCATTACGATGAGCGTCCGAACAGCGAAGTGGCGAGTATCAACTACACCTCTGGTACAACGGGTTTCTCTAAGGGGGTTATCACGCCTTGCAATGCCCTTGCGGGGAATATACATTTTGCTTTGGAGTCGCGCCTTACTTTCCGTGGTGCACGCCATGTAACCTTCCTCCCGCTCGCACACGCCTACGGTTGCGCATTCGATTTTCTCTCTTGCCTCGCTGCGGGCGGACATACCTACCTTATCGGGCGTACCCCGTCGGCAAAAGTGCTGCTCAAAGCGTTCAGCGAAGTCAAACCTACCATTATCCTTTCCGTACCGTTGATTTTGGAGAAGATCTACAAGAAGATGATTGCTCCGCAAATCAGCAAAGCCCCCGTCAGTTGGGTGCTCAAAGTGCCGTATCTGGACGAACTTGTATTGGGCAAAATCCGCGAGCAACTGATCAACGCTTTCGGTGGCGAGTTCTCACAAATTATCATCGGCGGTGCGCCGCTCAATGCCGAGGTGGAAGCCTTTCTGCTCCGTATCAAGTTCCCCGTTACGGTGGGCTATGGTATGACGGAGACTGCTCCGCTCATCAGTTTCACCAAGTGGGAGCATTTCCGTGCCAACTCATGCGGACAGGTGCTGGCAGGTTTGATGGAGGCCAAAATAGACAACCCCGATGCGGACGGTATCGGCGAGATACTGGTGCGCGGTGAGAACGTGATGTACGGCTACTATAAGAACGATGAGGCGACACGGCTCACTATCACCCCCGATGGTTGGTTGCACACCGGCGACCTCGGTATGATTGACAAGGACAACTTTATCTATATCAAAGGGCGCAGCAAGACTATGCTTCTCGGTCCTTCCGGTCAGAATATCTACCCTGAGGAGATAGAGGCGAAACTGAACAATATGCCATACGTTATGGAGTCGCTTGTCCTGCAACGCGGTACGCAGTTGGTGGCTTTGGTTTGCCCCGATTTCGAGGCGGTGGATGCCGAACACTTGGCAGAAGAGCAACTTGCCGAGGCGATGGAGCAGAACCGCAAAGAAGTGAACAAACTGCTGGCTGCTTACGAGCAGATTGTGAAAATCAAACTCTATACCCACGAGTTCGAGAAAACGCCCAAGAAATCTATCAAACGCTTCCTCTACACCTCTATGGCAGAGGATTAAGTTTTAGTTTAGTGTTTAGAGTTTAGTGTTTAGTGAAAGGGGTTCCAAGCAACTTAAACACTCTCTGCTTTTCAAACTGCTCTCAACACTCAACTCTCAACACTCAACTCAAACAGATGAATCTCTGTATCGACCAAGGCAATTCGCGTACCAAAGTGGCTCTGATGACCGACGATGGGCATATTGTGAAGAATTTTATCTACAAGTCCTTCCGCTCGTCCGATGTGGAGCGGCTCTTTGCGCTTTATCCTATCACGGACAGTATCATCTCGTCTGTTATCAATATTGAGCCTGCCATTGTCAATGCCTTGCACCGCCTGTCGAAGCACTTTATCCTTTTCGACCACAATACGCCCGTACCTATTGTGAATGGCTACGACACGCCTGAGACTCTCGGACAGGACCGTCTTGCGGCGGCAGTGGGTGCTGTGTCGCTTTGTCCCGGAGAGAACCTGCTGATTATCGATGCCGGTTCGGCTATCACCTACGATTTTGTTTCTGCGCAAGGTCGCTATGAGGGCGGTAACATCGCCCCCGGAGTGAAAATGCGCTTTGTGATGCTCCACCGGATGACCAAGAAACTGCCTCCGGTGGAATTGGGCGAGAACGAACTTATTCCGCTTTTCGGTACGAACACCCACGATGCCATTGCCGCAGGCGTGGTGCGTGGCGTGGCATATGAGGTGAAGGGCTATATGCGTACATTGGGTGAAAGAACAGAGCATTTTCAGACGTTTCTCACAGGGGGGAATGCCCCGTATATTCTTAATAATCTCCGTACACCGGACAGACAGGACAGCATCATCCGTTACGAGAAACATCTTGTCCTCATCGGTCTGAACACTATTCTGCGTTATAATAAGTCTGATAAGTCCGATTAGTTTGATAGGACAATATATAGAAGAGGGTGTCTAACAAGTTAAAAAGAATACCTGTTCTTCAGAAAAAGATTGCTCTTGACGACGCGAGCCGCATCGTCTCCCACCAAAAGAAGAGGCTGTCTATACTTGTTAGACAGCCTCTTATATATTGCATCCTGTTCTATGACTTATTTCACCAACTCACCTGTGGTGGTGTGGGTGTGTCCGTCGCGGAGATATAGGGATATAGAGATATAGAGATTCTATGCAGAACAACCCGATAATCACCCGATAATCACCCGATAACAACCCGATGCCGTTATACGGAAGTACTTGCAAAGGCAAGGGGGGAAGTTCCTTTATGCTTCCCTAGGGTGGACGATAATGGCAGGAAACGTGTCAATAACTCTGGAATAACCCGACACAACCCTGGTAAAAGAAAGAACGCTATTGCGTATATCGTGAAAAAGCAGTAATTTTGCACGATTATACCAAGGAAACTTTTAACAATACAGATATGGCAACACAAGAAGAAACATTCAAAAAGATTGTCGCACACTGCAAGGAGTACGGTTTTGTATTCCCGAGCAGCGACATCTACGACGGACTGGCAGCCGTGTATGACTACGGGCAGAACGGAGTGGAACTGAAAAACAATATCAAGAAATACTGGTGGGATTCGATGACGCTGCTGCACGAGAACATCGTGGGTATTGATGCAGCCATCTTTATGCACCCTACCGTTTGGAAGGCTTCGGGACACGTGGACGCATTCAACGACCCACTGATTGACAACCGCGACTCGAAGAAACGCTACCGTGCCGACGTACTGATCGAAGACCAGATTGCCAAATACGACGAGAAGATCGAGAAAGAGTTGGAGAAAGCCCGCAAACGCTTCGGCGAGAACTTTGACGAGGAACTCTACAAGCAGACCAACGAGCGCGTAAAAGAGCATATCGAGAAGCGCAACGCATTGCACGAGCGTTACAGCAAGGCGATGAATGACAACGACTTGGCAGAACTGAAGCAAATCATCCTTGACGAGGAAATCGTTTGCCCGATCAGCGGCACGCGCAACTGGACGGATGTGCGTCAGTTCAACCTGATGTTCCAGACCGAGATGGGTTCGACCTCCGATGCGGCTATGAAGATTTATCTCCGTCCGGAGACCGCGCAGGGTATCTTTGTCAATTTCCTCAATGTGCAGAAGACCGGACGCATGAAGATTCCTTTCGGTATCGCACAGATCGGCAAGGCGTTCCGCAACGAGATTGTTGCCCGTCAGTTTGTATTCCGTATGCGTGAGTTCGAGCAGATGGAGATGCAGTTCTTCGTACGCCCCGGCACAGAGATGGAGTGGTTCAAACACTGGAAAGAGTTCCGCCTGAAATGGCACAAAGCCCTCGGTTTGGGCGACGAGAAATACCGTTTCCATGACCACGAGAAACTGGCGCACTATGCCAATGCCGCTACCGACATCGAGTTCCTGATGCCGTTTGGTTTCAAGGAGGTGGAGGGTATCCACAGCCGTACGAACTTCGACCTGAGTCAGCATGCAAAGTTCAGCGGAAAGAAGATGGAGTATTTCGACCCCGAACTGAACCAGAGTTACACTCCGTATGTCATCGAGACCTCTATCGGTGTGGACCGTATGTTCCTCAGCGTGATGTGCGCAGCATACAAAGAGGAGCAATTGGAGGGCGGCGATACCCGCGTGGTGCTGAACCTGCCGCCTGTGCTGGCACCTGTAAAAGTATGCGTTATGCCGTTGGTACGCAAGGACGGACTGCCCGAGAAAGCGCATGAGATAGTGGAAATGCTCAAGTTCGATTTCCATACCAACTACGATGAGAAAGACTCTATCGGCAAACGCTACCGCCGTCAGGACGCCATCGGAACACCGTTCTGCATCACAGTGGACCACGATACGCTGACCGACAACTGTGTAACGGTTCGCTACCGCGATACAATGCAACAGGAGCGTGTGAATATCAACGATTTGCATACCCTTATCGCCAAGGCTGTTGACCCGAAAGTGCTTTATCGCAAGATAATGGGGAAATAACTTCCCACAAGAGATTATACAAAAAGAGGTTGCCCTGACTGGACAACCTCTTTTTTATTGTATGCTATGTTTTTATAGCGACAGTGGTTTGCATTTTTCTTTCAGAAACGCCGCATCGTGTGCGTCCAAGCGCGGCGCAATCTCTTTATACACCCACGTATGGTATCTGTTGAGCCACTCTATTTCGGCAGGTGTCATCAGCGACATCTCGATGAGCGCGGTGTCATAGAAACAGAGGGTCAGCGTTTCGAATGTAAGGAACTCGTCATCGGTGGTTGCAGCAGCCTTGCGCTCTGCGGGAATGACGGTGATCAGGTTTTCGATACGGATACCCCATTGGTTGGTGCGGTAGATACCCGGTTCGTCCGATACAATCTGCCCGACTTCCAACTGCGTCGGGTTGTTGTCGGTGCGTATGTTCTGCGGTCCCTCGTGGCAACCGAGAAAATGCCCTACACCATGCCCCGTACCATGCCCGAAGGTGATGCCGTTTGCCCACATATACTGCTTTGCCAAGGCGTCCAGTTGGTTACCGCGTGTACCGCGCGGGAAACGAGCGGTTTGCAAAGCGATATGCCCCTTGAGGGTATAGGTGTAGTCGAGTTTCGCCTGTTCGGGTATCACGCCGCCGAGCCATGTGGTACGCGTGATGTCGGTGGTGCCGTCGAGGTATTGTCCGCCCGAGTCCAGCAGGAGCATTCCTTCGGGGCGCACCTCGGCGCAATGGTCTGCCGTGGCGGCGTAATGGACGATCGCCCCGTTGCCGTTGTAACCGGCTATTGTACCGAACGACTCTTCTACAAAATGTTTCCCCATAGTGCGGTACTCGTGCAGTTTCTCCATCAGCGACCATTCGGTTTGCGTCTGTCCGTTGGCAAACGCCTCTTCCGCCAGCCAGCGGAAGAAACGGGTCAGTGCCACGGCATCCTCGCGCATAGCGATACGCTCGCCCTCTATCTCCACCGCATTCTTCTTGCTCTTGGCTACCAAAATTGGCGATTGTGCGTTCACTTTCCTGCAAGCCGCAGGAATAGCCTCATAGAGTGCCTCGTTTACTTTCGCTCCGTCAAACATCACCGTGCCTTTGAGACCGGCGATATAGGCAAACACGTCCTCATAGCCTTGCACGTCAATATGCTCCCGTTGCAGGTAGGCAGCCGCCTTTGCGTCCACTTTCTTTGCGTCCACAAACAGCGTACAGCGGTTTGATTCTAATACTACATAACTGATTACCATCGGATTATACTCTACATCTGTGCCGCGGATATTGAGCAGCCATGCTATTTCGTCCAATGCAGAGATAATCATCGCATCGGCTTTTTTCTTTGTCATTGCCTCGCGGATACGTGCCAGTTTGCTCTGTACCGGCTCGCCTGCATACTGCTCCCCGTATTCATAGAGCGGGTTCTGCGGGATAGCAGGACGATTATCTGCCCACAGCGGGCGGATCAGATCAATAGACTTGGTGGTCAGCCCTGCTTCCGCCAGTTCGCTTTGCAGTGCCGCAAAGGCATTCACACTGTACATCTCGGGGTTCAGTCCCACCGTTCCATGTACGTTCTCGCAGAGCCATTGGGGAATGGTCGGGCAGTCAATATCCGACTCGCGCATCAGTTCCACCGACGAACCTGCCAACTCAATGTTTGCCTGCAGATAGTAACGCGAGTCCGTCCAAAGGAACGCCTTGTCCATAGTAACCAGCACGGTACCCGTCTCCCCCTTGAAACCGGACAGCCATGTGATTTCCGTCCAATGCTCCGCCATATATTCCGAGGCGTGCGGGTCTGTACCGGGTACGATATACGCACTCAACCTGTGTTTGCGCATCAACTCGCGCAAAGCAGCCAATTTTTCCAAAACAGTCATATCTTTTTCATTCATAATTATTTCGACAGTTCCTCTACCGCCCGCTTGGTAATCTCGTCATCGCGCTCAAAGAGCGGGAAGAAACCCTCGTCGCCGAGGATATTGCGCACGATGTAGGCATTCACCAGTCGTGTCAGCGGCTGGCGCGACTTGCGTATGTCCGCTTCGTTGGGTTCTATACCCTTCTCTTTGCAGTAAGCCACAAACTCGGGCAGCCAGTTGGCGTCATTCAGGTGTTTCTCCAATGCCTGCCAGTCCTTATACTTCGTCAGTTCCTTGCGGTGTTGGTTGGTATATTGATAAGCAAACTGATAGGTGTATGCACGATTGACCACCTTGTTGAAATACGGACTATATAGCGTTGTGTCGCGTCCGACGAATACATCGGGCATAATTCCTCCTCCGCCGTGAACGATACGCCCGTTCTTAGTGTGATATTCTGTGGTGTCCGTATAGTGGATGCTGTCCGCATTGTAGAACTCGCCGTTCTCAAACCGGTCGAGCAGTTCTTTCTCGTAGTCCATCTGGTCGCCGAGGGTATAGGGCTTCTGTATGCAACGCCCCGAGGGGGTGTAGTAGCGTGCCACGGTCAGGCGTATCGCACTGCCGTCCGCAAAAGGCATCTGCTGCTGTACCAGCCCCTTGCCGAATGAGCGGCGGCCGACTATCACGGCGCGGTCGTTGTCCTGCATCGCCCCCGAGAAGATCTCGCTTGCCGATGCCGAGAAATCGTCAATCAGTACGGCGAGCGGCACGTTCTTGAAACGCCCTGTTCCGTTGGCTTTCGCCTCATAGCGCGGGTAAGCACGCCCCTCGGCATAGACTATCATCTCACCTGCATTGAGGAACTCGTTTGCCATACGGATAGCCTGGTCCATAAACCCGCCCGAGTTCTCGCGCAGATCCACAATATATGCCGTCGCCCCCTGTGCTTTCAGCGATGCCAGTGCCGATATAAACTCGTTATAGGTGTTCTCGCCGAATTTGTTCACGCGTACAAATCCGATCTTTTCGCCGTTCTTTGCGGGGATGATAAATTTCGCGTCCACCGATGTTACGGGTATATCACCGCGGGTGATGGTGAAGTAGAGCAGGTCGGGTTCGCCGCTGCGTTTTACGCCTATCTTCACTTTGGTGCCTTTCTCCCCGCGCAGCGTATGCATCACACGCTCGTTGTTGATTTTCTTGCCCACAAACAGCGAGTCGTCCACCGTAATGATCTTGTCGCCTGCCAGCACGCCGATACCCTCGCTCGGCCCGCCTGCCACCACGGCAACGATGTTGATCGTATCGCTCTGTATGGTGAACTGCACACCTATACCCGAGAACGAAGACGACAACTCCGAATTGACCATCTCTAGGTCTTTCTTGGGAATATAGGCGGAGTGCGGATCGAGTTTCTGCACGATGTCCTGCATTACCTCATCGGTGAGCGAATCGATGTCCAACTCGTCCACGTAGGCGGTCTGCATCAGTTGCATCAACTGGTCTATCTTCGATTGCGGCTGCTGGTAGAACTGCCCGTTTTGGAACACAAAACGCTGTGCATTCACCTTGTTGCTCACCGCATTGCCTATCAGAAAACCCGCCAGCAGACATACTACCGCCACCGTCGGGAAAATATACTTCTTTGCGTTCTTCATAATCATTCTATTTTTCTATCCTTCTATTTTTCTATATCCTTTAGATAACACACCTCTATCCCTGCCCGTTGCAGCAGGTCAATGCCGTCCATAATGCGGTACTCTTCGCCATATACCACGCGCCTGATACCCGCCTGAATTATCAGTTTGGAGCACTCCATACAGGGCGAGGCGGTAACGTACAGCGTCGCCCCCTCGCTGCTGTTGTTGCTGCGTGCTACCTTGGTGATGGCGTTTGCTTCGGCGTGCAGCACGTAGGGTTTGGATACGTTGTTTTCGTCCTCGCAGTTGTTTTCGAAGCCGCTTGGCGTACCGTTGTACCCGTCGGATATGATCATTTGGTCTTTTACCAGCAGTGCACCCACTTGGCGGCGGCGGCAGTAACTGTTCTCCGCCCACGTGCGTGCCATACGCATATACAGATGGTCTCGTTTGGTCTGTTTGTCCATAGTTATATAAGTGTGTTCATCTATCGTTATACAAATCCCGTGCCACGCTAAATCCCTAATCTCCCGTACCTCTCCACTATCTCGTCCATTATGCGGAACACCTCGTCCCGTGTCTCTGCACGGAGCAATGCGATACGGGTCTGCTTGAAATCGGGCAGCCCTTTGAAAACGGGCGAAGCGGCAAAATGGCGGCGGCTGTGGACTATGCCCTTGCGCTCGTCGCCGATCCAGTCGATACTGCGCAGTACATGCTCTTTCAGTATCCTTACGCACCACGCCATATCGCGCTGTGGCAGCAGTTCGCCGGTCTCCAAGTAGTGTTTCATGTCCTCGAATATCCACGGGCAGCCGAATGTGGCACGTCCCACCATTATTGCGTCCACGCCATAGCGGTCGAAACACTCTTTGGCTCGCTCGGGCGTGGTAACATCGCCGTTGCCGATAATCGGGATATGCATACGCGGGTTGTTCTTCACCGCCCCTATCAGCGTCCAGTCCGCATCGCCTCTGTACATCTGGCTGCGCGTCCGCCCGTGTATCGCCAGTTCGGCAATGCCGCAATCCTGCAACGCCTCCGCCAAGTCCACTATGATACGGTGGTCGTCGTCCCAGCCGAGACGGGTCTTGACCGTTACGGGCGTATGCACCGCATCCACCACCGCGCGGGTGATACTGAGCAACTTGGGTATGTCTTGCAGCAGTCCCGCACCGGCTCCCTTGCCTGCCACTTTCTTCACGGGGCAGCCGAAATTGATGTCGATAAAATCCGGTCTTGCCTGCTCTACAATCCGTGCCGCGTCCGCCATCGGTTCGGGTTCGCGCCCGTATATCTGTATCGCCACTGGGCGTTCCTCGTCGCTGATTTGCAGTTTGCGGGTCGTGGAGGCCACATCGCGCACCAGTGCATCGGCATTCACAAACTCGGTATAGACCCTGTCCGCACCGAACCGCTTGCAGAGCAATCGGAACGCCGGGTCGGTTACATCCTCCATCGGAGCAAGATACAGTTGCATTGGTTTGTTGATACGTTGATAGGTTTATGCGTTGATGAGTTGATACGTGGTTTATGCGTTGATAGGTTTATGCGTTTATGCGTTGATACGTGGTTTGGCGGGTTTATTTTAGGTTAAACCCATTCAACTTCTAAACTTATTCAACGCCGCATAACTAATAAACCCATAAACGAATAAACTATTATTTCTGAATACTCGGGTACGTGATTCTGTGGTGGTTCATTGCCACAAGTCTGTTTTTGAACACACGGCGTATGTCCTCCACGTCTTTGAACGACAGCGGGGTCTCCGAGAACTGCCCGTCCGCTATCTGCTGGTCAATCATCTGATCCACTGCCTGACCGATAGTCTCTTCGGTAAACGTGTTCAGACTGCGCGAGCGTGCCTCCACTGCGTCCGCCATCATCAGTATTGCCCCCTCTTTCGTACTCGGTTTCGGACCCGGATACTGGAACAGCCTTTTGTCCACCTTCTCACCGGGGTGGGCGTTCACGTAGGTGTTGTAGAAATAGCGCGTCAGCGAGGTGCCGTGGTGCGTGGCAATAAAGTTGATAATCACCTCCGGCAGGTGGTGTTTGCGGGCCAGTGCCACACCGTCCGCCACATGCGCAATCACTATCTTTGCCGCCTCGGTAGGCTCCATCTCCAGCAGAGGGTTCGGACCGCCCTGCTGGTTCTCCGTGAAATAGTACGGATTGGTCAGTTTGCCTATGTCGTGGTACAATGCCCCCGTCCGCACGAGCAGCGCATTTGCACCGATGGCTTTGGCTGCCTCAGTGGCGAGGTTCGACACCTGCATCGAGTGCTGAAACGTCCCGGGGGCTTTCTCCGCCAGTGTATGGAGCAGGTCGGAATTGATGTCCGTCAGTTCCACCAGCGTAATCGATGATATAAAACGGAACAGTTTCTCAAACAGATAAATCATTCCGTACGAACCGATAATCAGCAGTGCGTTCACCAGGAAATATACGTACATCATCGGGTCTATGGCGTGGTAGTCCCCCGACGTGGCAAACGCAAAAGCGGTATAAGCCACCGTCTGGGTAAGGAATATCCAGCCCGCAGTCTGCGCCAACTGCGCCCTGCGCGTCATATCGCTCAGACTCGACACCGCCACCATTCCCACGGTTATCTGGATAAAGAAAAACTCCACCGGCGCAGGCACTGCCAGCGACACTATCAGCACCGTTGTAAAATGCAGAAACAATCCCGTGCGGGCATCGAAAAACACGCGCGTCAGAATAGGCACCCATGCAAAGGGTATCAGATAGATACTCAGACTCGTATAGCGCAGCGTCAGGCACGACAGCACAATCACTATCGCCGACTCCAAACAGAAGAACAAGACCGTAGAAGTACTCTGGATATACGAGCGGCGGAATACATACAAGTAAATGACAAACAGCGCAATAAACAGGCATATCATAATGCTTTCCCCCGCTATGGACAATATGCGCTGGTGCTGGCTGACGCTCTCGTCTGCGTATGCGCGGCGCAGCGACTCCAGTATCTGATAGTCCTGCTCCGTTACAATCTCACCGCGGTCAATGATTTTCTCACCCGTCTGTATCACTCCCTGCGTCGGCGCAATCGAAGCAAGCAACTTCGTGCGCATCGTGTTGGTCAGTGCCGTATCCTGTACCAGATTGGGCTTCGCATCGTCGTATGCCTCGCCGAAATGCTCACATGCCTTGCCCGGTGTATAAACCTGCGACAGCGGATATACTTTCGATGTCTTGTTCTGTACCACCGATATGCGGCTGTAACCCTCATTCCGGAGTGCCTCCATATCTTGCAGCGACACTATCAGCGGCAACTGCGGCGCACCGTCCGTATAGCGGAAATAGGGTGCAAAACCCGACAACAGTTGCTCCTGCTCCTGCTTCAACTGCTTGTCCGTCTTGTAAATCGGAAAGTCAAACTCAGCGGTGATCAGTTCGTATGCCCACGGCTTGCCTACCTCGAAATGGTAGCGGAACGACGTGTTGTAGCGCGGAAACAGCAGCACTGTCAGCACTGCCAGTGCCACAAAAGCAAGAATACGGAATATCTCCTTCGGCATCGTATGCCCGGTAAGTTGTATTTTCTTCATAGCGCAAAGCAAAATGGAAGTAAGTATCAATCAATTAAGTATCAATCAATTAAGTATCAATCAATTAAGCATCAATTAAGCATCAATCAAATATCAATCAAATATCAATCAAATATCAATCAAGTAATCAATCAAGTTTGGCAAGACAACCATCATAACACCTCCCTGTTTTGCCTGCAAAGATAGCCTTTTTCCGCTGAATATGCAAATTTCGCCCTTATTTCTTTCCGCCATATTGATTATGCTGTTGTTGTGATGCGGTTCCCCATGATTCTTTTCCTCCTACGACTGCCTGAAAAAACTCAGACCAACCGCCTTTTTATCCGCTCGGACACTCCGTCTATCTTCCGTTTACTTTCCGTTTACCTTCGTGCTGATAAGCATAGGTTATTCTTAGGTGATTCTTAGGTGATTCTTAGGTTATTCTTAGGTGATTCAGCAGTCAATCCCGATAGAATAAGACATCTCGGCTCATACTACCGCACTATACCATTGGATCCGAAGCACGCACAACGCCTCTCCCTTACCTCTGCTCTTCCCTGTTTTTGCACCATTCCGACTGCTATTGGTCGATTTTTTACTTGTTCGCAGTTAAATCTTTGTACAATCCAAAAAGTTGTAGTATCTTTGCACGTCCGTTGGTGAACGGATATGCCGAAGGGCATACATACTATGCGATACAGGTTCGCAATCTGCCCCTGCATAGGCAGACTTGCGATTAAAAGGGAATCGGGTGCAAATCCCGGACAGTCCCGCTGCTGTAAGTTTTTAGCAATACACAAATGGGAGACGACGAGGCTCGCGTCGTTCTAAACGACAAATGTGTACTTGCACCCCGTTACATACATAACCACTGTTGGAAAGTTCCAATGGGAAGGTATAACAGAGGAAAACAAGTCAGAAGACCTGCCGTACCGCAGTCTGAAACGGCTCTCGTGGTCAAGAGCAAAAGACAATGTACAATTAACAATGTATAATGAACCATTACCATTGTTGGTTGCTGTGGGTGCATACCCGTAGATGGAGCATAGAGCCGTTTGATGAAAGTCAGACGGCTCTCTTTGTGGAAAAATATAAACTAACTGAAATAAACATGAAAAAGAAATCCTTTCTATTAGCAGGACTGTTGGGTCTCCTGACCCTCATCCCGCTCGGAGCGCACGCCCAAGACGTGCTTATGCCCCAATTTGGTAAACAGGTCGTCTTGGTGGAAAAAGACAAACCGATTACTTTCTACGACTACAAAGGTACCGAAAGTATGAATACCGGCGGTACCAACAACTCGTTTGCCACTACAATTTTCAAGTCGGCGGAAAAGGGCTATGCCGTTTCCATTAACTTTGAAGAATTCGAGGTGAAGCCATATAGTGATTCCTATGATGCCAAACTCTATATCTATAATGGCGTTTTTGACACCACAAGCGTTACTTACCCTACATCCGGTTCAGGAGTAACTGCCTCTTACAAATTCCCCGCAACGGATAAGTTACTCGCTACCTTGCATGGTACATTTACCAACCAAACTTATACTTCTACAGATGCTACCGGAGACTTGTCTTGCTGTTTCTATTTCAAAGACCCGTACCAAAGCAAGGGCTGGAAAGCAACAGTCAGCCTGATAGAAGCCAAACCGCTGAAAGTAACCTCAGCCATTGCCAATTATAGCGACGTGGAAAGTACTGTGTATGCCAACAAGACATCTGTTGCTTTGGGTACACTCAACATTACTACGGAAGGTCTGACTCCTGCTGATACGTTGAAATCAGTCTCGTTTACACTGACACAAGACGGTGTATATGATGCTGCCAAACTGCACCTCTATCTGGGAAACAAGGCACTTGAAACCACCATATCGCAAAATGGTAATACCTGTACATTCTCGCTTAATCAAGCCTTGACAACCGGTGATAATAGTTTCCGCGTATGCGGTGATGTCTTGGAAAACGCCCAAATAGACGCTACTGCTATATTTGCTTTTACAGGACTGAGCACATCCAACGGTTATACCACGCTGACCACGGCAACACCCGTACAGCAGACCGTAATACCTATGGTGCTAATGGTAAATAATACCCACCAGATGGTAACTATCGACCGCGAAACACCCTTCTATGACGATGGCGGCGTGGACGGCAACATAAGCGAGGGCTTTGAGGGTACGGTTACTTTCATGCCTGCTCACTCCGGTAAGAAGATACAACTGGATATGCACGATATACATATCTTCTACACCGAGTCTGCTGCACAATGGGGTAGAGCCGATGTCCTTTCTATCTACAATGGAACTTCTGTCAATAAAGACAGTCTCCTCTACACATTGGAGGTTGATGGCGGCAAAGTGGATAACTATACCGTTAAGAGTACGGCGGATAATGGTGCACTTACGGTATATCTGAAGAGTAACTGCCAGGTGGAGTCTATGCGTGGTGCAGGCTTCGAGGCGGTGGTAAGCGAGTTCAGTGCTGTACAGATGGAGGTTGCTTCTTCTGCTGTAACCAAACAGACCGGTAAGGTGGCAGGCTGTGCAACCGACATACAAGTAATGCGCTTCTGTCTCACTACGGAGAATACCGAACCGGCGTTGCAACCTACATCATTCCTCTTCAATACAGGCAATACCTACGAGCGTATCGATAGCGCAACGCTGTATTTTACAGGTGCTTCCGATGTCTTTGCTACCACGCGGAAAGTAGGCAAAGTAGCCGTTACCGCCAACGAATTTACTATCCCCGCAAGCGGTATCTCGCTCACCGAAGGAGACAACTATTTCTTCCTGACCTACGACGTGGCTTGCAACGTGCAGAACAAACAAACTGTTGCTGCCAACATCACACAAGTGGATTTCTCCAACAATACCGACTACAAGGATTTCAGCAACTCGGCTGATGTACTGACTATAGACAATACATACTATTCTGTTTGTGGTGAGAAAACCATCTATGTGTATAATGAGTGGAAATTTACGCACACTCCGCAGGATGCATATTCCACCAGTTACAAAGCCGAGGATTGCAATCAAATAACGACCTTTGTTCCGACAACGGAAGGGCATGTCATTCAGATGGAGTTCTCTGACTTTGCCGTATCGTACAATAGTTACTCCAAAGCCACTTTCCGTATCTATGCGGGGCAAGGTACAGCGGGCGAACTGCTGTGGGAGGCGGACAAAGACAACTGTGCCACGGGTCCCGGCTTGGTGCGCTCCATCGCCAAGGACGGCGCACTGACTGTTGTATTCAATGCCAATACGGAGTTTCCCACGTACATAGGTGCAGGCAAGGGTTGGAAAGCCACAGTAAGCGAGTATCTCCCTCAACCGATGACGATAGAGACCACCACACTGACCACACTCTCTTCCGATGCTCTCACACGCGGACAGAAGAACGCTGCGCTGCTCGGACTGGACATCACCACCACGGGCAACCTGACCCCGCTGGGCATAAAGAATATCACCGTTACACTGGGCGACTGTGCTGCGGCAGTTGATTCGCTGTGGCTCCTGCAAGGCGAGAATATAGTGGCACGTGCGGAAGTGAAAGGTACCGAGGTAGTACTGCCCGTCAATGCTACACTGGCAGAAGGCAAAAACGCATACACCCTTGCGGTTAATATCGCTACAGACGCACCCATCGGCACAGAGGTCTCTGTTCAGAGCGTGCAAATCGCAGTAGGAGAGGCTACACTGACCCCCGAAGTACCTGCCAACACGCGTGTGGTACGCAATATGTATCTGCTCAAGAATGGTACAGGGCAGCGCGTAGAAGTGGACAACACCCCGCTCTCTTTCTACGACGATGGCGGTGCAGACAACAAGGTGTCTCTCGGACTCAAAGGCACGGTTACTTTTGTGCCGACCGTACCCAACTCGGCTATCCAACTCAAGTTTAAGCAATGGGCTATCAACGGCGCGGACAATTTCTATGTATATTATGGCGAACAGACCAAAGACAAAGCCGATGTCAGTCTCTCGTACTACACAAAGGATATTGAGAACATGACCATTATCTCTTCAGACGCTACGGGCGCACTGACGATTACCTACGAAGCAAATAACTACTACGCTACCGACGGCTGGGAGATTGAGGTCAGTTGCCACGAATTGCAGCCGCTGGTACTTGACTCTGTCAAAGTACAAGATGTAGTGACTGCTACCGTGAACCACGGTGGTACGGACGTACAGATACTCTGCGCCGCTGTGTATGTGTCGGGCGACCGCGGCAAGTTGCCTGTAGAGAACTTCGATGTAGAGACTTCACTCACCGCAGGGACGGTCAAAGTGTACAGCACAGGCACAGCAGATGTCTTCGGTACTGCCCACCTTGTGGAAAAAGCAGACACTATCATCGGTCGCGGAACGTACTACTACTGGATTACAATGGACGTGCCTGCTGCTGTGGAAGAAGGCACACAGGTAACCGCTACACTCAAGAGCGTGGACGTGAACAAGACCACCATCCAACCGAAGAACGCTGTTACGGCTTCCTTTGAGGTTGTCGGCGGTATGCACGGAACGTATATTGTAGGAGCAAGCAGTGCAGCCAAGTACAAGACTATCCAATCGGCTATCGACGCTTTGCAGAACGGTATTGAGAGTGCGGTAACGTTCCTTATTGAGCCCGGTACCTATACCGAGTATCTCACCATTCCCGAGATAAAGGGCGTATCGGCAGAGAATACCATTACATTCCGCTCGCAGACGGGCAACTATGAGGATGTGATTGTCAAATATGACACTTATTCGCCGCAGTCAAGTTCTGCGGGAGACGAGACGCAGGGTATCGTCAATGTGAATGGTGCGGACTATATTACGTTCAGCAACCTGACCCTCACCACCGCCAACGAGAGTTACCACACGGTGGTGCTGGTTTGCAACAAGTCGGAACACGTTACTATTGACAGTTGCTACATCTATCGTGCGGAGAACATCGCTTCTACCAATGTACGTTTGGTGTATGCCAATGCCAAAGACGAAAAAGTACTGAATAATTACTTCACCTTGAGCAATTCGACACTGAAGGGTGGTTATGCGGGTGTGAACGTGTCGGGTAACTGGACGACCAAACAGATGGGTGCGAAGATTATCGGCAACACGTTTGAAGGACAGGGTGCGCAAGCCATTATCATATCCTTAGGCGAGAGCAATGCGGTAGTGGACGGCAACATCATCCGCAAGACGGTAGAGAGCAGCAAGAGCGTTTGGTGTATCGACCTGCGTCTGTCCGAGGGGACACAGATCAGCAATAACTATGTGTCTGTCAACCTCGCTTCCACCGCTTGCCACGGTTTCTATATCCGCGACATCAACGGTATGGAAGAGGCTCCGGCGCATATCTACAACAATGTGGTGGATATGACCAACGCGGCTTCGGACAACTCGTATGCTGTCTATTTCAACAAGGCATGCAAGAATGTAGTCTTTGCCAACAACACCGTGCGTACATCGGGTGCCAACGCATACCCGCTGTATATGTATATACGGAGGTCGAATAATACCAACTTGCAGGTAGTGAACAACCTGTTTTATAGTGACAATATGCCTGCCGTATCGGTAGGCGATGCAAGTTATGTAAGCCGTAGTGAGCATAATCTGCTGTATTCGGAGAATGGCAAGTTGGCAGAGATAGATGCGACCGAGTACAGTGATATCGCTGCTTGGCGTACAGCGATAGGCAGTACCACCGACATCACGGAGGCAGTAACATTCGAGTCGGAGGAGGTACTCCGTCCTGTGAACAAGGGCAACCTCGTGAGTGGTGAGGCATTGGCTTTTGTTACTACCGACATCACGGGTCAGAAGCGTGCTGCTGTGCCGACGATTGGTGCCTATGAGTGGAAGGACAAGGTCGGTACGGGTTGCCAAACCATGGAACTGGGCAATATCCGTGTATTCCCGACTATCACCCGTGATATGCTGAATATCAGCGGTGCCGAGGGTGCCGAGGTGCGTGTGCTGAACCTGCAAGGACAACTGATATACCGCACTATGCTTACCTCAGATGTAGAGACACTCAATGTAAACGCTCTGCCGCAAGGCACCTATCTGCTCAACGTAAACGGAAACGTATTCCGCTTTATCAAGCAATAGAAAGTCTATTGAGCCAAGGTCGGCATCCGGCTTGCTGCCATGAGCAGGTTGCCCGACCTTGACTTAAACATAAGAGGCTGCCTAACAAGTATAGGCAGCCTCTTATTTTGGTGGGAGACGACGCGGCTCGCGTCGTCAAGAGCAATCTTTTTCTGAAGAACAGGTATTCTTTTTAACTTGTTAGACAGCCTCCTTTTGTATGAATTATGAATCTGCGGATTTACAGTATCTCCAAGGTGTGGCGCAACCATTGGTAGCAGCGGGCTGTGGAGGGGATGCTGAGCCGCTCCTGCGGGGAATGGACACCGTACATCTGCGGACCGATGCTGACCATATCCAAGTACGGATATTTCTTCAAGAATAGTCCGCACTCGAGCCCCGCATGGATAGCAAGCACTTGCGGTGCGGTATGGAAGAGGTCGATGTACGCCTGCTTGGTAGCCTCCAAGAGCGGGGAATGGACGTTGGGTGTCCAGCCGGGATAGCCGTCGCCGTGCGTTACTTCGTCGCAAGCCATAGCGAGGCTGTACTCCACACGGTCTTTGATGTGGTGTTTCTGTGCCTCAACGGACGAGCGTTGGCTGGTATTGATTTCGACATAAGGTGTTCCGTCGGGTTCCGCTTTCATTTTGATGCTGGCGAGGTTGGTGCTGGTTTCCACCAATCCCGGCATATCCTTGCTCATAGCCACCATACCATGTGGGCAGGCGTAGAGTGCCATAATGAGTTGGTACGCCTGTTTCTCCGGAATGACCGTTTCGGGCAGCGGTGCAGACTCAAGGTCGAGATGTATATCTTTTTCCACCGCCCCGAGTTCGCGCTCCACATTGGCGGTATAGATATTCCAATCGGCACGGAGTTGCTCTTTGTACTCGGTTGGCACACAGACGAGGGCTTCCGCTTCGCGGGCAATCGCATTGCGAAGGTTCCCACCGCTAATGGATGCGAGTTGGAACTCGGTCTTGGTCATCAGCAAATTCAGAAAATTGACTAGTACCTTATTGGCATTGCCACGCCCCTTGTTGATGTCGTCGCCGGAGTGTCCGCCCATCAGTCCGCTGACGCTCAGGCGCACGGCAAACCAGCAGTGCGATGCGGGTAGCGGTGCGGGCGTATAGTGCATTTTAGCCAGAGTATCAATGCCGCCGGCGCAACCGATAAAGATCTGCCCATCGTCCTCAGAATCAAGGTTGATAAGGCGTTTGCCGTTGAGGTATCCGTCCTTCAGTTTGAAAGCCCCCGTGAGCCCCGTTTCCTCGTCCACGGTAAAGAGGCACTCGAGCGCAGGGTGGTGCAATGTATCGTCGGTCATCACTGCCAACGCCATAGCAATACCGATACCGTTGTCCGCACCGAGGGTGGTACCTTTGGCTTTGAGCCATTCGCCGTCCACGTAGGTACAAATAGGATCTTTATAGAAATCGTGCTGCACGTCGCTGTTTTTCTCGCAGACCATATCCATATGCGCCTGGAGGATAACGCCCTCGTGCTGTTCGTAGCCCGCTGTGGCAGGCTTGCGCATAATGACATTCATTGCCTCATCAACGGTATATTCGATATGGTGCTTGCGGGCAAAATCCTGCAGCCATTGCGAGATACGCTCCTCGTGCTTGGATGGGCGCGGAACTTGGTTTATCTGTGCGAAGATGTCGAATACTTCGCGAGGTTCTATGTTATTCATGTGCTATTTCGTTTTTGAAAGTTCTGAGATACGATTCGGGGAAAGCGGGGCGGTTCGGACTTGTGGGTTCACCATAGGGGTTGCGTTTGAAATGTCCGTTCTCCTCTTTGCGCTCCTGTCCGTCGAGGTATTTGACTAATAGGTAGATACCTAGGTTTTGCCACTCAATCATTGTGTTGTCGGCTTGGGCGCAACTATAGTTGGTAAGGAAGCGGCGTGCCTCTTCATCGCTCATAGCAGCGGCTTGGGCATCCACACCCTCTATCTGGGCATTGAATTTCTCCTCCAGCATCTGCTGCACCTTGACGATATCGGGTTTCATATGGGAGTACTTGGTGTATGCCCAGTTAGCCACTATATTGAAAGTCCACCATGCCGATGTAGGCGAGTAGGTGTAGAGATCGCCGTTGCCCTCGGCGAAGCACTCGGGAATGTGGTTGATACGGCAGTACATCGGCACATAGACATTGGTTGCGGCATCGTCTACGCCGAACCAGAATATACCGCCCGCTTTGGGGTCGGCATAGCCCCGCATCTGTGCCACAAACGACCATGCGGTCTGCTGGGTAGCCGTCGGGCGCTCGTACCAGTAGGAAATACTATCGAGTTTGAAAGTGAGGGAACCATAGCGCAGTTTGGTATTCCACGGACCGGCATCGGTGCCTTGTGTGATGTCAAGCGGCGTGCCCTCGTACTGGTCGCGCATACAGTCTTTGATTTCCTGCACACTTACTTTGTGGTTCGGACGGATATAGAGCGGCATAGGCGTGCCGGCATCCTTGCCGCCGGTCTCGAGAAACGTCTTGCCTGTAGCGTAATCGAAGTATTGCTCCATATCATCGGAGAAATGGCGGAAGAAACTCCATACACGCGCCTCGCAGACATACAGTCCTGAGAAATCGAACGGCGCATAAGCGGCCTGGAAAGAGAAATCAGCGTCCTTGCCCGAGAAATAGCCTTTCTCGCGGGCGAACTTGACCACATCTTTGGAGTAGAGCCAGTTCTTCTTGTCCTTGAAATTGATATTTGTGATACGTGCCTGGTTGGCGTGGGCGCAGATACAGTCGTCGGGTACGCGGGTAGCCACCCAGACAGCACCTTTCCGCCCTGGACCTTTTCCGATCAAATCCATAATCCATACCTCGTTGGGGTCGCCTATGGAGAAAGTCTCTCCCTCGCTGGCATAGCCGTATTCCTCAACAAGCGAGGTGATACAATCGATGGCTTCGCGGGCGGTCTTGCAACGCTCAAGCGCAATATATATAAGGCTTCCGTAGTCGATACCGACAGTGTCCCATAGTTCGGCACGTCCGCCCCACGTGGTCTCGCCGATGGTGAGTTGGTGCTCGTTCATATTGCCGACCACGCTGTAGGTATGTTCCACTTGCGGGATTTGCCCGAGCGGGCGACCGGTATCCCAGTCTTTGACCTCACGCATTGCGCCTTTGGGATAATCGGCAGCAGGAGAGAAATGGAGAAAACCATACAATGAGTAACTATCCGCAGCATAGGAGATGATAGTGGAGCCGTCCGCTGAAGCATCCTTGCCCACAATGAAATTGGTACATGCCACAGAGGCGGTAACGCTGATGGCAAAAGCACCAAGGAGAGTAGAAAACAACCGTTTCATATATATAATGAATTGTGAATTAAGAATTATGAGTATTTCTGAAAGCACAAAGCCTGCGGGGTAGCGGAAACTACGCAGGCAGGCCTTGACCAAAAGAGAGGAATACTGGATTAGCCGACAACGCCGCTGAAGCCCATAAATGCCATAGCAAGCAGACCTGCGGTAACGAGGGCAATAGGAGTTCCCTCCATAGCCTTCGGCACTTTGTTCATTGAGAGTTGCTCGCGGATACCGGCAAAAAGGATCAACGCCAGCGCGAAGCCTAATGCCGTAGCGAAAGCAAAGAGCGTACCCGTCAGCAGGTTGTGGTCGGCACCGGCAGGGAGTTTGTTGGTACCGTTAGCCACCAGAATAGCCACACCGAGAAGGCAACAGTTAGTAGTGATAAGCGGCAGGAACACACCGAGTGCCTGATAGAGAGAGGGAGAGATCTTTTTGAGAACAATCTCTATCATCTGTACAAGTGCCGCAATGACCAAGATAAAGAGAATGGTCTGCAAGAACTCAACGTGCCATAGAACCAGCAACTTTTGCAGCAAGTAGGTAACTACGGTAGCCAAAGTAAGCACAAAGGTAACGGCAGCCCCCATACCCAAAGCGGTATCGATTTTCTTACTTACGCCCAGAAAAGGACATATACCTAAGAACTGACTCAATACGATATTATTAACAAGTATCGCAGAGATAAATATCAGAATATAAACCATAGTGCGTGATTATTTCTTGATGAGTTTTTGTACGATTGCCATTACATAGCCCAGCACGAGAAAGGCTCCCGGTGCAAGGACAAAGATAAGCATACTATAGTGGTCGCTATAGATGTGGCAGTTGAAGATACAGCCGGTACCGAAGAACTCGCGGATAGCCCCGATGAGGGTGAGCGATATGGTAAAACCGAGACCCATACCGAGTCCGTCGAGAGCAGATAGCCCGACGCTGTTTTTGGCAGCAAATGCCTCTGCACGCCCGAGAACGATACAGTTGACCACAATCAGCGGAATAAAGAGTCCAAGCACATCATAGATACCCGGCAGATAGGCTTGCATAACCAACTGCACCATTGTTACGAAAGTAGCAATAACGACTATGAAAGCAGGGATACGCACCTTGTCGGGGATGAGGTTCTTGAGCAAAGAAATAGCTACGTTGGAGCATACGAGTACGAACAAGGTAGCCAAGCCCATAGACATACCGTTGATAGCCGATGTGGTGGTAGCCAGAGTAGGACACATACCGAGGACGAGACCAAAGGTAGGGTTATCCTTGAGGATACCGTTGGTGAGTGTTTTGAGAGCGTTATTCATTGTTTGCCTCCGTTTCTATAACTGTTTGAATGGTATCGGCTGCCACGGTTGCGACAGTGTCGGCTTGGGGTTCAGCCTGTCTGCTGGCACCTGTAGCCGCCTCCACTTCGCCATCGGAATATGCCGCATACGCCTTATTGACTGCCTCGAGAAAAGCACGGGATGAGATAGTAGCCGCTGTGATAGCGTCCACATCACCGCCGTCTTTGCTGACGGCAAAAGCACCCGTTGCCTTGCGCCCGATGATGTTCTGACCGGGCTTGTCAGCGTTCTTGAACCACTCAACGATATGGGTACCGAGCCCCGGAGTCTCCTGCTGCTCAAGTACTTCATAGTTGACGATATTGCCCTCGGCATCGAAGCCGATCATAATGCGCTGTACGCCGCCGAAGCCGTCAGCCGACGACTCAACCGCAGCACCGACAAACTTGTCGCCCATATATGCCTTATAGACATTCAGGTCGTTGACCTCTTCGGCATCGGCAATACGGTCGTGGGCGGGCAGAACGGCACTGATGGCAGCGGTTTGTTTTGCCACCGCCTGCTCATCAATAGTCTGCTTGGTAAGCATATATACTCCTGCCAGTGCCGCAGCCGCCACAAGGGTGATGCAGGTGAGCGAAAGAGCCATATTCTTGAAATTGCTTTGTAGTTTAGCCATAGTAGTGCCTCCTTATTTTTTCTTTTCTCCGAAGCGTTTCGGACGAATATGGTTCAACAATGGAACGCAGGCGTTCATAATCAGGATAGCAAACGACATTCCCTCGGGATATGCGCCCCATGTACGGATAACCATCACAATCAGTCCGATACCGATACCGAAGATGATTTTACCCCATGGTGTCATAGGCGAGGTAACATAATCAGTAGCCATAAAGAATGCACCGAGCATAATACCGCCCGTGCAGAGCGTCATAGCCACGTACTGCGCTGTGGTCAAGCCCTCCGGCAGGACACCGCACCAACCGGTAACGGCGGCAAAGAGGGCTACGGTAGCAAGGATGCTGACAGGTATATGCCATGTGATAACACGTGTGCAGATAAGGAAGATGCCGCCCACAAGGAGAGCCAAGGCGCAAACCTCACCGAGCGAACCGCCCATCGCGCCGATAAAAGCGTCCCAGAGGCTAGGCAGTTGGCTCACTATACTGCTATCGCCGCCTTTGATGCCCTGTTTGAGCAGAGCCAATGGAGTAGCCCCGGTCTCGGCATCCACGTAACTGCCCGCAAAACCGAGCGGACGAGGCCATGTGGTCATCTGCACGGGGAAGGAGATTAGTAGGAAAACACGCCCTACAAGTGCGGGGTTGAACGGGTTCTGTCCGAGTCCGCCGAAGGTCATTTTGCCTACGCCGATGGCTACGAGTGCACCGATGATTACAATCCACCACGGCAGATTACTGGGCAAGTTGAATGCCAGCAGAATACCTGTGAGGACTGCGGAATAGTCGCAAATGGTAGGTTTCTGTTTGAGGATAAACTTGGCGATCAGCCACTCGAAGCCTACACAAGCCACGACGCTGATTGCCGTTGTGATGAGTGCTCCCCAACCGAACTCGATTACCGAGACGACATAAGCCGGCAGGAGTGCCGCAATGACGAGGAGCATATTTTTCCGCACGCTGTCACCGCTGTGGGCGTGTGGTGCGGGAGATACTATCAGTTGTTTCATAAAACGATAAACTTTCTTCTGTTTCTCTAAACTCTAAACTCTCAACCCTCAACTATTTCTTTGCCGCGCGGGCGCGGATGATACCGCCCACTGTAGCCTTGCCCATACGGACATAGTCGAGCAAGGGACGATGGCTGGGGCAGGTAAACATACAGCAGCCGCACTCGATACAGTCCATAATCGAGTGTTTCTCCATATCGTCCCACATCTGTTTCTCCGCCTGCTTGGCGAGCAGATAGGGCTCCAGTCCCATCGGGCAGGCACTGACGCACTTGGCGCAACGGATACAGTTCTCCGGTTCGGTGCGATGACTTTCGTTCTCGGGGAGGAACAGCAAGCCGCTTACACGCTTGTTGGCAGGCATATCGATGTTGTTCATAGCGCGTCCCATCATCGGACCGCCGCCGATAATCTTACCTGTATCTTCGGGTACTCCGCCTGCGAGAGCCGCCACGTCGGACAGCGGTGTACCGAAGCGCACCGAGTAGTTGCCGGGTTTGGAGAGACTCTTGCCCGTAACGGTCATCACACGCGAGATGAGCGGTTTGTTCTTTTGCACGGCTTCATATACGGCGTATATGGTAGCGACGTTGTCCACTACGGCACCCACCTCTATCGGGAGCGCACCCGAAGGTACCTGACGACCTATACAAGCGTCGATGAGTTGTTTCTCGCCGCCCTGCGGATATTTGAGTTTCAGCGGTTTGACCTCTATACCGAGTTCCTTGCTTGCGAGTTTGCGCATTTGGTCGATGGCATCGGGTTTGTTCTTCTCTATACCGATGATGGCACGATTGATTCCCAAGGCTTTCATCAGGATTTTGATACCGATGATGATTTCCTCTCCGTGTTCGAGCATCAGTTGGTGGTCGCAAGTCAGGTATGGCTCGCACTCTACGCCGTTGGCAATCAGCACCTCCGCTTTCTTACCGGGAGGCGGAAGCAGTTTGACCTGCGTGGGGAAGCACGCGCCTCCGAGTCCGACGATACCAGCGGCAGCCACCTTGTCTATAATCTCTTTGGGTTCGAGCGGGCAGTCGCGTTTGATGGCGTTGGTGCGGTCGATGGTCTCGAGCCATTCGTCGCCCTCCACGTCCATAAAGATAGCCGGCATACGCAACCCCCAAGCGTCGGTGGTAGCATCGATTTTGGTGATCGTACCGCTGAACGGTGCGTGTATGTTGGCACTCACAAAGCCCCCCGCTTTGGCGATGAGTTCGCCTACTTTCACTTTCTGCCCCTTTTCTACTACGGGTTGGGCGGGTGCGCCTATATGCTGCACCAGAGGTATGACAGCCTTGGCGGGCAGCGGACAGTCGGTAATCGGCTGATGTGCCGAATAAATCTTATTGTCATGCGGATGTACTCCGCCTATTCTGAATGTATTCATGCTTTTACCTCCTCTTGTTTAGGCTCTGCCGTTTGTGGCTGCACCGTTGTTGGCTGCGCGTTTGCGGGTTGTGCCGTTGTCGGCTGTGCGTTAGCGGGCGTTGCCGTTGTTGCCGTTGGTGCGGTTGCGGGTTGGGGTTCTGCGGGTTTGCGCGGCGGGAAATTGACGGCATGGATAGCCCCCGTCGGGCATTCTGCCTCGCACTTGCGGCAGAGACGGCATTTGGTATAATCGATGTATGCCAGATTGTTCTCCACAGTGATTGCGTCGAACGGACATACTTTCTGGCACTTGCCGCAGCCTATACAAGCATTGGTGCAGGCTTTGCGGGCGACAGCCCCTTTGTCCTTGCTGACGCACTCCACCACCATACGGCGGTTCTTCGGACCTTTGTTGCGCAGTTCGATGATGTTGCGCGGGCAGGCTTTGACGCATTTGCCGCAAGAGGTACATTTCTCGTCGTCCACCTCGGGCAGCCCCGTCTCGGGGTTGATATGGATTGCATCAAACAGGCAGGCTTCTACGCAGTCGCCACAACCCAGGCAACCGAAAGCGCAGTCGGTTTCGCCCACATAGAGGTTGTGCATAATCCGGCAACTGCGCACGCCGTCGTATTCGCTTGTGCGCGGGCGCGCAGCGCAGGTACCATTACAACGTACCACCGCCACTTTGGGTTCAGCCGCTGCTGCAGCCAACCCGAGTATCTCGCCCACTTTTTGCATTGTGGGCGCACCACCGACCGGGCAGAGCAGACCGTCGAGCGAGTCGGCTTTGACGCACGCTTCAGCCAACGCGCGGCAACCGGCAAAACCGCAACCGCCGCAGTTGGCACCGGGTAGCACCTCCTGCACTTGGTCGATGCGCGGGTCTTCTTCCACCTTGAACTTCTGAGCCACGAAATAGAGCAGCACGGCGGCTACCAATCCCGTTATGCCCAGAACGGCCAAAGAAATCAGAACTAAATTCATTGTGTTGTTTATTGAAAAATGTTTAATATATTATATGCTTTTCCTTCAGAGGTGGTTCGTAGTTCCTTCGTAGTTCCTTCGTAGTTCCTTCGTAGTTCCTTCGTAGTTCCTTCGTAGAGGCTTCAATGTTAATAGTTGTTGATCAACGGAAAGTAAATGCTAATCAAAGTTTACGAGCCGTAAAGGAGAACTGTTTTTGCAGTTTGTCTCTGAAAAACGAAAGGATTATATAATACACCGCTACTGCACAGAGGGCTATCGTACCGATGACCGCCTCGCTGTCTAATACCCGATCCAGCCCCGCTATCACCGCAAGCATCACCACAAACGGCATCACGTAAGCCAGCAGCACCCCTTTCCACGCCAAGCGTTCCGCCACCATCACCTCCACTTTGTCGCCTGCCTGCATAGGCTCGAGCATCATGGCATCCATCTCTTTCTCCCTGCTTTCTGAGGACATACACATACTGCGTGCCGAACAGGTGCTGCACGCACTTGCTTGGACAATCCGTATATGCGCTGTCTGTCCGGACACGGACATAACAACCCCTTCGTGCCGTATCGGTTCTGACATAACCGTTTTTGCTGCTACAGGGTGCATACACACCCCTCCTAAATTAACACGCAAAAGTATAAAGAATTTTTCATACGGACAAATTTATTTGATTATTTCGCGGAAAAGTACACAAAATGCCACTAAAAACCGCACTATTCCCTTTTTCAACAAAAGACAAGTTTGCAAAAACGAGATATTTTCTGTACCTTTGCGTGCTAATTTGAGTAAATATGCCAAGACGCACAATACATACAGCCCAAAACGACGAAAAGACCGCTGAACGCCCGATACGAGTAGAGAAAACTCACGTTTGGCAACAGATTAAAACTTTCTTTTCCGACCCGCGAACCCGCATTGTTTCGGGTATCGTGCTGCTGACTATCGCCCTCGTTCTGCTGTTGGCGTGTGTCAGTTTCTTTTTTACCGGAACAAGCGACCAGTCGCTGCTTCAGATGTCCGGTTCCGAGCGACGCGAACACCGTATAGAAATTCAAAACTGGCTCGGTTTGCCCGGTGCCGCCGTCAGCGAGTTTCTAATCAACGGGGCTTTCGGCTGGATGGCTTTCGGGCTGATAGGGATGCTGGTTATCTACGGTCTGCGTCTGCTCCACGTAGGGCATACCCACCCGCTGCGCGTGCTGCTATGTGGGACATTCGGTGTCCTGTGGGGGGCCGTATTGCTCGGGTTTGTGCAACTGATGGTCTCGCTCGGTACATTCTGTTGGGGTGGGGCTTTCGGACAATGGTTCGCCACATGGCTCAACTCGTATATCCAACCCACGGGAATGATCATCGTGCTGGTAGTTACACCGGTTATTTTCCTGATTATCGCCGAGAAGAATTTTATCCCCAATACCAAACGTTTCTGGGAGTGGCTGAAAGGGCTGTTCAAACGCAAGCCCAAAGAGGAAACCCACGAAGAGAGCATTGCCGAGGAACCGCAAGAGATTGTGCTGCCCGACGAACCAAAAGACGATGAGCAGCCGATTGATATAGATATAGAAATCGATGGTTTGGAAAATCCCCCCTCCGACATTTCCGCAGATGGTGATATTCCGCTGACTATCGAGTCCACGCAGGAAGAGGAGATGCATACCGAACCTGCACAGGAGAACGACCCCGCAGAAGACGGAGACGAGACGCAAATAGACATCCGCGACACCAAACCTGTTGAGATGGCGGACGGAGACACCCCCACGCCCGAAGATATTTTGGCAAAACTCGGTCCCTACGACCCGCGCAAAGACCTCGAATACTACAAGTTCCCGTCCCTCGACCTGCTCAAAGTGTATGACAACGAGACCGGTACAATCATCAACAAAG
>ERZ808275.92-NODE-92-length-55660-cov-13.679741_pt1 | contig 55660 bp, 76 predicted proteins | sample MGYA00520894_ERZ808275 | MGnify/ENA primary metagenome ERZ808275 (study PRJEB31516, sample SAMN03275598) | gut metagenome | biome: mammalia-associated habitat; material: feces | host: Papio cynocephalus | place: Kenya | collected 2012-08-03 ... | reverse complement strand
GATGTCTGTCTATGCGATAGCGCTTATGGTGGCTATTCTTCTACAACCACCGATTTCCATATGAATCCCTCAGATAGTAATTCTGGCGGCTGGAATAAGAGTGCTATGAGATATTATATTCTTGGTTCTACAAACAATCAGAATGGTAATGCTACTTCTGATTGCACAATAAACCCAGTAAAGAATAGCTTAATGGCAGCATTACCTGAAGATTTACGCGCGGTATTAAAGCCCATGACAATCTATAGTGATAACACAGGTGGCGGCAGTGACACAGCGAGCTATGTTACTACTACGGTTGATTATTTACCGTTGTTATCTGAGTATGAGGTTCAAGGTACTAGAAGTTATGCGAACTCTGCTGAGCAAAATCATCAAGCACAATACCAATACTATAAAAACGGTAATAGCAAGATTAAATACAAACACAATGGTACCTCAACAGCCGCATATTGGTGGTTAAGGTCGGTCTGTGCGCCCTCCTCGACCAGCTTCTGCTTTGTCTGGACGGATGGCTCTGCCGGCATCATCGACGCGAACACCTGCTTTGGGGTGGCCCCCTGTTTCAAAGTCTAAAATCCTTTACGCGATAACAGATACTGTAATTTCATAAAGGAGGCAATAGATTATATCCAATCTCCCCACTTAACCGCATTTTCCCCTCTTAATTTAACAAAAATAAAATTTCAACCACTAAAAATCCCATTCCTTAAAAATCTCAACCAATTTAGTTAAAAACTAAACAAATCCCCTAAGCAAAACACCTAAAATCTCAAATAAAAGGAGGAAAATTTATGGCAATTATTCACGGCTCTCCAGCCGTTTTGATTCAAAAATCTGGTTCTGGTAATTCTGTTATCGTCCTTGTAGAAGACGGAGCTACCGTAACCGCTACATCATCCGCCGCAACCGTCACAGGCGTTAGCTCTGGTGGTAGTGTTACTCTTGCAATTCCACAGGCTGGTACTTATACTATCTCAGCCAGCAAGAACGGTGTAACTACCCCTGACGTAAAAGTCATTGAAATCCCGCAGTCTGTTAGCTTAAGTTTCGTCACGGCTGACTTTGATAGTAATAGTTGGGACTTGATTTCTGCCACCGTTGCCGCAGGCCAAGCCGCAAATTATTGGTCAGTTGGTGATACTAAAGCAGTTGCTTTAAGTGGCACTGTTGGTACTCTTGCTTTAAATGCAACTTACTATGTTTATATTTTAGGATTTAATCATAATGGTGCTACTAATACTATGGACATTGGTATGTTTAAAACTGCGAAGACTAGTGGTATTGATGTCTGTCTATGCGATAGCACCTATAGTAGTAGCCCTTCTACAACCACCGCTTTCCATATGAATACCTCAGATAGTAATTCTGGTGGTTGGAATAAGAGTGCTATGAGATATTATATTCTTGGTTCTACAAACGTGCAAAATGGTAATGCAACAAGTGACTGCACAATAAACCCAGTAAAGAATTCGCTTATGGCCGCTTTACCTGAAGACCTGCGTGCAGTATTAAAGCCCATGACAATCTATAGTGATAATACAGGTGGCGGCAGTGACACAGCGAGCTATGTTACTACTACGGTTGATTATTTACCGTTGTTATCTGAGTATGAGGTTCAAGGTACTAGAAGTTATGCGAACTCTGCTGAGCAAAATCATCAAGCACAATACCAATACTATAAAAACGGTAATAGCAAGATTAAATACAAACACAATGGTACCTCAACAGCCGCATATTGGTGGTTAAGGTCGGTCCGTGCGACCGCCTCGAGCACCTTCTGCGCTGTCCGGACGGATGGCTCTGCCTCCGACAACGGCGCGCGCTACTGCCATGGGGTGGCCCCCTGCGCTAGAATTTAATCTTAAAATTTAAATTAATATTGAGAAAAAGGAGAATTTGAATTATGAGTGTTCGTAAAGATGAGCGCAATGAAAGCGCTATTGAATATTTAATGAAGGCTGATACTTTATACCATGAAGTAATTGTAGTGATGGCTAAATTTACATCAGCATATAGAGATTTAATTGGAAAGGATATTACTACCACAGGCATGAAACTTTTGTCTCATTGTGAAGCTGTTCATGTATTAGTTAGTGAAAATAATCATACTAACAAAGAACAAATTCAGAGCGAACTAAGAAAAGCTAAAATTAGTTTAAATACATTAAATATTCAAATGCGGCATTGTTATGAAATTCTAATAAGTGATTTCTATAATGCTTATGAAGATTTAAAAGATGAAAATGATCTTAAAAAGCTTGCCAGAAAAGCTAAAAAGCGTTTAAATAAGATGGGTGAACAAATAGGGCTATTAATTTCTGAGGAAACTTGTCTATTAAATAATATGATAGAGAAGTATAAATAAAATTCCTTGAGGCGTATTTCTATAAAAAGGCCAAGGCTTATCTTAGGAGGTGTGCGCGATAGTGTGGATACATGGCTCTTATAAGTCGGTCAATGCGACCAACTCGAACAACTTCTGCAATGTCAAGACAGATGGCTCTGCCAACAACAACAACGCGAACAACTGCAATGGGGTGGCCCCCTGCGATCTCTTTGAGTCTTGCAAATTTCGCAGTCTTGCAAACACTGTGACAGAAAGACTAATTGGAGTAAGTGAATTTTACTTGTTAAAAGACTGAATATCTAATGAATGAATGTTAGAGAAAAAGCTAGAGTAAAATATCGTCAAAAGATTAAATAAGGAGAGGAGAAATACGTCTCGGACTTTTGTCCGAAGGGCGCCTCTATGGTTTAATATGAACGCTACAGTAAGTGTGCATGGTATATAGTTTGGATAAGTTCTATATATTTCATATATTAAAATAATGTTAGTTAATATAAATATCCATAATCGCGTACTAATAGGGGGTGCGAAAATATGACGAGACGCCAAGGGCGTTATCAAAGGCGTCAAGAAAAAAGAAAAGCTAATCTTCAAGCCCGCAATGATGCAGTGGGTACCTTAGATCAAATCTTTACATTCAATCGCGGATATAAAGCTGGCAAAAAGTGCTGTTGTGGAGTGGGCTGGAAGAGAAGCGTACAAGAATTTAAATTATATTTATTCAGTGGCACAGCTGAACGGTGTAATGCTATAAAATAGGAAACTTGGAAACCTGATAAATATGTAGATTTTATCATTAACGAACGAGGAAAGCGTCGATTAATTAGTGCTCCTCGTATACAGGATAGATAGATACATAAATTAGTTTCACAATATGTTTTATATCCACTATATAAAGATTCTATGATTTATAATAATGGAGCTAGTTTACGAGGAAAAGGCTTAGCTTTTTCTCAAGGATAGACTAAAAAAGAATTAGTGTCTCATTTAAAAAGATATGGGAGAACCGGTTATGTTTTACTTGTTGATTTTTCGTCTTATTTTTTATCAGTTAATTAGCAAGAAGTGTTAAAACGGCATGAAAAGTATATACTTAATCCTCAAATAAGAAAACTTTGTAACTAGATCATTCTAAGCTATCCCGGAGGATATGGCTGTCCCTTAGGAGTAGAGCCTAGCTAGCAAGAAATGGTTGCTTTTCCATCATCAATAGATAATTGGTTAAAGAGTGGATTAGGATTAAAAGGCGCGGGGCATTATATGGATGACTATTTAATTTTATGCCCACCAAATATCAGTCCTGAACAAGTGAGAGATGAAATGATCTAGCGAGCTAAAGATATTAGCTTGAATATTTCTTTTAGAAAAACAAAAATTATTCCTATTGGAAATTCGTTTATTTTTTGTAAAACCAAATATAAAATTGCGGAAAATGATAGAATTATAATGCAGGGCTATAGAAAAAGTTTTTCTAAGCTATGTCAAAAAATTCCTATTTTAGCTAGTAAAAATCTAAGCTTAGAAGGATTATGGGGTTCTTTAAATGGTTCGTTGGCCTATTTTAAGAAAACAAATAATCATAATGAATATTTGAAAGCATAGCGAAAAATTTATAATCAATTTGGCGTTAATGCTGAAGTGTATAAGGAGTTTAAGAAATAGTATGAACAAATATATAACAAACAAACGCTTTAAGGGTAAAGCAATAGATGGGGAAGTTAATATTCCCGCATTGAGTGAGTTAATTGCGGCGGAGGGCTATCTCATTTGGAGAGATAAGCTTGTATGCAGTGATACCAGCGAAACCGCACATAATTATTTTAGTATAAATGATGATAATAAGGGTTTATACAGAGGAAGACTAATTAAGGAAATTACATCAAAATTAAATAAAAGAGATAAGGAATGGCAAAAAAGATGGGATAAGGTATGGGAAGATAAAATTTGTCTTAAATATAAGAAAAAAGAATTTGATGATTATTTCTTATGGGGGCATGAGTTTTATATTGCCCCAATCTTAGACTTAGAGCATATTAAGCAAATTATAGTCTAATTTTTGTATAATTTGCACAAAAATTTTAGCAAAAATTTGTGCAACGAATTAATAAAATAATTACCTAGCTTGTCCGATCATATTTGACTTTTTAAAAATTTTATGTTATAATATAATTAGAGGATGGGAAAAGAAATAAAATCCTCTCCTACCTTGATTAAAAGGGGGCTTAGTCCGCCTTTTAAAATATATTATAATTTTAAAGGAGTTTTTTCAAAATGAAAAACAACAAGCACAATTCCAGCGCAGAAAACAATTCCCACTATTTAGCAAAAGATTCCCCGAACCGATGGATTTTAGGCGAAGAACTAGTTCCTTACAACACAGACAGTGATGAATACTATGATATTAATAGTATAATCATTGCGGGCGATGGTGAGGTATTTGATGGCCTTGTGGTAGAAACACCAAGAGGCGCAGATGTCACTCTCTACTTTAAGAAAGATGGTAAGAGATGGCTAGTTTGGTGCGACAAGCTAGGTTGGTATAAAGAGGAATATCGCGAAATTGTGCTTGATTTTCACACCGCTGATGAATTTCAGTGGTGGCTAAGTTATAATAGTATTTTTGGGCCTGTAAATTATTAAGAAAGGAGATAACAAATGGACGACATTATTGCTATTGTAGGCAAGATTTTAGCGGCTGCGATTGTCGCGCTGTTTGCCTATCTGGTCCCCAAGATTAAGGCTTGGCTGGAAGCTAAGATCGGTTCTGAGGGAACAGCTAAAGTAATTTTGCTAATTGAGAATTTTGTTACAGCGGCTGACCAGTTATATAAGACTGATGATCCAACGGGGGTTATTCGTAAGAAGTATGTTGAAGATCAGCTAAAGGAGCTTGGCTACGCAATTACTGATGAAATTAATAGTTTCATTGAGAGCGCGGTTAAAAAGTGCAATAAAGAATACAATAAGTAAGAAAAGCCCTTCGCCTAGTATAAAAGCTAGACGAAGGGCTTATTTTTTTTATGCGGCAAGGCAGGTAAGAGATCGTATGGGGTAGATTCAACGAGAACTTGGAAAAAAATTTTTGTTAATTAGGACAAAAGTGTTTAAAGCACATAAGAGATTTTTCATATAATAATGAGGGATGGAAAAATTCTTCCCAATTTTAAATATGAAAGGAAATACCAAATATGTATCAAGGCTATGGACAGCAACCAGTCCGGGCACCGCAAAATTATTATCCTATGCAACAGCCCCAACAGGCCGTGCTAAAAGGTCGCCCCGTATCTTCATTAGATGAAGTGCGCGCGACAGGAATTGATTTTGATGGTAGTATCTTTTATTTTCCGGACATCGCAAACAAAAGAATCTACACCAAACAGATTGGAATGGATGGAACAGCTATTCTAACAATGTATGAGCAGAAACCCATTCCGCAAGACGTACCCGTAGGAACCTATATCACAAGAGAAGAATTTGAAAATGCAATGCGGGCGCTAAAAGACGAAATGCGGCAACCCAGCCCAGAAATCTCTAAGACTAGCTCAGTAGATCCTAAAGCTGAATCGCCGCAATTCAATTTTTGAAAGGAGTAAAGAAAAATGAATCCTATGCAATTATTAGCAATGCTTCGTGGCGGAAGCAACCCGCAACAGTTAGCTATGCAACTCTTACAAGGTAATATGGGTAATACGCCAATGGGGCAAAATCTTCTTTCTCTTGCTCAACAAGGTAATGGAACACAAATTGAGGAGATTGCCCGTAATATTTGTAAACAACAAGGTGTAGACTTCGATAAAGAATTTAGTGCCTTCAAACAATTGTTAGGCATTAGATAATATAAAAATTTTTTAAAGGAGGAACACATCTATGTTCAATTCTAACACAAATGGTTACAGCTTATCGGATATTGCCGCGGCGACCGGTAATGGTAGCAATGGTAATGGAGGCATCTGGGGAGACGGAGCTTCCTGGTGGATTATTATCCTCTTCCTGTTCTGTTTTGCCGGTGGCTGGGGCAACGGCGGATGGGGTGGCAACCGCAATGACGGTGGTTCTGCTACTCCTGGTGTTAATTACAGTCTTGACCTCGCTGGTCTGACTGCGGGTTATCGCGATACCATGGGTTCTCGTTCTGAGATTGCTAATGGTTTCTATGATATTAACACCAATCTGCTGACTGGTTTTGCGAACACCCAGGCTGCTATGTGCGCTGGTAACAACGCTCTACTTGCCGCAGATAACGCTAACACTAACGCTCTGCTGGCCGCAAGCACTAATTCCACTAATACTCTGAGCAATGCTATGCAGAACCTGAGTACACAGCTGGCTGAATGCTGTTGCACTAATCGTTACGAATCTGCGCAACGGTTTAGCGAACTGAATTACAACCTTGCTTCTATTGCTTGCCAGAACCGTCAGGCTACCGCGGATGCCGCACGAGACATTATTGATAACCAAAACGCAAATGCTCGCTCCATCATGGACTTTATGGTTCAGAGCAAGATCGATCAGCTAACCTCTGAAAACGCTTCTCTGCGTGGTCAGATTTCTCAGGCTGAGCAAAATGCTTATCTGGTAAATGCCCTTGGCGCTAAGGTGCCTACTGCGGCTTACATTGTCGCTAATCCTTATACGGGAACTGCTTACTCTAGCTACGGCTGTGGTGCAACTTCCGCGTGCGGCTGCGGCGCCTAAGGAGGTAAATTATGGAAATTACTGCCAATGCTATTCAGACTGTAACTGAAAATAGTAATGTACTATTTACAAACACTTCTGTGGCTGGAAGTTCTTGTATCGTACATCGTGAAGGTAGTGGGCTAGTAACCTTGCGCGGTTTGACTAATGGCCAATGCCGCGCAAGATTCCGCGTAACGTTTGGTGGGAATGTGGCTATTCCTACCGGCGGTACTGCTGGCCCTATTTCAGTAGCAATTGCAATCAATGGCGAACCTGTGCAAACGTCTACCATGATTGTTACTCCTGCTGCTGTTGATGAATACTTTAATGTATATCGTTCAATGTTCTTGGATATTCCTCGCGGTTGTTGTTCTCAAGTGAGTGTTGAGAACTTAACTGGTGCGGATATTTTAGTCCAGAACGCAAATCTGACTATTGAGAGGGTTGCGTAATGAAAGAATTAAAGAATATGAAAGAACAACTGATGTCAGTTGTAAAAACTCAAATGAGTGATTTATCTTGCGTAGACACGCATGAGTTAGGCGAAGCGGTTGATATGATTAAAGACCTTGCAGAAGCCATGTATTATTGCTCTATTGCAGAAGCAATGGAAGAAGAGTACCCGTCTGAAACCAGATATTATGGCGGTCCTCGTCGCCGTATGCCTCGCTCTACTGAAGATGACTATACCTACTATAGAGACATGGATCGTGATAAAGGTCGGATGTATTACACAGAAAGAGATAATAGAGAGTATCCAATGATGCGTGACCGTAGAGAAGGTCGCAGCCCTGAACTGCGTAAACACTATATGGAGTCTAAAGAAATGCATCATGATACCGCGGTTTCTATGAAAGAGTTAGAAAGTTATTTAAATGAATTAAGTAAAGATATTGTTGAAATGATTGATGATGCAACCCCAGACGAAAAGATGCTATTACAAAAGAAACTGCAAACTCTCTCAGCTAAGATTATCTAATGTTTCATATAAATGGTGAGGAATGGCGCGTCGTGTATGCGGCGCCCACTCACTATAAATTGCGGCGATCAGATGGCAGCGTTAGTGTAGGGGCTTGTGACGATGATGCGAAAACCATCTATATTAGTACAGATACGCCTCGCCGCAAATTAAAAAAAGTCTTATGTCATGAAATAACTCATGCAGCAATGTTTAGCTATAACGTAGATTTATCTATCGCGCAAGAAGAACTTTTGGCGGATTTAATTGCAACTTATGGTCAAGAAATAATTAACATTACCAACTGTCTTAACAGTAAAATTGGGGAACCTCGTAATTGAGGTTCCCCTTTCTTTTTTTACTCTAGTGAGGACTCGTATTTGTGTTTGACGGCTTTAAATAAGGTGCAGCCATCAGAGTTACCGCCAATGCCAGTGTATGCCTCGTAATCATTTTTTAATTCCACCCATTCATCAATGGTGATTTGGTGGTTATCATCTAACAATTCTCTACACTTAGCCTTGAATTGCGGGCCTTGCATATCTAGGACGCCTTTCCGCAAGTGATCAATGTCTTTGCGTATCTCTTTTGTATCGGTTCTAAGTTCTTCAATTTCGTGGTATAGTCCATCTATTTCATTCTAAGTATGCTCTCGTAAATCTTGAATCTCTTGTTTTAAAAGCTCATCACTTTTCTGAAATAGCTTCGACACCTCTTCTACAACTGTTTTATCATGGTCTTTAATCTACGTTGCAAGGTTCTCCTTGAACAATTTAAAATGATGTTTCAATAGAAAACCCCCTATCGTTATTACTAAACCAAATAAGAACTCAACCCAATACTTGACAATAAAATCTGCCATAGGTCGATACCCTCATTTCTTTCAAGAATAAAATTTCTCGCTCTATATACTTTAAAAAAATGAGAATATAAATTACACAATTTTGTCCTTAGTTAGAAAAAAATTTTTATTAACTCCAATCAAGAGTACGATTCTTGGTACCATGCTCACCAATACAAATTGCATCAGCTTCATCTTCTGTAGCCTAGATACCATATTTTTCTAAAACGTGTTTTTGCGCGGCTGGCTTGTATTCGCTGCGGACCCGGCCCTTAACACCGCAAGTGCTTCGCCAAGTCGCGGCGGGGACAATATGATATGGGACACCTTCTTCGATGCAAGTTACTATTAAAGCGCCTTGTACATGAGCCAGTTTTTTATATGTCACAACACCAATATTTCCTCTGCCCAAATCTTGTAGCTGGATGTCTTCAAAATATACTTCTACATTGGGTTTCAGCGAAGCTAGCTTATCGAGCAACCAAGCCCGCAATTTAACAATACGATGCTCATAATCTCCTGAAGGATTAAAAATACCATGGGCGATTAATTCTTTATTCTAAAAAATTGAATAACCCGTAATTTGCGTACTCTAATCAAGAGCAATGATAAATTTACTGTCCACTGGAGCCAAATCCTCCTTCGCCGCGTTCACTGCCATTTAGCTCATTCACTTGATATAGTTTAGTCTGTAAAACGGGAAGAATACAAAATTGCGCGATCCGATCGCCATAGCTGACCATCTGATCTTGATCACTGTCGTTTTGAAGAGCGATCTTCCAGGTACCCCGATACGATGAGTCAATCACCCCGACACAATTGGCTGGCCTCAAGTGCTTTTTGCTAGATATGCCGCTCCGCGCAAAGACCGCCGCAAAATATCCATCAGGGATTTCCGTAGCAAAACCTAAATCAACCATCACGCTACTATGCGCGGGAACCCAGAAAAAGGTTCCCTTATTCTCGCTAGTAGGGGCATATAGATCAAAACAAGCATCCGTGTCATGCGCCTTAGTGGGCATAGTAGCAAATGGCTCAATTAATTTGATCTTTACGTCAATCACAGGTCTACCTCCACATGATGCGGCAGGTCATAGGTCGCTGCAATTGTGCTATCCGGTTCTTTTACATCGTTAAACACCAATTTGGCCTTTACGACTTGATACTCTTCCTCAGTCTTTTTATTATATTTAGTTGTATAAGAGAAACTTTCTAGTTCACAATACTTGAGGTTAGATAGCTCCTCACGCAATTCAAGAGCATCATCTACCGTGGGAACACGATAAGTATTAACAGCATTAATTAAATAAGTCATAACAATCTCCTTTAGCACAGTTCAATGCGGACGTTAAGGTTCGCCGCATTTGCGTATTTTTTATGTTCAAATTCATTGAACTCTTGTTTTAATTCTTCTTCCGTATATGGAATAGTATTTGTATTTCCATAGAATACAACATCAAATGCATCTTGCGCGTAGCACAAATCAGTCAATGCATCTTTAAATTTATCCCAATCATTTGATAAAGCGTACTTAGTAACTGCTGTTCCTTGAGTCTCATATACATCAATAGTGGATAAACCACTCATCCCAGGACGATAATCAACAACTATAGTTTTCATTTTGATTCAACCACTCCTCTATCATAATCAAATAGAATAAATGCGTGGGTATCTTCTGGGTCATTGTTCATTGTTACCCAACACTCAAGAGCCATTTCATCACTTGTTTTTTCAATAGACTTAATCTCACCAAGTTCTTGTAAAATAGCTAGAATATTATCGCGGGTAATATGTCTAAATTGCGAAGACTCTTGATGGAATAGCGTAAAATATCTTAATTCATGATTAAGTAGCATATAATAATTTGCGCGATGCCAATTTAAGAAATCTGCAATAGTCTGATTTGCGGCGGCGAGTTCGGCTTCATCAAGCGCGGGGAGTTTACCATAATTTACTTGATTTAATTCATAAATGGTCATAAGGTCATTTCTCCTTTATTTCATAAGGAAGAATTAATGATTTTGAGGAAATTTCTTTATAATGATTATTACTCTCAAGGCTTTTTAATTCCTCCGAGTTTAAATGAGTATATACATAAATGCGAGTATGCGGCAAGGCGCGTAGTACCTCATGAATTACCAAATCAATGAGGAACAAGTTATCCTCACTTAATGGCTCGCCATGGTTAATAGTCAAGATAGGCGAGGATAACTTTTCCAGTGCCATAATTAAATCCATTAGATCGAATAGATTAAATTCCTTTGCGGCGGGGTCGTTTTCTGCGGCGGTACAAAATTCAACCTGATTTGGCAAAATAGCGATTTGTGAATATTTCATCGAGGAAACCTCGCATGCTGCACTCGCATTTGCACCTCTTGAACTTTGCCGGGATTAAAGGCAGTTAAATAATCATTAGTTAAATAACCAGTAACTCGACGCAAATGTAAAATATTGTGGCCGCCGCACTCTAAGCACTCTTTATCCATTAAATCAGTATAGCCGCAGTCCATACATTGATCGTTTGGGGCATTAATTGCGAAGTATGGTATATCTTTATCCATAGCATAGTTTACTATTGTTTCTAATGCATCAATGTTATTTTTACCATTAGAATCAATTTCCACATAAGTAATACATCCCGCATTACTATAACCAGTCAACTGACTTTCAATGTCAATTTTTTCAAATGGAGTTATTTGTTTCCACACAGGGACGTGAATTGAATTGGTAAAAAATTCTTTATCAGATACATTGGGAATTTCGCCATACTTGGCTTTAAATTTCTGCATACTAGTATAACAGAGATTTTCAGCCGGAGTATAGTATACGCCAAAATTCAGTTTATATTGTTGTTTAAATTCCGCACATCTATCCTTGAATAACTGTTCAATACGCTTAGCCAACTCCATGCCTTCAGACTTAGTATGGTCACAACCGATGAGAATTTGCAATGTTTCAGCAAGACCAATCTGACCAATAACGATAGTACCATGCTTCAACGCCGACCTGATGCCTTCCTCCGGTACGTATCCCGCCATGACGTTGTTCTCATACATAAATTTGGCGCTATCAGGTGATTGACTGCAAATCCAATCAAAGCGCTCAAGCAACATATCTTTGGCCTCATGGATTTTGGTGTCAAGCAGAGTCATGAATCGCTCTACGCCAATTTTGGCCCGTTCCTTTTGAGGCAACGATTTATAGTCATTCCAGTCATCATTACTATTTAGAGTGACGGCCTCCATAGCCAAAGTAGGCATAATAATAGTCACAGGGCAGATATTACCACGACCATCCTTTTGTTGACCAAGACCGTTAATGTCATATCCGTTGCTAGTTCTACATCCCATTGTGCTAAAGTAGGTCTTCGGATCATCTAGATTATAACCTGCATTACCTGACCAGTCTACATTTGCATAATTTGGATACAAACGCTGACTAGTTGATTCTAGTGCTAGTCTAAATAAATCATAGTTCGGGTCTCCTGGTGCTCTGTTTACACCTTTCATACACTGGAAAATACCACAAGGAAAGATACTTGTACGATGTAACTTACCAATACCTTTAATAGATACATCAAGTAAGGCTTTAATTACCATACGGCCTTCGGGTAAAGTACAAGTACCATAGTTAATAGATGTAAAAGGTAGTTGGTTACCGCTCCGACTCTGGAGAGAATTGAGATTATGGTATAAACCCTCAATAGATTGATAGCACTCTCGTTCTGTCATATCCATAGCGTATTGATATACTTTTGGATATATTTTATATTCATAATCGGCGATGCCTGCATCTTTAGGAATATGATTAAATAATTCTTCATCAATAATATTTTCAATATATTTTAATCCATCAATATAATGTTTTCTAAAACTTTTACGAACGTAAGGAACAAGCGTCCAATCTAAATGAGTTGCCGATACTCCGCCGAACTGCTGTAGGCTTTGGACCTGAAAAATTACAGCTACTAATTGAAGTGCCGTACTAAGAGTTTGCGCGGGACGTATATCTGTTTGCCGCACACTAAATCCGTTGGCAAGCAAATCATCGAACGGAATTGACAAACAGTTATGATCACCGACTGCGTAATGGTCAAGGTCATGAATATAAATTTCATTATTTTCATGATTAGCCCTTGCCATGGGAGAAATTAAATAGTCTAAAGCGTATTTTTTCATCAATAGACTATTCGCCTCTCCCATACGGCCTCCGAATGAATGCTCATCCACATTGGCATTTTGATTTTTTACATCTGTAGCTTGTAGTTTAGTAGAAACTGCTTTCATAAGTTCTACATATTTATCTCTAGCTAGTTGATGTAAATGACGATATTCAATATATTCTTCTGCGGCTTCATCGTAATCACTTCGCAAAAGTGCTTTTACTACTGCGTCTTGGATTTGCTCTACGGTTAAATTAATATTTTTATCTTCTATATTTTGAGCCACCAAAGAGATAAATTGTGCCATATCTGGAGAAAAAGCATCATCGTAAACTGCTTTAAAAGCACTTGTCATTGCAACTTCAATTTTTGTTCTATCAAAAGGAACTTGCTTGCCGGTTCGTTTTGTAACAATCATGTTTAATCCTCCTTCTAAATCTTGTGTTAAAAATAAAATCTATACCATATTTAGAAAATTCCTTAAATGGATTAAACAATTTTGTCCAAAAATTTTTCTAATTCATCAAGAGTCCGCCAGATTAAACCGTCATGATTCTCAATGCGTACAAAATTCTTTAATTTTCCAATAGTATGTTGTTCAAACAAATAAAAATCATCCTCATCTGCGTCGTAGCGGCGAAGCACCTCCCGCACGTCAGGATTCTCTTCTCTTGTTAATTGTCGCACTAGCCTTTCTTTATCAGTTGCAGTAATATAGGCAACGTATAAATCTATATCAGGTCTATTCATTAGCGAAATAATACCCGCGGGATTAAATACACCAATATTAGGTTTTTCACTTGATAGAGAATCAACCGCAGTTCCATACATCCAATTATTAAATTTAGTATATTCTATCATGCGACCATCATGTACCATATCAGCGAAAGTGTATTTATCAACAAAGTGATAACTAAATCCATCAATTTCACCTTGTCTTGGATCGCGGGTAGTATAGCTAACAATCTCATGGAGGTCATAGGCACCAATGGTCCCGCTTAAGACCTCCTCTAGTAGAGCGTCTTTGCCAGCCCCCGCTCGGCCGACAAGCGCAATTATTTTATACTTCGTCATCTTCTTCTGCTTCTCCTTTTGCTCTTTCTCCCTGTAACTCTAGATCACCATTTGGAAGAATCTGGGTTATACGATACAACATGTGACCTGATGATGATGCATAATTCTTTGCCACAAACATATCATCTCGTCTAAACCCCTTAACTACAATTTTACTTCCACGGTTAAACCAAGAGTTTTCAAGAGTTTTCTTTTTTCCCGTGATGGGATCAATAGTAGAAATGCGGCGATCAAACATAGAAAAATATTCCTTAGCGAATTTTACAGAAACAACTCCTTCGGTTGTTAGTAAAAACACCGTAGACTTGGCCTTATCCTTCGCAATGCAAGTCCCGCATATTTTATACAAGCGATAAATGGGAATTGCGGCGTTGCCTCGCTGGAATACTTTTTCTACCACGGGGACTTCTGGCATTTCTTTATAACTGCTTAAACCGTATTTTTGCATATTGGCATCCCGCAATTCATGCGGATGGTAATAGAAACACAATGCATCCATTTCCCAAGAGGAAAGATTGCCTTTGCCATACTTTTCCCATTCTTCCATAAAAATAGCTGTATTGAGTCTATCAAGAATAGCTTCTTTGTCATTTGCTATCCAATCGCGGAAAACATCCATCCACTTTTGATATACTTTATCCCACATTTTCACATCAATAAAGGTGCGGCGAGATTCTGTGTTTACAATTAAGAGGTCAGATAGGTCATGTGCATTAAGAAATTCTATTACGATGTCATTGGCTAAATACATACTTGGGTCTGGTAGGTATTTACACTCTGCTTTTAAGTAGCGAGTAAACTCATAGAATTTGCGGGCGTCGATGCGCTCCTGTGTGTCTTCTGGTAGTATACCATAACGAATTAACCCAGGAAGGTTTTGCAAGGTAATGCGCTTTTTCTTGTCGCATTTTAACCATACATATTCTACCATTGCTTGATAACGCGGTTCTAAGGAGTCAAATGCGCCACCTTTTATGAGAGACACCATTTGCTGTGCCTTAGGATGTACGCGGTTATAAAAATCATACAAAGATACATATGGACGATTAGCTATGATTTGTTTAATAAAATCATCAGACACATTAGATGCACCCTTTAGACCATACAAAATGCGATTATTTGCGGCGTCGGGCTTGAAACTTAAACCTGATTTATTAATATCAAGGAGTGAAATTTCTATGCCCGAATCCTTAAACTTACCTATTGCTTTCGCAATTTTAGAATAATCCGTTGATTCATCTTCACTACCAGAATCGGTGATAATACAAGCACAGTTCCAGTATACGATTGGAAATCTAGATGCAAGATTCATCTCTTGTAGACCTACGAGTGAATAGGCTAGAGTATGACTCAAGTTGAAGCCATAACCCCGGCTAGTCGAGACTAATGTATTCCAAACGTAGCCACAAAGAGCGGTACTCAAACCCTTCTGCTCCGCATTATCGAAATACTCTTTGGTTAATGCTTCAAACTCTGCGGGGTTCTTCTTTGCGATTGATTTGCGGAGACGGTCTGCGAAGTTTAGGTCAAAGCCGCCGCATTCAGGTATTTGAACAAGGCTCATAAATAATTCTTGCGATTCACAAATACCATAAGAACCTTCAAGATATGGCTTTAAGATTTTTTGTTCCTTTTCAGTTAAACCAGCATCAGACATTTCTTTGTACCAATATCTAATATCTTGTTTAAATCGTGCATATTTTTGCAAGGGCTGTTCCGCATCTTTATCTTGTGCCATTAGTCGAATAACTGAATTCAAGTGGGCTAAGTCTTCTACGCTTTGCGGATGAGTCAACGCAATACCTTGTATACCACTGGCTTTCTCCATTTGAAACAGAGATTGAATTTCATGGTTATTAATCATATCCCACATCTTTTCACTTGTTCTATCAAGATTATAAACGCCAATCACTGATTCATACGTTTCTTTTAAAGTCGGTTTCTGCTCAATTAAGCCATCCTCGACTAGTAGATCAAGGCAAGTGTGTATTTTATCTGCGGCGTTGACCGACAATGCGTCATATTTGATAAGCGAGACAGCCTCACTGTCGTGGAGTTCGTAGGCCGTTACGATCGTACCATCAGGGGCTCGCATTAATGCAGTAGATTCTACAAATGGCTCATCTACGAAAATAACTCCGCCTGCATGGATACCTGTACGACAAATCAAATTTTCAATTTTGTGTGCGGTTTTCCATAACTCAGGTCGGGCGTTCATCTCATTTACAAACAAACGAATAGGTTCATAACCATTTTCTTTATCGCCATAATAACATTGATCAAGTGTACGAATGATACCACGATCCGCGGGAACAAGAGAAGCAACATATTGAGCCTCATCAACATCTATCCCAAGACCACGTGCCGCAGTTAATATGGCACTCTTTGATTTTTCAGCTGCGAATGTAATGACGTTAGAAACTCTATCCTCACCATAAACTTCACGGAATTTTGATAAGACTTGCGCGCGACGACCGCCCTCAATATCAAAATCTACATCCAATGGAGATACTCGGCTAGGGTTGAGGAACCTCCAGCTATAAGTTTTAACAGTTTCCCACAAGGGATTTATTTGAGTAATTTGTAAGAGATATAATAAAATAAAACCAACGCCAGAGCCACGACCCGGCAATACTATTGAGCCAGCATCCCAACAACAATCAATAATTTTTTGGAGATTTAATAAATAGGCACTCCAGTGTGCTTTATTAACATTTGATGATTCCCATATCTTGTCAAGACAATCATTAATTGCCTCATAGGTTTCTTTTGTTTGCAAACGTTCATCTTTTTCTAATGCCTCAATAATAGCTTTAACAAGTTCTCTATCACCAACATAGCTAGAGGTAATAAAATTCATTAATTGCGGGATGCGGCTAACCCACTCGGCAGGGTTAGTTTGTGGATGAAACTCTTTCCAAGCTAAATGAGGAATTTTTAGTGGTCGTTCTAACTCATAGTCATTGCCGCACATATCAATTATTTTTTGGATATTTTGATATGCTTCTTGGAGGGGAAAGTCAAAATGGGCCTCAAGTTCTTCCGTGTCCATCATATATGTAGTAGCATAAAAACTATCAACTTCACGTTCACCATTTTGTGAGTTTAAATATGCTTTGTGTATCTCCCTATCTTCTGCGGAAACATAATGACTATCAGTTGTGACTATCCAAGGAATATTTAATTCATAGGCAAATTGTAAGAGAATTTTATTTACTTTATATTGTTCACTTGTTTTGTTTGCGGGTGGCTGTAATTCAATATAAAAATTACCTTCACCAAAGAGTCTAACCATTTGTTGGCACCAATTACGAATTTGATTGGCCAAGTTTTCATCCCAAATTTTAGTTAGTTCCAAGCATTGAGAAGCTAGCCAGCCACCCAAACAAGCTGAGTTTGCGATTAAATGACCTTTATTGTTATCGACCACTTCAATAAGGTCGCTATAGTAAGTGGGTACTCGCCGCATACCGCGTGCCATGTAACTTCTAAGCCAAGCACGAGTAGATAATTCTCGCAATTGTTTATGGCCTTCTTCATCTTTTGCTAAGAGTATAAAGTGCCAATATTTATCACCCGTTGTAAATGTTTCTGCATTTAAACCATCACGACATAGATATATCTCATTACCAAGAATAAGTTTAAAATCAGGATGATTCTTTTTAATCTTGCGATAGTACTTTAATGCTTTAAGATGGCCAGATAGACAATCGTGATCAGTCATAGCAACTGCTTTATGCCCAAGAGAGATTGCGGAATCAATAAGGTCAGTCTCTTTTATGATGCAATCACGGAGTCGCACGTTGCTGTAGTGCGTGTGGTTGTGTAAGCTGCCGGGAAAAACCATTTAATCTCTCCTTTTCATTGATTTAGCACAAGAGTAAGTTTTTTAGAAGCTCGTGTCACCGCAGTATAAAGATGTTTTTTATGTGTAATTTTATCAAATGGAAATCGCTCTTCCATCACTAAAACTTTACCCCAATCAGATCCCTGTGCGCGATGCACAGTACACGAATAGCCGTAGTTAAACTCTAAGGGCGCGTCGTAAGGATTGCGGTCATCTTTTGCTATTAGATATTCTTGCCTTGGTGTTAATGTTTTCTCACCCGTAATTAACGTTTGTTTATCAACATAAACATCTTCATAGATGTCGCCATCTTCTGTTTCTAGGCTAAGATTATATATAGGAACCCAGAGAGCTGGGTCTCGACGCCCAAGGAAATAAAATTTTTCTTCTTCTGCAATGCTTGTAATCCAACCAATAGAACCATTTACCAATGGATCTTCCTTGATTAGAGAACAAGTGTCCCAAGCATTATGGAAACACATTACTTTATCTCCAATTTGCGGCAGAGGGCCAAATCCCTGTTGTTCTCGTATGTAATCATTTATACTTTTACGAGTTTTATTAGTCGCGCATAAAATCTGATCTGCCCAAGTATACATTCCATCAACAAAATCTCTTGCTAAAACAACATTAGCATCTTTTCCATGATAGGGTTTAAGAGGTTTACCTTCACGAATATCCATACTCAAACGAATGATGTCACTTTCTTGGGCTTGCCGCATCACTTCGTCAAGGAACACGTGCGGGTGGTCTAAGAGGTGGTTGTCGTCTGACGTTAGGACTGGCGGCAATTGCTCGGGGTCCCCTAGGGCTATGATGTGGATAGGGTAGCTTTTTAAAATATTCCACATAGAAGCTGGGCACATAGAGCACTCATCTAGAATTACGATACGAGGGTTGCCTTCTAAACGAGGACGTTTGCGATAGACAAATTTACCATCGGCTTTGCGGTCGGAAAAATATATTAATTTATGAAGTGTCGTAGCATTGGGGTTTCCCTTTTTACGGAGCACCTCGCTAGCCTTTCCTGTAAATGCCACGTATCGCGCTCGTTCTGGCTGAATTTCCAGCACGTCAATAATAAATCTAACGAGCGTACTTTTACCTGTGCCGGTCGTTAGGCGTAGCCAGATATAACAGTATACTTTTCTCTTTGTTTATATCTAGCTACAGCAATTTTCAATCCTTCTTCTTGCTTTGCAGTAAGAATCATCTAGGCATCCTCCTTTCTTTAAACATACTTATTTTCCTCCTATTCTATATATATTATATCATATTTTTTCTCAAAAGTCAAATTTTGTTTCAAAAAATTCCTAAGTCCAAATTTGCATCGCACCTGTCGCCGCAAACGACCCAAGCAGCCATAAAAAGAAAAAGCCAAGTAGACACTATATCTACTTGGCTTCTTATTACCGTAATCTAGACCACTTATTAACTAATTGCATAAGTACATCTTCAACAGTATCATTAGGATTTATATCTGCTAAGGCAAGACTATCTAATGAAAACCCTTTTACATTTTTAAATCCATCTTTAATTGCGGAAGCTGCTTGGCTTCCACTTACAAGAGACTCTGTTGAAATTGTACCATCTGGCCATAAAATTAACATATTTAGTTCTCCATAAAATATTCGTATGCGGTTTCCGCGTTGTCTTGACGTTTAGTATAGCTGCCTTCTTCATTGCGCTCATAACACTTTGAAAAAGCTAGGGCGGCTTGCCGCACATTTGTCATCTCAAGGAAATCATTATAATCAAAATCTTTTTTATATTGATTGCCAAAAGTATTAAATTCTTGTTCCATTGTTTTATTTAGATAGGCCAATTGACCTTGTAAGTCCTCTTTATACACCTCAGCGCAATACTTTAATTTCCATTGGCAAATACCATAAAACTTTGCACTACCAAGGGTATAATCAAGAGACAGAGTGTTTCCACCGACCTCAGTCATCATATTACCTATAATGGCGGCCGCAATTACTTCACTATATCCCTCGTCTATGAGGTACTTCCAAACAATAGTTGCAACTGGGTACTCCCGCATCATCGGTGACCATTTAGCTTCCTCTTGCTTTGCCGCATATTCATCGTAATCAGCTTGCGCGAGTGCTAACTCTTCACGGGCAAGGACACGAATATCGTGATTATATCCATACCCTAATTTTCTAGCACCTTCATCCATTTGTTTTGCGGCGGTGATTCGCTGTTGCGCGTCAGACACTTTAAGATTAATTTGTTCAATTTCTGTGTCTGAATAAATCGTAATTTCTTTAAGGTCATCCGCATACACAGAATTCGCCTGCGAAACCGCAAAACTAAATCCCATAGATAGTGCTAAAAGTATTGTTACTATTGTTGTAATTAAGCGTTTCTTCGTAAAATCGCTTCCTTTCTTGAGGTTTTTAGTCTCAAGTCTGTTGTGCGATTGAGAATGTTAAAAGTAATAATCTTGGCGGTTTATAATATCATAATTCTCAATAAAAATTTGGGGCTTGGTAGATCCTCGGTAAGTGTTAGAATTACAAGTACCAAGAATATCTACTGTTACACAACCTGATTCAGAGTAAAATTCTTCAAACTCTTCTTCGCTTGACTTGAATTTGATGCAGTCAACTCCATTCGACAGAGAAATTTTAAGAGTAGGCTTAGTATCACGCGCCATAAGAGTGAGTTTTTCTTTAGGAACTCTCAGTCCTTTGATAACAACTTTGGCTTCGGGGACGCCCTGTCCCCACAGGGCTTTCATGGCCGCAATATCTAAAATATCTTTACCGTTAAAATCTTCTGCCGTATAAACAAAATCAACATCTTCTGATGGACTAAATTCAAAATCTTTAAGTTCGTTTTCTGTCCAAGCAACAAAAGCTTCTAAGTTAGCGTCAGAAATAGACAAACCAAATGCGTTTTGATGTCCTGATGCAAATTCTACTAAATTAGAATTTAAACAGAATTGACGAAAATCTTTTAATTTAGATTTAGGATAACCTCTGCCTGAACCCATCCAATGAATTGTACCATCCTCATCCGTGATTTTGTTTAAAACTGCTACTGGACGTTGATATTTTGCCATTAGTTTATTTGCGGTTAAGCCTACCAATCCTTTGTCAAGGGAGAATGAATCAAGAGGAATGATAAGGAGTTTGCGGTCAAGCAAACCTTCCGCCGCAATTAATTCTTCAAGTTGAGAAACATAGGTATCTTGTAATTTTGTTTGACGATTTTTGACATTAGTACAAGTGCGGACGGCTTGCTCTACCACTTGTTCTAATTGCCCCTTACAGCCTCGTTTAGTTGAAGGTACTTTGCTGTAAGCTTTCCATTCCAGCATTGAGTCAAACAAAATAAACTTTTCTTCCATTGTTCCAACTCTTGTTATTGCATTTACTAATGGCGCAATATAAAAAGCTTCACCTATTGATGTCACTTGGTCACCAAGCGAATAAGATTGACGAAATACCATAGCTTGTATAAAAGGATTACGGATTTCGTTGCACCCTCTAGTAACCAAATATCGAGTTTCTACTTGCCGCAAATCCATCATATCTGCGGTAAGCGCAAGACCCACTAAGTCAATGAAATCATCGGCCCAATGCACTCCAAGCATATCATCTAGACATTGACAGAATTTATAGACAATAGCTCCACCACATAATGCTTTATTAGGATAATCACACATTTGATTGTTAATTAAAACTGCATCTTGTGTGCGGTCGTCGCATTGGTGGTGATCAAGGATCAGTACATCGATCCCCTGCTCTCGTAGAGCGTGATGGCAAGCTAGGTCATTGGTTCCCGCATCTGGTACTATAACTAAGCCTACATTATCAGGACATTGTTCTAGATAAATACCATGACGTTTAGATGGCTGGTGCGTATAGATAAATTTACTTTCTACCATGCTAGGCACCAATCGGTGAAGGTAGTTGAGAAGAATCGCGCTGGAGCAGTACCCGTCACAGTCAGCATCGACGATCACCCAAACTAGTTTATCATCTCCAAGATGCTGAATTAACAATCTCGCGCCATCCTCAATATTGTCCAATAATTTATAAGATAAGTTGTCTGCATCTGTGGTATTTAAGTAATGGGGAATGTCCTGTAACGCGATGCCTCTATTAACTAAAACCTACTCGACTGCCGTCAGTGTGGGATCGGGCGCCGCAATTAACTTGTAGTCCATTATCCTTCCTTTCTAAGAATACCACTATTATTATTTGAAAAAACTGTTATATGGATTATCTATTTTAGTCCAATTACTTTGGAATTATACGATGTTTTAATAAGTATTCAAACTTCTCTGGCCCTTGGTCAATAGGAGAATCGTGAACACCTGTCAACATCTCTTTATCAAAAATAGCGGTTATCTTTATTTCATTATTATATTTTTTATAAATACTTTGTAGTTTCTTTTTGAGTCGCATAAAAGTGTCATCTGATATTTCCGTAAAGTCTCTATCAAATGCAACAATGATTTCACGCGCGCCGCAATCTATTAACAACTGCACTTGTTGACTTGATAAGTTACTGCCGCAACAAGCTACAGATATATCGTTTGCAACGCCATAATAAGAGGAATACATAAGTGCAGATTTTTCTGACTCAAATACTATGGCAACTCTATTGGCACGGATATTATCTTTTGTATTATTTAAGTTATAAAGGTTCATGCTCAATGGATGTGAGTATTGAATTCCATTTATAACAAGAGGTCGATATTTACCAAAGCGCTCAGCCATATCTGCGCCAAGAAAACGTCCTCGCAATCCAACTAAACGGTTATCTATATCAAAATGCGGAATGGTGATTTGCTCTTCCGCGGGATAATATCCTATTAAATTGCGGCGGGCGGTTGCCGCACTTATTCCCTCTTGCTCCCACGAGAGGATGCGAGGATAAGAGAATTTAGTCAGAATAATAGGATTATATTCTGGAAGCTGAATTAATTGTTTGCGGGGGATAGTAAACTTGTGTCTTTCAAAAATCTCCCAATCGGGTAGTTCTGGAGACTCCTCCAGTGGAGCTTCACCATCAATGCCAAAATATTGAGCGATATAATGCATAGCATCATACAATTCCCAATCTTTGTGCCATTGTAGCTTAGCGACCTTGATAGCTAGCTCAAAAATATCAAACGAGCCGCAATTCGTATAACAATGACAAAGTTTTGTACTGTTATAATAATAGAGTTTATGGCTACCCTCATTTGGGAGATTATGACAAATTGTATCTGAGATAATTACATCATCACCACTATAAGAAGGATTGCCGCCAAACAACTCAAACAAATCAAAAATTTGTTCTATTTCAAGCTGGTTTTTTAATTCATCCTTATTATAGTAGTAAGCCATGTTGTTATCCCTCCACGATGATTTGAGTTACCTCTTGCTTTAGGCCATATGTCTGATTAACATACAAACAAACAAACTTATTGGGGTTCATGCGTTTCTCATCTTCACCCTTACGAGTCTTGAGAATACGGTCGTAACACACGCGAGACATCTTATAGGTTGTAACCTTATCATTCTTATTCTTCATAATTTTCTCCTTAAAACGCGGATGGTTCATCCACCATAATTTTTATATCTTCTATTGATTTTAGTTCATGTCTGTAGTTGGTACAGAACATAGGTTTAATGCGGCAAGTGCCTAAATCAGCATAGCACCAAAGGTAAACTCCTTTGTAAGAACCACGTCGATTCTTGTAAATAGAGAGTTTAATATTGGGAACTTTAAAACGAGAAGAAGAAGCTAGAATAGGCTCGATTTTAACGAGATCATCTTTTGTTGGCTCTAGGAGAATCATGCCCACGTCTAGCGCATCTCCGATCGATTTAGCTCCTCGAAGCAAATTCTGGTCTGGTATCTCGGCATCTCTGAAATCGCCATTTAGCTGGGTGGCTGATAAAATAAAAATACCATATTGATTGCACAAATCTTTCAAACGGACAGAGAACATAAACAAGATATTATCTTCACGAAGCCGCACGCCGCCACTTCGACGAGTAATTTCTTCAAGGATTTTCATACTTGTTTTTAAATAATCCAAACACACATAATGAACATCATGATCTCTGATATAGCGCTTTATAGTATTTTCAATATCAGCAATAGAGAAGTCTGGGATACACTCAACCCACAAAGGCATTTCTTTTAATTTCTCAGCTGCCTTGACAACACGCTCTCGTTCGCCTTCATCATATTGACCATTAAGTATATGGCTTTCATTTACATCAGACAAAAATGCAAGTGCCATAGTTTGCATTTCAGAAATATCTTGCTCAGTGGCTATGAATAATGTAGGTTCTTTGCGGCCATTTTTAATCCACATACCAAAGTCAGGCTCATAGATCTCATCGCTAGCAAAATTGCACGCATCAGCTACCATGGAACGCGTATTGTGAGTTACAATATAATCATTCATTAAGAACAAATGGTCTAAACTATCAACGGTGAAACAAGTCATATCTGTCTGATAATCAAGTTTTTCAATTGAAACAATAGATAAATGATCTTTATATTCACTTCGTTTACCATTATTAGCATATTCTGTTGCTATGTCTGCTTTCCGTTTAAGTCTAAACATTTTAGGCTTTAATTCTTTAGCGCATTGAATATGTACATTATAACATTCACCAGTAGTATATTTCTCTTCACGTTTATCAATTTGCCATGTTGTGATAAAACCAAGACTACGACAAAGTTTTATAAAATCATCTCTAAGGCGAGGACTAATTGTGGTAAAATTAGTTCTTCCTTTAGCTTGACTAATACTGCCGTAAGTATCCATTAATCCTTGCAATAAAGCATATCGTTGCTCAATAGAACCATGCAAGTAATCTTCTGGAATAAACTTATCTTCAGATTTACAATTCCATAAATCAGGATAGTCTTTCAAAATTTCTTCTACCCAAAGAGGATGCTCAGGATTGGTTTGAGATTTAAAAACATAACTATAATTTCTGTCAGTATAGCTATATGCGAATATATCTTGTCCAAGCAATTGAGCAATTTTTTCTGGAAGTTCTGTATTTTCACTGGAAAATGTTAAAGATTTATTTTTATTATCATATCGAAAACTGCCATCTCCAATTAACGCACCCATTACATATGGATCTACTGAATACTTTAATTCATATCCTTCAACGGGTTGATTAATTTTAATAGCAAATCTAAAACCTTTGCCATCGCTGTTTCTTAGCCCATTTTTTAGTTTATCTGTGCGCTTTAGAATTTCTTTAATTGATTCGGTGCGATACTCAAAACATCTGTGGCCATAATACCTATATTCCCATAAATGATCTTCACAACATAGAGCTTCTCTACCATCAATAAATGTAACCTTCCAAACATCTTTCTTTTGCGGCTGAGGATGAATCTGTAGGACTTTCACGGGTTTACCGTTCTGCCCAAACAAATAATCTCCTGGACGAATATCGCCAACCTTTCTGTCACCAATGGGAGTAGGAATAATTGTATTATTGGGAATTGCCTTTCCAGTTCCCGTGCTGGCTGACCTAAGGTAGTATTTCTTAAGTCTAGCTCCCCGGGTAACAGTGTTGATTAATGGCCCATATAGCGGAATACCCACTTCTGGACACTGTTCAAACTGAGAAATCAGATCAAGAGCGCCCTCACCTATCTGGTACCCCTCGCCGCATTCATTGTCAGCGTATTCTGACTTTATCCTATCAATGCGTTCATCTATTAAATTGACAATGTCCTTTACGCTAGTATTATCTAGCCACTCTTCTTGCTCTTGTTTCTTTTTTGTATCAATGACATTTGCGGGGTCGTATAGAAAGCTTACATCTACACCGTAGTTATCATACGCCCGCAAAAGAGTTAATTTCTTTAAACGATTGTAATAATAATTGAATGTGTCTCTTGTTGCAAATTCAGAGGCTTTTGTGATATATTCAACACCTTTATTCTGTTGGAAAATACCATAAAACTTAGGACGAGTAGATAAATAATCAACAATAGTCTCAAGATTTACACTACCACCAAGAGTCACAATATTATACATCGCGCCAAATACAATTTTGTGAAATTCCTCAGTAAAATCTTCTTCACGGATAATGTATTTATCTTGTTCCTCAAGTATTTTTGGATCGTTAAATACTGAACCAATTACTTGCATTACACTTACGTTATCAACATATTGACTGCTTATACCTCGTCACTCCCTTCTTCAAGGAATGTAAATAATCTCCTGTTTCTCTTCATGGGCTTGCGGCTAGGGGATGGTATATGCACTTCAATTACTGGAATTTCTATTGTATTCATTATATATGTCTCGTTTATTCTTTCAATATTTTTTTGTTGGGCAAGCCATATGTTGTAGTAATACTCCTTTGCCCGCTCGTAGACGTAGGGTACGATCCCTATTCTACCTCCAGATTTCTCTTTGCTACCATGCTCTACTTCATAAAAGAACTTGAGGGATTTGAGAATGCCTGTATAAGTATAGCCCTTTTTCACAAACTGTTGTATCTGGCGATTTACTTCTGCGGGCAAGGTTTCATAATTAAATAATTGCTTAATATATGCTTCAAGTGCAGCGAGATCTTCGTTTTTGCCATTAGCTTGTTCCTCGCACTCTTTGTGAGCATACCGCCGACTATTTACAGCGACGCAAGGAACTTTATCTCGATCAAATTGTTTGCCGCAATAAAAGCATTTAACCCAATGTGCGATAGTAGTTCCTCCTTTTAATTTCAATTAACAAACTTGATAAGGATTATTTTTACTAGGAATTAAATCATTTAAACTAATATCGCTAAGATGAGTATAAGGAATGCGGATTAATTGGATATTATTTTCTTTGCACCAATCATTTTTAAATTTATCTCGTTGTTGTATCTTTGCAAAATTTTCTTCTGTATTCCAATCTTTGCCTGCGGCCATAAAATGCTGCTCTCCATCGTATTCAACTAAATATGAATTATTGACATAAAAATCAAATCGAAGTAAAGTATTTGTTTCAGGAGATCTGCATGAATCAAAAGTTTTTTCTTTTACAAAAGGAATATTATTTTGGGTTAGAAGGTATCCTATTTTTTCTTCTCCCCATGATTTTAAACAGCCACAACTTTTAGTTAATCCCTGATTTAAAGATGTAATGGCTACATACGTAATATTGCCACAATCGCATTGGCATTTCCACAAAATCATACCATCTTGTCGTTGGCCAGAATCTTCAAGAACTACTAAACGATTAAAACGTTTTCCAACTAATTTTAAGCTATTTTTTTCTGCGGCTAATTCTTTTTGCAAACATCCGCAAGATTTTGATGCGCCTCTTCGAAGATCAACTCCATTTACAGCTCTTTCAGTTCCGCAGTCACAACGACAATTCCAATAAATTCTATCATTTTTTCTAATATCTGATTTAGATAAAACAGCCCATCTTCCAAATTTTTTTCCTATCATTGGTTTCTCAGGCATTTTTCCACCTCTTTCTTGAGATAGAAGGGGTTATAAAAACCCCCTCTAACTTTATTCTTTCGCCAATTCTCTGATTTCTAACAAAATCAAATTAATCATTTCAGTCTGATTGGGGGTTGCCTCAGCAATACGCTTTCCCTTGCCTAAATATTTTTCTATGATACTAGTAATCTTGACGCCATTACTAGCACTCTTCGTCATTAGCTGGCCAGCCAGATCCTGGAACTCAGCCATCAGAGCATCATAGTCAAGAACTTCTGATTTGGGCATAGGAGCAATACGCTCGTTGGTAACGAACTTGTTATCATGTTCGGCGGCTTCCTTATCAATGGCCTTGCGAACGGCTTCAACAAGGCTCTGATAATTCATGGGGATTTCCTCGTCAATGTACTTAAACCGACCGCCGCACTCAATAGAACCATCAGAACAACGCAATGTCAAAACGCTCATCTGGCCCGCTTCCTTTTGGTGAGCATAACCATACAGATCAGCCATACCAGCAATAACGGTTCTCGTAGAATTAGACAGAGCAGAACGAATGATCTTACTCTTGCCGTCCTCACTCACAATCTCCTTATCGTGGCCAAGGAATACAACCGCATAACCAAGCTGGGACAAAGTGCGGAAAACGTCGTTAAATTCATCCTTGAACCAGGTATATCCCTTACCGTAGCCAGCGTCACCAAGGTCTTCAATCTCATGTTGGTTGCACACGTATTTCTTGCAGTAGTCGCTCGCAATATCTCAATTTTGTTATCCCAAGGGCTTTTTATCCCTTGGTTCTAATACTTACTTATTCGTATTAGTTCAGCATATCTTTTTACTCACTATTCCGTGAGCATGGAGTCTCGTGGAAACACTTTAAAATAGTTTCAATTTTTTTACGCTTTCGAGCAAGACATAGGCAATTATCAGAATATAGGGAAGTGAATATTTTTGATAGCTTTTCGGCTCCGCCATAGTAAGTTTTATACATAATAACATCAGATTCTAAGTGTTGAGTAGTAATGCCATTATTTACAATTCCAAATTGATTAGCTAAAACTTCACGAATCCATTCAATTACTTCTTTAGAAGCTCCTACAATTTCCCACCCACAATGAGTAATTGTATCTGAATAGTATACGCTTCCATCGCCATCAAAATAACCGCGAATGTAGTCTTTATAATATTTAGAATCAAGAAACAAAGGTGGCTTTAAACAAAACGTTTTTGCTGGAACAATATTATAGATAGCCAAATCTCTTTTCCATTCTGCTGACCAAACTTGAAATTTAACACTATCCCTACCTTGCGAGGTTTTATAAAAATCTAATGGACGAGTGGACTGTGTAATGTCTTTAATTTTCTCTAGCAGTTCCGCATCTCGCTCATGAAGTTGTATAGAAATTGCGTTTTCTTTTTTAGCAACATTACCATCAGCAGCAATAAATCCTAAAATATAGGCCATTTCAGGGGTTTGAGTTTTAAAGAAATTATCATCTAATGAATACATTCTCTGTATTTGTTTAGACTCTTCATATGTGCGTTTTTTAATTCCTGCACGTTTTAGAATTGTCTCAACGACCTTTTGACTACAGCCATAGGGCGCACCTGCTGAGATTAGGCCTTTACCACCTAAATAAGCATCGATAATTGCTTGACGATGTTCCTCTGGAATTTGTTTATCTTTATTTGGCATCTCTCTAGAGTTTCTAATAGTAACACCATGCTCTTTTAAAATTCGATCGATAACACTATCACTTACTCCAAATTCACGTTTTAAATCAGCCTTTGTTCTATTTTTGTCCACATACTGTGTAACAATATAATCTTCTTGCTCTTTTGAAAAATTGATTTTACTCATGCCGAGTCAAACCTCCTATTTTATTTAATTTCTATGCGTTGCGGCTGGCTCTTGTAAAGAACCTTCACCTCGGATTAGCATTTCAGCCTTCCCGTTTTTTACTCCAATTTTTACATACGGCAGATTTTCAGTTTACCGTATCCACTACAATACTCTGGAACATTTCTTTTACCTCTGGCTTTTTGAGCTCCCGCAGGACTTGCCGCATTTCACTCCAGGATGTAATATCCTGAGCCATAACGCCCGGCAAAGCGTGGTATCCGGGCTCAAATGCTAGAAGTAGGGCTTTAGGCATCTGGGTAGCTAAGGTCGTCTTGCCTACCTTCAAAATGTTATCCTATAGGCTTTTTATCCTATAGTTCTGGGAGTTTCCTCGCATCATGGGATGTCAATTCATCCCCAGTTCAGCATATCTTTCTATCTTCTACACTAGAAGATACACAGTCTCGTGGGAAAACCGTTTCATTACATATTATCAAGAGGTCTAACTTGGGCTAAAATTTCTTCAAAACGATCTCTCTTGCGCTTTAGGTATAAACTATTAGGCGTATATAGTACATTATAAATCTGTCTTGTAGCTCTTGAAGAATATTGAATACAATACAATGTATGCTGTGACCCTGGACGATTTTGCGCTTGAAGGTTCACTTTAGGAATTCCATATTCCTCATAAAAGAAATCTACAATCCACTCAAGTAACTCTGGTGTTGCCGAGCAAACCTGCCAACGCAAATTACCATTGCCACGACCGTTAGAATTGGCAATTAAATTAATAGAGCCATCACCATCAAAGTAACCTCTAATATAATCAATCCAATACTTTCTATCCAATTTCTCAACAGGCGGCTTTAAAACAAATGTCTTTGCTGGAACAATATGGTAATCAGCCAAATCACGTTTATGTTCTTCACAAGACCAACGTAATGTACAAGTATCATACCCTGTATTGGTCGTATATTCTTTTACTTCGGTTTGCAATTGTAATTCAGTCTTTATTTTCTCAAGAATTTCCTTGTCCTTGATTGCAAGACCAATTTTTATTTCATTCTCATTCTTGCGAACAGTACCATCACTTGCAATAAATCCTAATAACCAAGCCATATTTGGGCATTGCCTTTTAAAATATTCAGTATCCTTTTTAGTAGCTCTATTCTTATTAGAAATAACAGCCGCTTCTCCTTGAGAACGAATATGAATACCTTTAGATTTTAAAAACCGTTTAACCGTTTCAGGGGATGAATTTACTAATTTACTCGTATAAAGCATCCCTCTGCCTTCATTCACATATGCTTGATAAATAATTTTATATTCTTCCTCACTAAAGTTCCTCACTCTGAGCAACCTCCTTACTTGATAATAAAATGTAATGTTAATTTTCCTATGCGTTGCACGTGTTAGGTTATTTAACTCCTAACTTCCGTTCTGATTAGCATTTTACAGCCTTCCAGATTTTTACTGTGATTTAACTCATTGATCACTCAATGGGTGCCCAAGGATCTAGGCGCGCCGTATAAGAAGGTGATATACCCCGACAAATCTCGGCTAACAATATTAGGTTTAATAGCAGTTAAATTAATTGCCATGTTTATCTCCTTTTCCTCACAAATTCATTTCTCAATTAGAAATTATAAGTACCCTTTGCAGTAGTAACACCAGTCGCAGTCTTCACCGCACCACCAATAGCGTTACCCTTGGAAGCACGATAATCCAGAGTCCGCTGCTTCTCAGCCGCCAGATAAACCTCACGCTCGGCAATAGCATCAGCCATTTCAGAGGCCAGGATAGACTCCTCAGTATCCCACTCATAGCCATCAACCTTGGCGCCAGTCACAATATAATCCTTATAAGAAGAACGAGTCTCCTTCACCAGGGCGTCACCGAACGCAGATTCCTCAGTTGTAGTCTTAACAATAGTCTGAGAAATAATGTTGCCCCAAATCTGAGTAAAGATGGGATTGGAATTAGAAGCACCCAGACCAAGGAAATAACTCATAGCACCCTTTTCTTCAGTAGCAGAGAACTCCATAGGCAGCAGGGCCTTGCGGAAATTAAACACAGCGCCCTTAATAATAGCCTTTGCGGGGATGCCCTTCTCGTCGTCAGCTTCCTGCTCCCGCACGTTGGTGATAACAATATCAACCTTGAAAGTAGCGCGCTTGTCTTCCTCAGGCAGCTCAGTAGCAACATGGATAAAACCACCAGTCAAACGCTTAGTAGAAACCAGCGCATCATTGTTGCGGCTATCAAACCAATCATTCAGTTCAACAGAAGTGTCGCAACGAACCATGGTCGCATTTTCCTTACCATCATCCATAATAGTCTTCAGCTTGCCATCAATAATGTTCTTCAGCACATTATAGGTGTTATTAGCGCCACCCGCCTTTGTGGTAGGGGTAACATAGCTGTAATAAATAGAAACAACATTCATACCAGCATCGTCGGTGGCAATATTCAGAGTGCCCTGAATGAAAGGAGTACCAGGCGCCTTAGAATCGGGACCAGTAACCTTCTCTGCCAGCTTATGACTATAAATATAACCAGCCACAAATGCTTCATTTACCATTGTCTTTTTCATTTTTAAAATTTCTCCTTATTCTTATTTTATACTTATATTATACCATATTTTTAAACAAAAGTCAAGTTAAATAACTACGAACAAGCTTGCGGAGAGACTCTATAAATCCAGGCTTCTCGATCGCAGGCTGGACTGCCGCAATTATTTCTTTTTCCTCTTGCTTTTCTTCTTTGCGGGGTTTGCGGCCACAGGTAAACTTCTCCGTGCAGTAACCATATAGCTCACATTTGGGTTTAAACTCCGCCGCAATTTCAGCCCATTCGGGACTATAATTACTCAACTCTTGTTTGAGTAAATCCATAAATTGTCTATATTCCCACAGCGCTCTACTACACATACGTTGATGGGACATATCAATTAAATGTCTTGCATTGGTGCGGATAACCATAGTAGATTCCATGTTCAAAGGTAAAATACCACCAATATCTTCCTTGGGAACACCTAATGCTTCAAGGTCTTTATAGGCTTCAGAGATCTGATACATTACCCAATCATATCTATCTTTTGCTTCTGGATCTTTGAGGATAGATGGAGGAGTAATATACTGGAAGTCTCCATACTTTATATATCTGGTCGATGCCTGCGTACGAGTTGGGCTACCCGCGGTATGAGTGTAGATTTCGCGCTCTACTCTAGCTGAGAAGCCCTGAATAACTAGATATACTTGGGGATATTCCAGAGCCCGCCCGTGCCCGCTAGTAATACAATCTTTACCACGCTTATAATTTTTTACTGGATCTGATGTGTCAGAACCATAACATACACCGGTACACTCACCCATTAGTGTGATCGGGTTTTTTGTTGTTGCCGGCAAAATAGTCACTTTCTGCATACGTTTAGCTTCCTCCGCTAGTTTTGTTCATACCTACCTTCGCGGATTGGTAAAAGTCAATATAATATTTTTCACGCTCATTTAACTGCGCGCGAGGCACTTCCTCAAGAATTTCAAAAGTAAAATTCTCTGGAAATTCCTTAGACATAGCTGAATAAAGTAAATTAGTCTTGTTACCATTAACAAGTGCGGCTTTGATGTGATCCCGCCACCGGGTCCGACAGTCAACGCTTTGACCCACATAAATCTTTCCCGTAGCTAGACTAGTGATCTTATAGATGCCGCATACTTTATCCTGTCCCTTCTTAAACAAGTGAGACATCAAGACATCATAAGCGGGTTTGTAATAAACTTCCCAAATCACTTTATCTATGGCTTCTTTGCGGTGAAAGGTCCGCTACACCTCGCGCAAATGAGAAATATCATCTTTATCATCTTGACTTAACACCATGCGATAAAAGTCTAATTCATTTTGTATTTTTTCTTTGCGGAGTTGCTCCTCAAGATAAGCGTTTTGTTTAGCCTGAAGATCTTTTAAGCTAGCTCGTGCCTCCCGCACTTTCTCAAGCGCGTCTTTATACTGAATAAGATAATCACGAATTATTGCTTTATACTCTTGCTCTATTTCTGAGCTATATCCTTCATAGGCTTTATCAACTGCCTGTTTAGCTTGGGTTTCCGCATATTCTTGTAATTCTTCTAATCTCTGTTTTTGAATATCAATTTCTGAATTTAATCCAGACTGTTCAATCTTAAGACTAGAATTTTGCTCCGCAAGAGCTTCATTCTCTTGCTTGATTTGCTCATTTATCTAAGTATGTTCTAAAGCTGCCTTTTGTGCGGTTTTGTATCTTGAAAAGTAGAACACACAAAGGCCAATCAAGACCCCGCACAGAATCAGTAGAATAATCATAATTGTAAGAATCCCGTGGAAGATTCAGTTATCCTCCACGGGAAATTTTACATTAGATTAGTCCTCGTCAGTTAACTCCATGCCGGCCTCGGTCAGGTGGAGATACTTCACCTTTGCATGACCGCCTTCCTCCAGCTCAATCTCAGCTTCCTCGCGATAGCCCAGCTCCTTGCGCTGGAAAGCGGCGGTGAAGATGCCATTCACCTGCTTGACCTCCAGGCCCAGCTCAGCGGCGACATCGGCGGCGGTAACATTCTTCTTGCCCTCAACAGACTTCAGGTACTCCAGAACTGCCTTGGTATTGGGTTTCATAGCCATAATAATTTTTCCTCCATAAATAAAATATTTTTTTATATAATAACCTTGTTGAACGCAAGGATTATTAATCTTTTAATTCATGGGTACAGATATATTCATCAATTTCAAACATACCTTTGAACCCATACATTTTTACAATTTTTGTAATTAGATTTTCAGTATCGGCTCTAGCCTTATCTGCTTCTTCTTTAGAGCCATTGTCAATGATTTGTTCTAGCCGCATAAGTTGTTCAGCTAGCTTAATCATTTCTTTTTTAGCCATTTTCACTTTCCTTTCTCAAGTATATAAATATTATATCATATTTTTTTGAAAAAGTCAAGCAAAAATATCGCTAAGCTTGCACTCTGTGGCGTTTTTATCATCTCGCCAACCCTTAATAATAGGGTGCCGCAATGTCTTCTCCTTGCGGTCGATGCTCATGCACTGTAGTGCAACAACTCGCCCAACGTAATCATTAAGGTGCGCCCGCATATCATCAGTTAACCCAGACGATACGGTACCAATTTCCTTAAGATTACCCTCATCATCATAAGCACCTATTCCAATTGCGGTTTTCCAACCATAAAAATAAGGCTTAGTAACTGCAACGCCATCTCTCCAGAAAGGCCATTTTTCAAGTTCCTTACCAGTATATTCTTTAGTAGGTTCAATCGCACGAGTACACACTAAATCAAGTGTATCCATTTGTTTACATTTAATTGTTGCCCACGCAGGACGCTTACCACATTGCCATACGCTGTCTCTTTTCCTTAAAACCAGCCCCTCTTCCCCTGTTGCCAGAGCCTCAGCCAGTTTTTCATAAATATTCTCATAAATGGGTTGAGCCAGTTCTAAAAAATCGTATTGATTTAAATTAAATTTTTCCCAAACTTGCTGTAATATCCGGTATCGCTTTATAGCAGGTACTTCTCGATAGTCTTGATTATCATAATACAATAAATCATGGCAGTAGGCATGAATAGGATTATACTTTTGACGTTCAATAGCTTTGCTGGGCAAGCAACCCATAATAGAAGTAGTATCTTTACTAGTTTTACCCGGATAATATATTTCTAAAACCAAAACTGTGTTAGCGGGTAACGCTGATAATGCCTTTTGAATATGTGGAACATTATTAATTTTTTCTGTCAATAGTCCTGTTTTAGTGCTTACGGTTCTACCAAATAAATATTCATAATGATTAGTTTTAACAAACTGATAACAAGCGCCATCCTTTTTGAGAGAAGCAAAATAATCTCCAGTATCACAAATTTCTTTTAATTTATCCTTTTTATTTATTGGAAGGCTCCACATTAGCATTGGTTCCCACATTAAATTACCAGCTTCTGGATATAGTTGTTCTATATGTTCAAATTTAAATTTCTCGTATGGCATAATATTCTCCTGCGTTATTTTTAGTTAAAACATAAGAAGATGTATCTAATAAAAGATCTTCAAGGACAATGGGTTTATGAAACCAAGGAATGCGTATTAAGGGAATATTATTATCCCAACAATATTGATTTTTTATATCATCTCGTTTTTTGATTTCTTCTAAATTACTACTCCATTGTCCTGTGGTATATCGAAAATGTTGCTCTCCATCAAATTCTATCGCATATTTAATGTTACTGTTACTATCAGTTACAAAAAAATCAAATCTAAAATTGTTATTATTAATTTTTATACTGAATTCTTTTATAAACTCTATATTATTATTTAATAATATTTGATTTATTGAATATTCTCCATGAGATGCTTTTAAACATCCACATGACATAGTATTGCCAGAAGTTAAATTACCGCCTCGGACTATAACAGTATTTCCACAGTCGCATTGACATTTATAAAAATGAACGTATCCAGCTTCACCAACTCGCTCTACTCGGCCAGTATCTTCTAATACTACTAATTTACCAAAACGTTTACCTGTTAAATCTATTCTGTGAGACTGACCTAAGGCTCTACGAGTATCAGTATTTAAGCATCCACAAGATTTAGTGCTACCGTTCTAAAGATTATTTCCACTTGTAATAGTAATATTACCACAATCACATTGGCACTTCCACATTACCTGATTAAATTGATTGTTTGGAAAACTTCTTTCTAATACTATTAATCTACCATAACGTAGACCCGTTCTATCTTTTAGTGGGGGCATTATAAAACCATCCTTTCAAAATAACATAGATTTCTCCCTATGATTATATTATAACAAATTATTTAATTAAAGTCAAATAAGTGAAAGGTAGATTTAATCTACCTTAATTCACTCTTTAACTACTTTAATAATCGTTCCAATAGGTTTAACAAGTTGTATTCCACCAGATACTCTACTTTGAACAGGAATTGCGCGAGCCGCTTCACTCTTTGCGGTACTTGTCATAACCACGGTGATTTTGTCTTCCTCTTTCGTTGCAAATACGGCGCCTGCAAAATCATCTTTGGGCAACAGACTTATTCCCTTGCCTCCACGGCCTTGTGCACCAATCTCAGAATTGGGAACTCGTTTTGCATGACCATCTTTAGATACTACCACAAGTCCAATATTGGTTTCTGGGATAGTAAGTGCTTGATGAACTTTATCGCTCTCAACAAGACGAATACCCTTTACACCTTGAGTGGTGCGGCCCTGAGTGGGAATATCAGTATTGCGAATATGAATACTCATAGCTTGCTCAGTGATTAATTCAACATCTTCATTTGCGGCGGGTAGGATGGTCACAACTTCATCGCCCTCCCGCAACTTGGTAGCAATCAAACCACCCTTGCGACTTGACTCATATTCAGATGCTTTAACAAACTTTATCTGCCCTTGCGCGGTTACAAATAGCAACTTATCCATTTTCGCAAGTTGAGACTTCAACGCATAAAACACAGGAGTACCTTGTATCTTATCAATCAGCATGCCCACACTCACACCCTTAGCGGCCGCCGCACCTTCGGGAATTGCGGTAACAGGGATATTATACATTTGACCAGCCGTTGTAAAGACACTTAAAGTATCATAGGTATCAGTAGCTTCATTGAGGACTAAAACGTTCTTACTCTTGCTTTGCTTGAGTGAACGCTTAACCGCATTATCACTAGTTACACTAATCGCACAAGGCTCTGCGGGAGGAACTTCCTTAGTTTTAGTTTCCTTGGGGATTTCAATTTGCAAAAGCTGAGTGCGGCGAGGAAAACCAAACTTTTTGACAAACGCATCCAAACGAGTTAGAAGCAACTCTTTTTGATTAGCTTCACTATTCAGAATACGATTAAATTCTGTAATATCGTTTTGCAAGCCTTGCTCGGTTTCATTCAGTTCTACCGCTTCAAGTTTAGCTAGTCGTCCTAACTTCATATCTACTATTGCTTTAGCTTGAGGTTCTGTAAATTCATATTTAACCATTAGCTTGCCAATAGCATCTTTTGAATTATCACTTTGTTTAATCAGAGTAATAATATCATCAATAGAGGCAAGTGCCTTGATGAGTCCTTGGGTTACTTCTAGTTTCTTTGTAGCTTTATTTAAATCAAACTGATATTCTTTCTGAATACAATTCAAATTATGTTGAACATAAATATCAACATAGTCTTTCAAGGTCAACATCTTTGGAGTCTTACCGACCAGCGCAAACTGATTAGCATTAAAATTCTTTTGCAAATCGGTTTTTGCATATAGCATTTTCAAGACTTGTTCAGGATTATCAGTACAACTAATTTCAACAAGAAGTCTTTTCTTATCACTCTTGTTGAAAATATCATCAATGCCAGTCAAGGTACCTTCCTTGATTAACTTTTTAATATCATCTATAAATGGCTCTACATACACTTGATAGGGCAACTCGGTAATGAGGATATTGTTACCTTTAATATCAACCTTACCACGAAGAATTACTTTACCCTTGCCCGTTTCATGAATAATATGTAAATCATCTTTGTTAATGATAATACCTCTTGTGGGAAAGTCAATCAATCCTTGAGAAACATCAAGAGTTCCAGAATGGATATAACCCTTAATTGCGGTGGCCAGTTCACCAAGGTTCATGGGTAGCCACACTTGTGCGACAGTAACACCAATACCCTGACTACCATTAATGGCTAGACGAGGAAAGATTGCAGGAAATACTTCTGGCCACTCTTCATCCTCAGAGAAATTCTTAATCATGGAAACGGGATTTTTTTTCATTTCTGAAAGAAAACCTTGCTCACTTGCGGGCGCCAGCCTTGCCTCCGTATAACGGTCAGCCGCAGGAGCGGCACCGATAACCTGATTACCGTTAGAACCATGGAAATCAACCTCTGGAATGTTGTTAATCCAAGGCATCGACATTCTAGCGAATGTATCATAAATGGCAGTAGTCCCGTGCGGCCACCAGGTAGCAGCTACGCCTCCATCTACTTTTGCGCTCTTTACATGTGGCTTATTGGAAGTATAACCCTTGATATACATCTCCCACAAACAGGCCCTCTGCCCCGGCTTTAATCCATCTCTCGCATCAGGAAAGGCACGCTGGCCATTGGCTTCAGCCGCAAAATCTATGAAATTCTTACTTAGCTCGTTACAAATATCAATCATTAATACTCAGCCTCCTCACTGTGCTCAAGGATATATGCTCGTCTTGGAGGTACGGACGTACCCATAAAAACATCAAATAGCTTTTCGGTTGTATTATAATCTGAAACCGTGATTTGCTGGACGTTGCGGGTTTCAGGCTCTAGGAGGCACTGACCTAGCTCCTCCGGATCTTGTTCGCCCAGGCCTTTATTTCGCGAGACTAGATAATTCTCTCCACTATGCTGGGTTTTATATTCCTCAAGTTCAGCCCCATCCCGCAAATAAATATACTGGTTTTTCTTTGTAGTAATACGGAATAGAGGAGGAATAGCTACATAAATATGACCTTTTGTCAGCAATTCGGGACAAATAGACCAAAAGAAGGTTAGCAGTAAGTTTCGTATAGCCTGGCCATCTGGATCGGCATCCGCGGCCAGAATAATTTTTCCATAGCGCAACTTAGCCGCATCGTAAATTAACTTATGAGATTTATTATCCATCTCAAGTCCAATTGCTTTGATGATATTAATTACTTCTTGATTTGCAAATACCTTGTCAGAGGTATTCTTATATAGGTTAATCAACTTACCTCGAATAGGAAATACTGCTTGATATTCACTATCACGAGCGCCAATCAACCCAGCAGCAGCGCTATCACCCTCGACAATCAAGAGTTCGCAAATAGAGCGTTTACTACTCCATGCATCGACCAGTTTTGTGGGCAGATTAAGCAACTTATCTTTCTTACCTTTAGGCTCTCTTACCGCATCTCTTGCTTTCTTTGCCGCAGCACGTGCCTTCCGCGCGTTTAGAGCTTTATCGCAAATTGCCTTTATGTCTTTTTCATTAGTGGCGAACCAGTACCCTAATTCTTCGGCAATGGTAGCCGTAAAGGGCTTCATATCTAGCTTAACAATTCGTGCCTTAGTTTGCGCGTCGTAGGCTACCCCAGGCGCGGTAATATTGAAAGCAACATACAAACCTTCTTGGCAATCATCACCAGATAGGTTTTCTTCCTTTTCTTTTAACCAACCCTTTTCACGGAAAAATTTATTCATTTCTCTTGTCAAGGTAGTTTTAAGCTGAGTAATGTGAGGACCAGAATCTGTTAATCCAGCATTAACATAAGGAACAATGGTAGCAGAATAGGCATCTGTGTAGGTTAAAACTAAATCCAGTTTATTCTTACTATTTTCATAATTGATATTCAAACGATTTTTTAGAATTTCTTTGTCTTTTACACCTTCATCTACCAGATCGGATAGACCAGCTTTAGAGAAAAATCGTTGAACGTCTTTGCCCTCTTGCTCAAATACAATAGTCAATCCAGGACACAAACAAACCAAAACTTTAAATAATTTAGTGATTGCGGCGAGGTCTACTTCAGGATTTGTAAAAAATTCTTCACTAGGCTGCCACTGTACCAATGTACCAGATGGTTTATTAGTATTATCCCATTTACCAATATCTCGTTTTTGAAAAATACCCTCTTTAAACCAAACGTGTTCATACTTTCCATCCCTCCAACTAATAACCTCAAGCCAGTGGGAGAGATATGTAGCTAGCTTGGCACCTATTCCATTCAGGCCAAGGGCTACCCCATCGTAGACTCCTTCGTCGGTATACTTACCAGAAGTATTCAAAACCGAGAATGCCGATTCCAAAACTGACTTACCATCTTCGCGCATCAGGCCTGGAATAAAACCTTGACCATTGTCTTCAACAATAATGGTATTATCTTTCTTAATAGTAACATTGATAGTGTCACCATGGCCTGCACGATATTCGTCAACCGCATTTGAAACAATTTCAATCAAGAGTTGAGTAGAATATTCTGTACTACCTACATATACTCCAGGCCGAAGTCTCGTAAATTCCAGAGGAGAGAGCGACTCGATTGAGTCTTCTGTATACGTTTTTGCAGCTTTCTTAATCATCTTCATCATCCTCCCAATTTGTTGCACTTGGTGCCATCCACTTTATCCATCCTTTAGGAACAATAACAGTTGGATGACGAGGGCCATTTAATTCAAATACTAAACACTGTGTTTTACTATCATTTTCAAATTGAGTAATTAATTTACCGCAGAAACACTGATGTTTTCCAACTGTGGTTAAATTCCAATCATTATAATCAAAAGGTTGCACTTTTACAATATAAATAATATCATCACAATTCAAAATTTATCTTTTCTCCTTTCGTAGTTTCTGGTTTGCGGGCGCCGGTCGCTAACGCGTCAGCAATCTCATTACCTAATGTGCCATTATGTCCTTTAACGTACCTTAACTGAACAGGTAATTTTCCACTATCAGTAATTATATCATAAAATTTTACTAATGTCAAATTTTCTACAGGTTTACCGCCCTTTCTTGTCCAGTTATTATTCTTCCAATTCCACATCCAATCTGCAAAAGTATTTACAGCATAACGGGAATCGCTATAAATTATCATATCTCCATTTGCTACTTCATCATGATAGGTAACAATAGTCCACAGAATGGCCATCATCTCCATTTGGTTATTAGTAACTCCATGATGTTGTTCTGCGTATGTATTAACTATCTTGTCACCATCAAAAACACAAACTCCAAATCCTCCTGTAGAATCAGGGCTTCCATTCTTCCTCGTGCTTCCATCTGTATATGCTACTAACATAACCTACTCCACTTGACTTTTGAAAAATTTTTTAGTATAATAAAATTACTAAGGTAGAAATAATAAATTTATTATTTCTCTAATACCCTTTTACTTTATATTTATATTATAACATAAAAAAAAGAAAAAGTCAAGAGAAAAAAGAAAAAGGTCGGTTGCAAAGCAACCGACCTAAAAAGAACAAGAGAATCAGCCAACAGGTTCATCCTCGTCCGCGGCAGGGGAACGGATCTCCGCAAGGGTTCTTTCATACACAACTCCGCCCGCCGTGTTTTCTTTTTTCGCCTTATTGTAGTAAAAAGCTTGGCTCACCCCGTAGGCTGTCCACGGAAAAGCAACCATTGCCGCGAGCCAAGGTAACTCAGAATAACTTCCTCTAAAAACGCAGATAAAAGCTAGAGCAAGCATCGCAATAGTCTAGATCCAAATCAACATAGATTCTTGAATTAAGAGCGTTTTAGAAAATTCTTTTTTCTTCTTCTCTTGTTTCATATATAGTTCACTCCACTCTTTCTGTATGTTGAAGCATGATCCAACCTGCACCTGATTTTAACAGCCCAAAGCCATTTTCTTCATCAACAATAGTGAAAGCTCCTCCGCCACGAATAACTTGCGCGACTGGGTAGTTAGTGCCAGGACCCGTCCGCACATTTAGCGCAATAGCGGTTAACCGCACAACGTAAGGTTCAAAAGTATCAGGCGTTTCAGGTTCCTCTTGTTTAGCAATTTCATACTTTGGTCTACCAAATCCCTTAAAACCAGAATAACCAACAGGATAATGTTTCTTAGTAACAGCACCACCATTAGAAACAACACCTGCCTCAGATGAGGTATTGCCCTCAATTGTTGTAACTTCGGTGTTGGTAACTTCTGTTACAATACCAGTATGAGCATACTGATATTTAGAAGTTTTAAAGAATACTTGATCGCCAACTTGCGGCGAGGTGTACCATTGACCAGCCTTTTGATAATACTCCGCAGCATCGCCACAGCAAGCCGCATTAGAGTTTTTCTTAGGTTGACATAGCAACTCAAGACCTTTATCAACGCCATAAGTATTAACAAAACCATCAGTTACCCAAGTAGCGCACCATGGTTGACCTTGCACTTGCGCAGAGAATACGCCAAGCGCGTCTATTTCTTGAGAATACTTGGTATAGTTATCATCACCCGCATTTTTAGTCTTATCGTCTAGATTAGACAAACTATCTTTCTCGGTATAATTGCGCTCACCCTCGGCCCAATTAATAATAGGCTGGACTGTAAGATCTTTAGTCTGCACTTGCCGCAATCTATTAGCAATAGCTTTTTGCTCTTGTTGAACAATAGGTAGAACTTTATCTACTTTTGTTAGAGTATCAGGACCAGCTTCGCCATCAATAGACAAAGAATTATCTTTCTGGAATTTGCGGACGGCGGTTACTGTAGCGTCACCGTAGTCTCCATCTACCCCATAAGAGCCAAGATAATATCCAATTTGTAGGAGTTTCTTTTGTAGAGACTTTACTTCTGCGCCCGTACTTCCTTTGCGGAGAATGGTAGTGCTAGTTGCGGGAGTCGTAGAGGGAGTATTGGTTGGCGCGACATAGGGGATACCAAAATACTCACATAGACCCTTTGCCGCACTTTCCGCAATTTCATTCATATGAGTATGGAACCATGTGGCATCTTCCAGGTTATCATGGAAAACGTGTTCCTCATAAAATGCAACCGCGTTAGTGTTCTTGAGTTCATATAAATCAGTGCGATTATTTAACACTACACTATAAGGATAAATTTGCTTGCGGTATTTAACCATGATTTCCGCAAGTTTCTTTCCATTTGCTGAACCCGTGAAATAGATAGGACGATATCCCTTTACAGTGCCATCTGCACCATTAGTATGAGAAACATAATGTACATCTGCCTTCCACTCGTTTGACTCAGCAACATTCTGTTTCATGATCTTATCGCCATCTTCATTGTTCATTGGAGTGCGGCGATAGCCTCGCTTTGTCTCAATGCCGCATCTGTTTAAAACGGGTTCAAGAATATCAATATATTCATTGTTTTCTAATGCTTCATAGCACTGTTTGCCATCAGGACGAGGATAACAACACTCGTTCTACCGGTGCATAGCCGGAGACAGATAGACTTTGTATTTTGCCATTTGTTTCAAATCCTTTCTTAGAAAAATAGAGCAAGGAGAGCAACACAAGTCACTCTCCTTGGGTTTTATTACATTAATTCAGCGCGGGATGCTATTCTACCACGGTGACAGGTTTGCAAACGAACTTCTCCATAATAGTCTTCACCACGGAAAACTTGTGAGAGCCGCCGCAAGCCGTTATTACTTCCCGCATAAGCGTTCATATCAACCTGGGTGTCATCATCGCCCTCAATGACGACTTTACAATTCTCTCCCATACGTTGAAGCATTAATTTCATCATATCAATAGATGAGTTCTGAGCCTCGGTAATATAAACGCCAGAGGTAGTAGAAATATCCATGCCGCGACAATCTGCTGCGGGAATGAGGTGTAGCTTACCATCATTCATCAATTGTTCAACAATAGAAATATCACCTAGTTTACCGATGAGAAAATTGCCGATTTGCGAATCCAGTAGCTTGGTCGTACGATCACCCGGTAGGAACCCGAGTTTTGCAAAGTCACGTGCGGCGACTGGGTTACAGATGATATAGATGTTGTCTATTTTATAATGCTCTAGCATATCGAATAAGGCGGCTAGACCAAGGTAGCTTTTGCCAGTCCCTGCATGACCACGAATAACCGTTAGTTGATTTTCATGTAAACTATCAAATAACATTTTTTGATAAATATCTCCTTTATAGGGAGAGACTTTACCAAATAGTTTAGAATTGAAATCTTTGCTATTTACAAACTGCGGCTGACCGTCTCGCCACACCCGCAAATCAACTACTTCATTATTGTGATAGAGCACTAGATACTGCCCTTCAAGAAGGTTAAATACATTTTGCTCTTGATGTTCATAGAAGAAAGCCAGTTGTTCTTCAGTGCAATCTACTTCAATGTATCCTGTATAGCTATCTTCTTCTTCTGCGATAGGCTCAACCTCAAGAATATCAATAAAATGTTTTGCGATACAACGTAGGCTCAGATCAGCGGTAACAAAGACGATTTCTTCATCATCTGACGCAAGCCGAATTGCATCAGACAAGATTTTAGTATCATTATTTATTTCAAAACCCCTGGCCGCAATTGTAGTTTCATTTTCCACTTGATGAACTACGGGAATATAATCATACTCATGTTCATCAAACAAGTGAAGAAGATGCCTAGCCATAGCCTTAACATCGTTGTCTTTATTAAATGATGTTTTAATGCTTTCAAGTTCTTTGAATGTAATACTAGAAACCGCAAATGGTTCTCCACCAAAAACTTTTTCACCAAGGTTGAGCAAAGCGCAAGTATCATAAAATTTAATCTTCAACTTCGTATTCCTCCTCGCTATCTTCATCATCAGGTATGGTAAAACCCATGACACCTTTCGGTCCCACGGGTTCTTCATCTTCCTCCGCCATAGCTTGAATCGCGAGGTTGGATTTCGCTATACCCTTGTTAATCTTACTAATAGTAAGTTCTGTTAGGGCGGAAATCACAGCCTGCCACGATTCAATGAGAGGAACACCAATAGATGCAATGAGGAATCCGAGTAAGATATATAGAGCAATACTTATATAAATCTCTCCTTTCGGATTCTTCTCATATACTTTAAAAAATCTCTTAAATAGATTAAACAGTTTTGTCCTCAGAATTATTAGATCTCTGACGCTTAATACTTTCAATACACTTCTCCTGCGCGGCCAGGTAGGACTTTAGCTGCTTGCGGAGAGTGGTTCGCTGTGCCTTGTAGCGACCCGGTAGATCGGTTGCCGCATAGACTCTATTAATAAATGCTCCAGTAGGATCAGTGGGTTCACCATTAGTCTGAGAATTATAGATAACATCCTTATAGGCGGCCCACAGAATCTTAGCGGCCATTTCCGCGCGCTCAATTTCATCGTCATAAATCTTAATCATAGCGCGATAATGGGCAATCGTCGCACCTACCTTTTCAGAGAAGAACTCTTGATCCTCCGCGTGGCAAAAGGCAATGCCATAGTAGTTATGACCATTGTAGGTCAGTTTAACAGAAACATCATTATCAAAAACCTCGACAACAGGCTCAAGGTTCATAATAGCAGAATGCAAGCTCATAATTTTTCTCCTTTAATTTAAAATTAATCATAGTATCCACCGTCAAGTGGGTCTCTTTTGTATTTGTGACCTTCTGGACATCTGTCATAAAAAGGTCTTTGCACACCAGGACAATCATAGCCGGGGATGGAAACACATTTATCACAATTGGCGATGGGTTGTGTCGCAGTGGGAATATTAGTATAAACACAAACCTCTTTAGGAATAGAGTGTTTTTCCATAGGTCCACCAATAGAGGTAGTAACGGAAGCCGTAACTTCATCAAAACACTTCTTAATTGCGGCGAGCTGTTTGGCGTAGCGTTCATTGTCCTCTTGCACACGCTGTTTCATTTTCTCAATAATTGTATCAAGAGAAACAGGAAATCCATTCCATGCATCAACTTCGCAATGCACGATACATCCCTTTTCCCAATCAGCAAGAGGGTCGGTCGCATGAGAATGGCCGCATAGATTAATAGTGCGCGCCCGCAAGGGCTTATCATCATCAAGATTAGAGGTTAGAGTGGGATAATGGCTGAGATAAAAATGATACTTATGATACTGAATCATCTCTGCATAAGAAATAGAAACTACTTGCGGCAAGGCCTCATACATTTTTCGGCGAGTAGACGTGTCGTGGTTGCCGAGGATGATATGAATTTTACCGTTTAGTTGGTTTAACATTTTAAAATTATTAATTAGTGAATCGCCGCCACCAAGGCATAGATCACCAAGAATATAAACTTCATCATCGTCAGAGACAGTAGCATTATATTTATCAATTAGGCTTTGGTTCATCTCCTTAATAGAGGAATAACCCCGTACCGCATAAACAAAAGGCTTATTGTGCGACAGATGAAGGTCGCTTGTGGCGTAAATCAAGATTCTCCCTCCTTCCAAGGTTTCTCCCATACTTCAACAGACTCAAAATGATATTTCATAAATTCTTCAACAGTAGGCTCCTCGAATCCCTCAGCCATTCGTTCTATTGCTTCATGCGGGACTCGCTCTCTACCGCTGCGGAGATCGTTTTGCCACATACAAATATCAAGAGGTGTAGTTAGGCAGAGTACCAGCAACCGCACATCGCTACGTTCCTCAATTCGATTGAAAATTTTAGCTCTACTTGCTTTAGAAATATGAGTTGCATCAATGATCGTAATATCATTTTGCTTAATTGATTTATTAGTATTTTCAATAAATTTCCTAAAAACTTCCTTCTCCTTGGAGAAGTAACCGTTATTTTCAGAAATCATTTGAAATCTTAGCTCGTCACGGGAAACATATCCGACCGAGAAGCCTTTGTCAGAAAATGCAGCCATCATGCGGCGAGCCTCGGTTGACTTTCCGCTGCCAGGAATGCCGCAAAACATAATCAGATAACTCATGATATATCACATCCATTCTAAAAATTTCTTTAAATCTTGCCACTTCTTCATCATCGTGGCACTCCCAGTGATTATATTCGCCTTTGCACCAAGGGCAATAGAGATTTTTGAGGTGTCCCTTTTCGTGTTGATGACTTACCTTGCGCGGGATGGGTAGCCCCTCGCGCCCGCAATTGGTACAGAAAAAACGGTGAGTTATGCGCTGAGTTTTTCTCATAATTCTTTATCCTTTCTTATATTATTATTATAACATAAAAAATTATAAATGTCAAATTTTATTCTATCTCTTGATCTAGGTCTGGAGCTCAAACGAGTGGGTAAGTACCCTGAAAGGGTACGTCCCCGACTTTTGAGAAACAGACCAAATACTTCGCCAGGGTTTATTTAAAGTTATTGGTTTTGTTTGCTATAGAATGAAGTTATTGATTTAAGGTATTGCAAAAAGAGAGAAAATACCTAATTAAGAAAAACCCGTTATTTATACAGCTATGAACAAAATAACGGTATTGATATAGTTAAAAATTATTTGGGCGGGACGAGCCCGCCCGTCGTTGCGGAGACAAGCTCCGCAACGGTATTCATATTCTTCTAAAACCATAACAAATAGTTAATCATTATTTATTCTTCTAGTTTGTTACTATTTGGGTATATTTTTACATCATTTAAGAGCTGTTTTAAATTGTCTGTTTCGCCAACAAAGTTGATACCCATAGTTACATCCTATCCTACACAAAATAACTAATTATATTTGTTTTTTAAATATTTAATTTTTCGATTAAATTCAAAATCATCTATATTCAAATTCTCTAGTGCAATAATAGCTTTGCGTGCTGTACTATCAGAAACACCAATAGCTTCGCCCACCATATGACAAGTAATCATACCAGGTGAATTCCAAATATACATTAAAGCCTTTAAAATTTTTTCCCAACTTACAGAGTCAGACCCCTTTTGAGCTTTGTATTTCTATATTCCTTTTATCCAGTGTTTTCTAATTTTAATAATGCGTTGTTCCTTTTCCGCTTTTTCAGTAAGAGTTAATGTCCACGTGCGGCCATCAACTAATACCTTTAAATAATTTTCCTTTTCAAGGGCTAAAATAGCTTGTTTTATTTTTTGCGTATTTTTTGGCACATTATTGATATTTAAAAACTCACACATATCTTTTAGTTTGCCTCGGTATGCTAGATGGTTTTCAGATAGAACGGCTATCATAATTAAAATTTTAAATTTATAGTTTTCTACCGTTATCCAATCCTATTCTAGGTATGCTTCTTCTTTAACCTTTTCTAATAAATCGTTCGTTTTATTGTCCATCTTCTTGCCACTCCCTTATTAACGTAATATATTTTGTTGAATATTCATATATCCAGCGATTCAGTCGTATTTGATTAGCCTTAGTTAATTCTCTTCTTCCTGTAATCCACCCGTCTAACGATGATCGAGGAATAGTGGATCCTTTGGAAATTGCAGCAAGTGTCATTCCCGATTCGAGCAGAAATTTAACAAGTCGCTTTGTAGGCTCCATAAATTGAATCCTCCTTAATAAAATCTTTTTGTGGGAATTAAATTTGTTAGTTAAATTATAAATTTTTAATACCCTTTCTACTATATATGAAAAATTGCTTAATAGAATTAAATAATTTTGTCCGCTGTGCTAAAAAATTTTGCTTATAACAAATAAATCAATTTTCTCCTAAAACTAAACCCCTCGCTGTGTTGCGAGGGGTTATTTTTATTCCTTAATATTATCTAGCACTCCACTATTCATAACAGCCAGTACCGCCCAACAACCTGCGGCGACCAGCTGGCCTACCATCAGATAAGGGCTTGCCGCATTTGCCGCGCTAAACGCAAACACGCCAACAAGCACCGTATCAAAAATAGTGTTCACAAGGGGCATAGTCTTTTTAATCATTGTTATCTCCATTCATCATATCATTATAGGACGACATGGACATATACACCATACGTCCCTTAGACTTATCCTTAGCCTTAATAACGGCACCCATATCACACAAGTTATTCAGAACTCTTGCCATTTTCTGCGGGGTCTGCGTTGACAACGTGAAGTCCTGGCCGCAAATCTCAGGAATACTTAGCGCCTGAGTGGTCTGCGCGAGTACCATGAAAGCCTTAGTTTCCAACTCTTGATTTTGCATGGCAGAATATTTAGACTTAGAACTTCTCATCGTAATCTACCTCCTGAGGAATAATGTCAACATTACACATAGGAACAGTGCGGAACTTATTACCTTCCTGCATAACCACAGTATTCTGCTCTTTATTCACGGAAACAACGGTACCCAAATGATAGGTGGTTTCCACAACCCGCATACCGGGAATAATATACTGCTTAGCCATTATAAACCTCCAATCCAATATCTGCATATTCTACTCTAGCTGCTTCCGCATTAGGCCATTTAAGATTAGTATGATGCATTTCGTTTAATTCTCTCATGCCATCTCTAATAGCTTCATCATAACCCATCCAGTTATCTACTCCGCCTGCAAACAACATATTCAAAGTCAGAGAATCAGACAGCATATCATATAATAGACTTTCAGATACAATATATTTCTTTTCCATATCAATACCTCAGCATTTCCATCCACTTGTTTTCAGACCAATTCTCAGTAAAAGTTTTCCAATTTGCATATTCTTTATAATTAGCCATGACGTACTTAAACTCTGCATTAGACCAATTTTTAACTCGTTCATAGATTTCTTTGCGGGGATAATCTCGCCAATAACCTGGGAGTTCAGAGATCTTGTGGAGAGCTGCGCAACAGTCATCTTCCAACGCCCGCATATCCTTCTTGATTTCATCTATTGCTTCTTTATATTCAGAACAATAGACAAGAAATTCATCTTCCTCATGTGCCAAGATAATTTTTATCAGACGCTTCTTAGTGATGACTCCATTTGTTGCGGCATAATGTGCTACAAGATATGCGGGAGACTTGATCTTCACGCGATTAAAGTTACCATCACACACTACATAGCCCTCTTGATCCCACGGTAGACTATTGGCTGCCGCAACTACCTCCTCAAGAGTATTAAGAGAATAGCGATTAGGAACAGGACGATATTGAGAAATCATACTATCGGTAGGAAGTAACTCGTATCCAGTACCCCAATCTCGCCAACCAAGGAAATAAATTTCACTCTCTTGATAAGGAATAACCACCTTGTTATAAAGAGATACCATCTCAAACATATAAGTTGCAAATGTAGAACCATACATACTCATATTTTTACGCCAATTCGGCCAGATACTATCCCACAAGTCACCATAAGTCTGAAACGCACTACCATCTCCGAGGGGTGCGGCATAGGCATTAATAGTTCCATTAGTAGCCAGTCTCCACTCGTCATTCCAGAAGTAGCACTTCATGAGGCTACCATCAATTTTCTCCTGAACTGAGGCAGTAGACCAATCAATCTGGGCGGCGTGCGGTTCCCCGTAATTAAAGAATTTCTCAAAAGGCCAACACACTACGCGATAAGGGGGCTTATTTTCAAGGATAATACCGCGAGCTTCGCAAACAAGAGGAATAGAAAAGTCTGCGGTTAGCTGATTGTACTTAAACATAACTAAATCATTGTCGTAAGAAATCTTCAAGTTATAAGGCTCTGCAGTGAGCAGGTCTGCCCAGTTATCATGCTCCTGCATAAATTTCTGAAGCTCTAGCATATTAACCTCCTAACTTATAACCTCTGCGGCGACGCCTTTCTGTCGCCTCGTCAATCGTCTGTCTGTGGAGAGATTTAACCTTTGCCAAGTGACCTTCTTTCATCCACCTGTTTAGATTGATTGGCGTGTAATTAATGACATCTGCACATACGTTAAAATGATAGTCATCGTTTACGATGTCACGAGAGTGAACGTGCCCATGAATATTAAAACACCAATCACAATTTTCAATAGGTTCATGTGAAAGGATTAGCTTTTCACTAATTAAGATTGGCCCAGAATATACCTCTTGAAATAATTTCTCCCCAAGATAATTACTCACACCAGCATCGTGATTGCCGCACACGAGAACTTTGTATCCGCGCAATTGCCGCACCCATTCTACGTTACCCACATCGCCAAGAATAATCAGTGTGTCATTTTTACCAACCTTGGAGTTGATAATTTTAACTTGTTTTGCAGCGGAGGGTCTATCTGAATAGGCGTGGATTAAATCTGGATCATCGAAGTGGGTATCTGAGATAATCCAACAAGTATTCTCACCCCAACACTCAAAGGGTGAGTATAATCCTTTAATCATAATCTATCAACTCCTTTATTTTCTATAATTATTATATCATATTTTTTTATAAAAGTCAAACGGACGACCCTTACTGAGCCGCCCGCATATCATCTAAAATTTTGCAAATATCATCCGCGCAATTCACGAAATCATAATAATCCCAACCTCTTGTTGTCATGGCTGGAGTTCCAATGCGGATACCAGATGTTTTAGTAGGAGGCAACGGGTCATTAGGAATTGCGTTCTTGTTAAGAGTAATCCCATACTTTTCAAGTTCATTTTGGACGTCAATGCCAGTAAGTCTTGTTCCCCGCAAATCAACAAGGAACATATGATTATCAGTGCCACCCGTTATTACATTGTAGCCATTATCAATAAACCTCTGTGCCATTGCCTTAGCATTATAAACAACATTATTAATATAATCAATAAACTCAGGCTCCATGCACTGTTCTGCGCAGGCAGCTTTTGCGGCGATGACATTCATTAAACTTCCCCCTTGCTGGCCCGGGAAGACTGCGCTATCGATCTTCTTGGCTAGTTCTTTGCGGCAGAAAATTAGGCCTCCTCTCGGTCCAGCTAGAGTTTTTTGCGTAGTGCTAGTTACAAGATCGGCGTAACCAAATGGAGAGGGGTGGTGGTTTGCGGCAACCAGTCCCGCAATGTGAGCAATGTCGGCTAGCAAATAAGCATTAACCTCTTTCGCAATTTTAGAAAATTTGCAATAATCAATTATGCGGCTGTAAGCACTAGCGCCGCAAATAATTAGCTTGGGCTGACACTCTTTTGCAAGCCGTTCAACCTCATCATAATCAATCCAACCTTCTTTATCAACGCCGTAATTAACTATATTATACAATTTACCAACCTGGCTTACCCGAGCGCCGTGCGAGAGATGCCCTCCACAGTCTAGGCTCATAGAAAGAATAGTCTCGCCAGGAGATACTACAGCAGCAATTGCCGCAAGATTAGCGGTAGTTCCACTGTGCGGCTGAACATTCACATGATAATCGGTATTAAAAACGTCTTTCCATAGGCTTTGGCAATACCACTCTAATTCATCATAGTATTTACAGCCGCCATAGTAACGCTTGCCTGGATACCCCTCTGTGTATTTACAAGTGAACTCACTACCTAGGTATTTCAAAATTCTGGGGCTAACGAAATTTTCACTGGCGATAAGCTCCACTGTTTCGCTTTGACGTTTTAGCTCTTTGACATAGATTTCATCAAGTGGTGTATACATAAATTCTGGCTTCACTTGCGGCGTTCCTCCAGTACCATTGCGGCAGCACCCGCTACCGCGCCGCAAATAAAGACAATAATATATCCAATCATTAATAACTACCTCCCAAAATTAAAAACTCACTACCCCAATGAGTATCTGCGGCCGCAAGTACCGCCCGCACGAATTGCTGAACCGTAGTAAACTGATCTTCACTTGTTGTGGGAACAAGAAAACCGTCATCGTCATACTCATCCCAGATATGTCGCACAGTACCATCTTCGCACTGAACAACCACTCCATCGGTAAGAATACAACGGAAAGAGCCGTCATCATGACGATCATTCATAGCATAAATAACTTTACCAAACTGGTATTTAGTCGTTTCCATTAGTCGCATTGTTGCGGCGCAAAGTTGAGCGTAATCTGCGGCAGTGCGGATGACGATATACTGACCGCAGTCAACCTTCGCCCGCAAGGATGCATCAATATCATCATAAATAAAATCCATCCAATATCTACCACTAGAGCACCAAGAATCAATATCAGTTTTATCAAAATCATCGTAATTCTCAAGGATAGTATTGATAATATCAGGAATAGAGCCATCTCCACGAATGGCTACCGTGTTACTCTTGTTCGTCCAAGAATATCTTGTAATATAAGCATCATAACCCATAAGATTATTCTCCTTTCATTTTATATTTATATTATACCATAAAAAAAGAAAAAAGTCAAGTAGCTCGTTAAAGCTACCCGACTTGATTAATCCCATAAGGTATAAAAATATTCTGAAAATAATTTAAAGAACTTATCTTTTGCGGCTTCTTGTGCGGCGTCCGCTTCTTTTAGTGGCATATCATCATAAATAGGGTTATGTTCATCCATTTGATTGAGTAAGTTAATCATTTCATCTAAAATCTTATTATACGCTTCAATGTTGTTTTGCTCAGAATCTGGATTATCCCACTCAAATTCTGGAATAACAATAGAAGTGCCGCACCTGTTATTTCGGTAATTTGTCAATATCTCTCGCATGATAACAATAAACCAATCAAAAGTTTCCCATTGGGCAGTAGGACTATATCCATGTTTAAGAGTAAAAATAATACGTTTAAAAAGAATAGGAATATCTTTAAAATTTAAATACCAATATCTACCTTTATGAAAGAAAAGTCCTGTTGTAAGTTTATTAATATCGCTCATCACTCCACCTCCTGCATCCAAAACTCGCAGCGACAATCATAGCAAGCTATCCGATGATTTTCACTTTTCTTGGGGCATACTGCATCTCCATAAGCATCAGCAGGGCAAATAACCAATGACCCTTGGCTGTCAATTCTTGCATCTGGATAATGCTCCAGAAACACACTCTGCCGTGTCTTGCGGGGATGTGCGGCAGACCATTCCTCGACCCGCGCGACCAGCTCTTCGGCATCGGCGCTCAAGTCGTCCAACTCACTACATTGAATGTCATGCGCGGGGCACTCATCCGCGCAATATCCCTTTTCTGCGTCATAGTAAGATTTACACATCCTATCACGCTCTTTAATAAATTTTACAGCATCCATTAGTACAAATCCTCCGAATATAATTCAGTTTCGCCTTTTTCCTGCTTATAGTGAATAACAGTAGCGGACAACTGTCCAATCTGCATTGCCCACATAAATGCCTCATAACGGTTATAAAAATTATTTCTGCTATCTACAAACCCCTCAATGACTTTATCTCGTGGGATTCGATGATTAGCCGCATGAAGTTGGCTATAAATATCTCCATGCCGCATACCGCAGAAAATATCTCCTGTTCGTATGTCTTTAATTGCTGCACAAATGATCATTTTTATTCCCTCCTTTTCTTTTATAAATATATTATAACATAAAAAATAAAAAAAAGCAAGTAAACCACTTAGTCTACCTGCTTAAAACTAACCACCCAACAATTATAATCATTAGGGGTGCTATTACTTTGTGAGGATTCAACCGTATCATATTTTTCTAAAAGCTGCTCTTGTGTAATTTCAGCAGGAGCTACGATTTTCTGGAAACTTTCTCCTCTATGCTGAATACAATCATTCAGCTACCTCCATAGGTTCATCTTCAATTACAAGAACATTAACTTTATGTGAATATGCAGTACAGGCATCAATAGCGATAATACCTTTGTCGTAATAAGGGCTGAAGTCAGCTTCCTCTCCCCATTCTGGAGTACCCGATTGCCAGTAGTGGCCAAGAGAGACGTGCCAGTGGCCGCACACAATGGTTTTACCTGCGGGATCCAGATGACCATGACGGGCGGCTTTCATACCGTTCTCCCATCTAGCCTTCTCCCATGCGGTAGTCGGTGCCTTACGCCAGTCGGGATACAATTTGAGAGAAGGGATCCAACCATGCACAAATACATAGTTTTTAGTTTCATAAAAATCAATCATGCGGTCAAAAAAGCTACGAGTGCATTTAAAGGCTAAATCCATTTTATCTTGCATTGTCCAATCCAGGCGAGTAGAACTATTACCTAGTTCTTCAATAGTACCTACTGTACCATTGTAATAATCTCGCATAGACAAACCTTCCGTGCAAGCCCAGTCAAACAGATCTTCATGGTTACCTCTTACGAGCACACAACGGGGCTGCCGCAAGAGAAAATACATAACTTTTTTATTATCGGGGCCACGATCAAAGTTATCGCCACAAGAAATTAACCAATGAGAAGGGTTAGTAGGATCATACCCTGCATTATTGAGAGCGTTTTGCATTTCATTGTAAAATCCATGTACATCACTAATAACAAAATACTTATTCATATTATCACATCCTTAATATCCACAAAACCACTGAGTTGTTTTAATAGTTCTTTCTTAAATTCTTCGTCAGTCATGACCTCAACTTCTTTAAAAAGTTATCTTGAATGAAGTCTAAAAACTCTTAGTCTCACTCTATCTTTTGCGTAGCGCAGTCGCCAGTCGATTTCTGCCTGTGAGCGATGTTGTCGCTGCAAATTATGTTCCTTTGCGGCGCGAGATTTTTCAGTGCATTTAAAAGCAAATTGCAACGCTTTTGCATAATGATCAAATGCGGTCATTTTAATGCTCCTTATTCAACCAATAAACAGTTTTACCATTAGAGGGGTGCTTATCGCTGCTTGCAAGGCCGGCCGCAATTAGTGGCCGCATAGCGCCCGCAACTGCCTGTGGAGTAATGTCGTAGCCGCACATACGTTTAGCGAACTGCCGCACCTCCATCGCGGTTAGACAAGAATGGGCAGAGAGAACTTCGATAATTACATCTTTATTGGTCATGTGTTTCTCCTTCTCTTGATTTCTATATATATTATATCATAATTTTTTTGATTTGTCAAATAAAAAGAAAAACCCAGCCTATTTGAGAAAATAGACTGGGTTAGAAAAGTTAAACGCAGAAGATTGGGGCCACCCCAATGCAGAGGTACGCGTGGAAGAGGCTGGCAGAGCCATCAGCCTAGACAACGCAGAAGGAGTGCGAGTGGGCCGCACCGACCGACCTTAACCACCAATATGCGGCTGTTGAGGTACCATTGTGTTTGTATTTA
>ERZ808275.91-NODE-91-length-55738-cov-10.052978_pt1 | contig 55738 bp, 90 predicted proteins | sample MGYA00520894_ERZ808275 | MGnify/ENA primary metagenome ERZ808275 (study PRJEB31516, sample SAMN03275598) | gut metagenome | biome: mammalia-associated habitat; material: feces | host: Papio cynocephalus | place: Kenya | collected 2012-08-03 ... | reverse complement strand
TAACTACTCTGCCGCTACCAACACAGGCGACCGCTCTGCCGCAAGCAATACGGGTTACTGCTCTGTCGCAAGCAATACGGGTAACTACTCTGCCGCAAGCAATACGGGTTACTGCTCTGCCGCAAGCAATACGGGTTACTGCTCTGCCGCTACCAACACAGGCGACCGCTCTGCCGCAAGCAATACGGGTTACTGCTCTGTCGCAAGCAATGCGGGTGCTCGTTCCGTTGCAAGCAATACGGGTAACTACTCTGCCGCTACCAACACAGGCGACCGCTCTGCCGCAAGCAATACGGGTAACTACTCTGCCGCAAGCAATACGGGTAACTACTCTGCCGCAAGCAATACGGGTGAAAACGGTATTGCTGTCGCATGGGGGCGTGAAAGTAAAGCAAAAGGGGCATTAGGCTGTTATATCGTCCTTGCGGAGTATGGCGATTGGAACGGTGCAGAATATCCGTTGATTAACGCAAAAATGCACAAAGTAGACGGCAAAACAATTAAACCCGATACTTGGTATAAATTGAAAAACGGCAAATTTGTAAAAGCCGAAAAATAAAAAATAAAGGAGAAAAAATGGAACTTATTGTTTACAATGCAAACGAACAGCAAATAAAGCCTATTCAGTGGAATAAGGATGTTATCGAAGAAAAGGTTAAAACCTTGCTTGAACCGTTTAATAATCAACTTTTCACCGACCAAACGATACCCGAAGCAAAGGACGCAAGGGCAAAGTTAAACTCATTGTCAAAACAACTTAACGCTTGGCGAATTGAGCAAACGAGAGATTTTCTCGCACCCGTTGAACAGTTTAAAAGTGAGGTTGACGAAGTTAAAAACCTCATTGACGAAGCAAGCAAACGCATTGACGGCGTTGTCAAAGACTATCAGGCACGAGAACAAGAAGAAAAGAAACAACTTATCGAAAAGATTTATTCAAAGGTTTTTTACGGCTATATCACGCTTGTACCGCTTGACAAGATATTCAATCAAAAGTGGCTAAACAAGGCTTACACCGAGAAACTTATTGAAAAGGAACTTATGGCAACGTTAGACAAGATTGTCGAAGATGTAACCGTAATCGATACAACGTTTTCGGACGATAACGAAAGACTTGAAATCAAAACCGAATACTTTAAGTCGCTAAACCTTGCCGTAACGTTATCCGAATACAATCGGCGCAAAGAATACAAACAGCATTTACAAGAGCAGGCGAAAGCCGAAGAGGAACGCAAGGCGCAAGCACAAGCCGAAAATCAGCCTACAAGACACGAAATGCAAGCAACCGAGCAAGCACCCGAAGAAGAGAAAGAACAGCCGAAAACGGTTACATTATCGGCTAACGGCGATATTCTAACAAAGCCGAAAACTTACGAAATGTCTTTTAGAATTACGGCAACGAAAGAACAATTACTTGCACTTCGTGAGTTTTTTGAAAACAACGATATTCAATACGAAAAAATTTAAAGGAGATAAACAATCATGGCTTTAACAAACACATTAGCACCTAAGAAAGAAGAGAACACAAAACTTACATTCAGCACTTTTTGCTCAAACAAGAAAAAAAGCATTGAAGAAATGCTCGGCAAGGACGGCGCAACACGTTTTGTATCGGCGATTGTATCAGCCGTTGCAACAACCCCCGCCCTCGCCGACTGTTCACACGCTTCACTTTTAAGCGGAGCATTGCTTGGCGAAAGTCTTAAACTTGCACATTCCCCGCAACTCGGACAGTATTATCTCGTACCGTTTAAAGATAGAAAAACGAACACCATGCAAGCACAGTTCATTCTCGGCGTGAAAGGCTGGAAGCAACTTGCTATCAGAAGCGGGCAGTACCGCTTGATAAATGCTATTCCTGTAAAAGAGGGCGAATATCTCGGGCTTGACCCGCTTACCGCCGAACCGAAAATACGTTTTATCACCGACCCCGATAAAAGAGATAAACTCCCGATTGTAGGCTATTACGCTTACTTTGAACTGTTAAACGGTTATCGCCGTGGCTTGTATTGGACGAAAACCCACACACTTGAACACGCCGACCGTTACTCGCAAGCGTTTTCGTGGCACGGCGTAAACACCGACAAAATGCAAAAGGTTTCTTACGAAGATTATTTGCTCGGCAAGTACCCGAAGCAAGACGAATGGAAATATTCCTCGTTTTGGTATAAAGACTTTGACACTATGGCTTGCGGAAAGGTCGTTAAAGCGTTGTTAAGCGGTGGGGACGCTCCGTTGTCTATCGAAATGCAACAAGCAATCAATGCGGACGAAAATGTTATTGAACTGAGCGAGGGCGAAGAGTTTCACTTTGGCAACTCCGACAATGTTTCGCCCGACATTCCCGAAAACATAGACGAGGACGGCGTAATTGCCGATACAACCGACAAAACACCCGAAAGCGAACAAGCACCCACCGAAGAGCCGAAAAAGGCTACAAGGGGCAAAAGAACGGCTCAAACAACCGAAGAAAGTCAAGAAGAAATGTCCGATATGTTTTTCGGCAACAAAAAGAAATAATTAAAAGGAGAAAACACCGCCGTATGGAACAATTTAATAAACCGTGCGGCAGTTTTTATTGTTTATGGCAAATAATTGGGAAAAGTTGACAACCGACCAAATGAGTAGGGCAAACACGATTGTGCAAAGACTTGTAAGCGATTGCATTAGCCGTTGGGACGGAAAAAATAAAACGCACACGGCGTTTGACACTTACGACAAAGTTGAAGATATTCACAATATTTTACACGAAAAATGATTAAAGGAGCGTAATAACAGTGATAACAATTAACTATGAAATATACAAAAATGATTTTATGAGAACGCAAGGGTTACGCAAACAGTTTGAAAACCTTGATAGCCTTGAAAATTGGATATTCGGACAAATGCAACAAAATTATACTAATAACTCTATTGCTATGTGGTTTCCACGGCAAGAACGCATAGGTCGTATATCTTTTACGCCTTGTTTTCGTGGTGAGCATTATTGGATACATAGCATAGAAGATAATGACGGAATTCTTTTTAGCGACGGCACAACTACGAGCGGTCAAGAATTTATGGCTGACTGTATACAAAAATGGTGTACCGCTTGCACTGAAAGACGTGATAAACCCACGTTTAATTTTGTGAATAAATAAGGAGAAAAACAATGACTAACGGTGAACGAATAAGAAGTATGACCGATGAAGAATTGGCAAGATTTCTTTTTGTCGCTCTTTACGATTGTGGGTGTTGTCCTATAAGAAAATTTTGTGATGAAGCACGTCCTAAAATGCCCATTGTAAATTGTAAAAGCGTTATTAAAATTTGGCTTAAAAGCGAGGTAAAAAATGATTGACTTTGAAAACTATGAGAGAGTAACAGTAAAAGGTAATAGAGTGAATAATAGAATTTCACTTGAAAAAATTAAAGGCACACCGCTTTGCGATGTGTATAATCGCCTTGCTGAACTCGAAGATTTGATTGAAAATGGTAAACTTGTGCCAAAGTATTGCATTGTAAGAGATTATGTCGGCTATCACCTTTGCGCACTACAAAAGAATGTGCGTGTACTCGACTTTTATGAAAAGAAACAAACAGCCGAGGCGCAATTAAAACAACTTATGGAGAGTGATTAAAATGAATAGAGAAATACTTTTTAGGGGAAAAAGAGTAGACTGCGATGAGTGGGTGTATGGCTATCTCGTAAAAATGTGGGGTGTGTTCCATATTATTGACAAAGATAATGAAAACGCCGCCTATATGGTAGAACCCGAAACTGTCGGACAATTCACAAACCTTATCGACAAGAACGGTAACAAAATCTTTGAGGGCGATATTGTTAAAGTCGGTAGAAAACTTACAATCAATATTGGCTATTCTTACCCTAAGTTAATAGAAACAAGCGCACCAACAAAAATAGTTGTCGTAATTTATTCGGTAGAATTGGGTTGTTTTTGTCTTTCGGAAAAATACAATACTGATTATGAAACTATTACATCTGATTGTGAAATAATCGGCAATATTTACGACAATAAGGAGTTGTTGAAATGATAGAGTATTACAACGGTGATTTGCTTGAAAGCGGTTGCGATATAATTTGTCATCAAGTCAATGAATACGGTTATATGGGTGCAGGGCTTGCCTTGCAAATAAGAGAAAAGTTTCCGAAAGCGTATGAGCGTTACAAGAAACTATGTGCAAAAATGGGTCGAGAAGAATTATACGGCAAGATATTTTATTGTGATTATTTTGACGAACTAAACAATGATAGAACGCTTGCTAATTGTTTTTCGCAAGTCAACGGCGAAACGAATTACGAACTTGTAAAAGTCATTGCAAAACGACTTTATTGTATGGCTTTTGACAAAGGTTATAAAACAATCGGAATACCTTACAAGTACGGTTGCGGAATAGCAAAAGGCGATTGGGCGATAGTCGAAAAGATTTTTAAAGACGAATTTGAAGATAGCGATTTTCGCTTGCAAATATGGAAAAAGGAGAATAAGCAATGAATAAAGACGAAACAATTAAAGACATACAAAACATAATCAGTGCGAATTGTTGGACTATAAGCGAACAGTTTGCAAAAAATGTTGCAACTGCTTTATACCGTGCAGGCTATGGGAAATTTGAAGAAAATCTTGCAAGTGAGATACAAAAGGCTTATAAAGAGGGTTTCGACAAAGGCTGCGAAACTTGTGTTTTGTCGTGGGATAACGGCTATAATGACGGTTATGAAAGCGCACAAGAAGAAATAGCAAAAGAAATTCTTGTAAAACTTATGGCAAGCACAACTCCAACTTTTGATAAAGACGGAAAGCCTATAATGCAAATCACTGCCGATTTTGCTTTAAACTTATGCAAAAAATACAATATAAAATATGAGGTGGACGATAATGAATAAAGAACAGTTAATTGAGGAAATGGCAAAGCTTTTATTTAACGAAGCAATAAATTATTGTAATGCAAACGGTGAGATTATCCCTGAAAAACTTGCCAAAACTTTTTATAAAGAGGGTTATCGTAAAGTTCCTGACGGGGCAGTTATTCTTACGCCCGAAGAAAGGGACGAGGAAATAAAAGCGTTCAATGAAAAACAAGCGGAACTTGAAGCCGAAATTAAAAGGTTGAAAAAACAAAACGACATTGCACATTTCTTTTTAGGAAACGCCCTCTCGCATATAGACGCAGACAAACAAATGAACCTTTATATGCAAGCAAGCAAAGAAGGGGCGCAAGAGTTTGCGAAAAAGTTAAAAAGTAAATTGCAAGATTTTGGCGACGGTGGCGAGAAAAGCGCATACCTAACTGAAAACGATATTGACAACCTTTTAAAGGAGTTTTTGGGATGATTTGTTGTAAGTGTCATAAAGAAATTACTAAAACATACGGTAGAGTTACCGATTTAGGGAATTATTGTAAAGAGTGCGCTAAACAAAACGAAGTTGAAGCCGTGAAACTATTTGAAAGCAATATGAAGTCGGTTCTTGAAATTGAAAAGAAAAACGCGGTTAGGGAATTCGCGGAACGCATAAAAGCAAAAGCGTTCGATAAAAACGCTTTTGATAATTTTATTGGTGCGACTTATGTTGTTCTTGTTAGAGACATTGACAAAGCGTTGGAGGAGTATATAAATGGCAAAGAAACACACTGAACAAGAGTATTTAGAGTTAGAGCAAAAATATGGCGCATTAACTATTGATTATAGAATATTAGGCAACCAAAAAATGGACTTAGAGGACGAAGTTGCTTCTTTGAAATTAGCCGCTGACCGCCGATGGGAGATTTTAAAACAATGTCAAGAAACAATAATAAAATTGCGTGATGAAGTTGATGTAGGACATAAAGTCTACGAAGAAGTAGTTGCTGAAAATCGGCATTTAAGGGAACAAATTTTGGACAAAATGGAAAATATGTGCGATTTATCAATAGACCTTCAAGAGTTTACTAAATTCAACCAAATACGAGATAAACTTGCCGACACCGAAACAAACCTTGCTATTGCACAAGACGATAGAAAATTTCTTAAAAAGGAAAATGCACGACTTTCGGTTGAAAACACTGAATTGAAAAAGCAGTTAGACGATTTGCAAGCGAACACTGCCGAGGCTATTGGCGGTATGTACAGCGGTCATTTTTCCGCACAAGAAAAGTTTGCAATATACGTTATGAGAGAAATTGAGAAAATCTTTGAACCTTTTATTTCAAAAGACGATAACGACACGGAAGAGTAACAAGGAGCGAAAATGGCAAACAAACTAAAATCATTTGATGAAACACGAGCCGAACTTAATCGAATAGGCATTGCACGGTTTTATCACAATGCGGTAATACATTTGCTATTGCGAATGTTTGACGAGGGTGCGCTCCCGAACAAAGAACCTATAATCGAAGTGGGTAAAAAGGCGTCGGACAAAACGTGGCGAGATTTTTTCACTTACAACTTATGTAAGCAAATGCTTAACGATATTGTGCTTATAGACGCTTATTTACTCGGTGAGCAAATCATACCGAAATACGGCACAAAAACGATAAAGAACAAAATTGTTAAAACGGTAAAGTTTTACCCCGAAAGCAGGGTAAAGCATGTAATAATTTTTGAGGACGAGAAAAATGAACAAACAAAAATCGACGAAACAAAGAATGGCTGAATGGATAAGTCATTGCGATTGCGCCAGCTGCAAAGTATGTGCTTTTTGTGAACAATGCAACGAACGCTATGAAAAAGACGAAAATTATTCGCCGACCGAGCAAGAGTGCGTAAACGGCATTATCAATTACTTCGAGGGCTTGAAATACAAAGATGAACAAGCAAATCAAGAGCAAAGCGCGGGTTCGTGAGCATGCCGAAGTGTTTACCGCCGAAAGAGAGGTTAAGGCTATGTGCGACCTTATACCGTCCGAGGTGTGGGAAAACATAGAAAGCACGTTTTTAGAGCCTGCTTGCGGAACGGGAAACTTTATTGTCGAAATACTCGAACGTAAGTATGAACGTTGCCGAAACGAAAAGGACGGTTTAAAGGCACTTGCGAGCGTTGTCGGAGTAGATATACAAGAGGACAACTGCCACGAGTGCCGAACGCGTCTTTTAAGTCAATTTATGGAGCGTTTCCCGAACGCAAGCGAACTCACAATCTTATTGGCAAGCGGAATACTTGTCAACAACATAATTTGCGGCGACTTTCTTAACCCGAACGAAAAATTGAAGTCAATAGGAATAGAGCCGTGCGAAAATTATATCACTGCTTTAAAAAAAAGGAAAACAAAATGAGAGTAACAATAACAACTAAACAAGCAATGAATTGCTTGCCAAAAAAAGATAAAATCAGTGTTTATTTGCAAGGCTTTAAAGCCTATCAAGAATTGTTTTGGGGTGCAAACGATATTAAAGTTGCGTTTTCAAATGCCAACAAAATAAAAATAAATACGGGCATTGAGCGTATGCAAGGACACGGCATTGAAGTCGTTGCTTCCGAAACCAACCGCCGTTATGAAATGCTTTTTATTGAGCATGACGAAGAAAAACTGTTAAAATTACAAAAGGAGTTGAACCCTTGCGATGATGATTTCTAAACCGTTTAAAATGCTGAAATACGGCGGTGTCCCCGCTCAACATGTAAATTCTATTAAAAAGTCTAAAATTTACGATTGCGACAAAGGTCAGGACATAAGGGCAATAAATTATTGCCTTTATTCTTGCCCGCACGACAACTGCAAGGGTACTTGCAAAGAACTCATTGATTTTCAACAATCTTTAAAGGAGAACTGAAATGAACGATAGACAAAGAATGTTATATGAACTTTTACTTTTGTACGGCGAATATCCTATTAAACAAGCCGATATCGGGCGTGTTTTTATTGACGATTACGATGATTGCGATTGTAAAGATTACCACAACTCACACGCTCGGCAAGTGCTTACTGCCGACATTCGTGAAATCAACAACGATTTGTCGATAGAGAAAATCATTATTTCGTCTTGTAAGGGCATTAAACTTGCTACAAAGGACGAAGCAACACGTTACATTAAAGGACAGTACGCCGCACTCTTCCGCAAGTTAAAACGCATTAGAACCCTTGAAAAGAAAGCACGTTTAGACGGTCAATTCAAAATCTTTACAGACGAAAACGGCGATTTTGTTTCAAGTTTTGTCGAAGAATAACCTGTATTCTATTGACAATTACACGCAAGTATTGTAAAATAGTTACAAAAAAGGTGGTGAAAAAATGAAAGGGCAAATAAGTCTTTTTGACGGAAACGCTCCGTTTGTGTTTGATAAACCAATTCGACTTATTGAATTATTTGCAGGCTATGGCAGCCAGCATTTGGCTTTATCAGCCTTAGGTGTTCCGTTTGAAAGTTGGAAAATATGTGAATGGGCAGTGAAATCAATTCAAGCATATAAGGATTTGCATTTCTCCAATGACAATTTTGATTATTCAGCGCAATTATCAGACAGCCAAATAATTGATTTTCTTGCCGAAAAAGGCATTTCAGCCAATTACAACGAACCAATGACAAAAGAGCAAATCAAACGTTTATCAGCCGATAAAAGACGAATTATTTATAACAATATTTTTGCGACACATAATCTGGTAAATATTCAGCAAGCAAAAGGAATAGACCTTGATATTAAAGACACGGATAAATTTACTTACTTACTTACTCATTCCCTTGTCAAGACCTTTCTTCGGCTGGCAAAAGAAAAGGTATGGCAAAAGACGGAAATACTCGTAGCGGAATGTTATGGCAAGTTGAAAGGCTGTTAAAAGAGTGTAAAGATAGTTTACCACAAATGCTTTTAATGGAAAATGTTCCCGAAGTTGTAGGCACAAAAAATATTCATTTTTTTGCCGAATGGTTATCTTTTCTTGATAGTTTGGGTTACACAAGCAAATGGGCAATTCTTAACGCAAAAGATTTTGGTATTCCACAAAATCGTGAAAGATGTTTTTGTATAAGTATTAAAGGAAATAACCACTATTATTATTTTCCAAACAAAAAGAAACTTACACATACGCTTTCAAGCATTTTAGAAAATAAAGTTGCAAAAGAATACTATCTTTCCGACAAAATGATTGATTATTATTTTACACGCACTGATGTTTGCAAGGCAAACGGTAATGGTTTCAAATTTGCCCCCCGTCCGACAACATCACCTTATGTAAGAACTATAACAACTCGTGAAGGTTATCGATTAGGTGATAATTATTTATATGATGAAGATGAAAAAGACTAATTTTTATGGCATAAATTATCGACAAACAGGAAAAGATTTTATTCGTCCCCCACTTAAAAATCTTTCTCGTTGTTTGCGTACTCATGATGGGGGGGGGTAATAATGGAAGAAATAAAACTTAAACAAGTTGCACAAATAAAAGGTAGTTATGAAAGTACAGGTCGTATTTATTCTGATAAGGGACTTTCACCAACACTTAACACTTGTGGTGGGGGCAATTTAGAACCTAAGATTATGGAAAATTGTCCTATTGCATTTGATGAGCAAAATAATTATTTGCGCAAAGATGGCACGGTTGGAACTCTTACTACCGATGGGAGTTCGCCAAAACACAATAATCGAATTGTTGAACATAACTACAAAATACGAAAATTAACCGAAAAAGAATGTTTTCGTCTTATGGGTGTTACCGATAAACAATTTGAAACAATTAAAAAAAATCAATCAAAAACAAGTCTTTATCACCTTGCAGGTGATAGCATAGTAGTTGCTGTGCTTGTTGCAATATTAGGTCAATGTGTAGAGGGCTTTGATTTTGATAAATATCTTAACAATTTTTATGAACAAATAAAGGAGCAAAGATAAATGAACACTGAAAAGATGTACACTTTGGCGGAAGTTGCCGAAGAGTTACGAAAGTCAAGCCGAACGATTTACAATTATGTTTTAGGCAAGCGCATTAAAACTGTGAAAGTCGGTTCTCGTTACCTCGTTTGCGAAAGCGAACTTAACTACATTAAGACTAACGGTTTAAGAGAAAAGGAGTAAAATTATGAATAACGTACAACTTATTGGCAACCTTACTCGTGACCCTGAATTGAGCGAAACTGCGAAAGGCATTTCGTTGGCAAAATTTACTATTGCTGTCAACCGTCCTTACACTTCGGGAAAAGACAAAGTTACGGACTTTTTTAACATTATTGCTTGGCGTGGCTTAGGCGAAAACTGCGGTAAATGGCTAAGCAAGGGCAGTAAAGTGGGCGTAATCGGTCGGTTAGAGAATAACTCTTACACGGACAAAAACGGCGATAAACGCACGGTTACAAACATTGTAGCCGAACAAATAGAGTTTCTTAATACAAGACAAGACGTGGGCGGTAACAACGACAATGGCAACCGTTTCCGTAAAGGGCAACAGCAATTAGACGATTACACGGACGATGATTTGCCGTTCTAAGAGGTGAGTTATGCTAATTATTAAACACGGTAAAAAAGTTGTAATGGACGAATTTGCACAACAAAGCATAAAAGTACATACATTTGTTTGCCCCGAATGTGGGTGCGAATTTCAAATGAACGAAAATGAGGTCGTACAGTTTTGCGATTTTACACTTTCGGCATTTAAATGCAGTTTAGGTTGCGTAAGATGTCCTCAATGTTCAACGCTTATTAAAGCAATGCAAAGCAAAACAGGAACTTTCCCTTATGAATGTTTATGTGAAACGTGTAGAAAGGAGAAATAATGCCGACAAATGACGAATTAAAACTTTTACAAGCCTTGCCATTGGAGTTAAAAATCGCAAAGACTAAGGCAAGAATAAAAGAATGGGTAGATTTTTACGGAGTTGACGGCGTTTATGTTTCATTTTCGGGCGGTAAGGACAGCACGGTTTTGTTGCACATTGTAAGGTCAATGTACCCCGAAATTAAAGCCGTTTTTTCCGATACAGGCTTAGAGTTGCCGTCTATTAGGCAATTCGTTAAAACTCACGAAAATGTTGATTGGCTTAAACCTAAACTTACTTTCGGTGAAATCGTTAAGCAATACGGTTATCCGCTTTTTAGCAAGGAAATCAGCCACGCTATATGGTATGCAAGAAAAATTAAACTAACCGATAACGATACTACCCCCCCCCCAGAAAAAACAGTTCAACGAGCAAATCGTTTAATATTACAGGGAAAACTAACTCAAAACTGCGAATTATCGGGGGGGGGGCAATCGGGTTCGAGCGAGCAACTCTCGACCGAAATGTTTACACAAAGAGATTGCGAACACACGATACGACATTTTCGGCAAAGGTGTTTTTAGATGGGCAAGCGGTAGGGGAAAGACCTTCGCTTTTTAATAAAGAGAAATATCTTCCCGCTTGCCAAAATCTCCCCTTTTTAATTGGCGATGTTTGTTGCTCAATAATGAAAAAACGTCCGTTTCACGCATACGCCAAAGAAAATCACAAAGTACCTATGATTGCAACCCTTGCCGAAGAAAGTATGCTTAGAACTCAATCTTGGCTGAAAAACGGTTGCAATGCTTTTGAAAGTAAAGACCCAAAATCTCAACCACTTTCTTTTTGGTTAGAACAAGACATTTTACAGTACATAAAAGATAACAACATAACAATAGCAGACATTTACGGCGATATTATTTACAAAGACAAAAACGGCAATTGTTACGACAATACCTTATGCGGACATTGCGGAAAACTTGCTTGTAGCGGAGTTGCAAGAACAGGTTGTGCCTTTTGCGGTTTTGGTGCAGGGAACGAACATAAACAATTAGGCAAGTCAAGATATGAACTTTTAGCCGAGAAATACCCCAAAATTTACGATTTTGTGTTGCGTGGTGGCGAATGGGTTGACAACCCTTATTACGAGCCTTGTGCGCCAAAATACGACCCCGTAGACGGTTGGTTGAATTGGAACCCGAAAAAGATTTGGCAACCCACGGCTAACGGCTTAGGTATGAAATTTGTCTTTGACGAAGTAAACGCTATTTACGGAAAAGATTATATAAAATATAAATGAACTACACTTTAATTCACGGTGATTGCATTACCGAAATGAAAAAAATGCAGGACAATAGCGTAGATTTTACTTTAACCGATATTCCATATGACGGAGTTAATCGTAAAAGTAATGGTCTACGCAATCTTGACAAAGATAAAGCCGATATTTTGACTTTCGATTTATCGGCTTTCTTGCCCGAAATCTTACGAGTTACTAAGAATAATATTTGTATTTTTTGTGGGGGGGGGCAATTCTCCGAAATATATAAGTTTTTCTTACAACAAAATGGGACTGTCAGACCGCTTATATGGCAAAAAACAAACCCGTCCCCTATGAACGGACAATTTGTATATTTAAGTGGCGTAGAGTTTGCCGTATGGTTCAAAAAAACAAATTCTAATGTGTTTAACGCTCATTGCAAGAATACCGTGTTTAAGTTTCCTTGTGGTTCGTCCGAGTTTCACCCCACCGAAAAGAACCATGCATTGTTAAAAGATTTAATTCTTGATAACACAAATAATTTTGACACAGTTTTTGATTGTTGTATGGGCAGTGGTAGCACGGGCATTGTTGCAAAGGAAACTAATCGCAACTTTATTGGCATAGAACTTGACGAAAAGTATTTTAAGTTGGCGGAAAAACGCATAAACAATACTACATATCAAATATCATTTTTTTGATTAAAAACCCTTGACAAGCACATATAGCGGGTGTATAATGTAGGTGTTCAATGAACAAAGCCTTTTGCTGTTAGGTGGCTCGACAGTAAAAGCATTTAATAGCAAAAGGTTTAAGTACCTTGATAGCGATAGGAGCCACAAAAATCGTTGTCAAGGTACTTTTATTTTTTTACAAGGCGGTGAACGTTATGGCTAAAATACGAGTAAATAAAACAACAAACTATACAATAATGAGCAATGTTTTTATTAGAGATAAGCGGTTGTCCTTAAAAGCAAAGGGTTTACTTGCTTTAATGTTTTCATTGCCCGAAGAGTGGAACTATTCCGTTGACGGACTTGTTTCTTTATGCAAGGAAGAAGAAAGTGCAGTAAAAAGCACTTTAAAAGAATTGAAAGAATGTGGGTACTTAGTTGTAGACAAGAAAATGCCGAATGAAACAAAGTCAGGGCGCATTGAATATGAGTACAACGTTTATGAAGAACCCATAAAACAAGCGATAGAAAAACAAGAGGTAGAAAATCTACCGCTTGAAGTTCAAGGGGTAGAAAATCCGCCCCAAATAAATACTTATATAATAAATAAAGAAGAAGTAAATAAAGAAGATAAACACACCCCCCCCTATAATTCCCCCAAATCGCAACCTACAAGAATTGATACTTCTTATGGACTTGAAGAGTTTAAGAGAGATAACCCACAAATACAATTTGATAACTATAATGGCACAGTTTATGATATGAACTATGCGGAACTTACAAGACGAATAAGAGAAAGTTCGTGGTTACAACAAGTTGAAGATTTTTCTTTCTTTTGCCTTAAATACAACAAGATAATCTCAGGCGGTTATAAGGACATTGACAAGAAAGAAAAAAAACAAAAGAAACAAGGGAATGACGGTGAGGAAGAGCAACCTAAGAGAAAATATTATTACAACTGCGTAAGGTGTTAGGGAAAAAATGAATGAGGAATACATAAAACTACTACAAGCAGGAATAGACAGTCAAAACGCCGAGCAAGGCACATTAAATGAATTTGACTGCCCTATATGCAAAAATAAAGGCGAGATTTACTTTTTAGACGAAAATAACAACGAGTGTTCAAGAGAGTGCAAATGTATGAAAAAACGGCGCATAATAAGGAACACAAGAAACAGCGGGCTTTCCGCTATGCTTGATAAATACACGTTCGGTAATTTTTCGCATAAAGAGAATTGGCAATTTAAAATGTACGATAAAGCAACCGATTTTGTACACGATGATAAAGCGAAATGCTTTTTTGTCGGTGGTGCCGTCGGCTCTGGGAAATCCCATATATGCACGGCAATCGTGGGTAGGTTGCTTGAACAAGGTTACAACGCTTATTACAACGTGTGGAACGAGATTGTAATCAACTTAAAGCAAAACGCTTACGACAACCCCGAAGAGTACAATCGGCAACTAACGTGGTTGAAAAACGTAAAAGTGCTGTACATAGACGATTTTTTTAAAACAACTCCCACGACTGCGGACTTAGACAAGGCGTTCCAAATAATTGACTATCGGAAGAACTTGTCAATGAGCAACTCAAAAAGACGGCTTATAACGATAATAAGCAGTGAGAAAATGCTTGACGAGATAATCGGTATAGACGAAGCAATCGGCAGTCGAATATTTGAAATGTGCAACCGTGGGCAATATGTAGTGGAAATTGAGCGAAGTGCAAATAAAAATCAACGTATGCCTTCGCAAAAATATATAAGGAGATAAACAACAATGGAAGAGAAAAAAACTGACACTTTAACGGAACAAATCGAAAGGTGGGAAAGCATTTACGCCGACACTGTTAGGCGCAAAGAACTTATGGAAATGGGCTTTAAAGCGTATTGGGCAAACAAAGTGAACGACACAAGCGAAATAGCCGAAATAAAACACGATATTGACCTTGTAAAGGAAGCCGAATACGAAGTCGATTTAGCCAAAAAGACCTTAGAAGAACTTAAAGCGCAAAGAGAGGTGCAGGAATGAGCGGAATACAAGCCCCTTGGATAGGGTGTAGTTACGAAGATTACGAAGAAAGGTTTAAAGACCACTATCACGAGTACGATTACGAAAATGACGAATACTACACGGACGAGGACGAAGAGTACAAGGAAGAGTGGGAACTCGATGAGGAGAAAGACGATGAGGAAAATTAAAATAACAGTAACAACCGATAACGCAAAGTACGAAATGAATGACGAAATACCTAATAGCAACAAAGTTGATAATTATGTAAATACGCTAATAAGAAAATATAAAGACAGCGATGAGTTGCTTGGTTTTATACATGAAAACGAAAAAGGCAAAACAAAAGCATTGCTTATAGATAAAACAAAAATAAACGCTATTGAAATAACCGAAGAAGAATAGGGGTGCAATAATGTTATACAATTTATGTATAATTCTTGCAACGGCAGTTATTTTTGCCCTTATTGCGTGGTTTATAAGCGACATACTAATGTAGATTACACTATACATATTTTTCTCTTTTATTCTTGAAATTTGGTAGAGTTCACAAGTCAAAGAAACTACCAACTTTTTTTAAGTTTTGACCTATAATATTGTTGACAATCGCTTAGCAATTTGCGATAATGTTACTGCAATAAAAATGTTGGCAGATGTAGGGAAATACCCTACACGAAGAAACAATTTAGGAGGACGAAAATGACACCGAAACAAATAAAAGAATTAAGGCTTTCACTTATGTTTACACAAAAAGAATTTGGCGAACTTTTTGGAGTGGGGCGAATGTCCGTTTATGCTTGGGAAACAGGACGTTATCAACCGTCTTTTAAAGTTCAAAGACTTATGAAAGAAAAGGTTAAAAGCCTTGAAAAAGAATAAGCACAACTTTTTGGGAGAGTACGGACATGAGAGATTACTTAAACACAGTTGAAAGGCACACGCATTTATTTATGCTAATGGTGAAAGAGGACGCCGAAGATATGCTGAAAAGCGAGGGGTTCACCGAGGACGAGAAGAAAGCACTTAAAAAGACTTGCGAATGGATAAATAAGTTTTCGATAAGCCTTTTTAGCCGCTTTGGCAAGCCGTTTGAAAGGAAACAGTTAAACACTGTGAGAGATAACCGAATATCGATTGTAGGCAAGTATGCGCCCGCACAAAACGCAATATCACATTGTGCGCAAGAAGATTTAATACCTTGCTTTAACGATTACCGCATGTTGAAATGTTTTAATTGCAAGAAGTGTAAAGACAAACAACTTTACACTGACTGCCCCGTCTATGCAATGGGAATAGCCGTTGATTACATAGACGATGAGCGAGCGCAAGTAAAAGAAAATGGCTGTCCGTTTTCAATGGGCAGTGAATATATGCCTGAGTTTGACTTAGGCTTTGAAGAAGAATAAAATAATATATCTTGGGAGGATATAAAAAATGTTAGAATTTTTAACTCAATTAGTAGCGTTGCCCATGTGGGCATTGATACTCCTTGCAATCATTGCATTACTCGGTGTAGTTTTACTTCCGATAGCGGTGGTTGCCGTACACAATCGAAAGGTTTATACGCAAGAGGGTTTAGACTTAATGGCGTATAAAGAGGACAAAATCGAAGAAAAGGTGCAGGAAGTATTGCTTAAACTTGAAGAAGAAAAAGAGGAACAGCGGAAACTTGCTTGCGAAAGAAAAGAACTTGCGGAAGCAAAAGTTGACCTTGAAAAGGAAAAACTTCAATCAGCTGCGGAGAGAGAAAAACTTGAAAAAGAACGCAAAGCCTTGGAAGCAGCGAATATAAAGCGTGAAAGCTTGTTAAAGTCAATTAAAACGCAAAATCAAACACTTAGTCAACTCCGCAAAGAAACTGTCGTTTATGCCCAAAAGCAAGCCGTAGAGTTAATAAAAAAAGAAAAGGAAATTGCTAAGGCAAACGATAAGTTAAACGAAAAGACAAAAACGGCAACTGCAACCACAACAACTAAGAAATAAAGGAGTGCAAGAATGGGATATATTTTAAGCACATCGCAAGAATACTTGCAATACACAAGACCTCGTAGAAGTCGTAATTATGTCGAACCGTTTTTCGGTACAATTCAAGTAAAAAAGAATTGTGTTAGGTTAATGTTGAGCAAAGCAGTTGTCAGAGAAATAGGACTTGGCGAAAACGCAATAATCGGTTTTGATAAAGACTTGAATAGATTATACGTTGAACCGACCTTGTTAAAAAAGGACGGCACGGTAAATGTTTCTATCGGCGGGGCAACCGAAAAAGATTACATACATCAATACATTACGATAACGGCAATGTTAGATTTACTTGGAGCGGAATATCCGAAAAAAGGTAGATATAAAGCAATTATTGCGCCTGATAAATCTTATGTAGAAATTGATTTTAACTGCCTTATAAAGGAAATATAAATGAAAGTTTATGTACTATTAGACATGCGAGATAAAGCACGGAAAATAATCAACGTGTTTTCGAGCGAACAAGATTGTTTAGAAGAACGGAAAGCGGTGGCAAGCCGCTTTTTCGTTGACGAACAATTCTTTGCAATAGAAAGTTTTGAGGTTAAGGGAAATGAGTGAAATAAAATTTACTATTCCGTTACAACCTGTAACAAAGAAAAACCATAGTTCAATCATAACGAATGTGGCAACAAATCGTCCTATGATTATTCCCTCAAAACAATATGCGCAATATCAAAAAGATTGCGGGTATTATGTTAAGCACAAAAACGCTAACATAGACAAGCCATTGAACATTAAATGCGTATACTTTATGAAAACACATAGGGTTGTAGACCTTGCAAACCTTATAGCGGCGACAATGGATATGTTGGTGCATTACAAAGTTATAGCGGACGATAACTGCCGAATAGCGACAACGCACGACGGCTCACGAGTTTATTACGACAAGTTTTCACCACGAACCGAAATTACAATCACGCTTGCCGATAAACCCGAATACGAAGAGGTATAAAATGATATTTTTTATCACAACAATGATAGTGCTTGCAATAGCACTTATATCGATACAAGTCGTAATGGCACTGCCGTTAAAGAAAAACGACAAAGATATGCAAAACGACTTAGACGAACTTAACGAAACAGACAAAATAATCGAAATGGAGTGTATGGACGATGACGATGACAGTTTTTGAACTAACCCTTGCAATAGCGATAGGAACTTTTGTAGCACTTTTTCTTAATCAAATGTTAGGACTTTTAATTGAGTTTAAACTGCAACGTGAAAAAGACGAAGTAATGCAAAGACTTTTCCGTGATATAAACGAGGGGCTTGAAGTACAAAAAATCAAAATTAAAAAGAAAAATGAAGAAAACACACAAAAAGAAGAAAAAGATATTGACAAGAACCCTTTTGAGTGATATAATCTAAGCGAAATTAGTTAATTGCCTTTTTTTCTTACACCTCTGGATTGCGAGTAGTTTTATTCCTAAAAAGATTGCCTGCGGTTATTACGCCGCAGGCTTTCTTTTTTTTTGGCTAAAATCACCTTACTAACCAATACATATCGACAAGTTCGTCGGAGCAGTCCCATATATCCAAAATTTTCGAGTAAAGCGCAACTGTCAAATGCCCGTCAACACGCATTATGACAACATCGTCGCAAAACCTATTGGCAACGTTTTCAACCGTAACATCCGCACGAGGGTAATAACATTTAAAATCGAAAACATTTTCTAACAAAGCACAATAGCAATCAACGCATAGTTTGTCGCATTTACGCCATTTTGCAACAAGGTCGAGCAATTTATCGACTACCGAGTATTTTAAGCCCGTAGCGGCTTTTATCGCCCTGCAAACACAGTCCTTTTCGATTTTCTTGTCGGGGTTGGCATTGTAATACTTAAACATGATTAGTACATTTCGCCTTTGACAATAGCAAAATAGTAAGCGGCAAGTTTTTCATCGCCGTCAATAGCAGCGTCCTCGTCCATTAAAAATGCTTTTGCCAAAGCAACATAAACGTAAGGTTCTTTATCGGTGGGAACGTAGTTTCTAAGCACGTCGCAGTAATCGCTATAAAGCATGTTGGTGGTTAAACAAAGAGTTTTTTCGTCAAAGTCTTTAAACGAAATGCCCATATCACGAGCAATTCTTTCTATTGTTTCCCCACGAAAATGTTCACCACGGCTTCCGTCGGCGTTCATCATGCTTGACTTCCATTCGGTAATATCACGTTTAGTAAGGCGCATATCGTCCTCGCCGTCCGAGTAATCACGGTCGTAACCATAGTCGTAATCGTCGTACTCTTTGTCGTAATGCGTGTCGTAGCGGTCGTAACTACCGTAATTGCCGTCCCGACGCATTCTCCGACGAGAAGAATAATCTTCCTCGTAAGGTTCGTACTGACCGTAATCACGGCGTTTATCTCTATCACTCATACGTTCACGATAATCACGCTCACGATAATCACGTTCACGAGGTCTATAAGTGCGGGAGCGTCTATCCATAATTCTTCTCATAGTCTTTTTCCCCCTTAATAAACCTTTTCAACGATAAAGTTGGAAATACCGCCTGTCAGCGCAACGCCCGTATTAGTAACTTGCAAAATAGCGGGAACGTTTGCCCCCACGCTTGCGCAGTTCGGGAAAATACGAACAGTAAACGGAATAGTGATATTCACAGTATCGCCTGCCGCCGCTGCTGATTGAGTAGCCGTATAAACAACAGTACCGTTTTGAGAAAGTTCAACCGTAACAGCACCTGCAGCACCTGCAACCGCCGAAATGTTATAGGTTACTTTGTAATAACCTGTACGGTTAAGTTGCACATAGTTTGCGCCCGTAGTGCCGACGGCGAACGTGTTAGTACCTTGCGCCGTACCGCAACATAATTTTCGGGTGATAACACCTAAGGGAAGCGGCGTATCGGCTGCGACAGCACCAACGTTAGTATTTGTAAGTTGCAAAACTCTATAATCGCTCATATTAAATCTCCTTATATTTTAGCGGCAAGGGAAATACATATCATACACCGCATACGCACTTCCCCTGCCTTATGCTAAAACTGATTTATTTAGTCGGAATAAATATTCCTGTTATTTTAAAACGCTAAGTTATACCTGCGAGCAACCGCAACCGCTTGTTGCACCACAGCCATAAACTGACTGATACGGCGAACAGGTCAAATATGCGGGAACCGCCGTAGGACGTAAAGCGTTTATAAGCGTAGCAGTTTGAGCGTTTTGCGAAATTTGTGCTTCGAGAGAAGCGTTTCTTGCCTGCAACGAGGAAATCTTTTCGTTGGTAAGGAACGAGAGGATTTGTGCAGTACCGTCGCGCTGACTGTCGATTATATCTCTTGCCGCGGTTGCAACACTGTTCTGAATAGCACAAGCCTGTGAAGCAAGGTCATAACGCACATCGGCAATTTGAGATTTTATCTCACAGCAGCACTGCTGTAACGCACTTCCGAGAGTAGTTATAGCGTTGCGAGTTTCGTAGCCGCTTGTAGTGATTGTGTTGGTAATGCCCGCAAAGCCGTTAAGCATACCCGTGTTCATAGCGTAAAAGCCGTCGCAAATGCCGTTGTTTACACCGTCGATTTTTCTTTCGATGTTAGCAAAGTCGGAAGCAAGGACATAACCGTCCGTTACACCGCCACCGCCGTTACCGAAAAAGCCGTTACCGTTGTTGCCCCAAATAAGAGCGAAAACGAGAATTATCCATATCCAATCGCCGCCGTACCCGAAAGCACCGCCGTCGTTTCTATTAGCAGTAAGACCGCTAATTACACCATCAGCATATCCGTCCATGTGATGTTTCTCCTTAAAATATATTTTATCTATTTTAACACCGCCGTACGCTCGGTGAAAAAATCGTTATTGTTTAAGCCCTAACTGTTTCATAAGTTCTTCGGGCGTAGTATTGTTTTTTTGGCAATAGTCCATTACAAACTGTTTCGGGTTGCCGCCGTCCCTTAAAAACGCATTAAACTGTTGCGCCTTTTGCGGGTTTTGCGCAAACAATGTTTGTAACACGGTTTCTGGGTTTCCGCCGCCTTTAATCATACCTATAACGTTACGCAGCTGTTGCATTTTGTTGCCCATTGCTTGCATACCGTTCGGCATACCGCCGTTAGGCATTGACGGCGTGCCTTTATTACCTCTAAATAAAGGGTTACTCATTATTCTTCACCGCCTTTTTCTTCTACCTTAGTTACCGCCGCTTTCGGAGCGGGCGTGGGTTTAACCGTCATTGTAGGTGTAGGCGCACTTTCATTTATGATTATGCTTTTTAACTTATTTATTGAAGCAATAGTCGATTTTTGGTATTCCGCAAATTCTTCTTTCGTTACATATTCTTTCGGCGGTTCTTTGGGTTCTTCTTCCGCTTTTTGGTCTTTATACTCTACAAGTTCATAGGTTGTGTAAGTCTTTCTACCCATTTCGTCCGATACTATGTTAAAAATAAGCGGCTTGTCTTGATGTAAAAACAAAAGGTTGCAGTTAGGCATGTTAGTCTTTTGCAATGCGTCCTCTAAACTTGTTACAAACACCATATTAGTTCTTGCGGGTTGCGTAGAGGGTGTTGCGCTGTTAGGCATTGCGTTTTGCATAGGCATTTGAGCCGATGAATTAGGGCTATACGCCCCGAAAGGCTGTTGCCCATAAGAATATGCGCCTTGCCCCATTTGTGGGCTATAATAAGGCGATACGGGTTGCGTTGTGTAGCCATAAGGTGATTTTCCAAAAGCCATAGTATTAAACCTCCGTGCCAACAAGCACTTTTCTTTTTCGTTCGCTTAGAGTATAAAAAAAGTCTTGCGGGTTGTACACCTACAAGACTTAATCATTTTTATTAAATTGTTCTACAAAAGTTCTACATTTCGTGGTTTCCCGTGTTTAATTTTGCTTTTAGACGATATTTTTGTTGTGCAACGGACTTTTCGTCAATACACAACTGTTCGGCGATAATGCTTTGTTTCGTTTTGTCGATAAAGAAAGCAATTGCAAGGTCGGTGTTGTGCGATGATAAACGAATTTGTTTACAACGCAAAATGAGTTCGTCTTTTGAGCAAGTGTCAACATTAAACGGTTTTTGCTCGGCTTGCTTTTTGCTTTTATGCGTTTCTATTGCAACGGCAATTTTTTCTTGCAACGTACAGCCTATCCAACATATCATAAAACCGTCAAAGATTGTAGAAAGTAAAGAATACGAAAGGCTGATTGTATGCGGTATAACACACCAAACAATAAACAAAGTCAATTCAAGGCAGTGGTTTTTACTGTGGTAAACATAGCGGAATTTATAGCGTAAAACGCAATGCGATACGCAAAACGATATACCCTCAACCCACCGCCCGAATATCCACGAGCAAATAAGAATAGAACCAATTACAACAAGATAATTCCATAGCAAATACTTGAAAAACATTTGCAGTTCAAGTTTTTGCTTTGCAGTTAGTTTTTTCACATTCTTTCAAGCAGTTCTTTGTTTGCTTCAAGAGCGATTTCCAATGCTTCTTTGGCTTTGTCGGAAATGTCCTCGTGCATTGCTTTTTCAATGTTTTCGATAGCAAGTTTTAAATACTTGTCTTTGTTTTCCCCATAAAGAGGAGGAATTTTTTCACCCATAGTTTTTGTTACTCCTTATCAAAAAATTTATTATAATTAAACCATAAATACCAAAGCAATAACCAAAAGTAACACTCTAAGCCCATTATTAAACATGTCATTGAGTTAAAACACAATACCTTCGTTGAAAGTTGACGGATAGATAACGAAAGCCATTGACATACAAAATGAGCGGTAAAAACGAGTGCCAATCTTTTGCTATCGCAATTAAATATTGCAGGTAAAATTATCATTGATAAAATATTGTAATACGTTAAAAATTCAATGTAAAATTGCTTTAATAAACATGAGCCAACATATACGGCGCACACAATTAAACTTTTCTTTAAGTCTAAATATTTAAATTCGCACAATGCGCCAAGATATAAAGTGTAAGTGATATAAAATAATACTAAACCAAATAATTTATCAAGTAAAAAATGATTGTCGATAAAATGACCTATTTCAATAAGTCTTTCGTTGTTTATTTGTAAAACAAACCAATCGGGAAAGAAAAACTTTAAAACGTACCAAGCAACCAAATAAACGACTACTAAAATAAGCATAGTCTTTATAACTTTCTTTGTCATAGTAAATTATATTCTCCCATTCTTATTTTTATGCTAAAAAAACAATAAAAGAGCGATTGCTCGCTCCCTTATTGTCTTTCAACTATTTTTAATATTTTTTGGAGGTACTAAGGGTATTGCCGTACCCTTGCGCACAAAGACTTATTTATTTTCGGTTTCTTTGTTCGCCGTGCAAACGTCCTCAACTTGTCTTATAAACAAGTTAAGTTTTTCGTTTAACTTACTGAACATGTTGTCTTTCTTTTCGATTTCGGACTGATATTCGCCAACAGCGGCGGCTTTACAATCACGATACGAGTTAAGCATAGCCTTTTCATCGTCCGAAAGATTTACGGCTTCAAGAACTTCATTGCGTGCTTTTAAGTTAGCAATGATTTGTTCGCGTTCGGCGATTTCGCTCGCAATACAATCGTCGTATTTGAAAACATCGCCGTATTTGTGAGCAACTTCGAGGAGTTTGTTTATGTCGGCTTCCGATTTGTTGTTCACCGAACAAACATCTTCTTTAATAACAAGAACATATTTAACCATAATTTACCTCCTTAAAGATTTTCAAGGTCTTTATCGACCGAATTGTTTTTAGATACAAGCGAAGATTTAATTGCGTCTTTGGTAAAGTCTTTTAATTCTTTGTTTGTCGCAATGAGTTTTTCTCTTGTTGCTTTATTATCACTATCAACAACCGAAGCACAAAACCTGACAAACAATTTGTGGGTACAAAAGGTGCCGATTTTGCTTATTAAATCACGAAGCAACGTGTTTTCATACAGCCAATAAACGACGATTTGAACAGGCATAAGCGCATAAACGCTATACCAATAAACGTCAAATTTTATGCCGCCGATAAGGAAAGCAATGGCAGTTACGGGCAAAAGCAAAACAAGCGAAGAAAACGCAAGAATTACTTTGCGAACCTGTTTATTCTTAATCTTATTGACAAAGAAAAACTTTATTGCGCCAAGCAACGATATGACGGAACATACAATGATTGCGGCAGTAAGAATAACCGTTTGCAAATTCCCGAGTGCCTGTTGACACAAAGCAGGAATTTTAGAAAAATCAATCATTTCTTATCTCCTTGTTTTTACGATTGGCGACTTATAAATCGTCTAATTCGTTATTTTCGGATTGATTTTCTTCGGTAACAACATCTTCGCAAACAACGCAAGTAGGTTCGGTATAAGCGACAGTTTCGGGTTCGGCGGGGGCGTTGCCTACTTCTTCCACAGTTACTTTTTCCGCTTCCTTTTTTGCTTCTCTTGCGACAATGCGTTCGAGAACATCAATCTCGATTTCCTTTTCTTTGAGGTGGGAAGCTCTTGCTTCGGCGTATTCCTGACGAATTTTCGCCTCGTACTGCGCTACCGCCTCTTTAATTGCTTCTTCGTCATTGGAAGTTTCTATTTCAAGTTTTTCATTTTTGAGTTCTTCCAAATAAGTGGAAAGGTCAATTAACATGTTAAACTCCTTAATCTTATTTTGCTAAAAAGGGTAAAACCCATTCTATTACGATGTTAAAGTATTTATCGAATAAAGCTTTGTCAGCGACATAAACACCGACAACAAAACCTATTGCACAAATAAATAGACAACCTAAAAATGAGAAAAACCCTTTTTTAATAGCTTTGAAAACACAAAACAACGAAAAAATGCACAAAAGCACAAAACCCGCTATTTTGAAATAATCAATCACTTGCATTTGAGTTATTTCCTTTTTAATGTTTCAACTATTTGCATTGTACAACTGAATTAAGCGTTTGTCAAGTCTTTTTCAAAAATAATTGTGTAAAGTTTGTAAAAAAACAAAAAATGAGAGCAATAGAAATCCATCAAAAATGATAGCAATAGAATTCCCTCTAAAAAGAGAGCAATAAAAATCCCTCAAAAAAGTTATTTTTACATTCCTTTAATTACACAAGAATTATAATTACTTGTTACATAAACGCTATTTGATATTTGAATGTATTGTGTTGAGTTAAGTAATTCAGTCCGACGAGTAATTCGTATTGTTCTTGGTGCTGAACCTCTAAAAGAGGCGTTGTTTCTCGTGCAAGTATACAAAAAGCCTTTGTTGGGCTGGTCGCTCGAATGATTTACCGTAAGCACAAGAATGTTTTTGCCAGCTGCTATGTTAGCAACGTCTTCGGCAGTTATAATTTTATAAGCAAAGGCTTTGAGTTTTTGTTTCCACCGTACATTTGTTTTTACTCCATTTACACGGTTAAAACATTTTTTTGCGATAGGTCGGCAAATCTCCAACCTGTCGCCAGCTTGTAATGTGCCTGATACTATACGAACACGAATTTTATGTTCCGATAATTGCGCTTGCGGGTCAGTTATATAAGAATTGGTACTTGCAACGCTTATAATAACACCGCCATAATCGCTACTGCTTCCACCGCCAGAACCGCCGCCGCTTATTTCGAGGTCGCCCTCTCCTAAAATCGACTGACCGTTTATGGTCTTAATGTTTTCACCGCTTACAAGCGTTGCTTGTTTTTTGGCTAAATCAATGTCAGTGGCAATAGTGTATTCTTTTGCTATGGTTGTATTAGTAGGCAAATTGAATTTTACACGATTTTGATATAAGCCAATGCCTGCAACAACACTAAAACCGTTTTTATCGACTTGTAGAAGAGAGTTTTGCGAAGGAAAGGTTTCAGTATCAAGAAGTAAAATTGGTTTTGCAAACCTATTATTACCCGTAAAATAATTGTCGCCTGCGGCAGTTACGTCGCCGACTTTTGAAAGTGCTTTTACAAGTTCTTCAACAGTTGAACCTAAGCCTACTGCCATTTTAATACTCCTTTTTCAATTTGTCAATATTATTATGACAAAAATTAACTTAAACTTATTTTTCTTATAGTGCAAGCGATTTTAGCAGTGCCGACAAGAATGTACATATAAGTTGTGTCAAAAGTTTTTTGCACAACAATTTCTTGACCGTTTGCATTGTAAACATCGATTATGCCGTCAGTTTTTGTAAGTCTTATTGCTTGATAAGTCGTACCGTTTATTGTTTGCGTAGTCCATGCGCTGTCCGAAGTAGTAACGGAAGTGTAACTTACAGTTAATTTCGGCAAAGTGATTGCGGCAACGCCCGAAGCATTTACAACAGTAGTTCCGTTGACAGTAACATCTTTTACTTTTCCAATGTCGTCAGCCGTTACGCCAAGCAAACTGTCGTCAATCGAAGCAAGTTTATTTTTTTCAGCGGTAGTATAATCATTAGACGATAAGCCTTTGCCTGTTTCTTTGTCAACTTTATTTCCAAGCGCAGAGTTTATGATTTTGTTTTGTACGGGGTTAGTCGAAGTTGATGAAAGTGCCTCATCTACTGTTGTTTTGTTTGCGCCCTCGGCAATGCCGTTAAGTTTTGATTTATCAGCCGCCGACATAAGACCGTCCGCAGTAGTAGTTGCCGTTGAATAAACTCTACCAAAAATTTGGAAATACTCATTTTCAGTAACGGCGTGTTCGCTTGACGGAGTTGCGTTAATGTAAAGATAAAGCACACTATCTTTTAAAACAATATCACCTGCATAATATGTTGCGCCGCTTGTCCATTCTCTTTTGTAGGTTTCGACATTGCCTTTTTGACCGTTGACAAGTCTAACAGCGTCGGTGTTGTCGATTTTATCCCACGTTGCACCATTGTAAACAGCCCAGTCGCCTACTTCATATTCGCCGTCAGTTGCGGTAGTTCCGTCAGGGTTTTTAGTACCTGCGACTTTACAAATAAAGTAATCGCCTTTTGTAGGCGTTGTGTAGCCCGTAAGAGTAGTAGGCGCACCTGTCGTTGCATTAAACGTATCTTTATAAACAACTTGACCGAGAACTGTATCGGGCAAATACATTACTCTGACTTTATTATTGCTGTCAAGAAGCGTGTTTGTGCCGTCAGGAGCAGCTGCAAGACGAGAAGTGTCGGTCGGGTGTTTATGGTCGCCACGAGCTATGTTATCCGCCGTACCTGCGCTTGCCACTCCGTCCATTAAAGGGTTGGCAGTTGAATAGTTTTTGTTAAACGCCGTGCCTTTTGTATCAATTTTAGGTTCTTTGGTGTTTACTTGCGTTTGTAAGTCATCTTCATTGTCAAATAAAGTTGTAAAGTTATCGTCAATGTTTTTGACTTGCTCGGCAACGCTTTGTCCAAGTAATACGTCTTTTTTGTTAAGGTCTAATGCCATAATGTTTTATTATTCTCCTTGTAAATATATTATACCCGAATACTCGGTGAATTTTGATAAATCAATAGTAACATAGATTTTAATTGTGTCGGTAGGCAGTGTTTTTTCTTGCATAACCACTGAAGTTTGAAAAGAAGTTGTTTCGTTTTGGTCGGCAGTTTTGTTTATAAGAATTTTATCGACATACGGCTTTGTTAAACCGTGTTCGTTTTTCTTAATAGCCATAACATAAATTTGCTCCGTACCTAACTGCGAAAAATCGTCTATTGAAAACACTTTTGCAAACGACTTACTTTTAATTGACGCTATTTCGTTTGTGTTGCTTTCGATTGCCTTTTTGATAGAATTAGCAAGCGTAAGTTTTTTTTGTGTGCTTTCGTCTACGCTGTCATAAGCAATGCTGTCGGTATCGGTTAAAATGTTAGGCTTGCCGTTTTCGTTTTGCACGACCGAGCTATTGATTAAGACTTCATTATCAGCCGCAACGCCTTTTAATTCTAACCAATTCTCGCCGTCCGTTGAATACTGAAAAACATTGTTTTCGTTAAGCCTTATGTAATTGATTTTTGTATCAACGGTTTGTACAAACGTAACCTCTTCTTTGTCGGACTTTGCGCCTTCGGCAATTTCAAGTTTAATAAAGTTTGTTGTCTTTCTTGTTGTGCCGCTTCTACCGCTTATGCCGACATAAACAGGCAAATTAACTTGTAAGATTGTTTTAGGAACGATAAAAACATTTCCCACAAAGTCAATCTCATACCGCTTACCTTTTGTAGTTTGATATAAGATTGCCGTTTGTGTAAACCCGCTCCAATCTTCGGCAAAATCTACATGTATCTCATAAGCGTTGATTGCGTTTGTCGTTAAACGTTCAGCGTCTATGATTTGTAAATTGCCATTTATTACATAAAGCCGTGTCATTGTTCCTCCTTAACTCTTTGTAACCGTAACCGCATTACTCGCTTCGCTATAGGCATAACCGCTCGCCTTTGCTTTTACGGTAATTGAGTGTTCGCCATTTGAAAGATTTGCCCAAGCACTAAACGTTGAAAGGTCGATTTGTTGTTTTGTTGTAGACGAACCCGATTGTTTTGTAGAAATTGTAATTGTACCGTTTAATCCACCTGAGCCTGCGTCGCCATAAATTGTATTTGTTGTATAATGGTCTATTTGTCCATATGTATGGTATTCGTCATCGTTTTCATTATAGAATGTCGCGGTATCAATTTCGTAACCGTCTCGCAAAGCTACTACAAACGTCAAGCTATCGTCTTGCGTATCATATGTCAAAAGTCTTTCGCCGCTTGCTGTTATAGTCCCCGTACTATTTGTAACCGATACAACCGTGCTATCAAAAATAAAAGTAATGTATCCTATTGCCGCCGCAAACTTTAAGTCGTTGGTTTGTCCTACCTTTACAAACTCGGCATAACCGTTTTCGTAACGAACCGTTTTAAAGTCCTCGCTTTTAGCAAGATTATCGCATAGCAAAGTAATTGTTTCGCACTCTTTCCTTGTTTCGGCGTGTCCGTCGATAATTATTCGGTCTTTTAAAAATTGAATATTTGTCATTGTTTCTCCTTTACTCAACAGCACTCGATAACATATAGGATTTATTTGCAATAATCGCCTCATCGGTTGTAACTCTTTCGTCAGCCACGGCTACGTATTTGCCCAAGGAGCTTTCTTGAATTTGATTTGTGTTAGCGATTACAAAACCACCCGTATTATAACTGCTTGCAACCCATTCACCCCAAGTCATGCCCTCTTCGGCTGAACAATTTGAGTTCTCAATCCCAAAAGTTATTAAAGGCGTTGTTTCTTTTGTTACCTCGCCTATTGATACACCGTCGGCAAACACTTCGATTGTGGTCGCGTTATCGTCGATTGTGTCGATTTGAATAGTTGTACCGCTTACAAGACTAATTAAAGGCGCAGGTAATTGTAATGCTCCTTTATCAGTATTTATATTTACCCATTTTCCACTTTCAAATAAATAAGCATTAGCAAATCTTGCTTTATTTTCCGAATTTCCAATATAAACATTTTTTACATCTATTGTAACTTTTGTAGGCGGAGCAACAACATTAAACAAATGTTTTGGGCTTTCATTTAAATAAACAAACCCTTTAAAATTTTGAAGTGCATAAACTTGTCCTTGTGGTAAATCAAAAGTGTATACAAAACAATCAAAACTATTTGGAGAATACCAAGAATATGCAATATTGCCTACAACTGAAGTTGCTCGATTTAAATCATTAGCCCTTCCATCATCACCCAAAACATTTTCAAATTCTTCCGTTGTTACATTAAATTTTAAAACCCCATTGCCAAAAACCACAGGAAATAAAAAGATATAATTATCAAAAACTGCTGAACCATATCTAATCCCTCGACCGTCGTCAACCATAGTAGTATTTAATGTTGAAATACTATTATTTGTTGTATTAAATTTTAATATTGTATTTTCTTGGTCTAAATTATGCCCAAACAAATATATGCTTTGTTCAAAAGGTACGGCGCATATCCAATAAGAAGTTTTATTTAATTTTGTTGATAATATTGTAATTGTTTCAGTTTCAGTATCAAAAACTTGAATTGTATCATAATAAGTTGCAACACCCGATGAGTTTGCTACACCTTCACCGCCAAATAAATAAATTTTTGTACCGACTGCCGCACAACCAATACTATAAGCAGGATTTGCTAAGGTTGCAGTTGTAATTGTAGAAACAGTATTTGTTAATGTGTCAAATTTAAAAATCGAATTTGAAACATTTCTTATTGCAACATAACCACCAAATAAATAAATATTAGTGCCAACTACCGCACAACACATTTCTTGAAGCGAAATAGGCAAAACCGCAGATAAAGTATTTGTTTTTTTTGTTTCAGTATTAAAAACAGCAATTTTATTTGATGTTTCATTGGAACTATTTGTTATAAAACCAAACAAATATATATTTGAACCAACTGCTGCACTGTTCATAGAGGTATCTCTATAATTAAACTCTGTGCCACTATTAACTGAAAGAGTAAAAATTGTTTCAATTTGTTTACTTTCATCTACACCAAATTCTATTGTGTTTGTTTCATCTTCCTGAAACCACATTTTTGAAGTATCGGCAGGTGAATTATCGCCAAATTCAACATTTAAACCACCGCCTCCACCGCTTGTCGGTACATTTACAGTTCCACTTACACTTGTTAAGAATTTACCATTGTCGGGTACTACTGTAAACGAACCGTTCTCGGTGATTGTAACCGTTTTTTCTTGCGTTTGAATTTCAGGCGTGTAAGTTCCTGTTATTCCGCCAATGTTTACACCGTTTTTAATATTTTGCGCAATAAACGTGTCGGGTTTAATAATTGTTGCTTGCGATAAAGTTTTTGTATTGTCATCGGAAGTGATTACTTGATTGCCGTTTGACATGTCGAGTGCTTCTGAAACTTCGACTTCCTCTTTGCCTGTTGTTGTAAGTTCACCGACAACACCGCCTATGCTAACGCCTTGTTTTATGTTTGACGGAATAAGTGTGGCAGGTTTTTTAACAATGGCTTTTTCCATTGTCATATTAGCGTCGGGTAAAATCGTTTGGTCGCCGTCAACCATTAAAAGCGAAACTTCTTTCGTTTGCTTCGTCAATGTTTTTTCAACGGTAACGACATTACTGCTTGCGCTATCTTCTACTCCGTTTACTATTGTTTTAACAGTAACGGCTTGCGTGCCTTCGCTTAAACCGCTCCAACCGCTTAATTGAGAAACATCTATTGTTTGCTTGCTCATTAAATTTCTACCTCACCTATTTTTATACCATTCGCATAAACAGCAAGTTTTTGTGCGTTTGCATTTATATCATCGACTTCAATTTCAGTACCCGAGTTTTTCACGGTAACTGACGGTGCGCCCTCTTCGGGAACTGTCGGCAACTTTGCGACTGTGCCTATAACGCTGTCGTTTGCCCTTACGGAGATTTGCTCGGCTCGTTCGTCTATTTGCTCGATTATAATCGTTGTGCCGCCATAATGGCTGATTAACGGCGTGATTTGGCTTTGTACGGCAGTAATAGTAATTAAAACATTGCCTGTCGCGTTGCTTAAAGTAAGTGAGCCGTTTTCACTGTTCCACGTGTAAGTCGCATTTGTTACTGTTATAGCTGTCGGGAAAGTGTAGCCCTCTTCAACGTTAAAACCTAAACTTAAACTTTCGTTTTGGTTTATTTCAGTAATATATTCGTTAGTAATATACACAGGCACAAGTGAAACGTGTGATAAAGCATATGTAATATCATAACCACGTTGTATTGTATCACTATTAGATAAATCACTATCAGTTAAGCCTTGCGCTGTTAGTTTTATTGTAATCAAATGACTACCGACTGTCAAGCCTTTCCAACCACTTAATTGACTAACAATAAAATAAATTTGATTTAAATTACCACGTTGTATTTCGCTTGCTGAGAGTGTACCTATTTCATTTCCGTCAGCATAAACAATTACCTTTTCAGCGTCTTCATCAAAATTTTGTATTGAAGCTGAATATCTGGGTAAATATAAATTAAAAGTACTAATAGTAGGCGTGTCAAGTTTTGTTTTTGAACTATCACGAACGCTTTCACGCAAAATCATTCTTTGCCTAAAACCACCGTTTAAATATGTAATTGCATTTTTAACAACGTTAAAATAAACAGGTGCACTATTACGAGTATAAACAGGCTCGCTCTTTCGGCTTTTGCAAGGAACAACCATGTCGCCTACACTAAAAAACTTTTTAAGATTTTCGGTAGTTGAATTGTATTGAATAGGGTAAACATAAGTATTTAGATAGGAATAATCCCACGCAATACACTCAATATCACCACCGTTTAAGCCATTTTGAAAAACTTTGAGCGTGTTTTCGGCAATCTTTAACGGACGTGAATTTGTTTTTGAAGCGGAGTATTGCATAAGTTCACCACCGTCCATTATTGAAGCAGTGTTGTCTTTTACGTTAGTCGTTTTTAATTTTGTTGCCGTATCATCTTTAAATACGACTTCAGTGTAATCGCCGTTGTAAGTGATAGAAAGTTTTTGTGGTATATTTTCAATTATATATTTGTAACCGTCTATTGTATGTTGACTAATAGGGTTAAGGTAGTCGTCATATCTATTAACTTCATAAGCCCCTGTTGGTGCTTCACCATCGCTTGGAGCATTTCCTGTAAAATAAATAAAAAATTTATTACCTATTGTAACTTTACTTTTATCAACATATACATCGTTATATTCATCGACTATTCCTAAGTCAGTATATTGAATACCTTTTACTGTTAGCGTTCTACCAACTATTGTACTTACTGTATTTGTAAAATTCGTTGAAGTTAATAATTTTTCCGATACAAATTCTTCTTGTCCTGTTGAAATAAAAGAAGATTTATTTACTACGTAACTATTTTGACTACTATCCCAATTTGCTGTAAAATAACCTTTTATTCGTTTAGTTACTTGTTTATAAGAAACATTATATACAGGGTCGCCGTTTCCATCTTCGCTATTATGTATTATTCTTTTTATTTCAATAAGATTTTGATTTTGCAGTTTATCAAAATTGTATATTTGATTTTCAAATATTTTTTGTGGGTCATCATCTGAAAAAATGCCTTCAGGAACACTATAAACTCGTATATAATTTGTTCCTGTAAAAGTAATATACCCAAAAGAACCTTGATATACTGCACCTGCACTTCCTGTTTTAGAATAACTATTATTTATTATGCTATTACTTGTGTCAGTATCTTGATTTGTTTCTATCACAATATAATCGTTATCGGTTAAGTCAATTTCTTTTGTATGAGCTACTGTATTTACATTATATTCAACGCTTACTTTATCACAATCGACATCGCAACTATCGTATTTGTTAGGTACAATAATAGTAGGTTGAAACTGACTTGTAATTTGACTGCTTAAAATTCCAATAGCCTTGTCGTTGCTTGTGTTTTTAGCACCGTCCATTCTTACGAACCGATAAACGGTGTTTACGTCCGTTACAAGGGCTGATTGAGCAACTGTGAGTAATTGTTTGAAAACTTGTCTAAAAGTGCGGTTTGCGGGAACGTACGGATATTCTATCGATATTGTTTTTAAGTAATCGGCGTACGTTTGAGTTGCCGACCACATAGACTGCGTAAATACTGCGCTTGTTTCGGTGATTGTACTGTCAAACGCTTTTAACACAGCAAGTGCCACGTCAAACAACGTTTTAGGCTCTAACGGATAATCATACCCTGCATAAATTTTTGTAGTTGCTTTGGTAAGTTCGTCGCCTAAAACCATTGACAAGGTTTTATCTTCATAAGAATAAACAGGCAGTTCGGTAATGTACAATCTTGCGACTTTTGAATTGTTTACAAACACTTCAATTTTGTAGTTGTAATTATCAAACTCGCCGTTTAATGCCATGTTGTAAAGGCTTAAATCTTTGTCTTTGACAACCAAAGTTCCGTAGGCAGGGTAAATATCATAAACAGGGCGTGAATAATCGCTTGTAGATTGTTGCTCAAACTCTAACGAAACAATGCTTTCACTCGAAAACTCTATTGTTTTATTTGTCATATAAAGTTTAACGGAAGTTTTAGCCATTTATTGCACGCTCCTTAACTTTTTCTTGTAAGTGTTATATTTTCAAAAACAGTAATTCTTTGTCCGTTTTTATAAGTGATTTTTTCGCCGTTACTAAGCGTTAAATTAAATTCACCGCTTTCGTTGATTAAAACACTTCTACCCCATAAAATGCCGTCATAAGTTGCAATAGGGTTACCGCCACTGTCTTGTAATGTAACTGTGTGTGTAGTACGGTCGTTAAGAGTTGCAACAAAAGTAAGTTCTAAATCACGCACGCCCTCAATTCTCGTGCCGACATTGAAAAAGTTTTTAAGTTCGGTCGGGTGCGCATAACATTCGTGAGTTACAACTTTACCAAAATCTTTGTCATAATATTCCAAAGTCATTACTTGCTTTTTATGCAATACTTCCGAAACATATAAAAAATCTTCAACTTTAATAAAATTGAAACCTACTTTAACCGAGGGTTGCGTGTAATATTCGGTATCGGCAATGTTTGTTGCCGCACCGTCATCTACTCTTGTTACGCTATTATTAGAGGGATAAGTCATTTGGTTTACCGTTTCAAGCATACCATAACCTACATCTATTGGTCTACCTTCAAGTTTAAACCAAGTGCCGTCAAATATTTTAGCCATTATTTTTTACCCCCAAAATGTCCAACTCTTGTGCCTTCCGAATAAACTGAACTTTCCATAATTTTGCCCGCTTTTTGACCGTCAATGTAAACATTGCCTTGTATTGTCGTTGCGCCTGCCGAAGAATACGCTTTTGTGCTTGCACTTTCAATTCCACTGTATAAATCCGAAGAACCGCTAAGCGAAGTACCTGAATAATTCATTGAACTTGACGAAGATGTTGCACTTGACGAACCTGTATTCATTGACCCTACAATTGTAAGAATTGAAGCCGCCAATGCACCACCTACTGCACCTATTCCCAAACCTATAAGCGGGTTAGCCATAAAGGCTTTTGCAATACCAACGCCAATCATTGCTCCTGCAAGCGTCATACAACCAATTGCAAGTATTTTTGCACCATCCGAAGCGTCGCTCAATAAAGTAATAATTGAGCCTAAAACACCTAACAACGGGTTCATTGCCGTTACAATTAAAGCGATTGTAGGAACTAACCAATTTATGTTATCTCTTGCAAACTCAAATATGTCTTTTACGCCTTTAATAATTGTACCTATTATATCAGATAATTCTTGAACAAACTCAACAATTTCTTCATATTTGCCTTGATTTTTGACAATTTCATTTGAAGCGTCCGCAATATCGACATAGCCGCCTAAATCGGCTTTTTGCGTGCCATTAAGCGTTGCGAACTTGTCTAACTCCGATAATTGCTTATTTGAGTTTTTAAGCGATTTAGCATAGGCGTCAATCTTTTCTTTTGACAACTCAAAGTATTGCGATTGTCCGTTTATTTTTGCATTTGCATAAGAAACGGCATTAGCAAAATTTAAAAAGTCATCGGCAATAGGCTGTAACACGTTAGAAAGCGTTTCAAACAACGGTATCATAATCGTTGTAAGACTTACTTGCATTGTTGTGCCTATTGAAGCAAAAGTGTCTTTTATACTACCTATTGTTGAATTGTCTTGCGAAAGTAATTCAAAACCTTGCTTAATGGCATTAGTAAACGCCGAAAGAATTGTTCTTGCAACTCGGTAAGTAATAATCGACCCAAGTCTTTTGAAAACATCACCGAAACCCTTTGTTTTCTTTTTAAGATTTTTACTTATTCCGTCAAAAATATCAATATCTTTTAACTTATCTTTAAAAGATTTTTTAACTTCTTTCGGGACTTCCGAGGTTTTTTCGGTCATTAAGTACAATTCACCGTTTGCAAGTTTTATGTACTCTCTTACTGTTTTAAAACCGTCGGCAATTTCTTGCGTGCGAATTTTGGTTTTATCAAGTTCGTCAGTTCTTAGAATTTCGTTGCCTAAAATCTTGTCAGTTTTTTGACCTTTTACACCTTTATCTTTTAATGTTGTAGTGTCAAGTTTGTTGACATTTTGCGACATTAAATACAACTCGCCATTAGCAAGTTTAGCATATTCCCTTACAATTTCTAAGCCGTCAGAAAACTCTTTTGTTTTAAAAATTGTTTTGTCGTCAAAAACTTTAATTTTGCCGAATTGATTACCTAACGTTTCACCACTTTCAACAAGTGTGCCCTTAAACTTTTTTGTTTTTTCAGTAATTCCTGTAATAGTTTGAGAAACAAGATACAATTCACCGTTTGAAAGTTGAGCGTATTCACGAATAGTTTTTATACCGTCGGCGATTTCTTCAGTTTTATAAACTGTTTTATTATCAATTTCTTTTGCTGAAAAAACTTTGCCTAAAATTTTACCATCTTCTACAAGCGTTCCGCTAATTGCTTTACTTTTGCCTGTAATATCAGTAATTGTTGTAGAAAGCAAATAAAGGTCGCCATTGATATCTTGTGTATATTCACGAACAGTTTTTAAATTACCTGCCAATTCTTGCGTTTTATAAACAACTTTATTGCCAACTTCTTTTGAAGAAAAAACATCGCCAATCATGTTGCCGCTTTCAACAAGCGTACCTTTTATATTTGACATGGTTTTTTTAACATTTTTTTCAATTCTTTTACTGTCAAATATTTCAAGTGCTTCAATGCCTGTTAAATTTTTATAAATATTACGAGCTTGCTGTTGAATGCGCTTTATATCTTTTTGGTAATTTTCTTTTTGTTGTTTTGTACCTTTTTTTAAAAAAGTTTTTGAATTAGCAATGGATAACAACTTTTCGGCTTTTTCAGCGTCAGTTGCAGCTTTTGACAATTCTTTATTCCATTGTTTAAGTTTCTTCTTAGCCGCTTCGGTTTCGACATCGACAACTATTACTAAGCTTTCACTGCTATCAGTAAAATCAGCCATTGTTATTCTCCTTGTAATGCTTTCTTAGCCTTTATATATGCGTTGTGCCGTTCAACACCAGCCATAATTTTATCTTTTAAAGACATATCTTTATCTTTATTTTCATTTTCATTATAAGAAAACGGTTTTTTGGGAAATATTTCAGTTTTCTTAATTGATAAACATTGATTTGTGCCTAACATTGTATATTGTCCTATTCGCCAAGCAAGGTAATCAAGTTCTTTCGCTTTTTCTTCTTGCTTTTTAATGTAAACATCGGCATAAGAATAAAACGTTTGAGGGTGTCCGAACCAAAATTCTTCGGTTGACATACCAAATGTCAAAGCGTTTTTTTCCATTTCTTGTGCAATGTAGTCTACATCCCAATCTTTGTCTTTTAATCGACTATTATCTTCACTTTGGGCTTGTTGTTGCTCGGCATGCCCTTGCCGCCTGTAAAACCCAACTGTATAAACTCCATAATGTAAGTATATACACCTTTTATAGTAACAGTTTCGCCGTTTTCGTCTACGGTTTCATCGTTATATAAAATATCGTTTTCATCACAAAAATTTATAAGGCTTTCGGCGTATTGCTTAGTGTTGCAATCAAACATACCACCATATTCCAACATTTCAGGCAAAGCAAAGTCAACTATTTCTTTTGAACATTTTTCTATTGCACAAACAAGATTTGCTAATGAAAAGTAATCGTTAGTCGGTAATTCGTCATTGGCATTGGCTTTTTCGATTTTTTCTTGTAATTCATTTGCATATTTTGCATATTCAAGAATTTCAGGTGTGTGTTGATAAAATCTAACTGCCATTTCACGATTTATACCTAACGTAAAATCATAATTGCCTATTTTAAAATGCTTTGTAAGTTTTCGATAATTTCCCATTCTGATTTTCTCCTTTGGCTTATTAAAAAGCCTTTATAGTTGCATTATACTCTATAAAGGCTTTAAAATCAAGTTTTTTATTAAATTTTTGTAAATAAGATTAAGAACCGCTTGTTTTGTTAATCTTATTGGTGTCGGCATGGAAATACCATTTTGCAGGTGAAAATGACGAACCCGTGCCAGTGCCATCAACCTCGATTTCATCTTCGGCAACAACGGTAAGTGTCATAGTTCTTGCTTCAGCAATGCCACCGCCTGCAATTTGAACCGAAATTTGCCCAGTCCATTTAATCAAAGACTGACTTTCCTCAAAATACAAACAAAACGCTTTTGTAGCATTCCCCACAGCCTTAATTATAGCATAAGTTTTTGGGTCGTACATAGCCGTATAAGTTTGCTGAGGTTGGTCGGGAAGTCCTTGTTTGTAAACCCTTTTATGATTTGACATAGTTGTTACGTCAATCGTTTCGGGGGCACTTTCAAGTTCGGAATAGTCTGTTATATCAACATATTTGGTATATTCACTTACTGAAGTTGCAGATGAAGTAGGTGCGTCAGCCCAACCTAAATAAGTGCCAATCGTTGTTTCAGCCATATTTATACTCCTTGATAAAATATTTTATTTTTGTTATCAAACCCGAAACTACCACGAATAATACGCCGATAAACTTGTTTGTCGTAAAGATTAGGTATTACTTGATTTTCGGAAATAATAACGTGAAACTCTTTTTGGAGAGTTTGTTTGATTTTGTAGTTTATTAAAGTGCCTATGCGTTCTTTACTATCTTCGCCCACCCTTTGATTGAATGTTTGAAGATAGAAAGACACATAAGAATATTGTTCAATTTCAGTCGAGTGAATTTTACTTACATCTACACGAGGGTAAAAGTCAATGTGAAAGCAAGGGAACTCAAAACTGCCGTCGTCAAGACTGTCATAATATTGCATTTCTCTACCGCCAAAAAGATTATACCAATAATCTTCTTCGTGGTCGGGGTCGTTTTTGAACGCATTTAACAATGTTTCAACAAACAGGTCTTTCATTTCTATTTCGTTAAACGTTAAACTGTCCATATTTTACCCCTTAGGTCTTGTAATATTTGTAGAAGTTTTAATTTGCCCGCTAATCTTTTTAAATTTGCCTTTCATTGTTTTTTCGCAGTTTTTAATTGCTTCTTGCATTTTTAATGCCATTTGCACTCTTGCAAAATACATAAAATTTACTGCTTCACTTGTATTAGTAATGCGATAATAATAAGTTTTTAGTTCGCCCTTTTTGTTTACAACTTTTTGAGGTTCAACTAATGGGTATGCCCATGTGCCGTCATCTCTTATTTCAGTAGGAACATAATTTAAAGCAACGGCACCTGTTGCGGAGAATTTTGCTTCGTTCGCCCCCAAACCTGCGCCATACTCCGCAAAATACATTTCGTATTTTAATTCTTCATCTCCTGATATAGGTGCATAAATTTTATAACCATTACTTGAAAATTGAGATACCCCAATTTCATTTACAAGTTCTGCGCCATGTTTTTGCGTAAATTCGGGACTTTCAACCGCTAATGATAATATCATTTTTGCATATTGTGCGCCCTCTTCGGCAATTTCTTTTGCTTTATCAGCAAATAAAGCAACCGCTTTTTGCGTTGTCTTTAATTTTTTTGCAATACGCTTATATTGCATTTTAATTTTTGACTTCGCCATAGTTTTTACTGCCTTTTTTCAAAGTAAACGTCTTTGCCGTTTTCAGTAATTGCAACAATGCTTATACGCATAGCATTTTCCATATCTAACACGCTTTTTGGCTTGCGTTCCCAAAACGTGTCGGCACTTGTAAAAGGAAAATAAAAATCGTTTGGTAAATGCGCTTTTTTTTGTTTTGCGTCATAATCAAGCGTTATATTTCCTATTTTGCCTTGATATGTTACATACAAAGTCTTATTGTTCGGCTTAGAACTCATTAAAAACACTTTAATTATGCCGTCAGTAGGCTCGGTTTTGCCCGTTACCTCATATTCGGCACTCGTAAGCGTTGTATCAACAGGTTTTTCTTTAAACCAAAACTTTGTAGCAACATCAATGAATTTGCTAACTTCGTTTAAGTTAAACATTGCAACTGCATTATATTGTATTGTTTGACCGTAATATTCAATTTGCCGTGTCCCGCTTAAAGGCACTAATTGACCGTGTAACGTTTTTGCAATTGAATACATTGACATTTTTTTGTCAGTTTCGCATATCCTAAAAGCGCAATAGGCAATTCGGCTATCTTTACGGCTTATACTTTTTGGCATAACGCTTACTCTCCTTTTTTAATCGGTAGGCAAGTCAAAACGATTGCTGTTGTAAGTATATCCACTCGGACGGATATACGGCGCAATGTTTGCCGCAAGCAGTTCGCTTAAAATTGATGAACTGCCGTAGACATCTTTTACGCCGTTAGCGTCGCGACTTGTCGAACCCTCTTGCCCCTCGTAATTAAACAACGTAACAACACAGTTGACTAAAAGATTATCCCACTTTTTGTCGTATGCGTTTGCTTGTGCAAAAGTTACTATTTGGCAAGCGGCATCCTCTATTAAATCTTGCAGTAAAAATCGTCCGTCCTCAAAATCGTCTATTTGAGGAATGCGCCGCAAAATCTTTTCAGTAATTTTTTCTAACCAAGTCATGACGATTATCCCCTTTTTCCCGAGTTATCAGGTCGTAATCTTAGCAATAAACAAGCTATTGCTATCTCTAAGTACAGGCAGGAACATTGTCGAAGCCTTAGTCCAAACTGCAACAGGGTCTATTTCTTTCCACGAAGTTATGGTAACAAAGTTTTTATCGGAAAGAGTTATACCTGCGTCATCTCTAAGAGCAAGTTCTTCGGGCGTGTAACCGAATATGCTCGTACCGACAGTACCTTCCGTGGTAAGGAACGCAATGTTCATTTCGGGGAAGAACCGTCTTGCCTGCGTATCTTTTGCGTCAACTTTGTACATAGCATTGTTTTCTACAAATTCAATGCCGTACAGCCCACGCAAATACGCTTTAAGAGTTTCTTTTGTAAGTATAGTAGGCGTGTTGGTCTTATAGAACTGCGTTTGAATTTTAGTATTTTTGAGCATGTATTCGAGTATGGTGGTCGAACAAATTGCTCTTACAATACTGTAACCTTTCTTATCCGCAGCCATAGTAACTTTGGTAAGTGCGCCAAGAATATCAGCGTCAGCCGTGTCCCAATCTTTAAAGAGTGTATCGCTTGCGCCGTCAAAAATGTTCTTAGTAGGAATGTGGTAGTCAACGGTAATGTTCTGCTCGTTTTCCTTGTAAGTAACTTTACCCGTAGCAAGAAGTTCCATTTTTGCAACTTCGCAACGTGTCATACAGCGGCTTGCTTCCATGTTGTAATCGTCAAAAAGATAGTCGATTATTTCATCACGGCTTGCATTGTTGCCGAGTGCTTCGATAATTCTTTCGGAAGTATTGATTTTTTCCTTAATGAGAAGTTTGCTATAAACAAGTTCTTCAAAATCAGGTCTATTACCAATTCTTGCCTCGGTGTCAAGAGAATGTACCTGAGCCATTACAGGAAGATTTCCACCCTCGGCGAGTTGACGAATTTTTGCTTTCATGTTGTAAGTCTTTTCTTTGGAGAAAAGCTTATCACCCATGAAATTGTAATCGTAAGTAAGATTTTGAGCAAAAGTCATTCTCTGCTCATTTGATACGAGAGAAAGTATATCCATAGTTTATCTCCTTAAAAATCTTCAAGAGCGTTAGGTCTTGTAACAGTGCCGTCAACCCAAGTAGCCGCAAGTAAGCCCTGTGCTTTACATTCAGTAAGCGAAGGTGCGGTTGCGGCAGGCGAACCACCTGTTCCAGCGTCCCTCGGGGCAGTAGGCAGTTTGCTTGCAATGTAATATCCTGCAACCATTACAGGAATAGGAACTTTTGTATCAGCGGTAGAACCAGTAAGGTCTACGTCCTGATAAACGATACCCTTTACATTCGTGGAAGAGAAAAGAGTACCTGCTTTGAGAGTTTTGTGCGTAAGCCCGTCAGCGTCAACTTCGTTGGTAAGAGAAGCAGCGTTGGTAACAGCGTCCGCACTTGCCGATTTCAGTACAAGACACTCTTCGCTTGCAAGGAAGTTAGGTCTTGAAACAGTAATTGTAGCCATAATTTCTCCTTTTTATTTTTTATTATAAATTTACTTTATTAGCCGAACTCGTTCTTGTGAGTTCTACACGAGCGTTTTGATTTTCGGTAACCGAATTGTATTTTTGCGCTCGTTTGACAATATCACTATCAACGTTTGTATCGGAAGAACTGCCGCCGTTTGCTCTCGGAGTGCCTGTTTGAATGTTTTCTTTGAGTTTCTTTTCGTAGTCTTGATTATACTTTGTACGAGCGGCAATAACTTTGTCGGCTTTTTCAATGCTTTCTTCGTAATTATCGCCCATTAAACCCATATAAACCTCGATTTCTTCATCGGAAAAAAGATTTGAGCTTTTTAAATGACTTTTAAATCTTTGACTGTTAAACTCTTTTCTTTCGTTTGCCAAGGCTTCACGGTCTTTGGCAAGCTTTTCTTCGGCTGAAAGTTTTGCGGTTTCTTCGATTTCTTTGCGAACCTGCGTTTCAATGTCTTTTTTCAAAGACTTTTCGGCATTGGCTCTCGCTGTGGTGCTTGCTTCGTTGCGAACTCTATCCATTTCGGCATTGTAGCCCGCTTCGTCAAAAACAATTTCACCTTTGTCGTTGGTACTGATAAAATCTTTTAATGTTTTCATTCTCTTCTCCCCAATTCGTTTAAAAACTTAGCCCGACTTACGCCGTTTGCCATTTCTACCCGAACCGTTAAAAATTAAATATTTATTATGAACGCCCTTATTAGGCAATTTCACCGTTGTTATTCGTTTGTTTTTCAGCATTTAAAGTGCTGTTTTCGCTATTATTTTGCAAATTTGTATCGTTAGCGTCAGTATTTTTAGCGTTTTCGGTGGTTGTTGCATTATTTGCAACATCCACTGCTTTATTAAGCGATAAAAAGTTTGTACCGTTTTTCCACGCTTCCAAAATCTTTTTATTGATTTCGGAGGGGTCAGTACCAACGCCCGAACAAATACACGCATTAACGTAGTCCATACCGCCGTTTACAAGATTGATAAACGCTTGCGAAGCCGACAGTGCGTCATCGTTAAACGAACGTAAGAATTTACACCTTACATCTCGTGCTTTTAAGTCCGTTATGCCCTCAACTTTTACGTTTTCGCAATAAGACAAGCACAAATCTATGAATTGCAGTTCCGCTTTATCCATTTTCGGAATAATCAACCCTGCATTATTTTCCAAATCTCTGAACCCGTTACGATATTTAACGGCTTGACCTGTATCACCGCCGCCGCCGCCTCGTTCTTGCCTGTTCGGAATACCTACACATTCTTGAATAAGCAAGTCGATATAATCGGCAAGTTGCTGAATACTCGTTTGGTCGAGCGCATTTTTTAATATCTCGGCTTTTGAGGGGTTGTTTGGGTTAGTAGTTTGCAATTCCAACAAACGTGCTTGCAATGCTTTATTTCTATCATCATCGTTTTCAAACGCACAGTTTGTTAAAACGAGAATGTAGTCAACCATTTGCTGAATGTCGTCCATTCGGTTAGAAATAAGATTGTTTTTAAGTTCCAACAACTCGGTTGCAACTTCCCAATCGCCTTTTCTAAACGGATTACGTTCAACTTCTATAAGCGGAATACGATTATTCGATAGCTGATAAACATCGACTTCTTTTCCGTCCATTATTTGCTTAACGGTATCGTAACCATCGCTGCTTTCGCTGTTTTTAAGCATATATTGAGCGTATTTCGTCCAACATGTATAAAGATTACCGTCCGCTTTGCCCTCTTCGTTATAGTATGTTCCTATAACAAAGCCCATTACAGGTCGTGAAATGCTTTCATTTGAATACACAACGCCAGCAAGCATAGGCATTATAATGTCGGTGTTTATTACAAACGGAATACCGTTTAACTCTAATTCTTCGCTGTTAGCAGGTAAAGCAAGTTTATAACCAACACCGCATATACTTGCGCACATAGTAGCCATAATGTCGCTGTCGTGATTGCCCATACGGTCGAGCATTTCCGACAACACCTCGACTTGCGCTTGCTTTGTGCTTTGCGCTTCGCCGCTTTCCGTGTCATCTGCGCCCCTTGCTATAAATTTCACGGGTTCGCCGAAGCAATAACCGTTTATTGTCCTCGATAATGCCCAAGCATTAGGAATAGAAACTTTATTGTTTATATCTTCACGAGTAACTTTTGCCTTACTCCACCAATCGGTTTTATTAACAAAAATGTTAAACAACGTCATTTCCTGCGTTTGATTAGTTTCGTGAACCGACATTACATCGCTAAGGATAAGTTTAACGGTTTCTAAATCGCCATTTATGTCGCCTGTAATTTGTCTATTCGTTACCAACTTGCGCCGACCGTATATTTGATTAGATAAATCTATTTGAGCCATATAAACCCCTTTTACGACCTAAATTGCTTATTATATATTTATAAAATACCCTACATTTTTTGATTTGTCAATACTTTTATGTGAAAAATTTTATAAAAGATAAAAAAAGAGTGCATAATTCGCTTTTAACGTAACTATGCACCCATACAAGGAGATAATGAATAATCATTTTTTTCTTATAAAAGATATTTCGGCAATGTCTTTTTTTGCCTTATCTTTTATTGCTTGAATACGTTTTGTAGTCTTTTCGTGGCAGTCCTTACAAAGAAAAACTAAATCGTCCATATGATGTATTTCGTCATACAAATGCTCATAAGTCATATGGTGAACTTGAAAGCCTTTAAGGGTTTTCTTGTCCGTGCATTTCTTTTCGCAACATTCGCAAGTAAAATGCGCTCGCTTTGCCGCCTTTAACCTGATTTTCTTCCATTTCTTCGACTGCAAATATTCATAATATTTCGTCTTATAGTAAGTATTTTTCTTCTTTTTCCCGCCTAAAAGCCCAAATAACATATTTCAACTCCACTTTTATTAAGACAAACAAAAAAGCACTATTTAACTACAATGATGGAAGCAGTAATTAAACAGTGCTTATAAAAAAGTGCAGAATGGGATATATTCTTTACTCTTTTAGCGGTATTTAATTTCTTCCATCGCTTGCATTATAGTGCAACACGCTTTGTTTGTCAAGTATTTTTTATAACTTTTTTATTTTATTATATATATGCTTTGTTTAGAGTTGAGCCGTAAATAAAAGGGTAGAATACGCCCATTGCTGGGATATGCGTATTCCACCACTTAAAACAAAAACAATACATGCTTCGCTTGTCGTTTTCGCCGCTTTTTTTAAGGATAGCCTTGTAGTCTTGCATAATAAATGAACATTCCATACCCTATTCTTATGCAAGAAACGCCCCGATATGGACTTCCTGCCGCGCTGCTTTTTTTATTGTGGGTATTAGCGCACTACTTCCCACTATGGCATATTACAAATGAAAGGCTATAAAACTCGTAACTGCCGCACTCTTCTCGTCTTTAAGGTCGTTACAGAACCAACGGTTTATCGTGTCGTAGATTGTCCACGCATTGCTAATACAATCATGGGTATTTTTGGTAAAATAAAAAGCCCTACTCGAATTCCATTTTTTTGAACATTATTAGGAAAAGAAGCAACGAGTGGGCTTTTGATTTATTAGCAATGTAAAATGATAGACTTATACTTCTTTTCCCCAATGTTCGAGTAGATAATACTCGATAATAAAGGGAAAGTCAAGCGATTTACATTACTTTTTTAAATTTTAGTATAAATTGTTAAATCTTTGCCTTTAAAGAAGCTTTCGAGAGTTGCTTTTACATAATCAATAGGTCTTGCGCCAAAAAATAAAGGAACTGCAATTTTTTTATCTAACCACCCAAGGTTTTCCATAACGTCATAAACGTATTGCAAAGTATCTACAAAGTAAACATCGTCAAAATTCTTTTTGCTTACGCCGTTGGTGTCGTAATCGTAAAGCGCAGGGAACATAGAGATAATGAATTGTTTTTCAACTCTTGTAATAAGGCAAGTACCGATTTTTAAGCCTTTTGCTTCCCTTAGCAAGCCGATATTGTAATAGACGGTGGGAAACCTAACGTCAATGGCTTTATTGATTTCTCCGTCCATATTAGAGAAAATACCAAAGCAATGAATAATGACTTCGCAATCGCTTTCCGACATTTTAACGTGTTTTTCAACTTTCATAATATATTACCCCTTTTTAAACTCATTTAGTATTTCTTGCGCCGACATATGTTGTTCTTGAACGACTATATTTGTTACGGGAGCGTCGTTATCTCTCATACCGAAGTTTGCCTTAGCGATAAAGATAGAGGGAATAGACGGTACTTTTTCTTCGAGCATTGCTTGCATAAGCCTGTCGGCTAACGTGTCTTTGATAAACCTGCACATTTCGCCACGTTCGGACTTTTCCAACAAAATATTGTTAAACGTTGCCGAAGATATGTTCATAAAGTTGCAAAACGTATTAACGGTGGGAGTAAAAACGGTTTTTTTATTGATTTCTCTACAAATATAGCAAAATAACTGCCATACATCGATAAAATCTTCGATTTCAAACCGTCTTTGTATTCTATCTTTAAAAAAACCGATAGGGCAAAGCACGTTGTCTAAAATAAAGAGGTTTTTACTGCCTAATTCCTCGTCAAAGTCGTGTTCTTCTAACACCTTTAACGCATTGTCTTTTGCCTTTGTAAGGGCTAACAAGCGGTTCTCAGGCGTGTTTTCTAATGATTTATTTCGTTTTTGTATTATTTTTGCCGCTGGCATAATATATCATCTCCTTAAAAAGGTCTGTTTTTATGAGGTTTAAGATAGTTTTTGCTGTTTGCGTTGATAATAATCTTGTCGGCGAACATTGCAAGGCTGTCGGGGAAGTCGTCGTGTTCGCTTTTATTACCGTCAAAATTCATTAACTGATGTACGGCGTACCCAAGTTCCGTTTTGGGGTTCTTCGCTTTCTCCGAGGGGAAAACAATGTTATGTATAATCGTATCAGCCGCATTGTTTATTCTCGCAAGTTTATTCGCCGTGCTATACACTTGTATAAGTTCTACCAATTTTTCGGCGTTAGGGCTTTTATCTTTAATCTTTGACTTTAACGCCACGCCTAAACTCGTATCCGTGTTTTCTTCATACGCTATCTTTATTATTCTATGAGTAAATATCTTATTTACTATTTTATCATATAATTGTAACACCGATTTTCTTTGATATATAATATCTACCAAATAATACATACCGCTTTTTTCGTGGTATCTGAATATAGGCATAGACAAGAAGTCGTTTGCTTTTCTTCTCGTGGGGTCAAGAGCGGCGAACGCATAGCCCGAAAATTCCTCCTTAGGCGGTAATTCGTCATAAAACTGTAAAAACTCCTTAGCAAAGATTAAACCGTCCGCAGGAATGGGTTTCTGACGCCATATGCACCTGTAATCGTATTCGGGTAAACTATCTCTTTTTTTCGCTAAGTCTTTATCGCTTATGAACTCGGGAAACGCACTGTTCCCATACTCGTCCTCACAGTCGTTTATTATTACAATCGTCTTTCCATCAGCCGATATAAACGTATTTTTAAACCTTTCGTCTTTTGTGTAACCGTCCAACATGGCTTTGCTCATTTCCGTGGAGAATACGTCCTCGGGGTTGAACATTGTGCCTGTAAGCAGTATCTTTTTCTTGTTTTGGTTTTCAAAACGGTCTTGAAAGTCCCCATTGAACAAATTACATATTCGCATATGTATTGCCATATTAGAACTCTCTTGCTGTCCTCTTGACGGGTCGTCGAACATTCCCAACTGACATCTTACGGAGTTTATCGCACTGTCCCTCGTCTTAAATATAGAACTCGTAGGCGTGTACTTTGCACCCCTTAAACTCCATTCCTCTTCCGCTCCCTTTTCAAACGGCATAAACTTTCCGTCTTTTGTTACATACTCATTTAATTCGGGATATAAATCAAGTATTAAAGGGTTAAGCAACAGCCCTATCGTTTGTCGGCTTTGCCCTAATATATTGTTTTGCTCGTTCCCTACTCTCAAACACCCGCCTTTCTCTTGCAAGTTCCTCGCCAACACCATAAACATTTCATTCATAGTATTACATACAAAACTCTTTCCGCTACTCGGCATTGTCGAAAATATTATCAGCTCGGGTTCAATCTTATTCATCTTCCCACCGTCAGGCATTCTCATACCAAATATGTTAAGCAACATCTGATTTGCCCACCATACTGCACTCCTCAACACCCGCATTCGGCTCGGATAACTCTTTTCCCCCTTTTCCTGTTCCAAATACTGTATATTGTAATGTATGAAGTACCGCCCAGCCATCGCCATACTCTTTTTCCGTATCACTTTATACAAATACTCAACATTTATTATTTGCTCAATGCTCCCGTCCGCACTCTTAACTTCAGTCTTTTCACTCCTCTCACTGCACCACCCCCTTACTCTCTTCCTCTCTTCCTCATCAACTTTATACTTATCACTTACATAATACCTCTCCTCTTTCCCACTCTTCTTTATTCCTATATAATCGCCATACATTATATATCTCAATAACCCATTCACCCTCGGCACTATGTACTCATAACACCATACGCTCGCCGTATAGTCGTCTTGCGTATCATATACCATCGCCGCTAACTTGTACATAGCTATCAGCCTGTTAAACTCTACCTGTATATCATACCCTTTCCCACCTATTACATAAAAACCGTCAGCACCCCTCAATGCCTCCATTACTTTCCAACTCTCTCTTAACCCCTCACTCATGTTCCTCTCTACCATTATACCTCCCCCCTGAATAAGTTCTTCTTCATATTCTTGTTCTCTTTCTCAAACGACATACCCTCATTTATGTGCGATATCCGTTTCCCCTCATACACACCTATCTCTATGCTCCACTCAGCCCCACCTATCAACTGCTTGTCTACCTCTTCCCAACTGCTACCTTTCGTCTTTATCACACCACTTTTACTCTTGCTCTTCATATCCTTTCTTGTACTCCCCTTTTAATATCTTGCTCTCCCCTATCCCAAGCTTCCTGCACCAATCCTCTATCTCCACTACTTTCCACATCTTGTCCTCCCTCCTCACAGCCTGAAATACCCACTGCCTACTCACACCTAATCGCCCCCCTGCTTCCTTGTACGTCCATCCCCTGTTCTTAAATACCCGTAAAAACCTCTTACCTATCTCATTACTCATTTTTTATTCGCTCCTATTTCCAACTGTCAATTATTTCTTGACAACTTTTTCTTCATATTACCACCTCTTTTTCCCTTTGTCAAGCATTACTTGACACCTTTTATATGTTTGTGGTCTATATGAAATTCTTACTTGACAGCTTTTGTATTTGGAAAGTCGGGAGAGGGGGTACACTATATACCCCGCCGCCGTTCCTAAAATAGGGGACAGCCCCGCCCCGCCTAATTAAAAAATAATTATAAAAAGTTTTATAAACTGTGTTAAAATAGTTGACTTATAAAAAGTTATATGTTATAATGTGTACATAAGATAAAGATAAAAGACAAGCAAGCCCGCAGCCCCTCCGCCACTCTGGCAAGGTTGACGGGAACGAAAACAGCAATCTGAGCGCATACACGCAAGGAACGACATGCGAGGCGGTGAACCTCGAACGACATGCGCGTTGACCGTGTAACGTTCGGAGAGTGAGCAAGCAAGGCGAAAAACGATAACGGCGCATATATATAATAAAGATATATGCAAACGGCAATATGAGCGCATACCACTTTTAAACGCCGTTGTTATGGATTGAAGATTGACAACCCTCCCCCCGTATAAGGTCGTTAGGTATGCGGGAACGGCTAAAACCATTAAAGCACTATGCAACGCTTTATCGGTGGCGGTGATAACGTCGTATGTAACGGCGGTTAACATATCACGTTATAAGTTATGTAAATGTAGCTTTATCATTTTTGTTATATATAAATTTTTCTAAAAATTAAACATATAAAAGACCTAAAACGCATGTAAATAAACATGCGTTTTTTGTATTGTAACGATAAAAAACATAATCGGTAAAATGTATAATTATACATTATTTTTGCATAATTATACACTTGACGAAAAAGTACGGCAATAAACTATACTATATAACATAAACAATATACTACAAAAATATAAACATAAAACAATACTAAATATATAATATATTATAATACTTGTAATAAACTTATCATATAACAATATACTTCCGTACTCATTATATACTTTATATATTTTTTCTTATACGTTTTTTTATATAATAAATAAAGCGTATAACCATTTACATGAGATAATCATGTATAAATTATCATATATTTTTCGGAGGGTTTGAAAAAAACATGAAAACGTTTAAAATTTTAGAATTAAAGCGTCGGAAAAATAGCATTTACGGCAATCCGTCATGGGCGATATGTGCAATCGACGAGAACGGCAATTATTATAACGGCAAAACGGCAAGCAATGCGCTTATCGGCTATGAATTATCATGGACGGACGAAGGCAAAAACATGGTGATTGATTATCACTACACAAAAAGCGGCAATTTGATTTTTGATAGAATAATAAAAAGTGAGGTTTAAAAAATGATTGATAAATATTTAGCAAAACAATTTTATAACGCATTGAAAAACGAGGGACGAACGTTTTCGCTGTACCTTGATAAAATAGAAAATCAATATATCGTTGATTTTTACGATGATTTTGCGCCGCCTATCTTTTTAGGCGATGCCGAGATTAAAAAACTTTACGCAAACACGAAAAACGGCACGATAGAAGAGCTTATCGAAAAAATGGTTGAGGTAGTAACGGCATGACTATAACGGCATTAAAAGCGGCAATCGGGCGTTTAATTATCGCCCGTCAAAACGCCCATGGGAATAAGGCGGAACAAACACGCATAAACGCAAAACTTGATAAGTTATACAACTTAAAATATATTTTACTATCGCAAATAAAAAAATAATATTAGGAGTACAAAAAAATCATGACTAAAAAAGAATTAAAAAACATGGGACTTAAAATTTGCCGTGCGGGGTATTGCGAATTGCAAACCGCATTAAATGCCGCGAACGTGTCTAAAATCGGGAGCGGCTCGGGGCTTTACGGTTGGAATTGGTCGGCGTACCTTGTGCCGACGTCGGACGGCGCGCCCGTAATCGTATGCACGGGCTATCGCGATTTAGTCGGCGAGCGCGTGGACAATGTCGGACAATTCGAAGAAAATGCAAGAGCTATTTATAACGCGGGCGAGGGGTGGCAAACGACCGCCGAAAAACAACGCGCAAACGCTATCGCAATGGGCGATTTTATAGCAAAAAAATTATAACAGAGCGGAACGCCTGCGGGCGTTTTAATGTTACGGCGCACACGGTCGCAAGTACCGACAGCGCAAAAATAAAGGAGAAAAAACATGTTAAAAACTAACAGCAAAAAAGCAACCGAAAATTTGAAAAAATGGATAATTGATAACTTTGATATCGACGCCGTGAACGAGGGCGATATTATAGGAGGCAACGACTTTAAAAGCATTGCAACGATGATTTATAAATCGTTTTGCCGTTGCGCGTGGAATTGCCGCAACGATTTTGCATGGTTTAAGTCCGAACAAAACGCATGGGAATATTGCATGGCGGGCTTGCCGTCGTTTTTAGGTACTTATAAATACTATTATTCGGGAAGTGCTATTGACGTACTCGGCGATATTCTCGAACAAACCGAAGAAGAACGCAACCGCTACACCGAAAGCGATGCGGAAAAATGCATGACCTACTTATTATATCGCACTATCAAAAAAGGCGTTATAGAAAAATTTATAAACGCATAAGGGGTGAAAAAATGATAATTGATTTGATATGCGATAGACGAGAAAACGAAACTGCCTTCGGTGAAGATTTATATAGCACCCTTGACTTTTACAACGCCTGCATGCGTTATGGGCGTATAGCGGACGATATAACCGCCGCCATGGACTATGGAACGGAAACGGACGTAAAAAAAGCATTATGCAAATACATTGACGAAAACGAATATAACCCTGCAATTAAAAACTATATTACGCAAAAAACATGGCTTGATTAAAAAACGGAGGAATAAACAATGAACGCAAAAAACATTATCGAATTTATCAACGACTACCAAAACGGCAACGAATACGCGCTTGACTTGCTTAAAAAGCAAGCCATGGCGGAGTTAGAGGCAACGACGGCAAAATGTCCGCAACTCATAAAAGCACGGCAAGCATACGCCGCAAAACTCAAAAAAGAACAAAAACAACGCCCCGCACTTGCGGGAGCGTTCACCCTTGACGATGGCAAGCAATACATGTGCGACGGTTATATGCTGGTTAGGTATTCTGACGTTTTAGACAATATCGAAAAAATCGAAGAAGGCGCACCGCTTATGGACGGGCTGAAAAAACTATGCGACGATATATCGCAAAATTACGGCAATAAATTACAATTCACAAAAAAGTATTTACTTGAAAAATGCGCCGCCGCACTCGTTGATTTTAAGGCGAACGGCTTTACAAAAAAGAATTTCCCGCCGCTATTTAAAATCGGCGTTGATTATCCCGCATATATCGATATTAACTTGTTTAAAGCGTGTATATCGCTTATGGACGAAAACAACAACAGCATAACGCTTACAACGTCAACGAAAAACGGCGCACTATATCTGCAAGGCAAGGACAGCGACGGCATGATTTGTCAACGCCGCTATGATGATACATACCCCTCGCCCGTTTATAACCTCAACTAAAAACAATATCGCCGACCGTCGGCGGCATATCCGACGGAAAGGAATTTGATATGGAAAACAAACAATCATATATGGCAAAGCATATAGCCGAAGAAGCAATAAAAGAATATAGCGAAATCGAAGAACTGTTTAATGAAAATCAAGGCAAAACAATCGACGAGTTATATAAGATTTTCCGACAGCATTTTTACACCTACCATTACGACGGCGAACTATTTGATGTTATGCCGAATAGAGTTGCCGCAACTATCGCCGAATGTAACGGCGTACCCTTTTTACTATCGCATTTTGATATTGACGTAAGCGAAAACAAAAACGAAATACAATGGCAATGCGACTACACCGTCGAAGAATTACAAGATATTATCAAAGGAGAATAAATCAATGAAAGAATGGACTTTAAAATGGCACAAAGCAACCGAAGAATTACCCGAAAAAAGCGGTGAATACCTTGTCGCACAAATATCGGGACTTACGGGCGAAATTTTGTACGTAATGACAAGCAATTATAGCGCACGACATAAAGCGTTTAACGCAAGCGATGAACACGACACCGCCGAATACGCGACATTTTATCCCTTTTGGGCAGAATATCCGAGGACGATATGAGCAAAGAATTAGATTTTAATTTTATATCGGAAAGCGATTGCATAGGTAAAACTGTGCAAACGCTTTTCCAACAAGTCGGAGTGCATATTATCTTTTTAGGCTATAAAGAAAACGACTTTTACTATAAAGCATATTATGCGCTTGTCAATAACGCACAACTGCCGAGCCTTAAAAAGGCGTTTAAAGCCGTGGAATTTGCCTTGCTAAGCAAGTATGCAAACATATCGCTATCGCACGAAATTGACGGCGTTGCGGGCGCATTGTTTGCTATATCGATAGAGAAAAACGACCGTGCATTTATAGCACTCGACAACGTAAAAGACAAACTCGCCCCGAACGAATACTTTATCGGTATTGACGAAATAACGGGCGAAGTCGTGAAAAACAATTTGCTTGACTGCCCGCACTTGCTTATAGCGGGCGCAAGCGGGAGCGGCAAAAGCACTTTTTTACATAACTTTATATCGTCTTTTGTCGATAAAAAGGCTGACAACGTGGCGTTTATTCTTATCGATACAAAGCAAGTTGAATTTACTCGTTATAAAGCGAAAAAATACGAAGGACATATTTGTAAATGTATAGCGACCGACATTGACACAGCTACCGCTGTTTTAGTCGCATTATGTAACTTTATTGACGAACGTTACGCCGAAATGGCGGCAAGCGGTGATTTGATTTACAAAGGCACAAAACAAGTGCTTATCATTGACGAATTTGCCGACCTGATTATGCGGGGCAACCGCTATATAGAAAAAGCACTTATCAAAATTGCGCAACTCGGTCGGGCGTGCGGCGTGCATTTGGTTATTGCAACGCAACGCCCCTCCGCAAGCGTATGCACGGGGCTTATAAAGGCGAATATCCCTTGCCGTATTGCTTTTCAATGCGCAAGCAAGGTTGACAGCCGTGTGGTGTTAGAGCAAAACGGAGCGGAAACGCTTAGAGGAAAAGGCGAAGCATTGTATAGAAATGCGCAAGGCGTTATCAAAAAAATACAATGTTTTTCATAACATTTTTATGCAACTGTATGAAAATGCTTGCAATCAATTACAAAATATAGTAAAATAATATCGTGGAAATAGGAGTGAAAAAACAATATGGACGAGAAAATAACAAGGGAAAATGTGGGCGAACGTTTGAAAATGGCAAGGAAAAAAGGCAAATACACATGGGCAAAGACAAGCGAAATAACGGGTTTGTCTGTGCAAACGATATACAATGTGGAAAGCGGAAAGCACCCGAAAATCACTATCGGAACGATTAAGATTTTAGCCGAATTTATAGAGGGCGTGGAAAATGGCAAAGATTTTAGAAGTGAAGTATAAATCGCCCGAATGGTATGCAATGCGCAAAACGCACATAGGCGGGAGCGACGCAGCTTGCATATTAGGTTATGACAAGTACCGCACACGGCTTGATTTGTGGAACGAAATGACAGGCAAGGCGGTTAAAGAACGCAAGGTAAACGCTTTAATGGAGTACGGCACGAAAGCCGAAGAACCCCTTGCGGAGTTGTTTGCGCTTGATTTTCCGCAACTCAAAGTAATGAAATCAAAGGACTGTGTTTTTGTAAACGACACGACCGAATACCAAAGCGAATACCAAATGGCAAGCCTTGACTTGCTATTAAAAGATAAAGCGACAGACGAATTAGGTTTTTGCGAGATAAAGACCGTGAACGATATCGGCGGCAAACTGCGGAAAGAGTGGGCAATGAATAAAATACCGCAAAAGTATTATTGCCAAATATTACATTATTTTGCCGTCAACGAAGAGTTTAAGTTTGCGTATATTATGGCGCACATAAAGTCGAATGACGGTGAACTGCCGTATGCCGAAACGATTTATCGGACGGTAAGGCGAGAAGAAGTATTGCTTGATATTGAATATCTTATGCAAAAAGAAAACGAATTTATGAATTGTGTAATCAATCGGACTAAACCGAGCGAGATAATAAACTTTTAATCAAAGGAGCGTAAAACAATGAAAGAGAAAAAAAGAAAGTATTATGTAGTAGAGTACGAGAACGGCGCATACATTCACGGCGAATTTGCGACTTACAACGAAGCAAAGGCGTACGCCGAAAAATGCAGCCGTGGGTATGGCTTTTCGATTGACGAATACGAAAACGAACAAGATTATTTAATGAACATATAAGGAGAAAAAAATGAAAGCATATAAAGGTTTTGACAAAGATATGAAATGTCTGGGTTTTCAATTTGAAGAAGGCAAGACATACGAAGAAAAAGAAGCAAACTTATGCAAAAGAGGTTTTCACGCTTGCCTTGCACCGTTAGATGTTTTGCGATATTATGCGCCGTGCGATGACAACGGCAATTTGCGAAACTTCCACGAAGTTGAACTTGATGACGTATCAGACGAAAAGGCTGACGATAGCAAAGTCGTTGCGAAGAAAATTAAAATTGGAGCCGCGCTTGATTTTTTTGGTTTAGCAAAAGCCCACATTGAATATGTAAAAGAACATATTGAGCCTGCAAAAGAAGAAAATAGTTTTTGTGATTGTTCCGTTGCCGGCAATGCGGGTAATTATTCCGTTGCCAGCAATGCGGGTAATTATTCCGTTGCCAGCAATGCGGGTGCTCGTTCCGTTGCCAGCAATACGGGTAACTACTCTGCCGCTACCAACACAGGCGACCGCTCTGCCGCAAGCAATACGGGTTACTGCTCTGTCGCAAGCAATACGGGTAACTACTCTGCCGCAAGCAATACGGGTTACTGCTCTGCCGCAAGCAATACGGGTTACTGCTCTGCCGCTACCAACACAGGCGACCGCTCTGCCGCAAGCAATACGGGTTACTGCTCTGTCGCAAGCAATGCGGGTGCTCGTTCCGTTGCAAGCAATACGGGTAACTACTCTGCCGCTACCAACACAGGCGACCGCTCTGCCGCAAGCAATACGGGT
>ERZ808275.90-NODE-90-length-56225-cov-7.388392_pt1 | contig 56225 bp, 55 predicted proteins | sample MGYA00520894_ERZ808275 | MGnify/ENA primary metagenome ERZ808275 (study PRJEB31516, sample SAMN03275598) | gut metagenome | biome: mammalia-associated habitat; material: feces | host: Papio cynocephalus | place: Kenya | collected 2012-08-03 ... | reverse complement strand
AAAAGCCGAAATTGAGCGTCAAAGAATTTTCTTCCGACTTCAATATGAAAAGTCTTAATAAAGTGTGTTCGTAACGAGGAGCTACTGCTCCGCCATTTTGCATAAAATTTCCCCCAAAATCTTGCCTAATTAGGTTGAGATGTAGTGGGGTTTTTATATGAAACAAAGCAAGCATAAAAGATTTCCACAATCGACTTCCTGGGTAGATTTTCGAATAATTTAACCAGGAGGTTTGAACATGTTTTGTAACAAATATTTAGAAGATTTGAAAAAGTTAATATGTTTTTAACAATTGGGAGTGCAGTGCGGATATTTTTTGGAATATATCTACGCTCTTTTTTTGCTATAAAAAATTTCAAATGGTTAATTTACATATCTTTCGATACAAAATTCTAAATATCTATTAATTACAGGTCTATCGATACAATTTTTTATTTTTTTGTATGAAAATGCATTAATTAAAGCAAAAAATTGCATGCTAAAAATAAAAATTCATTCTGAATTTAGAGGTCTTTCGATACAAATTGATGTCGTTTTCTTTAATAATTTTTTTATTTTAATATAATGTATTTGGAATCAATTTCACTGATTCCAAAAATTTCTAAAGTTTTTGTCCAATATAATTTTTTAAATGCATTATAGGAACTTTCACCATTTAGAATTTTTCGTTTAATGGAGTTTATGTTAGAAAATATATCGTTTATTTTATCTTGTGATATATCGTCTAACGAAACTCCCTTTTTAATCATATAACGAAAAAATTCATGATTTCGTTCGCACCCACCTTTTTCATAAGATGCATAAGGATTGCAATAAAAAGCTTTAAAGTTTATCTCGCCTTCGGTACTTATTTCGAGTAGTGGAAGTTCTTTAAACTCAGCTCCATTGTCAGTTAAAATTGCATCAAAAGTTTTATAATTAAATTTCTTTAATTCTTGTATTAATTTCGATATAGCATTATTTATTGATGTGGTGGTTCTAAATACTTTAATTCCAAATTGAAGTCTTGTTTTAGGTTCAAAAATAGTAAGAATTGCAGTTTTATCGATTTTTTTACCAATAACTAAATCAATTTGAATTACATATGCATTTTGGTATTGTTTTTTAAAAAGTAAATAATCATCATACATTCTTCCAAAAAGAAGTTTGACTGGAACGCGTGTTTTTGCACTTGGTCTTATTTTTGTTGGCTTTCTTTGCACAGTTCTTGGTAGATCCACAGGTTTGGCTTTTAAATATCCATTATTTATGTATCTACGTAGTGTTTGTTCACAGACTTCAATAGTTTTATCACTTTGAACAATGTGATATAAAGATTGATTGTAGAAAACTTTAGGTGAAACTTTATTATCCAATTCTTTTAATTGTTTAGTTGTGATATTTGGTCCTTTATTGCATTCGTGTTTATTATCTTGATACGAATATTCGGCTGAACAAGCATCATAAATAAATACATCTTTTGCACATTTTTCTTTTCTTGGACAGATATTACAGCAAAAAGGATATTGATCTAAAAGTTTACATTTAAATGGTTCTTCTCTTAAAAACTTTCTTTGTTTTGATGAATAAAGAGTTCTTCTATTTTTTATTTCCCTAAAAATTGTGTTTCTTGTTAAGCTAGTAGCTTTAGCTATTTCATTTATTGATTTTGTAGAAGAATTTTCAACAAGACTTTGTATAATGATTCGTTGTTTAAAGGTAATTCGTTTTCCTGACATAAATATTCTCCTTTCAATTAAGAAAACGACATCTTTTTTATTATATTGTAATTTATATGTCTTTCGATACAACTTGTATCGAACAATATGTAAATTAAATAAAAAATTTCAAATAATTGATTAATAAAGCGAATGATATTAAAATAAAATAAATGAGAGGGGAAAAATATGGATTTTATATTAATTATTATATTTATTCTATTTGTTATTGCTGGTTTAGTTAGAAACCCATTTAAATGCGCAATTGATTTAGTATTGTATGTCATTTTTACATTTAGTTTTTATGCTTTACTAGTTAATTTTCAAGACCAAATAATTGGCATTACTGGCTATACAGTTAGTGATATTGGTAAATTAAACATTGCTCAATCAATAAATAGTGCAAACGACACATTATTAAGTTTATCTAAAAATCTAGGTGTTAATTTATCAGGAATTGATTCTGCACTTGCTAGTGATGAATTATATGTACAAGTTGGTTATTCTGTTGTTCATATGATATTTTTCATAATATCAAGCATTTTTGCTCCTGGTTTTGCTTGTGGTTTAGGTTGGATTATATATGGTATTTTTAGAAAGAAAGTTAAAAACATTAAAAAATTACCTAAAAAGCTTTCTAGTTTAGCAATTAGTATTGTTGCTGCATCAATCTTTATAAGCTTTACTTTTGCTCCATTTTACAATTTATTGAATAAATATAATAACTTGGTTACTTATGTTAATAGTCAAGAATTAAGTGACTTTGGCGTTTTTTTAGACTCAATTAATGAAAAGGCTAGTGGAATTAAAACTAATGTTAACGATATTTCTAACAAAATAGATAAGGCTCTTGATGATTTTAATTCGTACGAGCCAACCGTTGATAAACTTGATAGTGATATTAATACCATTATTAATAGATATGATGATTTAGTTTCTAGAATTGATGCTCTTTCTAAAAAGAATTTAACTGATATGGATCGAGCTAAAGTTAATTTGGCTCAACAACATATTGATGAGGTTAATGATACAGTTACTTCTGTTAAAGATTCAAAAAGTATAAAAACACAATACAATGACTACAAAAACGAAATTGATAAACAACTTAATTCATATGATTTAGAAAGTTATGTAGTTACTGTTGAAACCTATGCAAAAGACATTAGTAACTTAAATGATACCTATAAAAAATATTTATCTAAGGCAAAAGGATATGTTGTTAATTATCCTATATATTCAAATATGTTCAGCTTTTTAGGTAACTTTGATTTTATTTATTTAAATTTTTCATCAACTGTAAATGATATTGGTAGTTTCAATCAATTTATGGATGTTGTAATTAAAAACTTAGATCGATTTATAAACGAAGATTTAAAAACGATTATTGATGCTGGAAACACAAAAATAAGTGAGGTAACTACAACATTAAACGATGCTAATAAAAAAATAGATGAAGTAGAAACTGAATATGAAGAGAAAAAAGCAGAAATCAACAAAAATATTGATGAAGCGAATAAAAATATTGCATCTTTAAATGAAACTTTAGATTCAATCGAAAAAGAAGTTAGTGAAATCGAAAAAAATTATCAATAATAGCTTTAAAACTATACAAAAAAGTTTTGTGAATTAAAAATGCGTACAGGGAAGTAGTGTTAAATCTACTTCCTTTTTATATGGATTATATGAAATAAAATGTGCTTTCTATTTTTTCGAACACATTTAATTTACTAAACTCATAAAAATCGGTTTTTTTAAAGTAAATACTTTTAACTTTTCATTAAAAAAGTATAAAATATCTCTCGGAAGGATTAGGGAGGTTGAATTATGAATTCAATAGATTTAACTAAATATGGTATTACCAATACCAAAGAAGTTGTTTACAATCCCTCATATGAACAACTTTTTAACGAAGAAATGAGGGAAGATTTACAAGGTTATGAAAAAGGTAAATTAACTGAACTTGGCGCAGTTGATGTTATGACTGGTGTCTATACTGGTAGATCTCCAAAAGATAAGTATATTGTTGTTGATGAAAATTCTAAAAATACAGTTTGGTGGACAAGCGATGCTTATAAAAATGATAACCATCCAGCAAGCGAAGAAGCTTGGAAAGCTGTTAAAGCCTTAGCTCAAAAAGAATTATCAAACAAACGTTTATTTGTTGTTGATGGTTTCTGTGGTGCTAATAAAGATACAAGAATGGCTGTTCGTTTCATTGTCGAGGTTGCTTGGCAAGCCCACTTTGTTAAAAACATGTTTATTAGACCAACTGAAGAAGAACTTAAAAACTTCAAACCAGATTTTGTTGTCTATAACGCAAGTAAAGCAAAGTTGACTAACTATAAAGAATTAGGTTTACATAGTGAAACTTGTATTATGTTTAATATCACTTCTAAAGAACAAGTTATTATCAATACTTGGTATGGTGGTGAAATGAAGAAAGGTATGTTCTCAATGATGAACTACTTCTTACCTTTAAAAGGTATTGCTTCAATGCATTGTTCAGCTAATACTGATTTAAATGGTGAAAACACTGCTATTTTCTTTGGATTATCCGGAACTGGTAAAACAACTTTATCAACTGATCCAAAACGTTTATTAATTGGTGATGATGAACATGGTTGGGATGATAATGGTGTCTTCAATTTTGAAGGTGGTTGCTATGCAAAAGTTATCAATCTTGATAAAGAAAGTGAACCAGATATTTATAACGCTATTCGTAGAGATGCTTTACTTGAAAACGTTACAGTTGATAAAAATGGTAAAATTGATTTCACTGATAAGAGTGTAACTGAAAATACACGTGTTTCTTATCCAATTGACCACATTGAAAAGATTGTTAAACCAATTTCACATGGTCCAGCAGCTAAAAATGTTATCTTCTTATCTGCTGATGCATTTGGTGTTTTACCTCCAGTTTCAATTTTAACTCCAGAACAAACTAAGTATTATTTCTTAAGCGGTTTCACTGCTAAACTTGCTGGTACTGAAAGAGGAATTACTGAACCAACTCCAACATTTAGTGCATGCTTTGGTCAAGCATTCCTTGAATTACCTCCAACAAAATATGCTGAAGAATTAGTCAAGAAGATGAAGATGAGTGGAGCAAAAGCTTATCTTGTCAATACTGGTTGGAATGGTAGTGGAAAACGTATCTCTATTAAAGATACTCGTGGAATTATCGATGCAATTTTAAATGGTTCAATTTTAAAAGCTCAAACTAAGAAACTTCCAATTTTTAATTTCGAAATTCCAACAACCTTAGAAGGTGTTGATACTCACATTCTTGATCCAAGAGATACATATGAAGATAAGTCAGTCTGGGAAAAGAAAGCTCTTGATTTAGCTCAAAGATTCCAAAATAACTTTGTTAAATATGAATCTTATAAAGAAGGTAAAGAATTAAAAGAAGCCGGCCCAAAAGTTGACTAATTTATAAAAATTAAATTAATCGCTCGATTTAAAAATCGAGCGATTTTTGTTTGTTCTTAATGTAATAATATTACGTAAAATACTTGTTTTTAATTAGATAATTAATTATTCTTTTATTTATGTCAGTAATTAGTTTTAATAACGTAACTAAATATTATTCAAGTACACTTATACTTGATCATGTCTCCTTTTCAATAAATAAAGGGGAAAAAGTTGCTTTAATTGGTAATAATGGTGCAGGTAAAACTACATTATTTAAGCTAATATTAAAATTAGAAGAACCAAGTTTAGTTGCAAAAGAAGATAAACCTGGGGAGATATCTATTTTAAAAGGAACGACAATTGGCTATTTAGATCAAAATTGTATAGTAGACATAGAACATACTGTTGAACAAGAATTATTACTTGTTTTTGAAAAGCAAATAAAGATGGAAAAAGAGATTGAAGATTTATCTCTTGATATTGAAAAACATCCAGATGATGAAATATTGCTAAAAAAATATAATGCTTTACTTCAAGATTTTGAAAAAAATCGTGGATATTCATATAAAAATGAAATAAAAGAATATTTATATAAATTTAATTTTGATGATTCATATTTAGATAGAAAAATTTCTTCACTTAGTGGTGGAGAAAGAATGAAAATTGCTTTTATAAAAATACTTCTTTTTAAATATGATGTACTTTTACTTGATGAACCTACAAATCATATAGATGTTTCAACAATTGAATGGTTAGAAAATTTTTTAAAAACCTATAATGGAACAATTTTCTTTATTTCTCATGATAGATATTTTTTAAGTGCTCTTGCAACTAAAATACTTGAATTAGAGAACCATAAAATTACTACATATAATATGTCCTACGATAATTATTTAGTTGCAAAACAACAAAACTATGAAACACTTTTAAAACAAGCTGAAAAAGAAGATGAACAAATCGAAAAATATCAAAGATTCATTGATTTTTATCGTGCTAAACCACGTTTTGCAGGAAGACTTGGAGATAGAAAAAAGAAATTAGAAAAACTTGAAGCTAATAGAACCGAAGTTCCTAAAGAAGAAAATCGCAAAATTAAAATTAATATTGGTGGCAGTAATTTAATAAGTTCTAAGCAAATAATAAAATTTGATAAAGTGGTGATTGGTTATGATAAACCTCTTTGTCCAGAATTTACTTTTACATTATATGCGCAAGATAGACTTGCGATTGTTGGTGATAATGGAATAGGAAAAACAACCTTAATTAAGTCTATTGTTGGTGAATTAAAACCTTTTAAAGGAATTATTAAAGAGTTAAGAAAAATTAGAATTGGTTATATAAAACAAAATGATTATGTTTTTGAAAAAAATATTGATGCAATTAGTTATTTAAGAGAGAAATATCCTACAAAACTTGATAAAGAATTACGGGCATATCTTGGAAGATTTTTATTTAAAGGCGAAGATATATTTAAATCGACAGGCTTAATGAGTAATGGCGAAAAAATGCGTCTTGTTTTGTGTGCTCTTTCAATGAGTGATTATGATGTCTTAGTGCTTGATGAACCAACAAACCACCTTGATATGATAACTAAAGAATGTTTAATCGATTCTTTAAAAGAATATAAAGGATGTTTAATTTTTGTTTCTCATGACCGTTATTTTATTAATGAATTAGCTACGAAAATACTTTATTTAACACGTAATTTATCTCTTTTTGTTGATGGAAACTATGAAGATTTAAAAGAGGAATTAGATAGGAAAAATAATATGGAACTTATTGATCCTCGAGAATTTGAAAAAAAGATTAAGGTTGAAAAACCTCCAGTAAAAAAGAAAGAAAAACTATCAAATAATGCAATTTTAAAATTAAAAGATGAAATGAAAGATATTGAATTATCGCTAGATGTTATTGATGATAAATTTAATGATCCAAATACAAAATATGATGAATTTGCTTCTTTAAATGAAGAAAAATCTAAATTAGAAACACGTTATTATGAAATTTTATCTATTTTAGAAGATAATGAATGAGTGTTATTTTTTAAAAAATAGTTTATATTATTAGTATGAATCTTTCAAAAACAAATGCTAAAAAAATCTTACGAATTATAGAAAATAGCAAAAAGAAAGTTTTTACGTGTGAAGACTTAGTTAAAGCAACTGGTTTTAATTTAGAAGTTATTTATTTATTTATTGAAAATTTTTATGATTTAATTAGATTTGATTCTTCCTATAATTTAAAAAACGAAATAACAAATATACGTTCCTATATAGAAAAAGAAGAAAATAAGGAAGCAAAAAAGAAAGAAAGAAAAGAAAAAAGAATTGGTCATAATGAATATAAAAAATATAAAAATTTTATGGATTATGTTTCGAAAAATATGACTAGTGGTGGCTTTCTAGATACCGGGTATAAATTAACTAAAAAAGATAAAAAAATGTTAATTTATTATTTAAATAAAGAATTCAAAAAGTGATTTTTTGGTAAATATTTTGATAAGTTATAAAGTTTTATAATGTTTAATAATTCACAAGAAATTTTATTATTTTTTGATTAAAAGCATTTAAAAACGAATTGCAAAATAATATAATAATTTCGTATGCAAAAGGAGAAATTTATGGCAGAAATTAAAAAAACATTTTTAAGTGTTGATGGAAATACTGCTGCTGCTTTAGGTTCATATTGTTTTACTGAAGTTGCTGCTATTTATCCTATTACTCCATCATCACCAATGGCCGATCATGTTGATGTATATGCTGCTCAAGGAAAAAAGAATTTTTTCGGTAGTACTGTAAAAGTTTGCGAAATGCAATCTGAAGGTGGAGCCGCAGGCGCACTTCATGGTGCTATTCAAGCTGGAACATATGGAACAACCTTTACCGCCTCGCAAGGTTTACTTTTAATGATTCCAAACGTATATAAATGGGTTGGTGAAGAATTACCAGCTGTTATGGAAGTAAGTGCTCGTGCTCTTGCTTCAAGATCACTTTGTATTTTTGGAGATCATCAAGATATATATGCATTAAGACAAACTGGAATTGCAATGATTTGTTCACATTCAGTTCAAGAAGTTGCTGATTTAACTCCAATTTCACATTTAATTGCTATTGATGCATCATATCCTGTTTGCCATTTCTTTGATGGCTTTAGAACTTCCCACGAAATTCAAAATGTTGAATTCGTTGATGATGAAGAATATCGTAAGTTAATGCCATGGGATAAAGTAGAAGAATTCCGTAAAAAGGCATTAAACCCACACTCAAATCCTGTCACTAGAGGTGGTGCAGAAAATGATGATATTTATTTCACTGGTTTAGAAGCTCAAAATAAACATGCTGCAAAAGTCTTAGAAGTTGCTAAGAAATACTTTAAAGAAGCTACTAGACTTACTGGTAGAGAATATGCCCCATTTGTCTATGTTGGACCAAAAGATGCTACAAAAGTTATTGTTGCAATGGGTAGTGTTACTGAAACCGCTCTTGAAGTCGTTGAAGATTTAAATAAAAAAGGCGAAAAAGTTGGTTTAGTTAAAGTTATTCTTTATAGACCATTTAGCGCTAAAGACTTAGTTAGTGTTATTCCAAGTACAGTTAAAACAATTGCTGTTTTAGATAGAACTAAAGAAAAAGGTGCTGTTGGTGAACCTCTTTATGAAGATGTAGTTTCTGCTCTTGAACTTGAAGGCAAAAAAGATGTTAAAGTTATTGGTGGTAGATATGGTTTAGGTAGCCACGATACTCAACCAAAACACATTAAAGCTTTATATGATTGGATGGATACTAGTGAAGCACATCATGATTTCACATTAGGTATTGAAGATGATGTTACTAATTTATCAGTTCCAATTAAAGATGATAAATATGAAATTAAACACAGCTATACTTCCTGCTTATTCTATGGTTTAGGTAGTGATGGTACAGTTGGTGCTAATAAATCATCAATTAAGATTATTGGTGATGCAACTCATCAATATGCTCAAGCATATTTTGCTTATGATAGCCGTAAATCAGGTGGTGTCACTAGAAGCCACTTAAGATTTGGTAAAGAACCAATTCACTCAACATATTATGTTCAACACGCTGACTTTATCAGTGTCTCACTTGATACATATATGTTTAGATTTGATATCTTAAAAGATTTAAAAGATGGTGGAACCTTCTTATTAAATACCGATATGGATGATGCAACTCTTGAAAAATTATTACCAAATAGAGTTAAATGGCAACTTGCTACAAAGCATGTAAAATTCTATGTCATAGACGCTAACAAGATTGCTCTTGAAATTGGTATGGGAAGACACACCAATACAATTCTTCAATCCGCATTCTTCCACTTAAATGAACAAATTATGCCATATAGTGAAGCAAATGTTTGGATGAAGAAATTAGCTGAAAAAACATATGCTAAAAAAGGTGAAGAAGTTGTTAAACTTAACTGGAAAGCTATTGATAGTGGAACAGAAGGTTTAAGAAAAGTTGAAGTTAAACCAGAATGGGCTAACTTAGACTTCAAACGTGTTAGAACTACAACTGGTGATGAATATTTCGATAATTTCGTTACCCCAATTAATACTCTTGATGGATACGATTTACCAACTAGTGCTTTCTTAAAAGATGGTTTAGAAGATGGAAGCATGAGACCAGATGTCACCTTCAAAGAAGAAAGATCAATTGCTGATAAAGTTCCTCAATGGAATAAAAATTATTGTATTCAATGTAATCAATGCGCATTTGTTTGTCCACATGCTACAATTCGTCCATTCTTATTAACTGATGAAGAAGTTAAGAACGGACCAGAAGGTTTAGCTGAAATGACAAAAGATGCTATCGGCAGTCCACTTGTTAAAGGAATGAAATTTATTATTTCAATTTCTCCAATGAACTGCGTTGGTTGTGGACTTTGTGCTAATGAATGTTTGGCTAATAAGACTGCTAAGAAACTTGGAAATGATCACTTTGCCTTAAAGATGGTCGAAGCCAAATCACAATTTGATAGAGAAAAATATGCTCAATATTTATTCAAACATGTTGAGTATAAATCAAATATTTTCCCAACAAATACTGTTAAAGGCGTTGGTTTCTTAATGCCATATCAAGAAGTTAGTGGTTCTTGCCAAGGTTGTGGTGAAACTCCATACTATAGATTATTATCTCAACTCTTTGGTAGAGATTTATTAATCGCTAACGCTACTGGTTGTTCATCAATTTATAATGGTTCAACTCCAATGACACCATTTATTAAAGATAAAAATGGTGAAGGTATTGCTTGGGCTAACTCCTTATTTGAAGATAACGCTGAATATGGTTATGGTATGAGATTAGCTACTGATTATAAACTTAAACAAATCAGTGAAATCTTAGTTCCAGCTTTAGAAAGAGATACTGTTGAAGCTGAAACAAAAGAAGTTATCAAGAAATATCTTGAAAATATCAAGAATAAAGTTGAAGCTCGTAAAGTTGTTCCTGAATTATTAAAAGTTGTTGAAGCTAGTAAAGATGAAGCTCTTAAAGATGTTTTAAAATTCAAAAATGATTTATTAGATAAATCAGTTTGGATTATCGGTGGTGATGGATTTGCCTACGATATTGGTTATGGTGGTTTAGATCACGTAATCGCTAGCGAAGATGATATTAATGTTCTTGTTTTAGATAACGAACAATATGCAAATACAGGCGGTCAAGCAAGTAAAGCTACACAAACTGGTTGTATTGCTCAATTTGCTGCAAGTGGTAAAAAGACCAAGAAGAAGAATCTTGCTTTAATTGCTATGGCTTATGGTGATGTTTATGTCGCTCAAGTTGCACTTGGTGCAAATCCAATGAAAGCAATTCAAGCCTTCAAAGAAGCTGAATCTTACAATGGTCCATCATTAATTATTGCTTATGCTCCATGTATTAACCAAGGTATTAAAGGTGGTCTTGTAAATAGCATTCAAGAAGAAAAGAAAGCTGTTGATTGTGGATTCTTCACAACTTGGAGATATGATCCAAGACTTGTTAAACAAGGCAAACCTGGATTACAACTTGATTGTGCTGAACCAGATTTCACTAAATTTAGAGATTTCCTCTTAACTGAAAATAGATTCGCAATGCTTCCAAAAGTTAACCCATCAGAATATGAAGAGTTATTTAAGAAAGCAGAAGAAGCTGCTAAAGAGAGATGGAATTCTGTTAAAAAATTTGGTTTATAATAGATTAAACTAAAATTATAAAAAGAGTTTATCGAATAAATGTAGTAAAAGGAAGCAAATATAATTTGCTTCCTTTTTCTTTTTTTAGAAGTTATTAAAAGTGTTGACTGCATTTCAATTGGAATATTATTAGAAACATAACTAGTAAGAGCACATTGCTCATCATCGCGTATCCAATAATAATCTGAAAATTTATTATTTAAATAATTATGATTGAATCGCTAATCGATCCATTATTTTCGTTTCCTTTTTCTTTTTCTAAAGTATTATTTTGCATTAGTAAATATTCTTTATAATCATTCCATTCTATAATATTATTTTCATTAGCAAAAGAAATATTATTGTGTCCTGTATAACTAAGTATCTCTCGAAACTGAATAGTCGAATTAGAAGAAGTGAAAGAAATAAGATTCAGTAAAACTAACAAATTTGTTATAATTTAGCACTCAGCATAAAGTAAATATACAAACAATTCATAATTATTATTGAGATGTATACTATACGAACATTCTGATTTGTGAAGTATTTCACTATTTTTGGAAGTGAAAGGAGTTAACCAACAATCATTATCATCAACATAAGAAATAGGTGCGCCATTAGCACCATCGTGTGCATCCTTAAAATTTAAAAAATCTATTTGTCGGGATTCATTTTTTGAAAAATGTACAATGAATTCTAGCGAAAAATAATTATTATTAATAGCATCTTTAATTACATTTTTTCCATTTTTGCTTTAAAATTTGTTTTCTGATATTTGTTTAACAAAAAGATCACATGAAATTAATTGATTTCTAGAATCAATACGAGAATAATAACCTTCAACAATAATGTTAGTTCTTTTTGATGTGCATCTGCAAGAAGTTAGATTTAGAATTATGATAGTGAGTAGGCCGGTAATTTTTTTGTTATCATTGTTGCTACCTCTATTAGTTATTTTTTTCACTTTAACATATTTTTCGAACATTTTTAACAGTTTAAACATGATAATGTAAATGTCATAAAATGGTATTTAGAAGTTGATTTTACAAAAATTCTCTTTCCTTATATAAATAAACTTTTCTCATTATATAATGCAATATCTTTTATAGTGTATTTTAAATTTACAGTTTTTTTGATACAACTTGTATCGAACAATATATAAATTAAATGTTTTAGAATTTCTTTACTTTTTTTGATGGTATGAAGTAAAATAAAATCAAAATTAAAGGGGGATTAATTTTATGAAATGTTTTGATAATGTTGAATGGAAGAAAAAACATGGTGTTATACCAGTTCTTTCAGAAGATAAAAAAACTATTACTTATGGCTTATATCCACAAACAGTTGTGAATGATGCCGTAACTATTGATGAGCTCAATAAATTAACAAAGGTTGAATCAAATGGTTGGTATTTATATAACGAAGAATACTATGCTAAATTAGAGGCTAAGCCTGAGAGGAATATATATAAATTTAATAACGGAACAACTATTGTAAAGGGAAAAATATATTGGTTTAAATGCGAACCCATAACGTGGAATGTTTTAAGTAACGTAGAAGGCAAATATTTTATTCTTTCTTTTTTTATACTTGATGCCCATCGCTATGATGATTCTTCTAATAACTATAAGAATAGCGAAATTCGCGCATGGTTGAATGGAGATTTTTATAATAGCGCTTTTAATTTAGGTAATGAATATATTCAAACAACAATTGTTGATAATTCAACTTATACGGTGCCACGTTATTCTGATAAATTTGTATGTGATAATACTAACGACAAAGTTTTTTTACCTAGTTATAAAGATTATGAAAATAAAAGTTATGGCTTTATATCACATGAATCTAGACAATGTAAAACAACTGATTACGCAAGAGCAAATGGAGCTAGGTATGTGTATAATTTATCTTATTTAAATAATGGATTTTATTGGACTCGTTCCCCACGAAGCTGTCTTAATACCACGCGTTTCGTCTATGGTGTTCTTATCGGCCAAGATTATGGTGACCGCGAATTACTTATATGCGTCAATTCTGGTTACGTGTGGTACGTTGACAGCTGTGGTCGACTTGACTCGTGTATTGACTCGGACCTTTACAAATATTATGGTAATGATGTTAGCGATACTTTTTATGGTGTGCGCCCATGCCTTTATTTAGATTTAGATATCGCGTAGTTTACGAAACAATAATCAAGGATAACCTATCACCGTCTCAATTAAAATAATGAGACGGTGAACAAAAATTCTAACAATTATGAAACAAAGACTTGATGAATGCATAGAAAGAAAAGAAAGCGAATTATTTGTATTTATAGAAGTTAAGGACTTATCCAATTATATTCTTATAACTAGTGAAAAGTCTTCATTTAAATATCTTTATTTTTTTAAATCAGTAACTAAATAATTAATTAGATATTATTCAATTTCATATGAAACTAACGAATTAAATATTAAAGATACGAATAGATTAGAACTAATTAGAAAGCAATATATGAGTTAAAATATTCGATCTTATTTTTTTTCTAAAGACGTTTCATCTCTTTAAGCCTCAATAAGATGCTATTTAAAAAATATTGTATTTTTTATTATGTATAATGCTTATATGATTTTTACAAGAAAACTTTAAATATTTGGGGTTTCGTTGTATGGAACACACTTTCTTTTTTTATCAGATTTGTTTCTTTAATAACGACAGCTCTAATAATATGTGAAATATCAACAACAAAAGCAAGTTCAATAATACTAATACTAATAATAATGAATACGCTTATGTTTGAGGCTTTTTATTTTGTTTTATTAGAGTTTATTCGCTTTTATTACTTGTAATTCAAAGAAAACTAAGTAAAATTAATATGCTAGTTTTAAAAACTAGATAAGGTGGTATTTAATATGAGTGTTAATAAAATTGAACTTCCAAAATATACATTTGCACAAGATTTATGTAACGCAATTACGCATGGTTTAGGTGCAATTTTTGGTATAGTGATGACTATTTTAATGTTGCTTAAAGTAACAGTTTTTGGAGCGAGTGGTGGAAATAGTGTAGAAGAAGTCTATAGAATTGTTTGTATAGCGATTTATGGAGCAAGTATTATTATTTGCTATACAATAAGTTGTGTTTATCATAGTCTTTTTAAAAATAATGGAAAAAGAGTTCTTAGGGTAATTGATCATGATACGGTGTATCTTTTAATTGCTGGAAGTTATACAATTTTTTGTCTTGTTCCTATAAGAAACGAATATTTATGGGGAGTTATTCCTTGTGCTGGGTGGATTATTTTTGGTATTTGTTGGGTTGGAGTTATATTAGGAATAGTTTTTAATTCAGTTAATATTCAAAAATATAAAATTTTTACAACTTTGTTATATATTGTAATTGGTTGGTCGATTATTTTTGCAACAAAAGAATTAATTAATACCATAACCCTTAATGGATTTATTTGGATGCTTTTTGGTGGTATTTCCTATACTATAGGTGCAATTTTATATGGTATTGGCGCTAAAAAATCTCTTTGGTTTCATACTGTATTTCATTGTTTTATTTTGTTAGGTACTATATTGCAATTCATTTCTATTTGGTTTTATGTTTTGAATTAGATCTTTATAAAAGTCTAATTCTTTAAAAAATATTTCTTTTTGGTATAATTTTTAGTATGTCAATAAATGAAATTCGAGTAAAAGGAGCTCGCGAAAATAACTTAAAAGATGTTAATGTGAGCTTCCCAAAAAATAAATTAGTTGTTTTTACAGGTGTCTCTGGTTGTGGTAAATCCACCCTTGCTTTTGATACCATTTTTGCTGAAGGCCAAAGACGATATATGGAATCTCTTTCAAGCTATGCAAGACAATTTTTAGGCGGAGTTGAAAAACCTGATGTTGAATCAATTGATGGACTTTCTCCAGCAATTGCAATTGATCAAAAATCTCAATCACATAACCCTAGAAGTACTGTTGCTACAGTAACTGAAATATATGATTATTTAAGACTTTTGTATTCAAGAATTGGTGTACCTTATTGCCCAATTCATCATGAACCAATTATCGCTTTTAGTGTACAAAAAATTGTTGATATTATTTTTAATAGCGAAATTGGTTCAAAAGTTATTATTATGTCGCCAATTGTTCGTGAAGAAAAAGGAACACAAAAAGATATTTTTGAAAAAATTAAAAAAGCTGGTTTTTTAAGAGTAAAAGTCGATGGGAAAAATTATTTAATAGATGAAGTTCCAGAATTAAACAAAAATCAAAGACATGATATTGATATTGTTGTAGATCGTATTGTTTTAAAACCAGAAAATAGAAGTAGAATATTCGATGCTGTTGAACTTGCTGCTAATTGGAGTAATGGTTTTATTCTTGTTTCTATAAATGATAATGAAAAATTATATAGTGAACATTATGCTTGTCCAAAGTGTGGTTTCACTGTTCCTAAATTAGAGCCAAGATTATTTTCTTTTAACTCACCACTTGGAGCATGTCCTGCATGTAATGGACTTGGTATTAGTCAAGAAGTTGATATTGATTTATTAGTCCCTGATAAAAATTTATCAATTGATGATGGGGCAATTGTTTATTTTAAAAATACTGTAAATACGAAAAATATCGAGTGGCAAGATTTTAAATATCTTTTAGATTATTATCATATTCCAACGAATATTCCATTCAAAGATTATAATGAAGATCAAATTGATATTATTATGAATGGATCAAAGGATATTGTTAGTTATTCTTTAAAATCTTCTTCTGGAAATACATTAAATAGAACGCACTTTATTGAAGGCGTAAAAACAAGAATTGAGCGATTATATAAAGAAACTACTAGTGATTTTTTACGTGAATATTATGCAAAATTTTTGAAAGACAAAGTATGTACAAAATGTCATGGTGCAAGACTTAATGATGCTGTGTTAGCTGTTAGAATCAATGGATTGAATATTTATGAATTAACATGTTTATCTCTTGATAAATTCTATAATTTTATGGCTGATTTAAAAAATCATTTGACTGATTATGAATGGAAAATTGCTGATTTAGTTGTCAAAGAAATTTGTAATCGTACATCCTTTTTGATTAATGTTGGTTTAGGATATCTTACACTTTCTAGATATGCAATGACTTTATCTGGAGGAGAATCGCAAAGAATTCGTTTAGCCACACAAATTGGTAGTAAATTGTCTGGTGTTTTATATGTTTTAGATGAACCATCTATTGGTCTTCATCAAAGAGATAGTGAAAAACTTATTAATGCTTTAAAAGAAATGCGCGATTTAGGAAATACAATCATTGTTGTTGAACATGATGAAGGAATGATTAGAAGTGCCGATTACCTAGTTGATATTGGTCCAGGTGCTGGAGTTCATGGTGGCAAAATTGTTGCAACCGGTAGCGTAAAAGATTTAGAAAATTGTCCTGAATCGATCACTGGACAATATTTGAGTGGTAAAAAATATATTCCCGTCCCTTTTACAAGGAGAAAAGGAAATGGTCATAAACTTGTTATATCAGGATGTAAAACTAACAATTTAAAAAATGTAACAGCAGAATTTCCTCTTGGAACATTTATTTGTGTTACTGGTATATCGGGAAGTGGAAAGTCTTCATTAGTTAATGAAACTTTATATAACGCTATACAAAAAGAATTATTTGGTAAAACAAACGATGTTGCTATTTATTCAAAAATAAAGGGCTTAGAGAATGTTGATCAAGTTATTAACGTTTCTCAAGAACCAATTGGTAGAACTCCAAGATCTAATCCGGCAACATATGTTAAAGCTTTTGATGATATTAGAGATATATTTGCCTCAACTATTGAAGCAAAAGCTCATGGTTTTACGAAATCTAGATTTAGTTTTAATATCCCGGGTGGAAGATGTGAACATTGCTATGGCGATGGTGTTGTAAGAATTTCAATGAATTTCATGCCAGACGTCTATGTAGTTTGCGATGAATGCGGTGGAAAAAGATATAATGATGCGACATTACAATGCACTTTTAAAGGAAAAAACATTGCTGATGTTTTAGATATGACAATTGAGGAAGCTTATGATTTTTTCAAAAATTATAGTAAATTATCTAGAAAACTAAAAATGCTATGTGATGTTGGTCTTGGTTATATGAAAGTAGGTCAACAATCTACAACTATTTCAGGTGGCGAAGCTCAAAGAATTAAACTTGCTTATTATTTACAAAAGAAACCAACAGGGAAAACAATATATATTCTTGATGAACCTACAACTGGTTTACATGTAGATGATATTGCAAAACTTATGAAGATATTTGAAAGAATTGTTGATGGTGGTGACACAATAATTTGCATTGAACATAATTTAGATGTTATTAAAAATGCTGATTATATAATCGATATTGGACCTGAAGGCGGCGATAAAGGTGGGCAAATTATTGCTAAAGGCACGCCAGAAGAGGTCGCTGATAATCCAGATAGTTACACAGGTTATTATCTTAAAAAAGCATTAGAAGAGGACAAGGAACGAAAAAGGAGAATAAAAGATGAACAGCAATAACACACTACATTCTATATTATTAGCCTTTGCTTTAATTACTTTAGCAACTGCTTTGGTGCTATATTACATCCCATTAAATAAGTACTTTAAGGAGAAGAAATTTGATAAGTTCTTTTTGCTTAAAAATAAGGTTTTCTACATAGGTTCTTATGTCTTTTTGTTAATTTCTTTAATTTTATTTGATGCTCAATTTTATACAAATGTAGAAAATGTTGAATATATTAATGAGACTTTAAAAACGTCAGTTGATGTTCTTCATTATTTTATGATATATGGTGGATCTATTTTAGTATCAGTTTCAACATTCTCATTTGTTTCGCTTTTCATCCATTATTTTTATATCGATAATAGAAAGCCAATTGAAAAGCGTAAATATTTTTGGACTCTAATTGGTTTAGGCGTATTTACTTTTGTTTCAGCGTTTATATTTATTGAAGGAAACGCTCCTTATTTAAGATATCCTTTAGCAAATAGAATTTATATAGGAAGTAGTGGTTTAAAACTAGTAACAGTTAATTTGGGGTATAATTGGTCGCCTTTACCAACTAGTGATGCATGGGGTTTTAATATAGCTTTTTATGCATTTTGTTTATTAGGTGGTGGCGTTGTTGTTTTCTTAATTGATTCATATAAAATGCGAATTTTATATGGAGAAAGAGGATTATTAACAAATGTATTTTTAATTGGATTCCCTACTGGTGTTGTCGGTTGTAGATTATGGTATGTAATTGGTAATTGGGAACGAGATGGCTTTAATAAGAACCCAGCTAAGATTTTTGCGATAAATGATGGTGGATTAGCGATCATGGGTGCCTCTTTAGCAGTTGTTGTTTGTATTATTTATTTATTAATACTTAAATATAAGATAAAAAGAGAACCATATACAAAAATGAATTATTTAGAAGTTATTGATATATGCGTTATTTCAATTTTATTTGCCCAAGCAATTGGTAGATGGGGTAACTTCTTCAACAATGAAGTTCATGGAAATTATGTAAGTCAAGCTAATTGGAATTGGTTACCACTTTTTATTAAAAATAATATGCACTTTTCTAGTGCAGAATTAACTGGAAAAGCTAGCAATTTAAATGATTCAATAGCTTTATTAAATAGTGGAAAAATTTTTGTACCATTATTTTTAGTTGAAGGTGTTATTAACACAATAGGATATTTTATTTTAGAACTTGGTATTAGAATTGGTCTTAAAAAAGTGGCTTATAAAAATAATAAAAAAGGATTTAGGAAAGTTCTTTATTACTTAAGTTGTGATGGTGCTTGTAGTGGATATTATTTTGTTTGGTATGGCGCAACTAGAGCTATACTTGAGCCTTTAAGATCTTCTAGTTTTAATATGGGTATGGATAATAATTGGAGTTACTATAGTTCTTTCGGGATGATAGGAATTGGCGTATTACTAATTATATTCTTTGCTGTTTGGCAATATTTTAGAGATCATGGTAAATTAATAATTAAAGTTAAAGAAGAAAAATAGATTATGATTAAGCTAATTGTTTTAGATGTTGATGGAACGCTTGTTGATACAGATGACATCATTTTATTTACCTGGAAAAAACTTATTGAATTATATAAACCTAAAGATTTTTCTTTAGCTGATGAGGTTATTAAAACTTTTAGTGGGCCTCCACTAAAAGATTCATTACTGAAGGTTTTTCCTGAATATGATCTTAATTTCATGATTAATGAATATAATCGTGTTACTTTAGAATTTTATCCTTCTAAAATTCATACTTTTAAGGATTCAATTGAAGTTGTTAATAGGCTTTTTAATGAAGGATATAAACTAGCAATTTTAAGTAGTAAAGATGGTCCAATGATAAGATATACCCTAAAAATGGCAGGTTTTGATCTTTCTTTATTTAGTGTAATTGTTTCGTGTGATGATGTTAAAAAGCCAAAACCTAATCCTGAAGGTCTTTTATATATCATGAATAAATTAGGGATTAAAAATAACGAAACAATTTCTGTTGGTGATACAGAATATGATTATTATTGTGCAAATAATGCTAATGTTAAAGTTATTATGATGGATATGAAAAAACGTGTATTTAAAAGTAAATTGTTTCCATTAGCTTTTTGTTCTAATTATAATGAGTTGTATAAGGAAATTAAAAATTATGACAATAAATAAAGATGTTTTGGTAATTGGTGCTGGTCCTGCTGGAATAAGTGCAGCTATATATTTATCAAGAACTAAATATGATTTTGTTTTGTTAGAAAATAAGTCCCTTGGAGGCAAGTTAAATATAATTACTGAGGTTGAAAATTATCCAGGATTTTTAAATATTAGTGGTTATGAATTAACTCAAAAATTTAGTGAACAATTAAAAGCTAGAAATGTCAATATAACTTATGATGAAATAAAATCTATTTCTAAAAAAGAAAATATCTTTGAAGTGATTTGTAGCGAAAAGACTTATATTGTTCGTAGTATCATTATTGCAACTGGCTCAAGTAATAAAAAATCTAACGTACCTGGTGAAACAACCTATCTTGGAAAAGGTATATCATATTGTGCGGTTTGCGATGGTTTTTTCTATAGAAATAAAGATGTTGTAGTATTTGCAAATGAATCTAAAGGTTATAAAGAAGCTTTATATCTTGAAAAGCTAGTTAATAAACTTTATTTAGTTAATGATAATAATCTTGATGATTTAGAAAACGATCTTGATACACTTAAAAAATCAAAAAGAGTTGAGTTCCTATATCCTTTTTTAATAAAAGAGTATATTGGAGATGAAAATGGTTTAACGAAAGTTATTGTTAAAAATAAACATAGTAATGAAGAAAAAGAATTATTAGTTTATGGAGCATTCCCATTTATTGGGGATATTCCATCATCTTATTTTTTAAAAAATCTGAATTTAGATTTAACTAATGGATATATAAATGTAAATTCAAAATGCGAAACTAATGTTAAGGGAGTTTTTGCTGCTGGAGATATTTTAAATAAGTCACTTAAACAAATTGTTACAGCGTGTAGTGATGGGGCAATTGCCGCGACTTCCGCTATAAAATTTTTAAATTTAAATAAATAATACACTTAAAAGTGTATAATATTTTTATGGTTAACCAAGACAATATAAGCTTTACACAACAAATTAAAGACGAACTTATTAATTTGCCTTTTGATGAAACAAAAAGCAAATCTATTTTAAGTGCTTTTATTCGTAGTAATGGAAGTTTAGAGATTACTCATCAAGGAATGAAGCTTGTTTTAAAAACCGAAAATAATAAAATTGCAAAATATATTTATAACCTAATTAAAAAATTATTTATTGGTATATCAATATCTTTTTCCTTTAGAACATTGATGCATTTTAATAAAGGTACGCAATATATTCTTCATGTAAACACAGATGTAGATAAAATTTTAAGTGAATTAGAAATTGATTTTTTAGAAAGCAAAATTCCATATAATTTAACCGATAAAGAAATCAAAATTAAAGGCTATTTAGAAGGTTTATTTTTAAGTTGTGGAACATGTAATAATCCTAGTAGTTCTAATTATCATTTAGAAATTTATACAAGTGATGAAGCGTATAGTGAAGCAATTTATAAATTGATTCATAAAATAAAAGAATATACTTTCCATTTTAAGATAATAAAAAGAAGAAATAATTATGTAGTTTATTTAAAAAGATCTGATGAAATATCGAGTTTTTTAGCTTATCTAGAAGCAAATATTTGCTGTTTAAATTTTGAAGGTGTTAGAGTTGATAGAGATAATGCTAATTCACTAAATAGATTAATGAATATGGATCAATATAATTATAAAAAAACCATAGAAAAGGCTGAGCAACAGATTGGATACATCAAAATAATTGATAAATATTTTGGTATTAAAAATATTACTAATGAAAAATTAAAAGAGCTATGTTATTTAAGGTTAGAAAATAAAGAAGCTACATATAATGATTTAGCAACCATGTTATCTAAAAAAATTAATAATAATGTTACTAAATCCAATATTAATCATTTATTTATTAAAATAAAAGACATGGCAAAGGGGTTTGAAAATGAAGATAATTAATTTATTAGATGTAAATAAACAATTTGGTGCAAGAGTTCGTTTTTTAAGAAACAAAAAGAAAGTTTCTATACAAGAATTTGCTCTTCAAATTGAGATTAATCCAAATTATTTATCGGATTTAGAGCGTGGAAATCGTAATCCAACTCTAAAAGTGATGAGTAAAATAGCTAAAGGCTTTGAAATGTCTTTATCTGAATTATTAGAAGGCGTTTCGGGAGAATTTTAAATGGAAAGCATAAAAGATTTATATATAATTGGGCCTGGACCATCTTCATCTCATACCATTGGACCATCTAGGGCTGCAAAAGAATTTAGTATTAATTTGGTTGCGGATAAAATAGTAGTTACTTTATATGGTTCGCTTGCTTTAACTGGAAAAGGACACTTTACAGACAAAGTTATAAAAGATACTTTGAAAGGTTTTAATACAGAAATTATTTTTAATTATGATAAAAAAGACTTAAAACATCCAAATACTATGGAATTTAAAGCTTATAAAAATAATGAAATTATCAAAGATGTGACGTATTTTTCGGTGGGTGGCGGAAAGATTGTTACTGACTTAAATAACATTGATAAAAACGTTGTATATAAATTAAATTCATTTAATGAAATTAAAAAATATATAGAAGAAAAAAATATGACGCTTATCGAATATGTTGATTCTTTAGAAGATAAAGATATTAATGCATATTTAGATAATGTTTTAGATTATATGTTTAAAGAAATTGAAATTAATTTAAGTCTTGATGGAACAATACCTGGTCCACTTCATCTCACACGTGTAGCAAAAAAGATTTATAATACTGCAATTAAAAAAAGTGGCGATGATTTAAAAACGCTTCTTTTAACTGCATATGCTTATGCTTGTTTAGAGGGAAACGCTTGTGGAAATATTGTTGTAACTGCCCCTACGTGTGGTTCATGTGGAATTTTACCAGCTGTTTTATATTATGAATATAAGTATAAAAAAGTAGATAAAAAAGTTTTACGCGATTCACTAAAAGTTGCAGGAATAATTGGTAATATTTGTAAAGAAAACGCTTCAATTTCCGGGGCGGTTCTTGGTTGTCAAGCAGAAGTAGGTGTAGCATCAGCAATGGCTACAGCTGCACTTTGCTATATTAATTCTTTATCAAATTATCAAATTGAATATGGAGCAGAAGTTGCTCTTGAACATTTTTTAGGTCTTACGTGTGACCCAGTTTTAGGATATGTACAAATTCCTTGCATTGAAAGAAATGGAATTGGCGCAAATCGTGCATATCTTAGTTTTTTATATGCACAAAACATTGCGCCAATCCGTAAAAATAAAGTTAGTTTTGATAAAGTTGTCGAAGCTATGAAAGTCACCGGATTATCTTTAAATTCTGATTATAAAGAGACATCTATCGGCGGACTTGCTAGTTTAATTAAATAAACTATTTTCTTTTTAAAGAAATTAATAAACTATTAATACAACATATAATCGTAACGCCAACATCAGCAAAGATTGCTGCAGCGATTGCTAAATCGCCAAGTAAACCTAGCATATTTAATGCAAGTGTTACAACTTTTATTGTGATTGCGAAAATTAAGTTCCAATAAACAACAAATTTATTTAATTTAGCTAATGATTTTAAGAATGGAATTCTTCTTAAATCATCATCCATGATAACGACATCACTTGCTTCAATTGCTGAATCAGAACCAATTGAACCCATTGATATTCCTACATCGCTTAAAACAAGGGAAGGTGCATCGTTTACGCCATCACCTACAAAAATAGTAGTGATCCCGTTTTTCTTTGCATTTTCAATTTCTTTTGTCTTATCGATAGGCAATAAATCTGCTTTAAAGTTAGGGATACCTACTTTATTAGCAATATATTTAGCTATATTATAGTTATCTCCTGTTAGCATTGTAATGTTATTAATTCCACTCTTTTTAAAGCCATTAATTGCTTCAATTGTGTTGGCTTTTAAAACATCTCTTATAACGATTGAACCAAGAAAAACATTATCATAAGCAACATATATTATTGTTCCAATTTCGTTAGTTTGTTTAAAACCAATATTTTTTAATTCTAATAAACTTTGATTTCCAACAACTAATTCTTTATTTTTATAATCACAAACAATTCCTTTACCATCGACTTGGTGATAATTTTTTATATCTTTTTTATAAACATCTAAATTAGCATCTTGAGCAATAGCTTTAGCGATTGGGTGATTTGAATAACATTCAGCAGCTTTAGCGTATGTTAATAGAGTTTCGTTAGTGACATTATTTTGCGGATTAACTAAATCTATTTTAAATTTACCTTCGGTAATTGTTCCTGTTTTATCAAGATATATGGATTTAGCTTTTGCCATTAATTCTAAAAAAGTTGATCCCTTAACTAGTATTTTATTTTTGCTAGCTGCTCCAATAGAAACAACATAGGACATAGGAATTGAAATAACAATAGCACATGGGCAAGATATAACAAGCATTGAGGCTCCTCTATAAACCCAATCTGCCCAGGTTGCCCAGTTATTATCTTTAATTCCAAAGAATAGTGGTGGAATAATTGCAATAATAAATGCAATACTTATAACAATTGGAGTATATATTTTTGCAAATTTTGTAATAAATTTTTCGCTTTTTGTTTTCTTATTTGTGGCGTTTTCTACCATATCAAGAATCTTTGCTACAGTTGATTCGCCATAACACTTTTTAGCTTTTATTATTAATGGTGATTCTAAATTTATAACACCAGATAAAATCTCATCATTTTCTTTAATAGATCTAGGAAATGATTCACCAGTTATTGAGGCAGTATTTATTGAAGATTTTCCATTAAAAACAATGCCATCTAATGGGACAATCTCGCCTGGTTTTACAATAAATAAATCACCAATTTGAGCTTTTGATGGATCAACTATTGTTTCTTTTCCGTCTTTATAAAGTCTTACGTAATCTGGTCTTAAGGCCAATAAGGATTTAATTGATTTTCTTGAATTATTAATTGCATAATCTTCAAAATGCTCGCCAAGTTGGAAGAATAAAACGACTGCAAGTCCATCAACGAATTCGCCTTCTTTATTTATAACACCAATTACAATTGCAGCAATCGAAGCGATTATTGTTAATGTTTCTTCGCTAAAGAATTCTTTTTCTTTAAAACCTTCAATCATTTCAAGGAAAATATCATATGTCATTATTAAAAATCCAACAATTGTTAAAGGGAAAGCAATTGTTAAAATATATTCTGGAAATAAAAATTTAATTAATAACGCAATAATAAGTAATAATAATGAAGTAATAAATCTTATTATAAATAAATGTTTTTTAAAAAATTTCATAAACTTACTCCTCTAAAATATGTTGTTTTGTTGTTTCTAAAATACTTGAAACATGTTGGTCGTTTAAAGAAAAATAAACATTTTTACCAACTTTTCTCATTTTAACAATACGATTGTCTTTTAAGGTTTTTAATTGATGAGAAATAGCTGATTTAGACATTATTAATTGTTTAGATAATTCAGAAACCGTGTATTCTGAATCGTTTAACAAAAATAATATTTTTAATCTCGTTTGATCACCAAAGAGTTTCAAAAACGTAGCCATATTGTTATATGTTTCTGAATTAATTTTATTAAATGTTACTTCTTTTTCTTTATCCATTTTTCTTACCTCACGAATATTATAGTTGAGCAACTATTCAACTGTCAAATAGATTTTATTATCTTGTAAATTGTGTATAATATTTTCATATGAAAACTATAATTTACTATAAATCAAATACTGGGTTCACAAAAGAATATGTGGATTTATTGAAACCAAGAATTGAATGCGAAACCGCATTAAAAATAAGCAAAATCAAGAAAAAAGATTTAAAGTCATCCGATAATATTATTTTTATGGGACCACTTTTAAATAATGTGATTCTTGGTTTAAATAAATTTTTAAAATATTATGACAAAATGCAAAATAAAAATATATTTGTTTTTGCTGTTGGAATTGAGCCAAATACACCTCAAAAAAAGGAAAATGTTATTGCAGTAAATGGTTTGGAACTTTATCATGTTAGACTTTATCTTCTTCCTGGTGGATTTGATATAAATAAATATAAAGGAATAAAAAAATTAATGATGAAAACTATGTTTAAAATTGCTAGTAAAAAACATCCTGAATTGTCATTAATTACTAGTCAATCTATTAACCAAGTTAATGGCATTAATCTTGATAGAATGGTAGATGTTTTTTATAAAATAAATAAGCATTAGTATATAATTTTAAATAAAAATGCAATATAATTCTAAACATGAAAGAAAAGACTGAAGGTATTAAAGTAATAGCTCAAAACAAAAAAGCATCATTTAATTATTATTTAAGTGACTTTTTAGAATGTGGAATTGCCTTGGTTGGTAGTGAAATAAAATCCATTAGAAATGGTGGATGTAATATAAGTGATGCTTATATCATTATTAAAAATGGTGAGGCATATATTTTAAATATGAATATATCTCCTTATGATAAAGCAGCAAATTTTACGCATGATCCTTTAAGAACAAGAAAACTTCTTTTGCATAAAAAAGAAATTAATAAATTAAACAATAAAATTATTTTGGATGGATACACAATAGTTCCAGTAAAAATTTATTTAAAGAAAGGACGTTGCAAGGTCCTTATTGCAACAGGTAAAGGTAAAAAATTATACGATAAACGTGCTACTATTAAAGAAAGAGATGTTAATCGTAATTTAAATAAAGCTATGAAAAGGAATTAATCTTTTATGAAGAAAATGACAATTTTATATAAAATTTCATTTAGTGCTTTATTTATTGCAATTGGAATTATTTTATCGAGGATTGTTGCTCTTCCTTCGCTTTTTGGATTGCCCTTTTTAAAAGTTTCTTTAAATCCATCAATTGTTATGTTTTCGTCTTTTTATCTTGGACCAATTTGGGGATTATTAGTTGGAACTTTTTGTGATATCTTTGGATCGCTTTTAATTCCTCAAGGTGGTGCATTTAATCCAATTTTTACAATACCAGCTTCTTTAACTGGTTTAATGCCTTATTTATTGTATAAATTATTTGATAATAAATTTGAAAAGAAGTTTCCAATTTCCTTAACAGTTATTTTGTCAATTGTAACAATCGGTATAACTATATATTTTTCTTTGAATAATTATATTTATAGTGAAAGTGGCAAAAAAGAATATTTTTTAGAAGGTTATCAAAGGATCTCTATTATTTTAGGGGCTTTTATATTATCAATTTTATATATTTTTGTAGTCTTTATAATTAAAAATAAATTTAGTAACTTAAAAATTAATAAACAATATAATGTTTTTACTATTTCAACGGCAATATTGTTGACTTACTTTGTTTTTAAAATTCCAACTAGCAGTTTAATAAAGGCCTTTGTTCTTGAGTGGCCACTTTGGTTTGTTTTTTTAATGCAATCATTAGTTGGCTTATTTTCTTGTTTTGTACATATAATATTAATAACAATTATTTTAAATGTAACGACATTTTTTAATATTAAAGGTGCGTTAGCTAAAGATGATTTAGATTTAAAGGAGAAGGAATATGGAAAACAAAAATAAGGAAGAAAATAAAGAAGAAATTATAAATAAAGATGAAACAAAAAAAGAAACTTTATCTAAAATTACTTGGAATCCAAAAGCTTTAGTAATATTTATTGTCTGTCTTATTATTATTGTGGCCCTTGTAATCGTAATTTTATCTCTATCAAAAAATAACACCAATAATGGTGGTGGGACTTGCGATGATGGAAGCAAAACATGTCCTTTATTTTTAGATTATTTTTTAAATGTATTAACATCAATGTTATAAATTTTTAAAGCGTTTTTATACATTATTTTTTCATAATCATCTTGAGAAAAACTTTTATCATTATCAAAATAACTTTGATAAAGAGGATTATCGAGAGTTTTTTCTCCATCAATTGGATTATCAGTACCAAAAAGTATTTTGTCAACTAAACCATTTTTAATAAATATATCTGTAGTTTTTATATCAACCCATGCAGTATCACAAAATAAATTTGGATACATTTTCATATATTTTAAACAATCTTTATGATTTGATAAAAGTTCAGCGTGAGCGGCAATAAAATTAAGATGTGGCCAATCTTTACATACATCAGCCAGATATTTTATTTTTGAATATTTATCAGTTGCGGTATGAACTAAAATCGGTAATTTAAATTTTTCAGCTATTTTAAAATATGGAACTAGTAATTTATCAGTAATTTTTAATCTCGAACAAAATGGATGAAATTTTAAACCATAAACAATATCTCGATTATTTAATATAAAATTTTCAACTTCTCTAATATTACTTTCGCTATGAGGTCGTATCCAGCACAGCATTCCAAAATTGTTATAGTTTTTTCTTACGAAATTTGAACAATTATTAAAGCCAATTAATTGTTGTACGATACGTGTTCTTTTATCATCTTTATCTTGGTATTCATAGGAAATAAAACTAACTAAACTAAAATTAATTTTATGCGCTTTAGTGCTTTTTAATAAATTATTTTCACATTCTTTTAATGATGATAAATAACCAAGATGAGCATGTGTATCAATAATATATTTACTTTTCATAGAATTATAATAACACTAAATTTTTTATTTAGATATAATAATTATGGTCAATAAAAGGAGAATATATGTTAGATAAATATTGTTTTAGTAAATATGAAAATAAAGAGAAACTTGATTTATTTTCAAAAGAGTATATTGATTTCTTATCAAAATGTAAAAATGAAAGATTAGTTGTTGAATATGCTAAAAAATTAGCCGAAGAAAATGGTTTTAAACCACTTGATAGTTATTTTTCGACTATATTACCATCTGAATTAAAAGCTGGTGATAAAGTTTACGCTATCAATCGAAACAAAAACATTGTTTTATTTGTAATTGGTAGTGAACCATTAGAAAATGGTTTAAATATTTTAGGTGCCCATATTGATTCACCAAGATTAGATTTAAAACAAAATCCTCTATATGAATCGACAAATTTTGCACTTTTAGACACTCATTATTATGGTGGAATTAAAAAATATCAATGGGTTACCATTCCTCTTGCTCTTGTTGGTGTAGTTTGTAAAAAAGATGGTACAACTGTTAACATTAATATAGGTTTAGATGATAATGATCCAGTTCTTGGTATTTCAGATTTATTAATTCATCTTTCAGGAGAACAAATGCAAAAGAAAGCAGCAGAGGTTATTCCTGGAGAAAATTTAGATGTAACTTGTGGTTTGTATCCATTAAATGGCGAAGAAAAAGATGCTGTTAAAAAGAATATTTTAAAAATATTTAAAGATAAATATGGAATTGATGAAGAAGATTTTATTTCTTCAGAAATTGAAGTTGTTCCTGCCTTTAAGGCTAAAGAATATGGTTTAGATAGAAGTATGATTGCCGCTTATGGGCATGATGATAGAGTATGTGCATATACTTCTTTAAGAGCTATTCTCGATATGAAAGAAGTTAAAAGAACTTCGTGTTGTATATTAGTTGACAAAGAAGAAGTAGGAAGTATTGGTGCAACTGGTGCACAAAGTAAATTCTTTGAAGATGTTATTGCAGAATTATTAAGTCTTACAAATGGTGGATATAATGATCTAAAATTTAGAAAAACTATTTCTAATTCAAATATGCTTAGTAGTGATGTTTCGGCTGGTATGGATCCTTTATTTTTAAGTGTGTGTGAATCAAAAAATAGTTGTTATTTAGGTAAAGGAATTGTTTTCAATAAATATACTGGTGCACGTGGTAAGAGTGGATGCAATGATGCGAATCCTGAATTTATTGCAAAATTAAGAAAGATTATGGATGAAGATAATGTTTATTATCAAACTTCTGAATTAGGTAAAGTTGATCAAGGTGGTGGTGGCACTATTGCCTATATTCTTGCAAATTTAAATATGAATGTTATAGATGCTGGTGTTCCTGTTTTAAATATGCATTCACCAATGGAAGTTGTTGCTAAAGTTGATGTTTATGAAGCTTATGAAGCTTATAAAACTTTCCTTAAAAAAGCATAATTATTAATTTTAAAAATAAAATATATAAAACTTTTAAGATTTAATGTCTTAAAAGTTTTTTATTTTAAATTGAATAAGGGAATACATTTAAAAAAGTTTAATTTAGTTGGTCTTTAAAGTATAATATTTCACGAGGATAAATTAATGGAAAAACCAGGAACTAAGAAATCTAAAATATATATATTCTTAATGGCTTTACCAATATTAATTGGTATAGTTTTATATGTTACTTATTGTTCTTTAACTCCTAATTATCAATGGATTTATAATAATGAAATAGTTCATTTAACTGATTTAAATGAAGTTGATTCCTATCTTTATAAAATAAACGATGAAAATAATTGTATTACACCTAAAATTGAAAATTTAAACGATAGTTATACTTCTAATAAAAAAGAAGAGGAAATATTTTTGATTAATTTAGAAAAACTTAATAATTTAAATAATGTATATCAAAAATTGATTCTTAATTTCTCTATTGAGGCAAAAGTTGGTGAAGACGATAAAGCTAGTTCTTATATGAAACTTTTTATTGATGATAAACTTATTAAAACAATTGCATTATCTAGTAGTGCTACAGAATACAATATTTCTAGTATTAATTTTAAAAACTTTGCAAAACTACTTGTTAGTAGAGCTACATACACTAAAGATGAAAATAGTGCGATACCTATAGTGAATTTCAAAGATTTAAAAATTAAAGTTTTAGGAGCATAAATATGACATTAGAAGAAAGATTTAAAAAATACATTGCCTTTGATACGATGAGTAGTGAAACATCTAAGACTTATCCATCAACAGTTTCTCAATTAAATTTTGGGGATATGCTTGTTGAAGATTTAAAAGAAATTGGCGTAAGTAACGCCTATAAGGATGAATATGGATTAGTTTATGGTTTTATTGACGCAAAAAAAGATAAAACTATTTGTTTAATTGCTCATATGGATACATCTCCCGCTTTAATTGGAGGAATTAAAAATCCAAAAAATGTTTATAATTATCAAGGCGATGATATTGTCCTAAATGATAAATATGTTTTAAGCCCTAAAGTTTTCCCATTTATGAAAAATTTGATTGGTGATGATTTATTAGTTACAGATGGCGAACATTTATTAGGTGGCGATGATAAAGCTGGAGTAGCAATTATTTTTGAAGTTGCAAAATATTTTGTTCTTCATAAAGAAGAATTTAATTTCAATTTAAGTATATGTTTTACACCTGATGAAGAAATCGGCGCAGGTTGGAAACATTTTGATGTTAAAAAAGCAAAAGCTGACTTTGGTTTTACTCTTGATGGAGAATCAATTTATGAAGCTAATCATGAAAATTTTAATGCCTCTAGTGCTACGATAAATATTCATGGTGTTGGGGTTCACCCTGGCTCAGCAAAAGATGTTATGGAAAATGCTGCATCAATTGCAACAGAATTTCAAAATTTAATGCCAAAGAATGAAGTTCCTGAAAAAACGGAAGGATATGAAGGTTTCATTCATCTTTGTTCAATAAGTGGTGATGTTGAAAAAGCTACACTTGAATATATTATTCGTGATCACGATAAAAATAAATTATTAGAAAAAGAAAAGCTCATGGAAAATGGCGTGGAAACTTTAAGGAAGATTCATCCTAAAGCAAAAATAGAAATTGATATTAAAAGTGAATATAAAAACATGGCATATTATTTTAGAGAACATCCAGAAGCTATTGAATTAATTAATAAAGCTTATCTTAAGAGTGGGACTAAATTAAGTTATACTCCAATTCGTGGTGGAACTGATGGTGCAATGATTACTTATATGGGTTTACCATGTCCTAATTTAGGGACTGGTGATTTTAATCCACATGGAAGATATGAATTTGTTTCTTTAACTGAAATGAATAAAATGGTCGAGATTATAAAGGATTTATTAAGGGAGTAAGTTATGCAACAAGTAATTTCATGGGATGAGTGCTTCATGTGTATGGCAATAATTGCTAGTAAAAGAAGTAAAGATCCATCAAGTCAGGTTGGTGCAGTTATTGTCGATAATGATCATAAAGTTGTTTCAATTGGATATAATGGTATGCCAAGAAATATCGATGATAAAGATTTAACATGGAACAAAAATGAAGGGTTAGATAACAAGTATTTGTATGTTTGTCATGCAGAATTTAATGCAATTTTAAATGTTAGAAATGGTTCTTCAGTAAATGGCTGTACGGTTTATGTAACCTTATTTCCATGCAATGAATGCAGTAAAGCAATTATTCAAACGGGCATTAAAAAAATTATTTATCTTGATGATAAATATGCTGACTCTATTGAGACGAGAGCAAGTAAAAAAATGCTAGATTTAGCTGGTATTAAATATGAAAAATACGAGGGAAAGATAAGAGAAGTAATTTTAAAATAATGGAACAAAAGGTAGTTTTAGAAGTTAAAAATTTAAATTATAAATACGAAAAAGATGTCGATACTTTAAGTGATATATCTTTTTCAATAAATAAGGGTGAATATGTCACCCTTATTGGTCATAATGGGAGTGGAAAATCTACACTCGCTAAACTTTTATGCTACTTACTTGAACCTACAAGTGGTGAAATTTATTTAAATGGCGAAAAAGAAGACGAAAAAAATATTTCGATGATAAGAAAAACAATCGGGATTGTTTTTCAAAATCCTGATAATCAGTTTATTGGTTCAACGGTTGAGGATGATATTGCTTTTGGTTTAGAAAACCGAAATATAGAAACTCATAAGATGCATGAACTTGTTCGTGAATACGCAAAAAAAGTTCATATGGATCAATTTTTAGCTAAAGAACCTAGTGAAATTTCAGGTGGTCAAAAGCAACGTGTGGCCATTGCTGGAATTTTAGCATTAGGTTTAAAAATAATTATTTTTGATGAGGCCACATCAATGCTTGATCCAGAAGGTGTTGAAGATATTAAGCGACTTATTTTAAACATGAAAAAAGAAGATAAAGATTTAACTTTTATTTCAATTACTCATGATATTGAAGAAGCTTATAATTCGGATAGAGTGATTATTTTAAATAAAGGTAAACTTTTTAAAGATGGTAAACCTGAAGATGTTTTTAGTAATTTTAATGATATAAAGAATATTGGATTAGACCTTCCATTTGCGATAAAAATAAAAAATAGTTTAAACGAAAAAGGAATTTTAGTCCCTAAAGACATTAATAATATTGATGATTTAGCGAGGTATATATGCAAATTGAAGTAAAGAATGTTTCATATACCTATTTTGTAAGTAAACACGAATTTTATAAGGCGCTTGATAACGTTTCTTTTTCAGTTGAAAAAGGTGATTTTGTTGCGGTTGTTGGGAAAACTGGAGCAGGGAAATCAACATTAATGCAAATGTTAAACGGTCTACTTTATCCAACAAGTGGCGAAGTTATTATCGATAATTTTATTGTTTCAAGTGATAAAAAAAGAAGAAGTAAAAAATTATTTTTATTAAGAAAAAAAGTTGGTATGGTTTTCCAATTTCCAGAATATCAATTATTCGAAGAAAATGTCTTAAAAGACGTTATGTTTGGTCCTAAAAATTTTGGTTTGAAAGAGGATGAGGCAAAAAAGGTTGCCATTAAAGCTTTAAATGATGTTGGTATTCCTGAAAGTTATTTCAAAAAATCTCCTTTTGAATTATCGGGTGGGGAAAAAAGAAAAATTGCAATCGCCGGAATACTTGCCTCAAATCCAGATATTATTGTTTTAGATGAACCAACTGCTGGCCTTGATCCATCTTCCAAAGTGGAGATTATGGATTTAATAAAAAAATTAAATGTAGGTGGTAAAACAGTAATTTTAGTAACTCATGATATGGATGTTGTAATGAATTATGCAAAAAAAGTTGTTGTTTTAAATGATGCAAAGTTAATTAAAATTACGATTCCTGAAAAACTTTTTAACGAAGAAGATATTGAAAGTTATAGTTTAGAAATTCCAACTTTATATAAATTTAAGAAAGCCCTTAAAAAGTATGGTTTGAAAAAGGATTTATCTTTAATTAATGATTATGATGCATTAATTAAAGCAATTGTTGAGGAAAAGAAAAATGGATAGAGTATTTGGAAAATATAAAAATACAAATACGATTATTCATAAACTTGATAGTCGTTTAAAAATATTTAGCCTTATATTATTGATGGTTATTATTTTTTTAGGGTATGGCAATTTTGCTAATACTTTTTTTGTGTTAGGAATTATTTCCTTATTTATATTAATTTTAATGATAATTTCGAAAGTTTCTTTTTTGAGTTTTCTTAAATCGCTAAATTCTATATGGTTCATGCTTTTTATCTTAGTTTTAATTAATTGTTTTGCACCATATGAAGATTATTCTCATCCAATGATTGTTTTTAATAATGGATTAACTATTTATTATGAATCGTTATTTAGCTCTTTAAAGGTTGCTTTAAGAATTATTCTTATGATCGCTTTAACAATGATTTTAACTACAACTACTAGTCCATTAGATATTACTTATGCTTTTGAATGGTATTTAGCACCATTAAAAATTTTTAAATTTCCAACACAAGTTATTTCTATGACTCTATCTCTTGCTTTAAGATTTGTTCCAACATTATTAGAAGAGGCAAACCGAATTATGAGAGCACAAAAATCTCGTGGTGTTGATTATAATCGTGGGTTTATTTCAAAAAAGATAAAGTCTATTACAACACTTATTATCCCTCTTTTAGTTAGTTGTTTTTCAAGAAGTGATGAGTTAGCTTTAGCAATGGATGCTAGAGGATATGATCCTTATGCTAAAAGAAGTAAATATAGGGTACTTCATTTTTCTTTTAAAGATTTATTGTCATTAATTATTTTGTTTTGTTTTGTTGGTGGAGCGATTACAATATCAGTTTTAATATCTTTTTATCATTTAGATTTGCTTGATTTTTTATTTAAAATTAAGGGGACTTATTAATATGAAATACAAAATGATATTTTCATATGATGGTTCAAAATATTTTGGATATGCAGTTCAAGGTAATGAAGAAAAAACTATTCAAAACGTTTTAGAAAAATCATTATCTATTATTTTAAATACGAATATTAAAATTTATGCATCAGGAAGAACTGATAAAGGTGTTCACGCTTTAAATCAAGTGGCGACTTTTGATTTGAATAATAAAGTTGAATTAAAAAAATTAAAACACAGTTTAAATAAGATGCTGCCAAACGATATATATGTTAAAAAGATATCAAAAGTTGATGATTCTTTTAATGCAAGATTTTCTGCTAAATCAAAGTCTTATCTTTATATTTTAAATATTGGTGAATATAATCCATTTTTAAGAAATTATGAATATCTTGTTAAAGATTTAGATATTAAAGAAATGAAAAAGTGTGCAAAATTATTTATTGGAGAGCATTGTTTTAAAAATTTTTCTTCAAAAAAAGAAGATCAAGATAATTTTATAAGAACTATTTATAAAATTACATTTAAAGTATCTAAAGATCATATATTGATAGAATTTAAAGGAAATGGTTTTATGAAATATATGGTTAGAAAACTAATGGGGGCAATAATTGAGGTTGGTAAAAAACATATATCTTTAAAATATGTTCAAGATTTATTAAACAAAGAAAAAAGAGAAATTATTACATATACTGCACCACCTCATGGTTTATTTTTGAAAAAAGTTGAATATTAAAGAGATTTTTTATTAATATAAAACTAGAAAACATTATTTCAGAGTAGTATTATATTGCGGAGGAGATATTTATATGGGAAGACATTTTGAAGTTAGAGCTGCAGCAATGGCAGCAACAGCAAAAGCAAAAAGCGCAATTTATATGCGTGCATCCAAAGAAATTTACATGGCTGCAAAGAAAGGTCCAGATCCAGATAGCAATCTTGCTTTAAGAGCAGCTATTGATAAATATCGTAAAAGTTGTCCAAAGGATGTTATTGAAAGAGCTATTAAGAAAGCTCAAGGTGGCGAAGCAACCAACTATTTAGAAGGTAGATATGAAGCATTTGGTCCAGGTGGTAGTTATTTAGTAATTGATACATTAACTGATAATACAAACCGTGCTTTAATTGGTGTTCGTACTGCTGTTACAAGAAAAGGTGGACATTTAGGTAGTGTTATTTATAACTTTAATCAAGTTGGTTTAATGGATTTTAAATATACTGGTACTGAAGAATCTTTAGAAGAAGCTTTAGTTTTAGGTGATGTTGATGTTAAAGAAATTAATTTAAGTGATGGTGAAGCTGAAGTCGTTGTTGCTCCAAGCGACTTAGATAAAGCAAAAGAAGCCTTAAAAGGATTAGGCGTTAATGAATACGAATATTGTCAATCAACACTTCTTGCTAATGATAAAGTTGATCTTGAACCAGAAGACAAGAAAAAATTCACTGATTTGCTCGCTGATTTAGATGATTGCGAAGACGTTCAAGCAGTCTATCATAATGTTAATCTATAATTCAAAAATTAAAAATAAAATAAAATCTATGCAATAGTGCATAGATTTTTTTATAATATAAAAATGGAGGAAGAAAATATGGCATATGTAAAATGGGCTGTAATTCCTTGTGCAGGAAAAGGAACGAGATTTTTACCTATTACTAAAGGTATTCCAAAAGAAATGTTACCAATCGTTGATCGACCAACTCTTGATTATATTGTTCAAGAACTTGTTGATAGTGGTATAGAAAATATTGTCTTCATTGTTTCAAAAGGGAAAGATGAGATTAAAAAATATTATGATGTTGATGAAAATTATGAAAAAGAATTAATTCAAGAAGGTAAAGAAGCATACGCAAAAATAATTCATAATGTTACTCGGAAAGCAAAATTTTATTATGTTGAACAAAAAGAATTATTAGGTCTTGGACATGCTGTTTTACAAGCTAAAAATATTATTGGTGAAAATAATTTTGTTGTCTGTTGTGGTGATGATATTTGTCGATATAATAACGATGCTCCAGTAAAACAAATGATTGATACTTTTATAAAATTTAATTCATGTACGGTTGTTGGTGGTCAAACGGTTGAACATAAAAATATATATAAATATGGCTGCATGGATGTTCTTAAACAAGTCGATGAAAGAACATACATGCTTAAAGGAATTGTTGAAAAGCCTAAAGTAGAGGAAGCTACAAGTGATTTAGCATCCCTTGGTAAATGGATTTTTAATTATAAAATTTTTGAATCTATTGAAAATACGCCAAAAGGTAGAGGTGGTGAGGTTCAATTAACAGATGCAATTTATAATTTAATGAAAAAAGAGCCTGTATATTTTTATGATTTTGAAGGTAAAAGATATGATTGTGGGGATAAAGCGGGATATGTAGAAGCAGTTATTGATGTTGCTTTATCAAGAGATGATATTAAAGAAGAAATATTAGCTCATATAAAATCTTTATTAAATAAAGAGGAACTTTAATGATTGAATATCTAAAAGGTGAACCTAAAAATATTGATGGCGTGATGGACCTATTAAGTAAAATAAGGAAACAATTTAAAGAGGAAGGTTTAGATATTTATCAAGATGATGAATATCCAACAAAAGAAATTTTACTTAATGACTTAAAAAATAATGAAGGAACACTTGTTGCTTTAAATGACGATAAAGTAGTTGGCTATATAGCTTTTTCTAATGAAAACGATTTTTTTGATGATTGTTTTGGTGGTTATCCAGAAGATTACTTAAAAAAATATTCTCTAGATATTTATAAAGGGAAATTTATTGGTTTAGCAAGACTAATGGTTGATCCTAACTATCAAAATAAAGGGATAGGAACAAATATTTTTAAAAAATTAGAACAATATTTTATTAATTATGTAATTATTTTTTTGGTTGATAAAAATAATTTAAACGCACAAAAACTTTATAAAAAACTTGGTTATAATTGTTTAAGTTTAGAGAATTTCTCTTTTGGAGAATATTACGTATATATTAAAAGAAATTTTGATTAGATTTCATGAGTTTTTTATTCAAATTTGATTGATAATATGAATGATTTTGTAAAAATTTTACTTTATGTGCATAATTTTGAGATTTTATTTGTATTATATTTCAAAGAAGTATAAAATGTTTATCGGCACTAATCTAAAAATTATGTCCCGGTAAGATTTAATTTTCTAGGAGGAATGTGTAAATGTTTAGACAAACAACAAATGTTAAGAAAGAAGAAGTAACTCGTAAATGGTATGTCGTCGATGCAACCGACAAACCACTTGGTAGACTTGCTAGTGAAATAGCAGTTTATTTAATGGGTAAAGAAAAACCATCTTATACCCCAAATGTTGATTGTGGCGATTATATTATTGTTGTTAATAGTGATAAAGTTTCATGTAAAGGAACTCCACACAAAGCTATTGATAAGAAATATTATAACGTTAGCGGTTACAATGGTGGTATTAGAGCAAGATCATTAGAAGTTATGCAAAACCAATATTCTGATGAATTAATTGAAAGAGTAGTTTGGGGTATGCTTCCAAAAGGTAGACTTGGTAGACAAATTTTCAAAAAATTATTTGTTTATAAAGGCGCTGAGCACAAACATGAAGCTCAAAAACCTGAAGTTCTTGAATTCAAAAATTTAGGAGGTAACAAATAATGGCTAAGAAAAATGATGTTTTCTACGGAACTGGTAGAAGAAAATCAAGTGTTGCAAGAGTTTATTTAAAAGCTGGTAAAGGAAATATCGTTGTTAATGGTAAACCTGCAGATGAGTATTTCCCATTTAAGGTTTTAGTTATCGATTTAAAACAACCTCTTACCATGTTAGGAGCTACTGAAAAGTACGATGCTGAAGTCACTGTTAAAGGTGGTGGTTTCCAAGGTCAAGCTGGTGCAGCTCGTTTAGGAATTGCTCGTGCTTTATTAGAAGCTGGTGAAGATCGTGCTACATTAAAAGCTAATGGTATGCTTACAAGAGATAGTAGAGCTAAAGAAAGAAAGAAATATGGTCTTAAAAAGGCTAGAAGAGCTCCACAATTCTCAAAACGTTAATCTTATTAACAATTTGCAAAATAAACATGAAAAAGATATCCGTATGGATATCTTTTTTTATGGTATAAAACCTGGGATAGTTATAAAAGAAGTTATATATACACTAGAGGAATTAAAAGTGTATTAAAATTATTGAATCAATTTGATAAATTATTAATTCAAATGATGCAAGGTTAAAACGAAAAATGCAGGATAGTTCTTGCTTATTATTAAATTATGCAATAATTAGAAAGTATAATCTAAAGAATATTTTACGCACGAAAGCGATTATTTCCATATTGGTATAGAAGCAAGATTTTAAGGTTACGATAGAGTAAAGAAATCACATGCGAAAACTAACACAAACCTAAACAGATAAAATTTTTACACTTTTTTACTTTTTTTGTTTAGTATATTATTAAATAAAAGAGTAAAAAATGAATACATTAATTATTGTTGGTGTTTTAGCGCTATCAATTTATCCTAATGGTAGTGTTAATGTTAATAATGATTGCTGTGATGTCGTTGTCGGTCTTAAAAAGAACTCATTTTTAAATAAGAAAGATAACTTTTAAGTAAACTCAAAGATTTCAATATTTATTGTTCAAATATAGAACAATTGGGGTATGATAAATCGTCTTTTTATTTAATTACAAAGGATAATTCAAATTTAACAAAATTAAATAAAGAATTGAAATTTATTGATGATATTGAGTTTGTTGAGTATAATAAAGCACTTGAAAACTTGGAATGATAGGAAATATTATCCAGAAAACAATAGAAGTTGATGGAATTTTAGATTTAAGTTATGAGGAGAGTTTAGCTTATGAATATTAAAATACATAAGTTGATTTGTTTTTTTATCAGTGTTTTAACTTTATGTTCATGTAGTAATCAAAAAGATATCATTCTTTGGGATGAAAATGTTAAACCTAATGATTTACCAAAGGAAAATATTACATTAAAAAGTGATTTTAAATTACATGATGCAATAAAGTGTACACAAACATTTTTAATTAAATTAAATAATGTTGGTGGAGTAGAAGATAAAAATGTTAATCTATTATATTATTTTGGTGATTATGATGGATACAAGTTTTGTTTTATTGATTATGACACAGTTAAAGTTGATGATTATTGGGATAAAAAAGAAGTTATATGTTCTGACACAATTGGCGACTATACATTTGAATGGTGGGATATAAATAAAAAATATTATTATTGGCGACCAAGACTTTATAAAAATGATGAATTTCTAACAATTAAAGAAGCTTATAAGAAGAAAATATTAACGAATAAAGATGTCAAAGATATATATGATAAATGGAATAACAATCGAAATGATTTAAAACTTGGAATAAGATTTAACCAAAGTTATTCTAAGATTTCAAAAATTGAGGTGGAATTATGAAAAAGTTTTTAAATTTTATAAAAATAATTACATGTTTTAGTGCGATTACTCTTTTAAATAGTTGTGGAAAGAAAGCTGTTGATAATGTTGATACTAAAGAATTTACTGTTAAGGATGATCCAAAAAGTTATGAATATCCGCCTAAGGATTTTGCATTAGTTAAAGATTTTACGCTTTATGATGCAATAAATTTCACCAAAGTTTTTCTAAAAAAATTTTCAATCATGATGTCAATTGATGATAGTGATTATTCTCCATATTTCGGTGATGATGGTTCAGATGAATTAATTGATTTAGTTGATATTAGACTTGGTTATTATTTAGGAAATTATAATGGTTATGATATATGTCAAGTTAGTTTTTTGAATGATGTTTATAAGTGCACAGTATCTAGTGATCATGTGCCAGAAGAAAAAATTTTAGAATATTGTTTTGATTGGGAAAGTGGTGGTCATCCTTTTTTACCTCGTCTTGTTAAAGATAATGAATTATATACTATAACAAGTGCATATAAAAATAATATTATAAATGAAGGTGATATTAAAACTATATATGATATTTGGGCTACAGAGAGAAGTGAATACGCTCTTAATATTGGATTTTATCAAAGTTATTCAGTTATAAGTGTATAAAAAAGATATTCTATAAAATAAAGTGTTGAAATTATACTCAATATGAGTGTATAGCAAAAAACTTTTAAAATAATTTGTGTTTAAACGAAGCAAAATTATTTGCTTCGTTTTTATATATTTTTATAAATCATGATGATCAATGTACAGTTTCTAGTTTTTTTGTTTTATACAAAATGATAATATTAAGAAACTTTTTTACTTGGTAAATCATTATTTATAACTTTTTCGTTTTTATAAATTAATTTTAATAAGATAGGAGTTAATAAGGAACTTACAATAATTAATATTAAAATAAATGGCATTACTGGTTGATCATTTGGAATAATTCCAACATCAATACCAGTTTTTGCTGTAACAATAACAACTTCAGCTCTTGCCATCATTCCAACTCCAATTGCTGATGAATCCCTAAAATTAAATCTGGTCATCAAGCCACCTAAACCCGCTCCAAGATATTTTCCTAGCATTGCTAATACTACATAAACTAAACCAAATATTATATACATTGGAGAAATAGATGATAATTCAATATCATAAATTGACAAAGCAACCGAAGTAAAGAAAATTGGAGCAAATAATAACCCTATTTGTGTTTCGGTTCTATGATCTAAATAATCTTTTGGTTTAGTTGTAGATAAGATTAAACCTGCAATATATGCACCAGTTATATCCGCAACTCCAAAAAATTCTTGAGCACAATAAGCAAACAAAAAGCAAATACCTAATGAGAAAATAGGTATTCTACGATGATGAGGCCACTTTGAATCAAGCCACATAAATAATTTTTTAATAGGTAATGCAAGTAATAAAGAAATAACAAAGAAAGCCGCCATTAAAGCAATCATTATTAAAATATTTAAGGCTTGATTATCAACATATTGTGAACTGCTTTTTTGTCCATCTAAAGTTATTATCAAGGATAAAAGAACAATACCAATAATATCATCAAGGATAGCTGCACTAATAACACAAGCTCCAGCTTTTGTTTGCAATTTTCCAAGTTCTTTAAGCGTTGCAACAGTTATACTGACAGATGTAGCTGTAATTATTACGCCATAAAATACATTAGTTAGAATAGAATTATTAGGCATAAATAGGTAGGCCGCTAAAGTCCCTAGACCTAGAGGGAAAAGTACCCCTAAGCTAGTAATTAAAATTGCAGGTCCACCTACCGATTTAATTTGATTTAAGTCAGTTTCTAATCCCGCATTAAATAAAATTAAAACAACACCTATTTTTGCAAGGGCTTCAATATTTTGCTGTGTGTAATTTGTAAAAACATATTGATTTGGAATAAGTTTTATTAAACCGAGTAATAATCCCGCGACTAAAAAACCTACAACCTGTGGTAATTTAAATTTAGCACTAAAAATAGCAAAAACTTTTGCAACTATTAAGATTAAAGCGAGTGGTAAAAGTAATGTGTATGGCTCAGTGCTATTTGGTGTACTTAATAACATATTAATAGAATTCATAAAATACCTCTTTTATGCGTTTTATATTATACTCAAATAATGAGGATTAAACACAACAAGTTATAAAAAATGTGTATTTGAAAAATTGAGTTTTAAAATATCTTCAAACATGTTTATTAATTATTGATTTTTATTTTGAATTTTTATATAATTTTAAAGCGTTTGAAAAACGTTAAGTGGGCCTTTAGCTCAGTTGGTTAGAGCGCACCCCTGATAAGGGTGAGGTCGATAGTTCAAGTCTATTAAGGCCCACCATTTAAAATATGTTGGCAAACCGATGGGCGCTTAGCTCAGCGGGAGAGCGCTTCCTTCACACGGAAGAGGTCATTAGTTCAATCCTAATAGCGCCCACCAATGCCGGCTTAGCTCATCTGGTAGAGCAACTGATTTGTAATCAGTAGGTGGCTGGTTCGAGTCCGGCAGCCGGCACCATATTATTATGTAAGTATTTTACATAAGTATATTTGTAAAGAATTGATTTAAAGCTCTTTTAAAGAGCTTTTTATTTTGTTAATTTGTAAGCGTAAAAGATTTCCGCAATCGACTTTCTTGGTAGATTTTCGAATAATTTACCAAGGAGTTTTGAACATATGATATTATCGTCTTCTTAGTTTTTCTTTAAACTTCCTTTATGTATGGTTAGCTTTTTTGGTGCAACTATTTTAGTTAGTTTTATTTCTAATTTAGTGATTCGTAAAATAAGAAAGAAAAGTGTTTTGTAAAATAGTAAAGCAACAGTTGGTTTATTTTAAATGAATTCTTTTTTATTGAATAAAATTATTAAAAAACATACACATAATCCCCTTAATTTACAAAATAATATTTATTTTGAGTTGTTTTAAATGCTATAATTTACACAATTTGTTTTGTATACAAGAGATATTCTCTTTAGGAAGGTAAACACATATGACAGAAACAAAAAAGCCACGTATTATTGCGGTGGCTGGTAAAGGGGGCGTAGGAAAAACATCAATTGCAGCGACTATTGTTAAGTTGCTTGTTGAAAATTTTAAAGACAAAAAAATTCTTGCAATTGATGCTGATCCAGCAGTTGGTCTTTCAACAGCTTTAGGTATTGAAACCAAAAAGACTATTGATGACGTTAGAAAAGAAGCTATTGCGGCTTCAAATGAAGGTAAAAACGCTGTTGTAGAAGTTTTAGGAAATGCTGAATATTCTATTGAAGAAGCCATTGTTAATCAAAATGGTTTTTCATTTATGGCAATTGGTAGACCTGAAGCAAGTGGTTGTTATTGCAAAATTAACACTTATTTAAAAGAAGTTATTTCGGCTATTTCTTCACATTATGATTACGTTGTAATTGATGGTGAAGCGGGAATTGAACAAGTTAATCGTCGTGTTATGGAAAAAGTTACACATCTTCTTTTAATAACTGACCAAAGCCAAAAAGGTAGACAAGTTGTTGAAACAATTAAAGAAGTTGCTGATAATCTTGTAATGTATGAAAAAATAGGCGTAATTGCTAATCGTTTATCTCCATTAGCTATGAAAGAAGAACTTTCTTTTAAAGATATACCTTTATTAGTTAAAATTCCTATTGATGAAGACCTAGCAAAATATGATATGGATGGCGAAAATGTATTTTTCCTTCCTGATACTGCACCTATTGTTGAAGGTGTAAAAGTAGCATTAGAAAAAATTAATATTCTTTAGAAAGGAAAAATTTAATGAGAGATTTAAAGCATTTATATTATTTTGAAAAACTTCTCGAAAATTCTTATAACGATTTAATTGGTGAAGCTCAAAAAGAGGGAAGGAAAGCTATTGGTCACGTTTGTTATCAAATTCCTGAACCACTTTTAAATTTACCTGGAATTTTCTCAGTTCGTTTAAGAGCTCCTCGTACCGGTAGCATGGAAATGGGCAGTTACTATTTGTCACCTATCTTTTGTGAGGCATGTAGGGCAATTCTTGAAAGAGCACTAGAAGGTGGTTTTGATTTTCTTGATGGAATTATTGCGCCTGAAGCTTGCGCAATGATGAATAGATGTGTTGAAAATATTGAACATTTACATTGTTGCACTAAACCAACATTTTTTGCATCTTACGTTGATGTTCCGATGAAAAGTGATGAAGTGACCTTAAAACACTATGTTCTTCAAATGAAAGAACACGTTTTAAAACCATTAAAAGAATATTTAGGTATTGATATTAGCGATTACGCTATTAGAAAAGCTGTTGAAGAACAAAATAGAATTTCTGAGCTTATTACCCAGATTGGTGATTTTCGAAAAGATGCACAACCTCGAATTACTGGTTATGAATTTGCTGTTTTATGTTTAGCAACTTATTGTTGTCCAAAAGATAAATTAATAAATAAATTAGAAGAAACTTTAGAAGAAATTAAACATCGTGTACCTGATGATTTAGGAACTTATCGTTGTAGAGTAGTAATGGTTGGTTCAGAAATAGATGATCCTCAACTTATTAAACTTGCTGAAGAATGTGGGCTTATTGTAGTTGCTGATAGATATTGTTTTGGTTCTCTTCCTGGAAGACAAGTAATAGAATTAAATGATAAGGAAGATGCCTTAACACAAGTTTGTAGATATTATATGACTTCTGGTCAATGTCCACGTTTTTTAAATACTGAAAAAGTTAATGAACGTCACGCCTATGTTGATAAAATTGCTAAAGAATATCATGCAGATGGAATAATTATTGAACAAATTAAGTTCTGCGATTATTGGGGTTATGGTAGAGCATTTATGAATGCAGTTATGCAACATCAATATGGATATAAAACTCTTTCAATTGATAGACCATATAACGTTGGTCAATCTGGTCAATTAAGGACTCGTATTCAAGCTTTTATTGAAGCAGTTGAAATTAAAAAAATTCATGAAGAAAAGGAGAAACAATAATGGCTAATAAGTGGGCAGGGGATAAAAATTTAGGTAGATTTTATAAACCTGGAAGAAAATGTGCTACCCGTCGTGAATGGCGTGGTTTTAAAGATACAATGTATGACTTTTCGCGTTGGCTCCATAACCTTCTTGTAATGTCAAAATTTATTCTTAAACCAACAACATTAAAAGCGATGTTTACTTATCGTTGGTTTGGCAATTATTTAGCAGCTTTTGACTATATTGATAGACATATTGAAGGTGTAAGAGGTGTACAACTTCGTATAGCTCATATTGAATATGATTCAATTGTTGAACATCTTACTCAAACTATGGATACCCTTTTTAAATGCGATAAACGTATTGGAAATAAAAAGGGAAAGTACGATGAATTGAATAAGAAACTTGTTATTATGGACGAAAATGGAATGATGGTTATTGCAACTGGCTTTCCAAATTTGAAGTTTCTTTCAAAGGAAGTTCCTGCAATTTATACAGGTTCAACAATTGCTCAAGATGGTGTACTTCACTATATTGAAGTAGCTGAAGAATTCCAAATTCCATCGGATGTTTGTCCTATGCCATGCGCTGAACTTGGTTGTGCAATTGATGAAGATTATCCTATTTGTGGAGCTTGTGCAGTGCATTGTAATACAACATGTGATGGTAGTTTAATGGGTAACCAAATTGAAGATAGACATGATGATCTTCCTTCATTTACAATGGCCGCTCCTATGCGTCATCAACAAAAATCTGTTTTAGCTTATTCTCGTGATCAAATTGTTGAGGCAATTCACTTTATTGAAAAACATACTGGTGAAAAATGGGATTGGAATGCCTTTGCTAGAAATATGAAGACATATAACGCCCAAAATGCTTTATTTGCTGAGTGGATGGAAATGAATAAAACTGATTATCCACAAGTTGTGAATAATAATGTTATGTTATATCGTGATGCTGAATATATGGTTATTTCAGGTCGTGATCCATCTTTCTTAAAACTTGATGAAAAGATTACTGCACTTGCAAATAAAGGATATAAAGATAAGAATTTGCCATGCAAAGAAATTAGACATAGAGCTCTTGTTTGGGGCGTTCATGCTCAATATTACACGGCTTTTAATCAATGGCTTTCAAATTGTTGGGGAATAGTTTGTCTTTGTGATATGCTTTCATTTACATTAACTAAACCAATAAATTATGAAGACCATGAACAAGCCTTACTTGATTTAGGTGAATACAATATGAATATGATTATGCGTAATCATTCAAATGGTGGGTACGAAGTTGGTGTTGAGCAACTTTGGCAATATTGTGAAGAATATCGTGCTGATATGGTAATTATGTATGAACATATTGGTTGTAAATCTATGGCTGGATATCATGGACTTATTGAAGAAGAAGGAAGAAAAAGAGGCATCCATATTGTTTGGGTATATCACGCCTTAATGAATCCTACTAAAGCAACAAGAAAAGATATGCGTGAAGATGTAAATAGATATATGAAGACAGTTTTAAGAGAAGAACCTCTTGATCCAAGTCTTGTTAATTTTGATGATTCTCAACGTTGGTAATAAGGAGTTTATTATATGAAATATTTTGGTGGATGTGACGCAGGTTCAACATATACAAAGTGCGTTATTCTTGATGAAAATGGAAAAATGGTTGCAAATACAACAATTAAATCAAAAATTAATGCTGTAGAAAGCGCAAAAATAGCTTTAGATGAAACAATTAAACAAGTTCCAGAACTTAAAAGCGCTAAAGATTTAACTTATTTAATCGGTACAGGATATGGTCGTAATAAAGTACCTTTTGCTGATGAAAATATTTCTGAAATTTCATGTCATGCAATGGGTGTTCATGTAGCTGATCCAAAAGTTACTTCAATTATTGATATTGGTGGGCAAGATATTAAAGGTATTGCGATCGATCCAAAAGATGGAACAGTTCAAAACTTTGCAATGAATGATAAGTGTTCTGCAGGAACTGGTCGTTTTTTTGAAGCAATGGCTCGTAGTTTTGAAATGAATCTTGATGATTTTTGTTCATTATCTTTAAAAGCACATAATGTTATTCCAATTACTTCTCAATGCACAGTTTTTTGTGAATCTGAAGTTATTTCTCTTGTTGGAGAAGGAAAACCAATGGAAGATATTGCTGCTGGTATTATGACCTCAGTTGCAAAACGTTGCTTTATTATGGCTAAAAAAGCGGGAGCAACTGATACAATTGCCTTAACTGGCGGATGTGCTAAAAATCTTGGTTTAAAGCAAGCAATTGAAAAAGTTCTTCATCTTAAAGTTATAGATCTTCCTATTGATCCTCAATTAATGGGAGCTTTAGGTGCAGCAGAATTTGCAAGACAAAAAGGAATGAAAGCGAGTAAATAATATGGAATGGTGGATTATTTTATTAATAGTATTAGGTTCAATAATTGCAGCTGTTTTATTACTTTTTATTCTTTTATTCCTTATTTATTTCTTTAATATTGATTCAAAGCTTCTTGCTCATGTACAAAAATGGATCAATAAAAAATATGATAAAAGAAAAAGGAATCGTCATCTTGAATAGTTATGAATCTTTATGATCAAGTTATTAAAGAAGTTTTAAGTCTATTTAATAATACAAAACTTAAAAGTTTACCATTAGAAACTTCTTTTAAAGATGTAGTTCAAAAGCAATTTATTTTCCAAAATGATGCAAAAGTTGAGCTTGGGGAAAATAATGAGTCAGTTTATTTTATGGGTTACACCTCAAATAAAGAGTTTGTTAATAAAGATGAAATTCTTCTTTTGGGTGATGATATTAATTCTCTTCCAAAAGAAACACCTTTTGCGCATCTTTCATTTTTCTTAATTGAAAATATTGAAGGAGATGAACAAAATACTTATCGTTTATTAAGAGATATAGAATATTCACGATATAAAGTGAATATAGAAGGATATATGGTTAGAATTAATACTAACTTATTAAAAGAAGGTGCGCGTATTTCCTTTGATGCTAGTAAAAAAGGTATATCTTTTAAAGATGTTGGAATGTCTTTTTTAAATAATTATAAAAAAGTTAATCCAAATATAAAATTTGTTAAACAAATATTTATTACTGAAAAAGATTTTCCTTATGCTGATTTAGTTAGGTTACAAAAAGAAGTGGAAAGTATTACTATCACTCTTGATCACATTTTAAAAAAATTAAAAATGGACTGTAGAACATGTTCTTTTAAAGAAATATGTGACACTGTTGAAGGAATGCGAGAACTTCACAAAAAAGAATTAGAAGAGAGAAAATAATTTATCATTTTTTATCTAAAATATTATTAATTACAGGAGTTTACATTAGAAAATCTTAATTATGTTTATTAAGATTTAAATCTAATGAAACTCCTTTTTTAATAAAAATGCTATATATCGTGATTTTTTTAATGGAAGCCTCAAGAATTTTATGTCAAAAACCTAACTTACATATAGATTAAAAGTTATAAATAAAACAAAAATAAAGCAAAAATTAAATATTTTAAAGAAATTTATAAGTATTAAAACTTAAATTTATTTATATAAAATTTATTTAAAAAAGTTTCATTATCTTTGTTTAATAATTAATTTTTTATATAATAAAGCCATGAAAGAAAAGAAAAATAATTTTAATGCAGATAATCGTCAATTAGAATTGATTGATGAATTTTATTCTTTAGATAAAGAAAAGAAAATAATATTTGCCGATTTTCGTTATGAAAAAGCTAGTGATTTATTAGATAACAATATTGGTGACATAAAACATCCTCAATTTTCTAATGACGTTTTAGAAGATATCGAGCATGTTCTTGAAAATATTCCAAATGGATTTAAAGTCGATATTAATTTTTATATAAAAGATTATGGAAACTACAACGCTAATAAATTAATTACGACATTTAATAATACTCTTGAATTAAGAAGATATAATTCAAGAAAAAATAGATTGAATAAACAATTATTTTCATCTTTATTAATATTAATTGGTATTATCGTCCTTTTCTTGATGATTATTTTAAAAAATTATTTTAAATTCAAAAACCAAATACAAGAAGATATCATTGAAGAGGTGTTAGATATAACTGCTTGGGTGTTTATTTGGGAAGCAGTTACTTTGTTATTTTTAGAGATTCCTAATGAAACTAAATTTGCTATAGAGATTCAACGAAAGATCTCTAAAATATCTTTTTATGACTCTAATGAAAAAATGATAACTTATGAAGATAGAGAAGAAATATTTAAAAATTGGGAATCTATATCAAGACTAAAAACAATTGGTAAATACATGGTTTTAACTTCTAGTGTTGCATTTTTATTTTTAGCAGTTTATTCAGTTTACCTTATGTTTTTATCAATTAATAAGTTAACAAATCCTCAAGAAATTTGTTTAACTGTTGTTTTAACTTTAGTTATTTCTATTATTAAAATTTTTGCTGGCATTTCAGGAATTAAATTATTTTTAAATAAAATCGTCAAACACTATAAATTATTAACTTTTTATGCTTTATTTCTTCTTGTTTCATTTTGTGTTTCAATTATCGTGATTTTATTTGAAAAAGATTACACAAATTTAGTTTCAGCAATTAGCTCTTTTGCAATATCAATTATCTTTAGTGTAGGGTTTTTTATTAATAAGCCATCTAAAGAATGAATTAATTCATCTTTAATTGAATAAGATTAGGCAAATTGTTAATAAATTAATATATATTTTTTGTTGTTCTTTATATATAATAAATAGGAAAAATTAAGGAGTTTTTTGAATGAAGAAATTTTTTGGAAAAGCTAATACCTATAGTTTATTAATTGATATAGCATCTATTTTTGTATTTTTCGCACCTTTTGTTCAACTTAAAGGTAGTGTTACACCTACAAAAGTTCTCTATATTACCGGTTTCCAAGCTATATTTGGTGGAAGCGGCTTTGATGGTATGTCTATTCCTGTTTTATGTATGTTTGTTTTTATCTTATCTGCAGTTCTTTTAAATTTATTAGCTTATAAATTTAGATTTTTAAGTTTATTGAATTTTATTTTAGAATGCGGTACAGCTGTTTTAATGTTCTTAATTTTACAATTAATTAATGCAGGTCTTGAAATTTCACCATCCTGGGTTATGAGCGTATACGCTGGAAGTATGGTTATTGGTGGTTTATTAATTGTATCTAGTTTATTCTCATTAGTTAATTTATTTGCTGGTTTAAGAAGAAAAAATCCTGAAGAGCAAGCTTAATTAAAAAAATTTTTAAGAAAAAAAGCAAGGAGTAATCCTTGTTTTTTTATTTTCTTAAAAAAATTTAGCAATTACCTATTGACAGTGCTAAATAAAATGATAATATATTGTTAGCACTTGAAGAAAAAGAGTGCTAGATATTTTGGAGGTTTAATCTATGAGTGAAGAATTAAAGAAATATAACAATAAGAATTATGAATTAGGTGATGCTATTTTCGATCCATTATTTGATGCATTTATTGGTATGCCAATTGAAACCAAAAAAGGCAACAGATTAATGAAAACTGATATTGAAGAAAAAGCTGATAAATACATTGTTAATGTTGAGATGCCAGGCATTAAGAAAGAAAACGTTAAAGTTAGTTTGAATGATGGAACATTAAAAGTTTCATATAAACAAACCGAAAACGAAAATGATCATGATGAGAAACATCATTATCTTAGAAAAGAAAGATTCTTCTCAGAAGGAGAAAGATCATTCTATCTTGGTGATGTCGACAATTCAAAAGTTGATGCTCATCTTGAAAATGGTGTATTAAATGTTGTTGTTCCAAAAGCTATTAAAGATGACAACACTAAATACATTGATATTAAATAAGCGTTTGTTTTCATACATTTTGTACTCCTTTCTATATGAAATCCTAGTAGTCCTATTACTACTAGGATTTCTTTTTTATATTTATTTAAAAAACGTTTATAATATTAAAGGTTGTTAAAGGAGAAAATTATGTTTAATAAAGAAAATTTATTAATGCTACAAAAGAAATTAAAAGATGATAATGTAAAAGCTTATTTAATATTAACAAGTGATCCACATGACAATGAATATATTGCTGATTATTATATGGCAGAAAGACTATATTTTTGTCCGTTTACAGGTGATACTGGAGATCTTCTTGTTACTCAAAATAATGCTTATTTATTTACTGATGGAAGATTTTTTATCCAAGCAGAAAGAGAACTTAAAGGAAGTAATATAACATTAATGAAAATAGGTGAAAAAGGTGTTTTGCCCATGAGCTTATTTATTAAACAAAATGATTTATATCCTCTTGCTTTAAATAAACTTATTGTTAATGAAAATTTATATGAATCCTTAAAGATGAAAAACAAAGACATTTTAGATAAAGATTATTCTTGTCTTGTAGAAAACCGTCCAGAATTTAATAAATCAAAAGTTTTTAAGTTAGATGACAAACTTGTAACTTTAACTTATAAAGAAAAGATTCAAAATATTCTTGAAGAAGTAAGTAAGAAGGGTGCTGAAGCTAATTTAATCACAACCCTTGATGATATTGCTTGGACTTTAAATTTAAGAGGTGATGATATTCCTTGTACGCCAGTTTTTTATTCTTATCTTTATTTATCTAAAAAATATGGAAATCATTTATTTATAAATAAAAATAAAATTGATTTTGAGCTTGATGGAGTAGAAATTCATGACTATGAAGAAATTTCAAGTTTTATAAAAGAACATAGCGAAGTACCAACTTTAGTTGATAAATTGAGAATAAATGCCGAGTTATTTAATCTTTTAAAATCTCCAATTTTAGGGAGAAATCCAAGTTACTTAATGAAAAGTGTTAAAGGACCTGTTGAAATTAAAAATACTAAACGTATCCAAATTTTAGATGGCGTTGCGATGGTTAAATTTGGTTATTTTTTAAAGGCAAATTTAGATAAAAATCTTTCCGAATTTGATTATAGTGAACAACTTGAAAAATTTAGAAGAGAAAATAAAGATTTGTTTGAATTAAGTTTTCCTACAATTGCCGCAGTTGGTAGTAACGCTGCACAAATGCATTATGGACCTACAAAAAAAGTTCATTCTATTGTTAGTAAAGATGAGATTGAACTTTTAGTTGATAGTGGAGGTCAATATTTTGGTGGAACTACTGATACAACTAGAACTTATCCTTTAAAATATGATGTTGGAGATGAATTTAGACACGATTATACATTAACTTTAAAATCATTAATTTCATTAACTAACACAATTTTTATTGAGCATTCATGTGGTATAACTATTGATATTAGAGCTCGTGAGGTTATGTGGAAAGAAGGTCTTGATTATAAATGCGGAACCGGACATGGAGTTGGTTATATTTCAAATGTTCATGAAGGACCTAATGGCTTTAGATATCGTCATGTTCCAGAAAGAGATGATAGTGCAGAAATTGTTCCTGGAATGATTACGACAATTGAACCAGGAGTTTATAAAGAAAATAAATATGGTATTCGTATTGAAAATAACCTTCTTTGTGTACCAGCTTTCGTAACTGATATGGGAACATTTTATAAATTTGAAACTATTACATGTGTACCAATAAGTACTTCATGTTTAGATTTAAGTTTATTAACAGATGAAGAACTTAATTGGTTGAATTCATATCATAAATGGGTATATAAAGAATTAAGTCCATACTTTAAAGATGATGTAAATTTACTTAATTACCTTAAAGAAGAAACTAAAGAAGTAAATAGATAGTTTTTTAGATTAATTTTAATTAAAATTATTTTATGGATAGTTTAAAAGAATTAGAAATAGAAATTGAAAAATTTGTAACCGAAAGGGATTGGAATAAATTCCATTCACCAAGTAATCTTGCAAAATCAATAAGTATCGAAGCTAATGAGCTTTTAGAATGCTTTCAATGGAGTGATGAAATAAAAGATAAAAAACACGTTGAAGATGAGTTAGCTGATGTTATAAATTATTGTATACAATTAGCTCATGTTTTAGGTGTCGATATAAAAACTATTGTCGAAAATAAGTTAAAAGAGACTGCTAAAAAATATCCTATTGAAAAGTGTAAAGGAAAAGCGAATAAATATACGGATTATAAATAAATTATGAAAATTGGATTAATTGTTGCAATTGAAGGTGAATTATTAGCTATGTTAGATAGTAATTCTTTTAAATACGAAGAAACTATAGAAAATTGCTTTAAAGTTATAAAAACTATAATAAATAGTAACGAAGTTTATATTGTTAAATCAGGATGTGGCGAAATTGACGCTAGTAGTGCAACACAATTTTTAATAACAAAATATTCAGTAGATCTAATTTTAAATTTTGGTATAGTTGGAGCTTTAAAAAGGGATTTAAAGGTAAGTGATCTATTTCTTGTTAAAAAGGTTGTTCATTATGATTACGATACTTCGAAAATTGATGGCACAAAAGTTGCTCAATATCTTGAATTTAATGATGTTTATATGGAAACTAAAGGTGAATTATATAAAAAAATATATGGCATTATGCCATCTATAAAAAATGTAATTTGTGCAAGTGGCGATAAGTTTATTGAAGATAAAGTAGTTAAAGAAAGATTAGCTAATTTATATGATGCATCAATTTGTGATATGGAATCCGCTGCTATAGTTAGAATTTGTTTTAAAAATAATATAGAGGCAATAATCATCAAATGTATCAGCGATACATTTGATGGTGATGCTAAAGAATATATGACAAATATTAAAAATAGTAGTAAAAAAGCTTTTTCTTTAATACAAACTTTTTTAGAATCTTTATAAATTATGTAAGTTAATTTTATTTAAGATGTATTTTAATTCTTTAATGTTATTTGTTGTTTTATCTAAAAATGTTATGAGTTTTAAGTAAAAAAAAGTATAATATTTTTGCTGCCCAGTTGGCGAAATTGGTACACGCGATGGACTTAGAATCCATTGGGAAACCTTGCAGGTTCGAGTCCTGTACTGGGCACCACAAATAACAAGTATTGGTTTGATATAACTTAATTAGTTATATCAAACCTTTTTTTAAAATACGACATTAAATTAGAATTGTTATAAAGTAAATTAGAATTTTTTTGATCTAATTTTTAAAATAAATCCAAGTTTATTTTTATTTTGATGTTTGTCTAATTATTTAAAAACTTTTAGTTTGCATATTAATTTCCTAGGTAAGTTCAAGTTTTCAATATGTCTAAAATATTATTATTTTTTTAGTTATTGGGTTAACTCAATTTTGTTTTTTCGTATTTTGTTCTTAAATTATCACTAGAAGTAGCAAAATGATTTAATGCTTTTTCAAAATCTTCAATGGATTTATTTAATTCTTTATTTGAAGTATCACTTACTTTTTTAATAACACCAATAATGTATCTTAAAAAATCAAATATTAAACGTACAACATAACTGAATTCAATTTTGTTTTCTTCTTCTTCGTTTTGAGTTTCTTTCTCATTAGTTTTATTATTGACCTCGTTTAACATAAAACCATAAGCATGAGCAAATTCAATACTTTTAGTATATATATCAAAATGATAATCAGTATCTATTGCATTAATGCCTTTTAAAAAATCTAATACTCTTTTTGAAAAATTTATATTATGGTCATTTATTATTATTTCTTGAGGATTGTTAAAAATTGTTTTTATAAATTCACTTTTATCTTTTTTATAATATTTAGAATATGTTTTATATGCATTGTTTTGTAAAATTTCTTCATCGATATGTAAGTTTTTAGTATACAAGAATAAATCAGTAACCGAATATAAAGATGATAAATAATAATATTTAATTAAATCATTAAATTTTTCATAGTTAAAGTTAATAGCAGTAAAGAATATTGCGGCTTTTTCAAGGTATGGTTTTATGGTTATAAAAGCCCCATTTTCCTCATTTAAAAAATATAATATTGTGATATCTCTTAAATATTCTAAGTTAAAGCAAAAAATTTCTAAGTAATTATCAAAATAGCCTGGTTTTTCTTTTTTTAAAAATCCAAAAAATTTTACATAATCTTTTGAAAATTTACCTAATATGTTTTCAAATTGAATAATAAAAGTATTGGTGTCTAAACTTGGTGTAATTAGTTTTTTAGAAGCTTTATATTCATCGTTTTCTTTTTTAATTCCTTTCATTTCTTCTCTTAATTTTATGTTTCTGTTTTTGGTTTCATTTTCTATAGGAGCGAAGTGATCAGGCGAAATATTATGAACAATTTTACTATAATAGACATAATCATTTCTCAAAGATTTATTAACATCGAATAGATTAATAATATTATTAATATTAATTTCACTATTGGCAGTTATTCCATGTAAATAAATTAAATCGGAGCTATTTAAAAAAGAATTGAAATCGATTTGCTTTGGTTAAAGTAATTTATTTTTAAGTTTATTAGCTTCTTTTTCAGCAACAACACGTTTTTGAGCTTTTAATTTAAATAAATGATAATTTTCATCATATAAGATGTTATCTTTTGATAAATTTAAAATTGCGAGGGCTTCAATATAACGTCTAGTAAACATGCAATTTGTATTTAGAGTTAAATTAAAATAATTCGCAATAGCGATTAATTTGAAGCAATAATAAATTTCATATTTAAAAGAGTTGACAAAATAACCTTTTTTATCATTAATGAATTTTGATTCATCGTTTTTTAATTCTTCTAAACGGTCAGAAAAGAAGCGATAAGATCTATTTGCCTTTTGCTTCATATTTGAAGCACTTTTGTTTACACGCATATAATAATTTGACCATATGTTATATTTTTTTACAAGTTTTTTATTTTATAAAATTCGTAAATTCTTAAACTAAATTCAGCTTTTTAGAATTGTTAGTTTTTTATCAGACTAAATTCAGTTTTTTGCTATTAAAACTGACTTTACATTGAGAAAAGTTGTTATTTTTAAGGTTTTTAAGCATGCAAAAAACAAATAGTAAATTCAGTTTCTCAGACTAATTTCCGGTTTCCTGTTGGCTT
>ERZ808275.89-NODE-89-length-56813-cov-7.616794_pt1 | contig 56813 bp, 85 predicted proteins | sample MGYA00520894_ERZ808275 | MGnify/ENA primary metagenome ERZ808275 (study PRJEB31516, sample SAMN03275598) | gut metagenome | biome: mammalia-associated habitat; material: feces | host: Papio cynocephalus | place: Kenya | collected 2012-08-03 ... | reverse complement strand
GCTAGATTAGCCGATGCAAAAGCAAAGCGGGCAATAACTCGCGCCGGACGCACTGATATTGTAGACATCGCCACTACTACTCCAAGAGCAGAAAGAGCTAGAACTAGAAAGGGAAGGCGAGCGCAACCAACGGTAGTTGTAGCACCAAAAATGATTTTCATTATATTCCTTAAACGCCTCGTAAGTTTCACCTTCTTCAGTAAATTTGCTATATTTGCTATATCTGTTTGTATTACCAAATACTTCACCATCACTTGGAATAAACATCCAATCTTCTGTTTCAATGATTGTATCGTCGGCATTAGCATTTGTGCTATTTAATACTGAGCCACCATAACCGCCCCAAGTTTTCTTTTTAACCTGAACAATATAGTTGATTATTTCTTGTGGCAAACCTGCAATAAATGCACCATCAGCGCTAATAGTAACCTTGTTGTAATATTTTTGAGTGGCAACAAAATTTTCTGGCAGTGTTTGTGCAACAAATTGATTAGTTGTATTATCAAAAATATAGTAAGTGCCTTCTGTTGTTTCACTAACAGTTTTATCAAACACATATTGTATCTCTCCATTTTTTAAGCAATTAGCCCTTATTAAAGAACCTACCCAAGAGATACCATTATCGTTTGTCTGGCTCGTGCTCCAATGCTTGTAACTTGAACTTGTCCTTTCTATCATAAATGTTATTCCTGCTTTTCCACCAGATACCTTATTATCGTGTTCAAAACCGATAATGTATGCTTTGGTATATGTATCGCTAGTGCTACCCATAAATGATGAAAGTTTCTTAAAGTCCCATAACCTAAACATATATTTAGCATAACCATTTAGCCCTGCGATTGAAATTTCATCCCAAGTATATTCATTCAAGGCTAAACCACTCTTAATATTAAACACGCCAGGTTCATTTATATTGATAGAGTTTGTCCAAATTTCAGTCCCATCGGCATCATATACTTTTGCAATATATTCGCCAATGCTTGAAACTGTAAATGTTACATAGCCTCCAGTCGATGAATTTGTTGTTTTTGTTGATAATAATGAACCTGAACTGTTGTAAAGTTTAATTGTTTTATTTGGTCGTTCAGCAACAATTATCGCATAACCATTTGATGCTGTTACTTGGGGTCTATTTACAACAATGGAATTTATGCCCGCAAGAAGTTCATTTGGGCTTGGATTGACATTTGCAACATTCACAATTCCACCCTTGCTTATGATTGCATTTTTTTGTTGTAAAAATTTTTTTAGTAAATCGTTGTAATTGCTCATTTTTTTTCTCCTTAAAATTTAATTTTCTACTATATATGCACCATACATAATTTGGTCGCAAAGATAATCGGGCAAAGATGAATTTAAGCCTAAAAGTATTAAATCGTAAATATTTGTTCCAGTTCCACCGCCACCAGTAGTTATAGAGGCAATCGTACTTGCCAAATTGTTACTATTTTGAACGCTAGGCATTGTCGCACCTTTTTGACCTGCTTGCGTATAAGCATTTGCGATATTTTGTTTAAGTCGACTGATTTGTCCTTTGAACGCTAATTCTCCATTGTTTGCCATAATTACACCTCACTTAACAAAGTCGCCATTTCGCCAAACTTTGTATCGACATAATCAACAGTTGCTTTAATATTGGGGTAAAGAGTTTCACTTTCTTGATTTTGCGTTGATATTGAACTTGTTTTATTTTCAATATCTTCCTTTCCGCTAATATCCTGTTTTTCTCCATTGGTAACCGTGAAAGTGTAATTGTCGCCATCGGTCGTTGAGATGGTATATGTATCAACCAAACCTTCAGTTTTTGTTTTTTGAATATTTGTAATTCCATTACCGCGTTCACCACGACTTACAAACAAATCAAAATAACTTATATTGGTTGGTAATTGTCCAACAACTTCTTCAACATTAGGAGCATAAACATTTCCTTGATAATGAACCAAATCGATGTATGTATCATTATTAACATAAGTTGCTGTTTTGCTATATTCACCACGATTTCTTAAACTTACGCCTTGAATACCTTGAATGCCACGAGGAATTGTGAAATCAAAATCGAATGTATAACCAATAACAACATTGTCGTTATTCTTAATTTCGGTTGGTGTTACTACAACTTTCGCATTTTCATTTTGGTCTTGACTTATTGTTGCATTACCTGTCGCACTTATAGATGGTGATGGTATTGTAAACTCATAGTCGAAATAGTCAGTTAATTTTTCAGTATCTGGGTCAACAGCCTCTCTATGTGTAACGCTAACATTTGCAAGAGTTCCAGGTGCTCCATATTTAGTTGTAATAGTCCCAACATCTACATCTGCCAAACCCAAATGATTAAGCAGGTAATAGGTGTTTTCTACAAGTAATCTAAACTGTTCATCACTTAAACCAACTTTTTCGTTAAGAACAGGAAAGTAATTGTTTAAGTCTACAAATGCACTTGGATTATTATTAAAACTTGGCATACTTTTCTCCTTTCTAATTTTTTATTTTTTTATTGAGTTGAACTTGTATCAATTTTTCTACAAATAATGTCAATCATAAAAGTTCCCTCCCAATAAGGTCTTGCTTTAATTACTTCGAACACGCTAGGGGTTAAGTTCCCACTAGCATTAACATCATCACTTATTAGTTGTTGATTTTCATCCTGAATGTAAATTAAATCTTCCGCTTGAATATACCTTAATTCAGTTCCAATCTTATATTTTTCGCAATTAAGAAGGGTAAAGGAAACTATTGTTCGGTCTTGACTATAAGCATCGAATATCTTTTTTGAAGTCTTGTATGATTGTCTTGTTGTTGAGCCCTGATTTTCATCTGTTTGCATAAATTCGTTGCTTTCGATTTCGTAATTTTTACCTTTCGCATTACCATAATTTTTCTCATCATCTCTTGCATAATTAAATTCAATTTCACGAGATTGAACTGTGTTTGCACTTATTGTTAAGCCAATCTTTTTAACAGCAAGAAGTGTTGCGTGATTTCCACGCTGTCCCCATTTATCTGCTTTTGAATAGTTATAACCCCACCAAGTGCAGACATAACCTGTTATAGTTATCTTGAAATGGTCGTTTGCTAATTTTTGGCATTTTATGGTAAGTTTATTTGCAGGAAAGCCACCTATTGTTTCGTGTTGTTTGTTTAAGCCTGTGTCAATAAAAGCAATCGGTCTATATTCTAAAATAGAGTGTTCATAAGGTAATTTTTCACTTGCAACAAGCAAACCGTCATTATTTTGCTTATTTCCATCTGTCATAATTTGTTTGTAAACCGAAAGATATGATGACATATTATTTCCATCAACATAGTCGCCGTTTGAATAATATTTATCATAGTAAAGTGTCATTCCAGCCGAAACACCATTAACATCTGTAATTATTTCATCTGTTTCAATACTTAATGAAAAGTAGGAATAATACCACTCATCTCTTGCTTGAATATATTGTTTTGCAAAAATCCCACGAACACACCCTTCGCTATATGACCAACCATCAATATAATTACCACCACCCAAAGGCGTAATGGACACATCTGTTGATTTGTCATTTATATCTTTAATAACTTTTGTTGATGCTAAATCAATGACATATTCATTTCCACTTGTTTGATTGATGATGTTTTTTTCGCTGTATGATTGCTTTAAGTCTTTATAATCAAAAGGCGTTATAGTTGTTAAAATTGTTCTACTCATACTAAATACCTCTCGTTATTCTTAATTTGTCATTTTTAACATACATTCTTAATAAACCAACTTGACAAACTTTTAGCAAAACCTCATAAACTGTTTGTTGCGATTTAATAAAAGCGTTAGGGATTTTATAAGCATCACAATCAGTCTTTGCATCGTCAGTATATTCCACATCAATTCCTTTTCTGTCGCACACCCAAGAAATGATTTTTGTCAAAGTGCAATTACCACTTGCGTCAATTTGCATAATTGGAACAATATCATCTTTAAGTCTTTCAAAAAAGTCGATACAATCAAACACCCATATATCACTACCGCGTTCATTATCTTTCGTATCAATGTAAAAACTACCTTGATATAGGTCATCTACATAGATTTGAACTTGAACATTTTGGAATATTAAATTTTTTGCATAAAGTTCATCAATAATGTCATCACTATCATTTATTTCAATGGTTGCCTTGTTAGAAGAAATACCGAATGTTAATTCATTCTCATCGCTAAACTTGTCATTATCCCATTTAAGAGATTGTATTGCTGAATAATCATAAAGCCCTGTATAACCAGTTTTGATTTTCAAAATCTTGACAAAAGATTTCTTTTTGCTCCATTTTGAAATATTTAGGGTTATTTCAGTTATTTGGCTATCTTCGCCAAATGAATACATAAATGTTAGTTTGTTATTTTTAATTCTGTAAGAACTATTATATTTACTAACTGTTGACCCATCAGCATTTTTTGCATTTGAGAAATATAATTCAGTTGGAAATTCGTTTGAAATCCCATCAAAGTAAATCATTATAGACTTAATAAAACAACCTGAATTTTTGGCTTGAAATGTGATAAATTGGGGAACAGAGAATGAGTAATCATCACCACTTAAACAATCGCCTAAAAAGCCATCGTATGCGCCCGATGCACTTCGGTAAAATGTGTAAGTTCCATCAAGAACGCAACCACTTACTTCGCCCGTAGTTTCATCAACACTGCCACCACACAAGTGCAGACCCTTTTTACCTTTGAAAGTTCTATCTTTATTAAGATTAGAAATATTACATTGGGTATGCTTTTGACTAGAACTTGTAAATGTTAATTCATAGTCTGTTAGAAATTCAATTTTTACACTAGGAGCATTAACCATCTACCGCCTCCCATTGTGCATAAAGAATTGTGGTAACAGTTAATCTAACAACACTGTTTGTTACATAGCGAGTTCCACTACCATCAGCCATAGTGTTCCAGCCAGTCATTTTATAGCCCGTTCTAGTCCAAGTTTTTGGGTCATTAGATGAAATATCTGTGTCATAATCACCAATGGTTATTTCTTCGCCATAATGAAATTCTAAACCACTTGTAGTTGTGTCATTTTCGATGTTTTTATTGTAAATAAGGGAAAGGGCATCTTCGTCAGCGTTTGTTCCCACAAGTTCAAAACTTTCGTTTTGAATTGCAAGAGTTTCTAGGCTTTTTGTGTAAATTTTAGGAAAATCTTTTGGCTTAAAATACATTTTTTTTGTAACATATCTATCTTCAACAATATCGTAGGCGACAACAATAAATTCGTTATATTCCTTAATAAGTTTCATTAAGACGCGATATGCACCAATAGGCATAAACTTAAACTCAAACCTCAATCTAGGGACAAGAAATGTTGCATAAGAATTAAGTTTGTTAATTCTTCCCATTGTTGACCTTGAAGGCTCTTTGAAGAAACTTTTTGCGTCAAAATAAGAGTAAGAGGACAAGTTTGGTATTTCTTGCCCATTTATAGTTAATTTTATTGGGTTGGTGCTTGATTTGTCATACATCTTATCCATAATACTTACTCCTTTTGTTTTTTTATCTAGGCTTTAACACCAAATTATATTTTTGCATCAAAGCGTTGGCGTTATTGGTTACTTGTGATTTAGCAATTTCTTTTCCGTCCAACATAACAACAAGTGTTCCAGGCTCGTCATTATTTCTTGCAGCATCATATTCGCTTAAAGCCTCTACCATCGCTTGCTTGAATTGGTTAATATTGGTAACGCCAGTTCCTTTACTTCCTGTCGCAACGATTTCCGCGCCAGCCTCACCAGCCTGATGATAAAGAGTGCCTGTTCCTTCAAACATACCACCATTTGCGTGTTTAGAAACAGCGATGGCAGTTCCAGCAACAAGTGTTAGTCCTGCAACAAGAGCCCCAGCAGTTATTGCAGCCATAGCAGGTGCTGCTATACCTGCTTTTGCAGCAGCGTGAGCAACAGCAAGTCCTGTTATAATGCCTAGCAAAATTGCTAATACAGGTATTAAAATTTTAGCAGTAGTGTTCATCTGGTCTAAATTCGTAATAAAGTAAACTAAACCACCAGCCAAAGCACCAATACCAACAGCAAGTCCTTGTATTGTGCCAGAAAAACTTAATGTTGTTGTCCAAATTGATTTAATTGCTGTTAGTAATTTTCCACCAGTAATTAAACCGAGAATTTTTGCACCACCTATTATTCCAAGCGTTGTCGCAATTCCTGTCAAGACTCCAGAGAGTGCTGTGCAGTCGCCTAAAATACTCGATAAACTGCTGCCTTGCATTTGTTCAGTAGTGAACATTCCAGACGCGTCATCTTGCTTTAATGAGTTAAATTCGTCAAAACTTAATAAATTGGACTGTTTATTAAATTCTTTAAGATATTCGGTATTTACTTTTAACCAAGTGCTTTCGCCTTTAAGTTTTGCTGACAAATAACTAATTGCATTTGCCAATGTCCCAACGGCTTTTGAAATGCCTTGAATTATTGGCGTAATTGCTTGAATTAACGGCATTATTGCCACACCCAATGAGTTTTTCATAATAGTTATTGAACTTGTTATTTCACTCATTGTTGCACGTGATTTTTCATCAAATGCAGCCAGATTAACAATGCCTTCTTTTAGCGATTGAGTTATTACTTTAAGCGATGTTCTTATGGCTCTATAAAGCGCTATTCTTTTAATACTTAAAAAAAATGATTTTAAGCCACCACCAGTAACTTCGCTTGCTGTTTGACCAACATACTGAAAACTACCAGCAACTTCTTTCAATTTACCGTCTTGTTCTTCCAGTTTTGCGGTATATTTAGTTGTGATTTTATCACTACCATTGTATCGCTCAAAATAGAGAGTTCTTGTCTTATCAGCATCATCAACAGTCTTTGTTAATGCACCATACTTACTTATAAGACTTTCGATTGTTTCTTTTTCTTTTTTTGCATCTGGCAAATCTTGTGAAGTTCCATTTTGTGCACTTGGTGTGCTTTCAGTTTTATTTTCTTCAGGTGTATCAACCTCTCCAACAGTTCCATTTTTAATGGCATCTTTAACTTTGTTGACACTCATTTTTTTAAGAACTCTATCGAGTGCAAGAATGGTTGATTTTGCTGTATTTAATTGACTAACAAAAGGCTTAATTGATGACGTCATAGATGCAAATTTTGTTCTAAAAGTTTTAGTATCAAGTGTCTTAACAGTGGTTTGAAATTTATTCAAAACTCTGTTGAGTGTTGATATTTTTTTAGCAGCAGTTTCGCCATCTCGTTTATCATTTACTTCAATATTTAGCACGAGAGTATCTAATTCGGTTGTTATCATTTAAGCCTCCTTTTAGTTTATTTTTTAATCGTCCCTTAAAAGTCCACGAGCCATTAACATTGATTTTGCTTTTTCATACAATGCCTTTTGCTCTGCATTTGGTGGCTCGGGCTCATTGAACAAATCTTGATAAGGGCACTCTGGGTAATTGCCAACTTGGCTTTGTTTTTCAATAAAACCATTTACATTTAATGGAACACTAGATAGTGCTCTTTGAATGTAAGTTCCCATTAGCCACATATCTTGTTGTTTTAATCTTCTCAAATTTTCAAAACTAGCCTCATAAGCATAAATAAGGTGAGGGTCGCCAAACCAATATTCGTCAGCCGACATTCCTATCGTTAGTGCATATTCAAAATACTCGTTTTTGTAATAATCAAGAGAAAAACAATAATCTGGTGTTTTAAGCGACTGATTTCCTTGTGATTGATTTATTTCATTGAGAAGTTTACTTTCTTGCTTGAAACTTCTCTTTGGAAAAAACCCAGCAAAATCATCTCGTAAACACCTGCATTAAAATCTTCATCAACACCATTTTCGTAAATATAATCAATGATTTCATTTGCGTTAAGATTTTCGCCTGCTGCTTTTAACATTTTTGGAAAAGCAAGCCTTACGCATTCAGCAACTTGTTCCTCGCGCTTACTCATTTGATTTATTTCGCCTTTTTTGGCGGCGGCATACAAAATATCAAACTCGTCTGGAACTTTGTTTGTTTTATTGTTGACTGCCAATTTTGCTTGTTCAAATATGTAAGCACTTAATTCAGGAACAGAATCCATAGCGCTTGTTGCTATATCTCGATTTACAACTAAATCAAAACTATATTTGCCAACTTCAATGTGTTTTTTTAATGTTTTCATAAATAAAAATCTCCGCTTTTAATAAATTTTTGTTCTACGACAATGACTATTATTCGCCATCTTCTGTGTTAGTTTGGTCTGTCTGTTGTTCGCCTTCTGTAAGGTCATCAAACCAACCAGCATCATCAACAACATTGAAACGAATAACTAATTCATACTTGCTATTGGTGTTACCAGCAGGCAAGCCAAAATCTTGACATTCAACTGGAATAAAATAAGATTTGTTAATGTTTCTAATATCAACACAAATCCACATTCTTTTTCCTTCAGCCTCATTCTTTTTTTGCAAAGCAAGAATACCTGTATCTTCTGTTAGGAATTTATCAAGTAAATCTTGTGTTAAGTTAAAGCCAAATTCAAGTGCACCAAAATCTTTCAAACCATCAGTGTAGGTTTTATTGTTAGTTTGAACGAGTGTTGTGGTTTCAATTTGTTCTCTTTCAGGGTTAAAGTCAGGATGACTTGTGCAATCTTCAAGCAGTGTAAAATCACTCAAAAGTGTAGGTCTTTTACCTGCTGTTTTTTCAAAACCATAGTAAACTTTTGTCCCAATAGATGTTGCAACTCTTTTACTTCCCATAATTTTTCTCCTTTCTTAAATTTTTATTTATATGACAGGTGTGTAATCTGTCATTATTGTAAAATCATAACGAAGGGATGCAGTATATGCCTTGCTTCCATCTCTATAAGACAGGGCAGGGCTTGCTGTTATCTCTCGCATTAAACAGATGTTGTTGTTATAATTTCCAAATTTCAAATCGGTCATATATTGCGATACAACATCTTGTAAAACAATAGACATTGGTTCTGCTAAATATTGAACCTTGTTGAATGTTCCTTTTATGGCAAAAATATCAATTTGAATAGAAATCTGTTTGGTGAGAGAATTGTTAAATGTTTCATCTTTCGTTGAATTAGACAAGCATTGAACAACATAAAACGACTTGATTGCATTTTCAATCAACCTGTCATTAAATGCTAAACAGCCATTTAGTTTTTTTGAACTAGAAATGCGCTCATCTTTGGCAAATCTATCGTCAATGTATTTAATTAAATCTTGTATAAATAATTGAATTGTATTTGCCGTCATTTATTCAATATCTCCTTTATAGTTTCTTTTGCTATTTCGCCACATTCTCGTCTAATTTGTTGAGATGTGTAGAACATTTGTGCTTTCGCTCGTTGACCTTTATGAAATACTCCATTTGCATACCAACCGCCATTGACTTTTGTCTTTTTATTTGGGTAATAATAAACGTAGCCTTGCGTTTTTTGAGGTGTGCCTTTGGGGCTTTCAAATTCAATAGTATCTTTGGGCAACATATCTTTATCGGGGTATGTGCCTTCGCCAGTTTTTCCCGTTCCAAATTCAACAAACGCCAACCCTTTGCCTTTTGCGATAATTTGCATCTTGCCAGGCTTTTCAGTTTCTTGTTTATCAACAGAAACACGCTCATAGCCGCTATAATTTTCTTTCGCCAACTCGACACCGCGCTCGGCTATTTTATCTGCCAATGTTTGGTTTATGTTTTTTAATTTTGAAAAACTTTCAAGTCGTTTTTGAAAATTATCAAGAGCCTTTGATTTCATAAGTCATTAACGCCTTTTAAGTGTTAATCTTAAAGCAAGATTTTGTTTGAATACTTTATCAATAACATAGTTTGCTAATTCGCCATTACATTCTTCTTCGTTGGTTGGTTTTACATCATCGATATAGAACACATCACCTTCGTGAAATTTGTCTTTCCATAATTCGTATGGTTGACAAATGGCTGTTTGATAACTTGTTATTTCCTTACCAAATGTTTGTAAAGCGGTATAGCCATTTGCTGGTTGAACAGAAAAGTAACCAGGTCGCAATACTATTTCATTTGGTTCATCGTATTCTTCAATTCCTTCTGGTGTAGGCTTTTTTACACAATAAAACACACTTTCATTAAATCTCATTGTGGGGTTGCCGCCTTTGGTGTTATTTTTGCTTTAAGAGATGGGTCAATATTGCTTGATGCGTATTCCCAACTTAATCCATTCTCGGAGTATGCAACGACATTTCCACCAGCCCTATCAAGAATATCAATCATTCTTTCTTTTATCCAGTTTGATACTACAAATGTAATTACAAGGTCATCTTTATTTGGTCTATTGTTTTCGGAGGGGTATCTATAAAGCAGATAATCACTCAAAGCAAAATCATAAGCGCGACTTATATCGCTATCACTTAAATGACTAAATTTGCTTTTTATGTCTTGCTTTATTTCCTTTTCCAAGTCCATTTTTTACACCTCCTGTGTTAGTTTTGTTTAATTGTTTAAGCCCATCGTCGTTTTTAGTAGGCTCAACAATTTCGCTATTTTGCGACTTTATTAGTTCGGTATTTTGATTTTCCTTATCATTATCGATAGAAGAACAAAAAGTTGGGCTAACACTAGGACTTCCAACCAGATGAAACCCGTCGTGTTCAAATCTATCTTTAAACGACTGATAAGGAACTTTCAATACCTGGTTATCTTTCTTAATGTCAACCCAACTTTCCATATCTCGTTACCTCACTTATTAAAGACCTTACGCTGTTTTAACAGTAGCAATAATAACTTCTTCTGCCATCTCAAATGATGGTAAACAAATCATACTTACTTTTGTTTCAACATTTACAGGGTCTGTTTTAATTGTTGTTGTGATAGCAACGCCTGTATCAACAATTTCAACTTGTGCAGCAGCAGCGCCAGCCATCAAATCGCTTTCTTCAGGTGTTGTTCCAAACCAAGTGTTGCCAAGTTTACCTTCAGGGAACAATACGACTGTGCCATCAGCAATAAATTTTGTTGATGTGCCATTAGCATTTTGATAACCTTTGTTGTTGATAGCAAAGATTACGTTTGTTTCTTTTTGAAGGTAATTAACAACCTCTGCTCTTGTTGGTGTTACTTTGCCTTGTCCAAGAACATAGATGGCATTTTTAATGCTGTCGCAATTTTGAATTAGTTTCAAAGTATTACCATTCATCACACCACGAGTAGGTCTTGAACCTGTTTCGTCATCAATAGCATCAAGCCAAGCATTGATGTCTGCAACTGGGTCAGCAGTAGTTGATTGATCCCACTTAACAGTAGGTGTTACTTTGTGATTAGATGGAACACCATAATCGTAAGAGTATGATTGTCCATTATCAGCAAGAGATAAAGCACCTGTTGTAAGGATTTCCATACGCATAATTTCACGTGTTAAAGCGGCATTTTCAAGTAAGTGCATTTTGTCGTTAAAAATATCTCTAACAACAATATCAACCATTTTTTGATTAGCATTACTACCGATAAGTTTGTTAAGTTCTTGTCTTTGCTTTTCGTCAATATCCATACTATTTTTGAAGAATGGCATATCGGTTGAAAGTTTAGAAACATTACCTCTGTTCAATGGAATACTTTTAGCATCGAATGCAGAAAGCATCAATTTAACAGGGGCTTTTCTTGCGCCTTTAATCCAAGCAAGGTCAAGACCAAGTTTTTTGTCATCAGGGAAAAGGTTTTCACCAAAATAAGGTGCTCTTTCGTTTTTCTTTATTTTCCAGTATGCTGCAATCGCTTTACTGGTAATCAATTCTGCAATTCCACTCATTATTTATTTGCCCCCTTCATAAAGTTTATTTTTGTCAACACTTTCTTTGCATCGGCAGCAATAGTAACATCTAGTTTTAATAGGTCAACTGTTCCTTCGATTACAAGTGTTGCATTTGCATTACCATCTGTAACATCAACATCGTGAAGTAAAACACCTTGTGAGTTTTTACCATCACTTGCGGCTGCTGTTTCGGCATTTGCATTGTTTGTTACAATTAAAGCAGTTTGTCTATTTTCCAAAACGCTTGTAGTTCCACCAACAGGTGTTCCTGCTTTAATTATCTTTCTACCTTTACTATCAGCGGTTATACCTGTATTTGTAACAATACAACCGATTGTCATAGCAAGGTCTGGTGCAATCAAAATATTTTTATCAGCACCAAAAGTTTCGGTTTTAATCATATTTCTTCTCCTTTATTAGATTTAATCATCAGGCTTAACATCACCAATGTAATATTCATTGGCTGTTCTTGGGTCAATTTTTTGAACTGCATCGCTTTGAGCAAGCCTTTTTGCCATAGCAACAGCAGCGTCATCGTTGCCACCATTATTATCATCGCCACCATCGCCGCCTGGTGCGGGTGGAGTGGTTGATTTAGTTCTACCTGCTTGAAGTGATTTCAAATTCTCGGCTATGCGATTTTTTGTAATCTCCATATAAATAGGTGCTAAATCTTTTCCTGCTTTTTGAGCCTCAATAATCTTATTGCACTCTTCAACAGAATAGCCGCTAGTCAAAATTGTTTCTTTTAATTTGTATTCAGCGACTGTTTCTTGCAAGGTTTTCATTTGACTTGCAATTTCTTCTTGCTCAATTTTTCTTCTTTGAGCATCATCAAGACTTTCAAATTCTTTTTTCTTATAATCATTGATTGTCTTTTTAAGGTTTGCGATTTCACTTTCTTTTGCATCAAACTTGCCTTTATCGACATATTTGCCGCTTGAAAGGTCTGCCAAATTCAAGGATTCTAACAATGCTAATTTTTCTTCAGCACTCATTTCATCTTTGTATTTATCGCCAAGCAAATCTTTGATAGTCATATCAACTCCTTTTCGCACTTGCCTTAATTTATAATTCCGTAGTCGGCTCTACGATTGTGCGGCTTAATTCTTTACATCTCGCCAAGCAACGAGAAATTTTTTTCGCCTATTTGGTAGGTGGCGTTCCTTATAATCACTCTTTCGAGGTATTATCTTGTTTAGAATTAGTGTCAACGTTGTTGTCAACACTCTTATTGGTATCAGCATTAGCGCTTTTAAGTTTATTTTCTTTTGCCAACCTATCCACTTGTTCCCACTTATTTGCAACAGTGCAAATGTCGGAGAATAAACCAGTTGCTTTAAGTATTTCTTCTTTTGGCATATTAACTTGATATAATTGAGAAATAGATTGAGCCTTAACAAGTAAGTTATCACTTTGGTTGATGTGATATTTAATATCAATCTGGCTTGCTGCCAAATCTTTAATTGGGCAATTTGGAACAAGTTTGCAAATCTTTAAGAAACTTTTTAATACCGTGTAATCACATTCCAAAAATGAAGTAATATCATTTTTGATGATTATGTAGGCATTATTCCAACCGCCACCCAATAACCTTGCTTGACCTGTATCACCACCAGATGTAACATTTCCGCTAGCCAGTGGGACACCAGCAATATCATAGGCTTGTGTTAAACGTTCCTCATAAAAAGAGTTCAGTCCATCAAACGGTATTTCAATTCTAATAACATCGAGTTTTGCCTCCGACTGATTAACATTATCTTGAACATCGTGCAATATGATTGCACCTTTGTTTTTCATATCATCAATAGTTGATTGGTCTATGTCAGTGTTCTTGAAAACAAGAATTACATTAGCCCCGTCCACAATCATATCTGTTACATTTGAAACAACAGTGTTAATTGAGTTAAATAAGGCTCTATTAAGTTCAACAAGTCCAAGTCTTTTTCTGTTGTAATAGTGCTCAACCATAGGCATATCGTGAAAGGTTTTTTCAACTTCGAGTTTTAAGTTTTCTTCCGCGTATAGACCAAAAGATTTTGAACATCTTGTCTTAAATCTCGCATATCTTGTTTCGATGTATAATTCATAATCAAACTCTGTGTCGGAGTAATCACTGCTATCTTTTTTTTCTACTTGAACAAGAGAAATACAGAACAAAGGAACTTCGCCACGAATGCTTGAATAAACAACAAAATTGTCCGCAGGGTCAACAACATCAAAGGATACAGGACTTTCGGTTTCTATATCGAAACCCTCGTCTTTCTTTTTATAACGATATTTCAACTCTTTGCTTTGTAAATCAATATCTTCAGTAATAATATCAGTTCTAGGGCATTGGTAAGATGTTGCAATACCTGTTGCGAAAGCAAACTCTTTAATATCTTTATCTTTTGAATAGAAGTTGCAATCAGTTAAGTATCTATCAAGGAAAATCGTATCATTACTATGACTATCACTTTTATGCGCATAATCTCTTTTTTCACTTGTAATAAATCCTGTCTTAAAAGAAACTTGCCTAAAAGCGTGATTTTCAACAATCTGGTTATTGTTTGCGGCATCTTTATTGTAAAGTCTTTTCTTCTCCGAAATATCTTGGTCGCCAAAAGCATAGTTGTATAGATATTTGATTTTTTCTCTATTTGCTTTATGTTTTTGTAGAATTGATGGCAAATATTTATCGATAATCGCCATAGCATTCGCAGAATTTACAAAATCATTGTCGTTTTTAGGAATTTTAATTTTTTGTATTCCTGAATAGCGAAATTTCAAAGGTTTTGCCATCGTTCCTCCTTTTCAAATTAAATAAAAAATGCGTAAATACTTTGAGTTTTTAACTCTTGGTATCTACGCACCGTATAGCGACACCTACTTCGCAGGTAATCGATTAAATTGACAAGTGTAAAGGGGTGTAGATGGTAATAACTACACAAAACACCTGGCTTATTTGTTCGTGTTGGGAGGGCTTACTATAAGCAAAACGCCTGTTTGTTTATTTATCAACGAAATACTTAATTCTGCGCTTGCAGTTTCTACAAGTTATTCGTTTTATTGGTTTGTTTGTTTCTTTAATTTTGGTTAAATCAAAGACCACTTTTTCATCTATAACCAAGTCCTCATTATCAATGAGTTGCTTGCCACACATAGGACAGTGTATTTTTTGCATAAAACAAATTCTCCATCTAGTATTGCCCAAAATATACCACTAAAATTCAAATTTGTCAACTTTGTTTGCCATTTTTAACAAAAAGATAACCCTATTTGTCAGTTTTACAACTGCAAACAAGACGCTTTTCGATTTCTATTAGTGCCTCTAATAAATTTTTCTGTAAACATCGCAACACTATCTGGAGCATCATCAAATTTGTTTTTTTGGTTATACGAATAGCCTGTAAAGTATTTCATAAAGTTTCTCATTTGGCGACTTTGTCCATATAGATTAAATTCTGGGAAAACAAGGTTATTTTTTATTGCAGCCTCATTGTTTTGTATTTTTTCGGCTTTGTTCTTTGTTGAATATACTTCACTAAAATTGCATTGATTATAGCCACGTTCAACTACAAGTTTTTGAATAAGTGTTTTGAGTGATGTATCTGTGTTTCTTTCAATATGAAAATTGCAAATTTTGTATCTTATCAATTTTTCGGCAATTTCATTATGCAATTCTTCAATGGCTCTCATTTCAAAAATTGCATCAATAAGAAAATACTTACCGCGTATTTTTGCAAATATAGGCATTGAAACATAGTTTGCGCCTGTTCTTGCAGGGTCTAAAACGGCATAATAATCAACAACTTCGTCTTTTTCGAGAGGCGGCAGTGAAGAATAGGTTTCCAGGTTTTTATAATCGAAAGGACACCCCTCAATAGGCATTGGCTCTTGCTGATCCATTGAATAAAACTCTCTTGGGTCTTCATCACGTTTCTTTTTTGCATCAGCCTCCGAATACATTTGTGGGAATGTTATTTTGTCCGTTTCGTAATCCAATTTAGGAACTTGAACAAACACACATTTTGTAGAATAATTAAGATGTGTGTATTTATTTACTGAAGATTGAACAGTGTTATCGCCACCATTTTTACGCTTTATAGTGCACAAAAAGTCTTCATTTTGATATGCAGTTCCAGAAAAGAACTCTACATTATGAAAATCATCATATTTACGGCGTTCCCATTCACTATTATACATATCAACATCTTTTTCGTGTTGGGCTATATTGGCTTTATCTTTTGATTTGGTAATATCATCGTAAAACTTATATTTATATCGATTTCCATCGATAGGTGTTGCCTTGTTGCAAAATAACAAACTTTCACCTTTGTCGCTACCGTGAATTAACAATCTTGTTGGCTTATCATTTCCACCTATTTGACAAGTATCAAACATTTTATCTTTATCACAATTAAATTGCGCATAATAAGGGAATACCTTTGCGTAGCGAGGTTTCAACATATATTTAACCAATCTGTTTGAGTTTGGTGAAATAACCGCTGGATTCCCCGATACTTTCAATATGTCTGCGTCTTTATCTACACCAAAAATAAAAGCCATCGTTACTGTGTCTTTGTAAGATTTTCCATAGCCAGTAGGTGCTTGGGTGAAAATTTTACCCCAAGTATTGTCAAGAATAGCCTGTGTTGCGTAATGCCAATAACCACCAAAACAATTCAGTGTCATATTAAAAATTCTTTTATCAACAGGTAAATCCCATTCCATATATAAGGCAAAATGTTTCATTGAGCGATATGATGCCAATGCAAAAAAATCGTCATATAACACGTTGTATTTTATTAACAAGTCATCACGATTTTCATTATTTTTGTCTTTATCTATTTGGCTTATTTTATTTTCAAGAACTTGTAGTGCGCCTATGTATGTTTTTCTAGTATCTTTGTCTTTATAACCAATAACACATCGTGCCAACAATTCTCTTATTTGCCTTTCGTTATCTCTTGTAAGTTCACTTGCGAGAACTTTATGTATTTGATTATATAGGCTAGTATAATACTCTTGCAAGGTGCTTAAAACAATATCATCGTTGCGCCAAATTTCTTTATATTTACAAATATCTTTTACCGCACCAGAAAGTTCTTTAATCGCGCTAGAATAATCGTTTAATGGTATCATAGGCAATTACTTCCTTTTTTCACGAATTTTATGGTTTAATTCCTTTTTCATTTCTTCGATTAGGGCGACTTTTTCGTGTGCACTATCGAGAGCCTGTTTAGGTGTAAATTCAACCTCTTGACGCGTTGTAATAGTTGCATTAAAGTCATTTTGAACAATCTCTTGCCCATATTCCTTTGTCGATGCAAATGTAAGAGAAGATTTTTCACTTGCATTTCCATTCATTGAACTATCAAGAAGGGCGTGTGTTAAATCACCGTTTATTGCGTCAAGCCAAAACCTTATGTCGTCATCTTTACTTTTCTCAAAAGAATTATAAACTCTAACAGTAATACCCATATAAGCACAAAATAGGGGCTTTGTTGGCGTGATTTCAATGCTTTGGCTTACTTGGTTTATTAGTGCCATAAAGTGCAGATAATAGTCTTGTAAATCGTTTGCGTCAATACCTTGAATGTCATCTTGTCGCATTAACCCATAAGAACGAAACAACTCAATTAACTTGTTTGTAATAACAGAACCAAATTTCAACTGAAAAGGTTTCTTCAAATACATATTTGTTTCTTTTTTTCTTAACTGATTTTCAAGTGTTGGTTGTAAATTTTTAAGTATTTCTGTATTTTTATCATCTAGGGTAATAATATTACCATTTGCATCAAGAGTTATTTGCTTGCTCATTGTTTTCATTTTCCTCCAATTCTTCATCGCTAGAAATAATGTTTTTGGTTTGAGATATGTTTAGACTTAAATCAGGGTGTTCCTTGTAGAGTTTTTGTATCCAATACTTTTCTCTATCTAAAATGTTTTCGTTGCTAGGGACTAATTCTATTACTTCAAACTTGTAATCTAAAATATTTTCAATCTTAAATCTGTCGGTAGTGAGGTGTTGTCCCCATCTAAAAATAGGAACATAAATTGTTTGCCCAACATAAAATTCTCCAGTTGATTTTTTGGTGATTTTGTATATGTAACCAGCCAAATTATGATTTGTGAACATATCTCTTGTTACAAAGATGTTTTGTGCATCGGTTTCACCTGCGATTTTCAAAGCCTCTTGATGAACATATCTATCTTTGCATCGCATACTACAAAATTTCTTATCATCATATTTGTCGTGTTGGTTTAACAATTTGTCAAAGTCCCAACCATCAATTTGTATTTTTGAATTAACAAAGCCAGAAACTTTTGCGTGGCAGCAATCACATTCAAACTCAACACGATTAAAATATTTTTCCGTATTGTAGCAGTGTTCGCCAATTATAATGCAGTAAACATCGCCTGGTTGTAATTTTTTAGAATAAGCAAAACGAATATCTTTCCCATACATATCACGAATAATGTCCTTAAAAGCATCTCTCGTTTCACATATCAAACAGTCCATTGTAAGTTCAACGTTTTTTGTGCTACTAATACTGTCGTAAAAGTTTCGATTATTCATTTCATCTTCTTCGAGAGAATTGTCATTCTCGGCGACTTGATAAATTCTATAAATTACTTCCAACATAAAACACCTCTACCTAAAAATTCCACTTTCAATAAGCCTTGATACAACTCTTTTCATCATCACAGGGGGAACAGACATTCCACAAATATAGCCAATATTTGAATAAGTATTAGGAGAAAAATCATAGTCTTGTGGAAATGTTTGACTATTTCTTATGGTTTCTTTACTAACATAGGCAATATGTTCAATATCTATCAAATCTGGTTTCGACCTTTGTGTTGGTATTATATCGTTGTTCCGTATGTAGCGAGTTTGAAAGGCACTGGCTTTTTGTCCTAATCTTTTTCTTGTATCTGCAATGGTTTTATCGGTATCGATAGCAACTTCGGCAAGTTTATGAAATAGGGTATCCTTACCAATTTTCTTTAATTCACCTTCCTTAATCATTTCGTAAGTTACTGGCTCATAATTAAAAGACATATCTATTTTATTCAAATCGAAATCAAGCCTTGTGGCGATGAAAAACACCCTGTGTCTTGTCTGTGGTATTCCCATATTTTCACCTTTTAAGAGCCAATGTTTAACCGCGTAACCGATTTTATGAAACTTCTTGTAAATTTCCTGAACATAAGTCCACGCTTTTCCAAGCATTAAACCCTCAACATTTTCCATTATTGCGACTTTGGGTTGTAGTTTTTCAACCGTATCAATAAAAACAAAGAGTAAATCATCAAGTGTTTGCATTTTTTGACCCTCTCGAAACTTTTTCTCAACGCCCCAAGCATCTTCGCGCTGTCCAGCCATTGAGAATGTAGAGCAAGGTGGGCTACCATCGAGAATATCAAGGTTATATAATTCTTTGGGCAAATCTTCCTTTTTGTTAAAATCTCTTATATCCATTAAGAAATTATACTTTGGGTGATGGTTTTTAACATAAACTTCATTCATTCTAGGGTCGATTTCGCAACAGCCTAAAACATTACAGCCTGCTAATTTATAACCCATCGTAGACCCCCCCGCAGGCGAAACAGGAAAACACTGTCAAATCATTACTTTGCTTTGGATAGTCTTTCGACATAAACCATTTCCAATCATTGCTTTTTTGAGCCTTATATTTATCGCCCAACAAGTCAAATAAAGATTGTTGTCCCATATTCACTCCTTTTTATCATAAATTAACCCTATTTGTCAGTTTTTAGATAATCAAAAATGCTCATTTGAGCCATTTCTTTATCTAACCATTTAGAGCCCTTATCAAAATACTCTTTATTTATTTCACAGCCTATAAATCGTCTTTGTAATTTATGGCAACATACTTCAACAACACAACTACCTGCAAATGGGTCAAATATGAGGTCGCCTTCTTTTGTGTAAAAAGTTAAAATTTGCTTAATAAGTTGACTAGGCTTTTGGGTTGGGTGAAAGCGCTCGTCTTTATTGGACATATCGCCTTGTAGCATTCCATTGTAAAGGTAGTGAAACACACGAGCAACACCCTTGCTGCACCAAGCCATCTCACAATCGGCAAAGTCATTTCGCATATTGTTATCGCATCGTTTGTCCCATACTATCCAACTTTTTGTAGGTGGCAGGTAATCAGTATAATAATTTCCACCAAAGATAATTTGATTTTTTGATACTTTGAACATTAAATCAAAATACTCCTTTGTTAAACGTTGACTATCCCAATCACCTGTGTTGCTATAATCTTTTCTTTTAGCGAGTGCTTTACCAACTCTTGCAACGCCATCAGTATAGGGCATAGAGCCAACACCGATGCCATAGGGTGGGTCGGCGATAAGCCAATCTGCTTTGACCCCCCCCCGCAACATTTCTCTCATAACATCAAGGCAATTAAGATTGTATATTTTGTTTTCTTCAATTTTAATATCTTCCATAGACTTTATTCCTTGTTAAATATTTTTTCGTGTAGTTCTTTAATTGCAATATCAATAACGGTCAATTTGCTCCATTGTTTTGCCTGTTTGATTTCGTTAATAAGAGCCATTGTGGAAAGTTTAACCTTAATAGACTTTGTGTCTTGTTTTGAAACGTTATTGTCTTTCATACATTTTCTCCTCCATTGATGATAATATGTGCTCAATACTTACAGGCGCAAACCCATTAACGTCAGCACCAACATTATAACTATTTTTAGGTAACAATTTTTCATCGCACCAGTGGACATCGTTTTCTTTGTTGCTATGTAAATGTCCATAAATATTTATCATTTTATTGTCATTTGATGCGAATGGGTAATGACACATAACGAAATGTTTGCCCTTATAGGCAATATCTTTGTAGTTGCAAATATCTAAAAATAAAGAAGTATCAAACTTTTTACTTTTTACATAGCAGTCGTGATTTCCTAAAATTAAAACTTTCTTCCCGTTTAACATTTTAAGGATTTTGTTTGTTTCTTCTGCTGACCCAAAACTAAAATCACCAACAATATAAACCAAATCATCTTCACTAACAACACTATTCCATAATTCGCACATTTTAACATTCATTTCTTCAATATTTACAAATGGTCTATTTTCAAACTTTATGATATTATTATGGAAAAAATGGTTGTCGCTTGTGAAAAATATTTTTCGTGGCTCAAAATCTTGTTTTTTTTCAGTTTTTTGCGATAGTTGAGATGTAAAATATCTTTTCAAAAGAGAAAACTTGACATCATCTAAAACTTTTACTGCAAAACTATCTATAAGATTGTCATCTTTTTGATAAAATTTAGAAATTTCGTATGTTGACTTATTGGTTGAATAGGCTAGATATTCAGCCTGTTCGAGTGGCAAAGCACCCTTTTTTATTTTAATTAAATAATCTCTATCACTTGCCAACAAGCATTCACTATATGGTTTACCAGCGACAAATTTATTTATAAAATCAAACATTCTAACGATATGATGGAGTTGTTTTGGATCATAACCAAACTTTTCAATCTTATCAATTATAGTTGGATAGGGGTGCTTTAATGCAACATATTTTTGTTGGCTCATTCCAGCCTGACAGTTTAAGCCTTTATTTATATCTAATCGTGCTATTCTTTCATTGTAAGTAAATAGTGGTTGAATTAAATCTTTATACTTTGGGTTAATTATTTTGTATTTTGTAAACAAAATTTCCAAAAAGTTAATGTTTTGTTTTTTGAATGTATCCAGCATTACCCGAACATCTTTCACATCAATATGTTCGTTGTTTTCTCTCACTATTGTTGTTGATATAGGTGCTGAATTATGGACAACATCTTCAAATGTGGGTAAAACTATTGCTTTTGTATCTACATCACTTTTATAGTCATCATCATATATGTCTAAACCATAATTTTGAGAACCTTGTAGAAAAATACCCACTACCTCATATTTGTCTTTAATTTCATTGTAGTGCTCTTTAATTTTTTTGAATAAATAAGTATCTCTTTCCATAAAATTCTCCTTTTGACATAACACGCACTTTCGTGCGCAAGATTTTGAGATTAGCCGATGCAAAAGCAAAGCGGGCAATAACACGTGGAGGACGCACTGTAATAGTTGACATAGCCATTACTAGACCAATAGCAGAAAGAGTTAGAACTAGAAAGGTAAGGCGAGCGCAACCAAAACCATTTTTCAGGCAACTTTCCACCATTCTTAAAGAAAGAATATTGTTCACCCTCACCATCAGCAGAATATTCACATTCGCCAGATACTTCAATGGCACTTGGAATAAATAATTTATCTTCAGTTTCACAAATAACAGAACTTTTATTTCCTTGTGATGTGAATTTTACGACAGTTTTTATAACCCTTTGCAAATCTTCTGGTAAAAGTTTGTAAAACCTTTGCATATATTTAGTTCTCATTTTGCTATCAGTCCAACCGCCAATATTTGTGTTGAGTTCATTCATTTCAAACTCGCCATCCACAAAGAACATAAAAGTTACAGATTGTTTTTTTCTTGTTTTTGCAAGAATGTCGTGATTTATACCAATCACACGGCAAACGATTTCTTCGCCAGTATACAATGTTGCACTTTTTGTGTCGCCATCTTTGAAATAATAATCAGCAAAGCCTTTTTCGATAATATTGGCTATCTCATCCCAAGAATAATTTTCCAAAGGCTTTAACTCATAAGGCAATTCTGCACCTTTGATATTAAATCTTACAAAGTTGTCAAGTGTAGATTGGCTATAACCCTTTTCACTAAACTCTTTTTTAAGATTATTAAAGATTGTTTCTAAATCTGTTTTAGATATGTTTGTTGACATACTATTTTTCTCCTTTTAATTCAATTTGTTGATAATATTGGTGTTTATCTAACCTTTGCGATAACAATATTGCTTTTATATCTTTATCGGTAAGGGAAGTTTTGTTTGATGCCTTACATTTATCATTTGATGGATATATGTCGTTTCTATCGATAAAAGCGGAATAAAAAAGTTCAACATCTTCAATAAAGTGGTAATGATAAAATTTGTATTTCGCTTGAAATTCCAAAAATTCAGCATTTGTGCATCTCACAAACCATTTTTTTCTGCCACTATAAGTTATTCCTTGAAACAAGCCTTTTCGGTCATCTAAATTGCCGATAACCGAATATAAAACTTGTCCTGTGAGTTCTTTGGCATAAAAGCCTTGAAACTTTATCTCAAACTCATTTATGACATCTTCAAGTATTTCTTTTTCACTAATGTTGTATTTCTTCATTAACACTGCCAGCATTTTTGTTGCATTAACTTTTTCGCCGCCAGTTCCGTTGTCTGCAAGGGCTTTAATCTTTTTTAGCAACTCGCTTTTATCCATAAACGACTATTCCTTTATAATTTTTTTTATAACATCATTGTATTTGGATTTGTTCCCAAATACGTATTTCATAACTGCAAGAGCAAAACCTTTTTCCTTATCGTATGTGTCGCCATCTTGACATTTAACAATAGTTTTATCGCCATTCTCCCAAAGGATAATGGTCGCAGGTTTGTTAAAAATCACCTTTTTTATTGAAAGAACGCTCATCGCTTTGTGCGATTTTATATCATTAGTTCTATCAATAAATGTAGGGCAACCAAAATAGTTAAGAGCATATCTAGCCGCATCTTCAGCACCGTCGCATAGCATTTTTCTAATTTCTTCTATCATAATTTTCTCCTTTTTATTTTAATTATTAACCACCGACATTTTCAGGTATTGCAACATACCATACAATTTTCCAATGATATGGGTCAGTCGTTGTGTTTACTGTTTGCTCAATAACATAAGTTACATTATTTGCAATACTAAAATAGTCCATCTTGAACTCATTAGCACCAACTTTGAAAACTAAACCAATTTCCTGTTGACCTTGATAGTCGTTTTTATAAGTTGTTTGAACCGAAAAATAACCTTCAGCGGTATATAAAATTTCATTTGTATACAAATTAACAAAAGTCATTTTTCTATAAACATTAAATTTGTCAGCATCTTTTTGAATATTGTTTCTTACTGTGTCAGCCTGGTCGCAACCGACAAACAACAGAGTGGTCGCAACCATAACTAACAACAGGCATAAAACCTTAAAAAATTTCTTTGTTTTTGTCATTTTAGCCTCCATATTTTAACAGTCCATTCCTGTAAAGATGTCTTTCATTCTCAATTCAGGATAACAAGTATAGCATTCTTGGCAATTAGTCAACTCAATGCCTTTATATTTTGCAAACCCATAATCAGCATCAACAATAACATTGTCTTTAAGAGATAAATTTGCAAAATTAAAAGTTGAACTACCATTGATGTTCCAAGTTCTACTTTTAATAATTCTTATGTTTTCAAACTTTTTATCAATAGTTCCATTAACCATTTGCAAGAAGTGTCGACACTCCATTTTTCTTGATTGTTTTTTCATATTTTCTCCTTTTTAATTTTTTAGTAAAGAAACTAATTTTTCAACTTGGAAAGGTTTAACAACTTGTTGATTTTCGTTGCCTATATAGTTTCTATCAAAGACCATATCGGCATCTTCAGCATTATCAACAACTTCACCTCTGCAAGAAAGCAAATCAAACATATTAAAAGTTGATAGGTAAGTCCTTGAAAGATAATCTTTAATTGCATTTACCGTTTCAGGTCTAATAACTCTATTGTCGCCATCAAGAATTTGATTTAGAATTATCATTTCTTTGTTTTCTAAATCTATTGCAAAACCCATATATTGACGGGTATTTCCTTTTACTTGAATTTTTGTGGCAATATTTTTAGCAGACCAAGCCTTTGTGTCTAGGTCTTTTTTGTTTTGGTAGCCACAATAAATTGTTCCTTCATTTAAGATTGCACCGTAGCCATTTAATGTGTAAATCACATATTTATAGCCCTTTTCCAATAATTCGCTAATCTTAAAGTCTTGATATTCTGCACCGTTTGCACTTCTATCATCACCAGAAGTTAGAGCACTATCGCCAAATCTTTTCGCATAATCGCTACCCCAATACAGAATATCGGTTGGATTTATTGGAGAATTTACATCTTTGAGCATAACTGCTGACGCATCAATATCAAAAGCATTATTCCAATAACAGAAAACTCTAATATAATCATCTGTTATTTTCAATCGGCTACCGATAGGTAAAACGTCTAAACCGCTACCAGATGCGCTAGTGTTTATTGGAAGTGCTATATTTTTGAACTCATCACTTATGTAAATCTTTCCAAGTTTAGGCATACAAGTATAAGCATCTTTAATTTTTTGCTTAATTAGAGAGTTTAGTGCATCTTTAACACCAAGAGAAAGTTTTGACTTTCTATATTTGAACTCGTAAGATGTTTCAATGTGATTTTTTAACGTCCTTTTAGCATAAAACTTAAATATTCTAGGATTGTTATAGTCATCTTTTGTTATTCCTTGCAATAATTGATATAGAACGATAGGGTTATCTGTTTTTATCATATCAATAATTGATTTTAAGTCGTCAAATGATGCTCTCGAAAGCAACCAGACAAGGTTTCTTTCCAAAAGTGCACCATTTTGAGCAAGTATAGATGCCGCACCTAAAATATCGCCATTTTTCAACTTTATTTTAGCCAATCTGTAAGGGCTTTGCTTATTGGTTTCTCTTTTTAACTTTGCTTTTACTTTTCTAGCGATTGTATTAAAGTATTTTGCTTGTTTCTTTGATAAAGGGCAGTCGTAGGCATTTTGAATTGCTAATTTTAACAGCATTTTTTCATCATCGGTATAAGAAAATTCTTTATACTCACCTTTAAGTTCAATGCTTAATTTTACAACATCTTTTTTATCAAGCATTTTGGCGAATTTAGAATTTTTATATTCCAAGAAGAGTGAAATAGCGTTGTCCTTACATTTGATACGTTGGTCTTTGTAGTAACCATTCATAAAAAGCCATTTAATTTCAGTAAACTCATCATTAGACCATTGTCTTGTATAATTGCAATAATCTTCAACAATTTGTTCCAAAATTTCATCAGGTGAGGCTATTACTTTATATTTTCTTAAAACAACTTCATCGCCGTCTTTGTAATTAGGTAAAGCCTTCTTAAACAATTCAATTCTATCAAATGCTTTTTCATTCTTTGAATTAACACCTTCTACATTTTCGATTACAAAATAAGAAACCAATTTTTCAATCAAAAGTTCATCACAAGTAAAATACTTTGTGTCTTGTGGATTCGCATAAAAACCATTTGGAATGTTCTTACCGAAAAAGTCTGCTATAACTTTAACATTTGCCTTGCTTAAAAGGGCTGGTTTATCAACTTCAACTCCAAATTGATTTAATAATTTAGCAGCAAAATAAGGGGCTTGGTTTGAATGTTCGCCATTATCTAATAAATAGCCTCGTTTTACTAAAATTTTTTCTAACATATATGATTTTCTCCTTTCTATGTATAAATTTAGAAATAAAACAATATTAAGACCTAACTATAATCTTATAGCCAAAGAATAGAAATAAGTATAGGTTCTACAACTAATATTGTTTTTCGATTAGACCCAACTGTAAATAAATATTTCCTAATTTTTGAAATAAGTATGGGTTCTAAATCATATTAAAGTGCCATTTTGAGTGAATAGAGTGGCATTTTTACGCTTTTTCATAGATTAAATTTGCCACATTTGACACTTTTTCAACTTTTATGACCGAACTAGAAAACTTAACAGGTTTTTTTTGAAATAAGTATCGGTTCTAAAAAGTTAATTACTAATTTGGTCTAACTAAATAATTATGCTCTCGTGCTGCCTTTACACTATTTCCCGAATGGTCGGGAAAATTGGATTTGAACCAATATTAAGAGCGCCCTTTTTATTTGAAATAAGTATAGACTCCAAAATTTTATTACTTTAACGCTGACAATAATTTAACATACCAAGTGTTTTCGATGTCTTGGTTTGTTATTTCCTTAAAATCATCAACATTGTCAATTTTCCGCCACCAACTTTCATATCCAAAAATAATTTTCTTTAATTCTGGAACAAGAATTGCGGGGTTTTTCCTGGTAAATATTTTAAGGACACTGCTTTTTTTGTTGAGAGTTGAGATAATATTGATGGGCAAATCGCCAAGCAAGATACCAATATAAGTTTTTCCTTGATATTCTTCGCCACAGGGCTTTACCGCAACTAAACTGCCGCAATCGTAAAGTCCGTCACCATACTCAATTTCTTCGTTTTCTATTTTGTCAACAACAAAAGGGTATTCAATAAATTTGCTATTAAATTTATCACAACAATGCTCTTTCTCAATTTTGAGTTTTTTGAGAAATTTCTCATTAAACAATCTAACACTTGAAACTTGGTCGTTTGCTAATTGTCCATATTCTTTAATGTTAGAACAAAGCCTTGCACAATATTTCCCTAAATCACATTCCTTACAGTTATAACAACATTTCACTTCAAACTCTTTTTTCATTTGCTTTCGTCCTCGCCACACTCTTCGTCAAGGTTTCTAATTCGCAAAGTATCGTGTCCCATCGCGCCATTAGCGACTATCATAAGTGTTTTGTTAGCACATTCGTTACACAAGTCGATTTGTTTATTTTCTATGTATGATTTACTGGACGCGCCATCTTGTTGATTTGTTGTAAAGATGAGAGGATAGTAAATGTTCTTAAACACTTCCTTTTCCGTCAATTCTTTACCACAAACATCACAAGTATATTTAACAACTTCTGTTTTCATAGGTTTGTTTCCTCCTTTTTCTTGCTCGGTGATGAACAATTTTCGTTTAGCCATTTAAGTTTATTTTCAGCATCAACTCTTTGAGTAAACCAGGTTTCGCCATAAAATCTTTCAGTTTCATAAGCCTTGCATCTATATTTGTAGCCATCTTCATAAAAGAAAAATGGAAGTCCGTCTACATAACACACAACAGCAAACCCATAGCGATTGTATCTTATTTCATCAACAGTAAACTCGTAGATTTTATTTCTCTCTTTATGGGAAAGGGCATTTATTAAAAAGTTTTCTTCACTTGGAACAACATAGATTTTATCGCCAAGTTTGACAGGCAATTCAATAGTTGACATATTATTTCAATACCTCCATATCATAACCACTCTCAATAAATTTGATAGTCAATTCGTGATGAATTGCATTCCCTAGACGACCATAAATCTTGTCCATATCATCTTGTGTAAACGCCGTTCCTAAATAATCATTCACGCATTCCAGTATTCTTTCGTGATACTCATTATTTTTCTTGCTGGAACGAAAACACATACTCTTAAAACAATCTCTCGAAAACCATTCCAACACCTTACACTTAACATCTAGTTCGCTCTCGCAATTTGTCAGCATAAAGTAAAGATTACTTTCTCTACAAGCAATAAACTCAAAATTCTCATTTATGAATGAGTGAGGGAAACACCTCATAAGTTTTTGCGCAACTTCTACATTTACCATTTTTTTAATTTCTCCCTTTGATTTCTTTTACTTTTAGTGCATTTCGATTTCGCCGCAGTCCTCTTTGAACCTTTGGTATAATCTTTCAACCAAATCACCAGGAACAAAGCCATAACTTGTAGCATCTTTAACAGCATACTTTTCAAACTCTTTTGTTAGTTCATCATCTTCGCCAAGTAGTGCTTTAAGCCCCCACAAATTTCCATTCCTTAATAGCGAAACATCAAAACTTTCATACTTGCTATAATTGGTGAGTGTGAGTGTTGGCTCGCATCTATGAAAACAGTCCGCCTGTATACTCAACACGAAAGTCCCTTTATTGCTCTTGACACTCGCTGGCATCTTAAATTCCAACCCCTTTGTTATTCTTGGAACAAGCACTCTCCAATTAAAACCACCGCGCCTTGCCTTTCGCACCATCTCATCAAAAACCTCTTGGCTCTGCGCCATTTCCAACCTTTTAGCAAATTCCCAACCTTTTGCCCTCGCTTTATTTCCTAGCACTTTCGCACCCCTTTTGTCATTTCTTATGTGTGCATTATAACCCTATTTGTCAGCATTGTCAACTGCTTTTGCCACTTTTTTCTACTTTTTTCTACTTTCCAAGTATCAGCATATTTTTTTGTATCTTACGGGGGTGTTACCCGCCACCCCTAAAAAATCGTAAAAAATAGGGACGGGGACGCCCTAAAAATGGCACGATGCACAAAAACGACCGAATAAAAGCAAACAAACCAACGCAAAAAATATAAACACATACGCAACCCAGCAAAACCAGAGAGAAGGCAACCCCCTACATAGTATTTAATAAAAAAATAAAAAATAAAATAGTAAAGTATTTTGAACTAGCACAAATATTTTTAATAGCAAATATATTTTAATAGTAAATAATAGCAAAGTTATAAAAACGTTTTTATAGTTATATATATTTTATAGTTATATATATTATATAGTTATATAGAGCCAGCGACCAGGAACACGCCCAAAACATACGACCGTATACGACCGTATAAACAAAACACAAAAAAATTAAATAAATTATATAAAATTGCTTGCAATATGTTTTTATTTATGATATTATACTAATGCGGGCGAAGGTATAAGCACCAGAACCCCGCCAGGAATAAGACCGCACCCGCAAGGGGCGGCAACTGAAAACAAGGAGGCACAAATGCCAATATTAGACGCGTTAAAACTTATTGAAGGCGCTAAAAAGGCAGGACTTCGCACCGTTTACGAATTTATGAAGTATTGCGATGCGCACAACCTGCACACAAACGCCGAACGCTTGGCACACTTTACCAAATAAGCCAGGCAAAGCACAGCACGGGACGACAGGAACACGGCGACACCTACCCACCCCGAAAGGAAAAGGGACAAAGAGCCGCCGCCCCAAGCACGGGGACAAGATGCAACACATAAGACGCGACCAGAACGGCGCGCAGTGTAAAAGGATTTTTGAATTATGACAAACAACGAAATTATAAAAGATTTTTTATTTAACAACGAAAAACAAAGCGCAATAATTAACGAAGGCGAAAGGTGGGGAAACTACAAGAAGTTATTCTATAAATTAAATATACAAACAAATTTTGATTTTGTTTACTGTTGCGAATTAAGAAACGACGCTCCAAGAATTGACGGCGAAGCGTCAAAAAATGAGTTTTGCGGAATTATTAACAGAAACACAAATAAATTATATATTGCCCGTTATGGCTTGTATTGTTATTTTGATAAATACAGAAACCCAGACGGCGAGCCGCTGCAATATGTAAAATATGAAGATATTATAAACGCGTTTAATAGCGCAGTAATTGCAAAATATGAAGAACTAGCGCAAAACGTGGCGGACGATATGCAAGAAACCCCCGACTTCCAATACGTGAAAGACGATGCGCCAAATTATTATTTTTATGATAAAACACCATACCACAGAACACCAGGAACAAGCAACGAAAGAACAACGGACAAACTCCTTCAGTATATAGAAAACCCAACGCAAGCAATTAAAAATTTATTTGCAGAGTTAGAACAAGACACGGACGAAAACAGACGACCAACGGACGCAATTAAATATAACAAACTTGTTGACCGAATATATAAACAAGAACTCCAACGCATAGAAACCGCGCCAGAGTTTAAGGAATTAAGACAAGCAAAAGAAATAAAAAACAGCATCCCCGAAGATGCTAAACAATTAACAATAATATATAAATTGAGCAACGGCGAAACCTTAACGGGTAAAATGCTTGCGCAGGCTCTAACAAGTCAACCTTACGGCTTGAAGGGATTAAATTATTCTTCTTATAGTATGGACGCACAAAGCCGCAACGAATTAAAACGCGTTGAAGGTTGCCAATATGACGACATATATATTAAAAATATTATAAAAATAACATACAAAGGCAAAACCATTTACGCCAACCCAGACCACACAGACAAGGAGGGCGCATAAAATGGAGATGCAATTAACAATTTACAGAAACGGCAAACAATGCAACGAAATAAACAGCACAGATCCCGCAAACATTTATAAACATATAGCGCAGATATACCACGCAAAAGACACAAAACGAGCAAGTAAAACCAAAATTGACATATCGTATAACGGCGAAATAAAAGCAACCCAAATCTTCAACCAAGACAAAACCCAAATTGACGGCATCATATACACATACAAATATAAATTTGTGGGCGTTAGTCTATAAGGAGGCGGGAATTATGACAACAAACAACAACGCGGCGCAAAAAATTTTAATTGATGCACTTATAACAACGCATCAAAACCCCGCAAAAGCATTCAAAAAAGCACTTCACACGGCAACAACACAAAAAGACGGCGAAACATTAAAACGAATTGCAAAAGCATTCAAAATAAACATACAAGCGCCAACAATGGAAACAATAACCACCAGCGGCGAGCGTTTAACGGTTGAAATTGACACAGACAAAAGCGCGGGCGGTTGGCTAATACTTACACAATACGACAAAGACGGAAACACCAAACGACGCGACAGCATCACGGGCGACGAGTTCGCCAAGATGTGGGAACAAGAACAAGACAAGCGCAACCAATAACAAACACATATAAAAAAGACTTCACAGCATAAGACCACACCCGCAAGGGGTGGCAACTTGTAAAAGCAAACGGAGCAAACAAAGGGCACACAAACGCCCCGCGTTTGCTCTTTTTGTTTTATGTTCAAGCCAGGCAAGGACAAGCAAAAAACAAGATGCACAGGGCACAAAACAAGCCCAAGACGGCACAAAATACACAAGCAAAGGAAACACACAAGAAACAAACAAAGGCACGCCCACAGCCTAAAAGGCGGGCAAAATAACGCAAGCAAAAGGCGGCGAAAGTATGGAACAAACACAGAAACACAAGCGAGCAACACCAAAAGCCAACACAACAAGCCCCAGCGGGCGAAATGTCAAGGCGTCAAAATACCATTGAGAGCCAGAAAGAACAAAAAAGCAAAAAGTGCTTTCTGCGACTTTTCCACCCTACTCAAACAAGCCTTTCTGCGAAAAAATTAAGGAGAAATATTATGATTATAATAAACAACAATGCTAAACAAGGAACTACTATTGATATTAGAGAATTAACACATTTATGTGTGTATGACAAAAAGGGCAACTATTCATTAAAAAACGATTTCTATTGCGAAGTTAAAGACAACGGCGACATAATAGTTGAAACAACCCTTTCTGCACCACAAGAGATAAAAAGACGAATTGAAAAATTTTTATATTCAACTTTGGAAAATTGCAAAAAAATAATTTTTAAGCATCAAGAAAAAGCCAGAAAATTAAACAAATTGTTAAACGAAAGTTTAATAAAAGATGCCAGGTATTATGTTTGCGAAGATTTACAAGGCGGAAGTTTTGGTATGGGACGCGATTTTACCATAGACCAATGGCGAATGCAAGCGTATGAATGGTGTTTTATGGATGAAAATTATGAAGTAATGAAAATTATTAAAGACACACCCGACAACGAAGTTTTAGACTGGATTGCGGAATACTGGGCATTAAGATTTAAGAAAGTAAGAAAGGACAAAAAGCATCTTTCTGCGGGCTCAAATGATTTTACCGAGTATATAACACCTGACACTTATTTTGAAAATGTTTATTATGACGAAACGGAGGAAAAGAAAAATGAAAACAATTAAAGAGATTTTGAACCAATACAAAGAAACATACGCAACACCTGAAACGGTTGACGATGCAAAGTTGTTAAAAGACATTAAAAGCGATTATAACAACATTATTGATTTGCGCAACAGAATACACGACAGCACAGACACCGAACCTTGCAAAATGTATGACGAAGACCATATTGTGCTAGACCACGTGCTTGATTTTATGGCGTTGCTTATTACTGCGATAAAACCAAAAAGAAACAAATATAACCTTCTGCAAACATATAGAGAGTTATATAAAAATAAGATTGATGCTGCAAAACTTTATATAGCAGCAGAATTGGACGCGCACAATGAAAAATATGCAACTGACAAAATGGTGGAATGTCTGCATTATTTATGGGTATATGAGTATAATATGCCTATTGCAGAGTTGGTCGACGGGCTTTGCTATTGCTGCCAAAAAGAATATAAAAACAACCCAACTCTACTCTTAAAATCTTTCAACAATGACTATGACAAATTCAAAACAAAATACGAAAAACACATAGACATATAAAGGAGAAAACAATGAAAAACAATAATTTGATTGACGATAAATATATAAAAATTGGACAAAGGTTTACAGGTATCAATACCCCGCAAAGAATGATTGAAATAATCCGTATTGTAAGGGGTTGCCACGACCAAAACACAACGTATGTAATATGTAGAGATTTACAAACTGGCTTTGATAGTTTTACTAATTTGGGTTGGTTTAAGCATCTACTGTTAAAACCTGTAATAAATGGAGAGTTGCAAAATGGAAATAAAAATTGAAATTGAAACAGAAGATTTGTTTTCTATAATAGACAAAGAGAACATAATACAAATGCTGATTGACAACATTGAGCATCGTTTGCCCTACAATGATTTTGGTTATATGGGGCTTTGGGATTTAGATAAATATGCACAAGACTTTAATTTAGACATAACAAACAAGCAATATTTACAACTTTTACTATTAGAGCAAAATATTACAAAAATAGAATTACAAGAAAGTCCACGCGGAACTAAATGGCTAGTTTGCCATTACGGAAACAATTATAAAACACAGTCGATGCTTTTCTATAATACTGAAGACAATGTTTACTACATACGTGAAAAAAAGCATAACTGCGAAATTATCAACACTATACTTTATTATGTTGGTTTATTATATAAAAACTTCAAAATTTTTAATATATAACAAGTCATAGGGAGGAAAAAATTAGTTATGATTAAAATATTAAACACGCAAGAATTAGCAGGCGAAATAACCCGTTTGGGTTTGCCTGTTGATTTCATAAAACACACGGTTAGCCCTACATCTATTTATTATCATTTTAGGTTGCAAAACCCGCTAGATTTACCAAAAGTTAAGAAGACAATACAATGCTTGGCGGCGGAAATAAATAAGGTAATTAAGGTTGAGCATAGTTCCTGTGGCTCTTTCTGCCTTTCTATTGTTAGAGAGCATAGAGAATATCCTTTATTTACTCAATATCACAATGTTCTTAAAGGCAAAGAACCAGGCGAAATATTGTTTGGTATTAACCAACAAGGCGAGCCTTTAACAATGAATATAAGGCATACAAAATCACTTCTTGTTGCTGGTTCATCTGGTGGCGGTAAGTCTGTCTGCCTTTCAAATATTATTTGTTCACTTATATGCTACACCAAGCCCGAAGAATGTGGGTTATTACTTATAGACTTAAAGCGATGCGAGTTTGAAATGTTTAAGAACTCAAAACATTTAGTTAAACCTGTTCAATTTGACTATAATGGGGCACTTGAAAGTTTATACCAAGTAAAACAAGAAATTTCAAATAGATATGAGAGAATGCAAAAAGAAGGCATAAGAAAGGCAACAGTAGATAAATATCCGTTATTAGTTGTTATGATAGACGAATATGCTCAATTAGCCTGCGAGGGCAACAAAACCGAACTTGATAAAATTGTTAGTTCAATAGCATCAACAGGTCGTGCTTGTAATGTGTTTCTTATTATAGCCACTCAACACGCCGTTTCTTCCATCATAAGCAACACCATCAAAGCAAACCTACAAAGTGTAATTGGACTACGAACTAAAAATATAGCGCAAAGCACTTGCATTATAAATTCGCGTGATTGCGTGGACTTATTAGGTTATGGCGATAGTTATATGGAATTTGACGGAGTTCCTGGTTTGCAACGCATTCAAGTATGTAATATCAGCGACCAAACCATTAACGATATAATGAGAGAACAAAACGAATTAGCAAAACAACAGCCAAGTATCCAAAAGAGCGAGAAAAAACCAAAATTAAGGCTACGAGATAGAATTTTTAATTTTCTAACATCACACGGTATTAAAATAGGCAGAAAAGGTATGCGACCAAGTTCTATACTTATAGGAACAGACCTAAATTACGCCGATTGCTGTGTCGATGATGATAGATAAATAAACAAAAAAGAGCAACTGCTATTAGTTGTTCTTTTTTTGTGCTAAAATTCGCATTTTAAGGTGTTTTTTGTTCTTGTTGAATAAATTATCAACTTTATACTATTTAGGCTTAAAATAAGCCAAATGGCGCGATAATTTAAGGGTTATTCCTTATCTTGTTTATTTAGCAATTTAATTAACACATAATAAACGCTAATCACAAGAATGCAAAACGAAAAATATAAAAATGTAAGCCATTTAGGAAAGTCAACAACACCATTGACTGTGTCAGGATTCAACATAATATTATAATCTATTGCGGAAACAAACAAAAAGATAACCGTCAAAACAAACAATATACCAACAAATGCAAATTTCATCTTTTTCCCTTTCTTTGTTAACTCGACGATAGTTATTGAAATTATTAAACACGCTGTTAAAACTAGACATATTAAAACCATTATAAAATTCATAAATTACTCCTTTCTGTCGTCTTTTTCAAAATTGTCTAACAAATCAACAAGGTCATTACTAACTTTCTTAAATTGCGAAATGCCTTGCATACAGCGAATAGCAATACCAAACGCTTCACCGTATTCTTTTTGCTTTTCATAATACTCGTCAATTTTCCTATCGTCCCACGACTGCATATATTGTGGCAGCATTTTCCTTTCTGCTGGTTTTCTTGTCTTTGCTCTCATTCCACGAATAATGTCTGTCGCTCTATCGATTGTCATCATTTTTAGTCCTCCTTGATATATGTTTTTTGGGTTGATTATTTCCTTGTCCCTTTGGTTGATATAAGCCTTGTCTTATTGCTTTATCAACAATTATTTTTATCGAGCCTTGCCATAGGTTATATTTTGCCATAATTTGCTTGTATGTGAAATTGTTTTCAAAATAGTCAAAGAGTAATTGTTTCTCTTGCTCTGGCGACAATTTTTTGTTTACTGGATTATAGCCTTTTTTAACATATTTGCCTTTACCTTGACCTTTTGGCGCTCTTTTCTTTCCAATGACTGAAGGTCTTTTGGGTTCTAATGAGCCATCATCAATAAAAACTTTAACAATTCTACTTACTGTTTCTGGGGCTAAATCAACGAGATTTCCTATCTCACGATTTTTCAAACCCTGTTTATATAAATTTTTAATTTTCTCGCGCATTTCTTCTGTTATAATTTTTCTTGCCATAGTAAATAATTGTTCCTTTCTGTATTTATTTAAGTTCTCTTGACACAACGGTTCTACTAATTTTCAAGTGCTGGCTTATTTTGTTTTGACTCCAGCCAATGCTACTCAATCTTTTAATTTCGTCTACTTGTGATTGAGTTATAATTTTCCTTCTACCTAATTGGACACCCTGTGCTTTTAATGCTTGTAATTTATTTGAAGTGTTAAAACCAATTAGCCTTTTTTGAAACTCATCAGCCAAAAAGAATTGAGATAAAGACATCCATTCATAAGGGTTTAATTTTTTTCCACCGAGTAGGGTCATACCATTACTTAAAAACTTTATGTTGACTTCGTATTCTAGGGTAATTATATCAACTATATCAAAGCAGTCAATATAATTACGCCCAAACCTTGAACTTTCTGTAAATACGACAGTGTCGCCAGGTTTAAGAACAGACAACATCTTTTTGAACTCAATACGTTCATCACCACGAATGCCACCAGTTATGCGCTCTTCAAAAACTTTCTCTATTTTTAAGCCACTTTGAGCAATAAGCCATTTTTGTCGCTCGTAATCTTGCTCTCTTTGTTTCTCGTTGCATTTTTTTTCTTTTTTGTTTTTAATTTGTGTTGATACACGAAAATAAGCATACATCTTACTCATAAACACTCCTTACAATGCCACCCTGATAGGTGTGGGCTTACTTGATTTTTTATCAACAAACAAATAATATCATATTTTACATATAATTGCAAGCATTTTTTTAATAATTTATAAAATAAAAAGCCTAATTTTTAGTTAGGCTTTCATTTTGCTGTTTTTCCTTAAATGCTTTTTGTCTTTCTTGTAATTTAATTGCTTGTTCCTTTCTGCGTTTTTCTCTATCAATGCGGTAGCATATAGAGTTGTAATCATAATAACTTTTTCTCTTTGCCATTTTCTTTATTAACCTCTTGCATTCTTTTCAAAAATTTAATTAAAGCATCAGGATTTGCTGTTGTGCACCAGCCAGCATTTAATACTTCGCTATTGTAATATCTTTGTAGATACAACATAATATTAAACGGAATTATTTTCAGGGTAGGGTATCTTTCATAAAAGTTGTCCATATCTTCCTGCTCGTAATCTTCAATCATCCAGTCATTGTAAAGCATAATATCGTCATAGTTTGCGATAATTAAATAACTTAAATAAAAGATTTTTTTTATATTAACAACATCTTTACTTTTTTTCACACATTTCTCCTTTGCTCATTCTATTCATCTACTTTTTCAACCATATTGTTTATAAACAAGTCATATAAAATATCTAAACTAATGCTGTAATCATCGCCATTATCAGTGGTATTAAAGTTAATAACAATAATTCTATTTTGCATAACTTCAATTTCCAATTTATCACCTTCGCTTGTATACAATCCCCAATAATAGCAATTACCCAACTTGCTGAATCCATTTTTTTCAAGTTCTTGCATTTTTTCTTCTCTAATTTTTAACATTATTTTCTATCTCCTTTCTCCAAAATTAAATAGATGGTGGAACTAAATCCAACATCGAAAATGGCTAATAAAATACACGAATTTTTTTGTTTAATTCTAAAACCTAAATACCGCAACTTTTTCTCTAATTGTTTAGTTAGTCGAGTTGAAAACTTTTTCAAACGCCTTTTATTTGTTTTTTTAGGTATCAAAGAGCGTATTTCGCAAATAAATTCAAATTGATTTTCACAATTTATAGATATTGATTTCAATAAAACATCATTTGAAATAGTTTTACAAAAATCTTCTACTTTCTTATTTGAGTTAAAATAGTCTAAATCAATATAATATATCATTATCTATTCTCCTTTAAGTTTTTTGATTTTTTCATTTACCCATTTATTTATTTGTTTAGCAAATTGTTCCTCTTCATAATAATAAGCGTTTATTTCACAAAACTTTGCCAATGCTCCCAATTCCTTAATCGTAAGTTTTTTTTGTGATTGTTTGAGTTTTTTATTTTCTTCAACCAATTCCTTAAATTTGTCCTTATATTTAACAAACTCTTGTCTATGAATTTCGTTTCCATTTTTGTCATAACCATCACTAAAAACAATATAGCCATTTTCTTTTTTTAATTGTTCATTTTCATTAACTAATTCCAAACACTGCATTTCTAATAACTGTAATTTATCTTTTTTATCATAATTAGATTGTAATTCGTTCAATAAATGATACCTTTGTCTAACGCTTTGGAATTGTCTATCTCTTTCTTGATATAACTTATGCCAATGTTCAATTTCTTTCTCTTTTCCTTCCAGTTGTTTTTCTAAATCTTGATTGCTTTTCGTAATTAGTTCCAACTTTTCAAGAACTCGTTTATTTTGAGTTTCGCTTGCTTCCAGTTGCTTTTGGAGTTCATCAATTTTCGGGTCTTCATATCTCATAGCGTCGATTAACGAAGTAAGTTCGCCATTGTCATATTCTAACTTTTTGACCTTTTCTTGCAGTTCTGCAATTTGCTGGTCTTGATTTTGTTTTACTTCTAACAAATCTTTTTTGTTATAATGTTGCATATTAAGTCTATCAACAACATCATCAACAAAACTATCTAATTCGTTGTCAAAAATTTCTTGCGTGCCTTTGTAATACTCATATCTTTGTTTTTGTAAAATATTTTTACCCATTTTTTATCTCCTTTTCTACCAAATGCAAATGTTCCCAATTTTTTATATATTCTGGGCGTTTTTTAATATCATATTTAATTCTATTACAATATGACCTGAATTGAAATAATGAAATAATGAAACAGGGAATAAAACACAAGAAAAATACAATATAGCCGATTGTGTAACCAAGTATTAAGCCAATATATTCATTGTCAAAAATATTTACAACAAAACTTAATTTATCATAAGTAAGTTTTTTTAGCACTTTTCCTTTTTTGATTTTATATCTCATTGTTTTATCCTTCTTCCTTTATTAAAGTGTAATCTCTATCACAGTAAGAGCCATTATTGGGCTCAAAAAACCCAAAATGGAATGTGTTTTTACCATCTGTTGTAAACTCACAAATATCTGGTGCTTTCAAATGAGCAGAAAAGAGTTCCATTAGTTCGCTGCCATTTAATGTTTCTTGCTCAATGCTGTCATAATCTTCAAACTTGCCATCGCCCTCAAAATCCATTCCACAATATGCAGAGCCTTTTGTTTTTATTTTAACTACGTATTTATAGTAAACGCAAATTCCAAAAAAGTTCTTTGTAGTTTTTTGTTTAATTGATTTTTTCATAAGTTCCTCCCAAAAATATTGTTCGAGCCATTTCACAAGCCTCAATATAATTTTCTTTGGTTAAATCACCTGTATAAAATCTCTCAAAATTAGTTTCTACAACTAAATATTTTGTTCCCAAAACTCTTATAATTGTTTGTCTATGATTTTTTGCCCAAAATATATATTCTTCACTTTCTAAAAAGTCTTCCCAAACTGGCGGGTCAAATCGTTCAAGTCGGCTAGTGTGTATTTCATAATTCCATTTGCCTTTCTCTACATCTTCTTCTAGTTCACCTGGCTCAATATTGTCGCTTATAAATTCGTCATTATAGATAAAGCCACTTAAACAATATCCTTCTTGAATTTGATGGTTTCCTGTAAACGCTATTGTATTACACACTTCGCTTTTGTTACATAACTGAATTTCACCATAATCGTCAGCCCAAATAGTTGCTTTTTGTTTTACAAGTTCTTTCAATCTTTCCTTTGTTATCATTGATATTATCCTCCTTTTATTTCTCAATTATTTCAACTTTTAACCCCAATTTATCTAAAATAGTTTTATTCCCTTTAAGGTGTTTATTTAATGTCTTGGAACTAATATGTAATTCCTTTTGAATATTCTTTCTTGATGTAAAAAAGTTTGTATTATTTACAAAAGCACCAACAATCTTGTATTTGTTTTTTACTTTATACTCTCTTTTATGTTTAGGTTTCTTCCCACAAAGTCCAGTGGCATATTTATAAAATGTTGATTTACTTAAATTAGTCATTTTTAGCGCACTATCAAGGTCAATGTTTTGGCTAAACCACTCATTTACTATATCAATAAAATTATCGGGCAATATTTGTTTTGGACGTCCTAAATGTATACCTTTTTCTTTCGCTATTCTTATGCCTTCGGCTTGACGCTTTTTGATGTTTTCTCTTTCTTTTTCAGCAACATAAGAAAGAATTTGTAATACTATGTCGCTTATAAATTTGCCTGTAAGCCCTTTGTCTTTATCTCTCGTATCAAGTAATGGCATATCAATTACAACAATATCTGCGCCAATATTTCTTGTTATATCACGCCATTCATCGGTAATCATTTCATAGTTTCTTCCCAATCTATCAATACTTTTCACATAAAGAATATCGCCCGCGAATAAATCATCTTTCATTTTTTGGTATTCTTTGCGGTCAAAATTTTTACCGCTCAACTTGTCAGCATATATTTTCTCAACTCCAACCTCATTGAGAGCCTGTATTTGTCTAGCAAGGTTTTGGTCTGTGGTTGAAACTCTTGCATAGCCAATATTCATTTATTCCTCCTGTGTTGAACACGAAATGGGGCATCTAGTGTATTATGGCATTTTTGACATAGTGCCTTTAAGTTTGAGTAATCATTATGTGTTGGGTTTTGGTCTAAATGGGCGATAGTGAGCACAACCAAAGCAATTCTATATTTTATGATTTCACCATCTTCGCAACAAGACCATTTGTTCCTAGTTGAATATTGTTTTAGGGCATCATTATAAAATTTATCATCTGGCTTAACAACGTCATCAATCTTATTGTTTCTGTAAACTAGAAATGATTTGTTTGGAACTTTGCAAAACTCGCAACAGTTGTTTGCTCTCGTTAAAATGTCGTTTCTAATTTCTTTCCAATTATTAGGGTATAATTTTTTATTTTCAGGCTTTATTGGCATTTTCATCACCGCCTTTGCTTTGCGATTTAATTTCCACAAAATAGTCGTTTCTTGTTAATTGTAGAAAGTCCATAAAAGCATTTAACAGTTCTAGGTTTTTAATGCTGTGTTTACCATTTATATCAACACTCTCAACTTCAACTGCAATTTGTTCTAATCTTTGCCTAGTTAAAATCCTATAAATTTGTTCTTTGCTTTTTTGGTTTGCAAGTGTAACGTATCTATTTTTATCAAATTTACGAGCCTTTGTGTTTTTAGTCCCATTTGCTCGCCAAAATGAATTACCTACGCCATATTGGTCGCCGTGAAGTCTAAACCTACCGTTTGGCATCACTTTAACAACATAGTCTACAATATTTGATGTTTCATCAGGGCAGTTTACAATAACTGCATCACCAACTTTAACATTTAATTTTTCCATATTCGATTAAATCTCCCTTTCAATAATTTTGTTATTTTCAACTCTTGCAAGATATTCTTTAACTTCTTTTTGATAATTCTTACAATAGCCAAATTCTCTATATTTTTCTAAATTGTTTGCAAAAGTTCTACCTGGAATACGCTTGCGTTTTGCAAAACTTGAAACACTTTCAAATTTGTTTTCATTGTAATATTTTAAGAACTCAACATCTTCTTCGTGAAAAATGTCATCGTGTTCCTCAAAGATGTCAATAAAACAAAACTCATATTTTCCACAGGCTATAACAGGGAACGTTTTATAGGTGGCAATCGCCCTAGAAATAATTGTTTTAAGCGATGCAACATCTATAAATGGTGCAATTTGGTTAATGCTTTCATAAACACCATAGCAACATTCATTAAATCTATCGTAAACAGCAATTAAATATCTGTCTTTATATAATTTTTCCATCATTTCAAAAACCCCTCCCAAATCGTTTAATTAACTCTTTGACACCTTCTTCGTGCTTTTAGATTTCCGTCTTTGTCTGTGTAATACTCATAGCCAAAATATTTTTCAGCAATTATACGTTTTACAACATCATCTCTAACGGGGCACTTGAAAGAACCTATTTCGTCAAAATAATCCTTAAAAAAGTTTGGGTTTATGTATGATGTATTTTTCATTTTTTCAATATCGAGTTTATTTTCAGTTTCCGATAATATTTCTGGGCGGTAAGCATTACACCAAGCACAGAATAGGGAATATTGAAATTCGGCTTGCCAAACTGGGTCGTGTCGTTGGCGTTCTTCTTTTGCCAATCTTTCATTTCTTATAGACCTAATTTCATCTTCAAATGTAGTTTCATAACTTTTACACTCTGTTTTACTTTGTGCTTTTGCCAACTTAACGATTGCATCGCTTATGTTATTCAATGAATTTTCAATCCTGTCCAATCGTTCATTTTGCTCACGCTCTTTTTTTTGAGCCCACTCGCGCTGCTGTCTTTTTCGTTCTTGTTCTTGCTCTTGTCGCAAGTATTCAGCCTCTAATTCCTTTTGAATTTTTTTATCTCTATCACTTAAAACAGGTGTAGATGTGTCTGTCTTTTCAGTGGGCTTAATATTTTCATTTTTATTACCATTTTCAACCATTTTATTTTCTCCCTTTTATTTATTTAGAAAGGCAAGTCGTCTAACTCGTCATCTTTTATAGGAATTAAGTCATCGTATGATAAACTTGTTTGACGGTTTGCGTTGTTTTCATATTGTTTGTAAAGTTTATCTGCATCAGTTTTTGAAATCTTTGGCGCTTGCTTAAATGTCTTACTATCGGCATCGTAAAGTAAGCCAACGATACCATTTCCATTTCCTTTTGTTTTAGCAGTTTCAATAAAAGCATCACATTTATCAAAGTCGAAACCACATTTAACGCAATCCTGCTTAAACTTATCTAAAACTTTTTCATTTTTATTAAAAGTGATAATCTGGTCTTTACGATAAAGAAACCAAATGTTATAACCTTTATTCGTAATGTTCGATGAGCCAAACGCATTTTTGACTGTTAAACGGAAACCATCTGTGCCTCCAGATTTATTAACGTGCATAACCAAAACCACAAACAAACCAAATTTAATTGCCATATTTCTCAATTTGGTAGCGATAGATGTTTGTTCTTGAAATTGATTGTCGCTATTATTTTCAATTTCCATAAGATTGTCCAGTATGAAAAACCTAATGCCATACTTGGTGTAACTATATTCCATAAAGTCGCATATAGTATCAACATCTCTTTCGTTGCGCCTAACGTCGAATAGGTATAAGTTATCATTATATTTGTTACCAAAACGTTTTTCGCAATCCTCATTAACATACCAGTCCGCAATATTGGTTTCGCCATTATTACCGTAAATATTGTATTTATCGATGAATGGGACTAATTGAAATTCGCCTTTTTGCGCCGTTTGCTGCATAAGTTGCATTTTATATTTTCTTAAAGTGTGCTCACCAGCAAAGACTGCAACTTTGTATTTTTGCAATATGGCTTTATCAATTAAAGAACTTGTAAAGATTGACTTACCTGTATTTGTATCACCAACCAACTCTGTGATACCAAACTCAATACCTTTATTGAAAAAGTCCAAATCTACAAATCCTGTAAGGATTCTCTCAATACTAACTCTGTCGTAAGGTATATCTTTAATGTTAATTAAAAATTTACTTATATCTTCTCTCATAGGCTACACCTTATCCTTATCTGGTATTTCATCGTTAAGCCAAGTTGAGAAATGAGGCATATATTGAACAAGACGTCCAATTTCACCAAGTTTATTTGTTTCTTTCGACCAAGCGCTTATATGAGCCGTTAATAACTGTTTAATTCTAATTGCTTTTTGGTCTATATCTGCTTTTGTCATTAAACCGTTGAATTTTTTAACCCAAGTTTTCTTTGCTTGTTCTTTACCAACTTTTCTAGGGTATGAACTCCAAATCTTGTCAAAGAGGGCAAGTAAATACTTATCTTTTTCAAATTGAAGTGTATGTGTGTCAGCATCGCTTGTCGATGCGGCAATATTTGCTTGCTTTTTTGATGAAACTTTTTCTTTTTTACTATCATTTATGATAGTATTTTTTTCTTTTTTATATGGAGTAGTTTGAATATCTTTATTTATATTATTTATATAAATACTATTACTATTATTAAAACTATTAGGCGATACGGTCGTATCTTTTTTATACGATGGTATACGGTCGTATACGGTCGTATCACTATTTTTTTGCCATCTTTTCATAACATTTTGCCTATTTTTTTCACATTTATCGTTGTATTCGGCTTTTTTATTATCAATCATCACTTTCTGTGCATCGAACGCTAAACTCATAGCAAGGTCATCGAACTCTGTTTCAGTTCCATCTTTTGCATAAGATATTAAAGCCCTTAATAAAGTTCCAAATTGCTCATTATTAAGTTTTTCGGTTGATTTCAAAATTCCAAAATCGATTTCAAATTTTCTATTTGACATTTTTTGCACCTCCGTTTATTAGAGGAACACTTACTTTGTTTTTTGTGGTATTTTCGATAAATGAATAGGTTGAATGCGTCTTGTTGTTAAATGTTAAATTTTTTGAACATACCCAAGTTTTGCCTGATTTCATTGTTATAAGACAGGCATCTTTTGTTTCCCAGCAATTTTCAATTTCGCTGGTATTTATCAATACAAATTTCATAGTTTTATTTTCCTTTCTTACATACATACTTAAATTTTGCATTTATTTTGCGTTTTTAGGGCATTTATTGGTTGTCTTGATAAATTGCTCGCAAGATAATGCTTTCGTTGTCCTATGGCTTAATTTTGAGCCAAAAATGACAAATTGACATTGTTTTTATTTTATTGTTTGCTCTATTTGTCATTATAACGACTACAAAAAGAGATTAAAGGTTTCTTTGTAGCCTCTAAATCGGCTATAATTCCATCAATATACTTCCATTGGTGAATACATCGCTCGACATCGTCTTTACACGTTGGGGCAAAGTAGCCCTTTTGGTCTGGAGTCGCAACAATGGGACGACGTTTTTTGATTAGATTTATTGTATCTCTAATTTTTCGGTCGCTAGTGGAGTTGTATTGCCAGCCAAGATGTGCACAGATTTCTTCTTTTGTAACGTTGCGATGAGCCTTTACCAAAAAGACATAGATTTTATTTCCAATTTCTTTTTGATTTTCGGTTATTGGTTTTTCACAATCATACATATATCAATCTCCTTTAATCTCGTTTGTTTTCGTATTTATTAAATTTTGAGCCTCTAAACGAATTTCTTGTTTGAAAAAATAATACATATCAAACAGCATTAACCAAAAGAGTTTACTTCTTGCCAGTGTTCTTTGAGTTTTATCTTTTGATTGAGTGTCGCATTGAATTAAGTCAAATGCGTATTTGTTAGGCTGTGTCCAACTTGAAACTGTTGCGAAAACTGTTTGCCCGCAAGACTTTGTTTCTAGGTTTCCATTTCTATCATAAAAACTAAATTCATAGTCTATTAGGTCATCAATTTTATTGCCAAATTCAAGCACCAAGACGAATTTTTTATAACCTTTTTGTAGTTGTCTATCAAATTCGTTTTCAAGTCTTTCTCTATCTGCCAAAACGTTATTATAAAACTCGCAAGCACTGCCTTTGCGTTCATAAGCAACAATATTTGTATAGTCGTAAACTTTGTTTCCAAAATGAACACTAAAAGTAATGTCACCTTCTTTAAGGTTTTCTGTTTTTTCTTTCTTATTTTTTACTGCCAATTCGTTTGATATTTTGTAATAGTCGCAAATCTTTTTCACCCAATCGTCTTGTTCTCGACTGTCTATTTTGATTGTTAGGTAAGGCAAGAAGTGGTGAATAAAATCTTTTCCAGAAACCCAACTAGGCGTTAAACGACTATTAAATAAGATGTTATTGTTTATAGGATTTTTTTTATCTAGTTTTAATTTGTTTAATGCCTGCTCATAAGGTATCAATTTCATTCATTATTCCTCCTATTAAATTTGCTCTATTTGTCAGTGTTTAGTCATTAAAGAAATGGTAGTGGGTCATCATCGCCATCATTCTGCGTTGGAATGTTAGGGGTGTCATCATTTTGATTTTTGCTTTCATATAATTCAAAATCAAAAACTGCGCAATTATAATATGAAACTTTTTTTTCTTTGTTGTAATGATTTTGAACATCTGTTTCTAATATTTTAATCATTTCTGTTCCTTCAAGGTTTTTTACCTTATCAAAGGCTTTACCTACAAAACGAACATAAGAACTAAAATCTTGTTTATATCCAGATGGCTCTGTTACATCTTTTTTACTTGTGGTAAGTTTAACCTCAGCCCACTTATCTTTAATTTTAATTTCCCAAATTTTTGCAATTCGGTTATTTGCAAAACCCATAGTTTAATTATCTCCTTTAAGTTTTTTTATTTCTTGTTTCATTTTTTCAACCTCGTCCATATAAGACAATGTTTCTTCGGTCGCAATACGCAATTTATGTGGTAGATTTTTTTCACTTAACATATCTTTAAGAAAAATACATTCTTTTAATAATTGCTTGCCACCTTCCTGTAATTGCTTAATAAGATTACGCTGGTTATAGCACTTTTCAATAAGTTCTTCGCGCGTCAATTCTTCAAGAGGTTTTTGTTCTTTTTTCTTTGGCATAATAAATTATTTACCCTTACGTTCTCTTGCAAGATTGTTAATTTTGTCAATAACTTTATTAACCTCATCAGGTTTAACATCTTGAATTTTTATATAACCCAACTCGTTTAATATTTGTTTAAGGTCTGTATCTATAAGATTTCTTGCACCCATAGTAGCGTAAATTGTTTTAATTTGGTCTTTTGTAATTTTATTCGCTTTTGTTGTTTTGTCGGTTTTTAATTTCATAATACCCTCATTGTCTTCTAGGTCAACAGTGAACATATCACTAATTCCACCGATGTTCAATATCGCATCGCCAAAAGCCCTTTTCTTTGCGATTTTCATAACCGTATTAGCAAGGCTATCAGGAGTTTCGCTTTTTTCATATTGTCCAACATATTTTTTCTCTTCAGTATTAGCACAACCAACACCTTCAGCAACTTTGACGCCATTAAAATACAATTCGCAAGCCCATTCCCAAGCATAATAATTGCGAACAGCCTCTACAATTTCATATTTCTTTGTTTTCTCATTATATCTTTTGTATTGTTTAGATTGGTTTGGGCGACACTCACGGTTAAGTAGTCTATATTGAGGAGTTAAGCCTAAATAAAATTGAATTTTCTCAAAACCAGGTTTCAATAGACAAGGCTTATCTGTTCCAGGTATTTGTCCAAAGTCTACTCCGTCAACAAAGTCATTCTTAATAAAATCCTTAAATTTTTTAAGGTTTTCAGCCCTTGAACACATAGTGTTTTCTTGTAAGTTGGCAATAATCGATGTTCCATTTGCCACTTGAATTTCCATTTTTTCGTTTTCCATTAGATTTTTTTATCTCCTTTTATTTCTTTGAAAATGCTCAAATATTTGATAAATAATTCTTCATTTATGTCTACTGGCAATAATCTGTATTCGCCAAGTTCCGTTAATTGCAAAATATAGAGAGCATCTGCCTTTAAGTCTGGATGAATTTCGTTCCAGGCAAGGCGATAGGCGTTTAATTGCAATGCACTTCGTAATGCACTTATGGTTTTTGATGATTTTTTATCAATAATTGCTATTTTGCCGTCTATATACTTGACAAGGTCAATAGTCCCCGCAAACTCATAACATTGAGAATAGACACTTTCTTCACTTGCAATAGGGAATGATGGGTAATCTTTTGTAAAATTCTCATAGGCAATAACATAATTGACGATTTCAAAATTTTCTTGTATCCATTCATCATCAAGAGTATCAATCAAACCGTAATCATAATCTTCGGTTTGTTTATGCACTGCTGTTCCACGCTCTGCTGCTTTTTCAAGGTTTTTTTGCGGGATTCCTTCCATCGCTATAACATCAACAATTTTAAGAATGTCGCTCACGCAATCTTTTTTTTCGCCTTGATAATAATAACTGTGCGTATCACTGTCAAAATAAAGTCCTTCCATTATTTAACCTCATTTTGCTGACTAATTATGTTTGTATTTTTTAAGATTTTAGAAGTTGTATCGTTTATTGCTTTTTCAACAATATCTTTATTGGCAGTTTGAGTTAGTTTACTTTGTGCTTTACCAAGCGTTATAAAGTCTTTTGTTTGTTCCAACATTTCAGTTGCTGCTTTAATTTGTTCATTAGTTACCATTTTTAATTCTCCTAGTTTTTGTTATTAAATTTTAGAATGTCTATCTATACCAAGATAGGCAAATACGAACTTGTCAACGGCCGTATAACCGTTCATTGATTTTTCTTGAAAAGTGATAATTTTATATTTGTTGTTTTTAAGTTCTTTTACAATGAAGAAGTGGTTTAAGTCTACGGCTATGTTTATATAACCATCCGTGTTTACATAAGCAAATAGCGCATTAAGTATCATTTTTCTTACATCAAAATTTCCACATCTTTGTCTTAAACGATTGAATGAATGTTTTGAAAACTCATAATTGTGAGCAATATATTCGATTTTCTTGCGGGTCAACACAGTTAATTTTCTTTGTCTATGTATTCGGCTAGGCAATATTTATCTTCCAAGCAATATTTTTTTGCATCATCTTTAATCTTTTGAGGTGTTAATTTCAAAGCACTATCGAGTTCCCGTTTTAATATTGTTTCAATCTCTTCAGTAGTAAATGCCCAAGCATAAAATCCGTTGATTTCAACTTTCTCTGGATTGTCTTTACCAATCTTTAATGCCATTTCAAATGTGGCATTTTCTTCTAAACAGCCATTACAACAGCCGTTTTCTAGGTCGTCTGGGTTAAAATATTCGTTGCAACAACAACATTGTTCAGCCTCGACATAATCTCCACCACAACTACAATTATCAATAAATGTTTGCGGGCAAGACCTAAATCCAACACCTGTATCATAACCAAAATCTTCTGTATAGGTAGGCAAGTCATCATCATCGCATAAGTTTCCGCATCTATCACAAATGAACATTTGTGCCTCTCATTTTTTCCATTAAAGACAAGTATGTGAGCCTTGTAGAAATGGCATCTACCATTCTAGTGCAAACACTTTTAACAATTATCAACTCTTCTTTTGTTAATGGTCGTAGAATTAGTTGCAGTTCGCGTTCCAACTTTTTCTTTTCCAAATTCTTTTTTTTTGCCATACCTACACCTCACTTAATAAGTAAGAGGTTGGTTTTGCTGTTATGAAACTTGCTAATTTCAAAATAGGTAAAGGGATTGAATATGTATTTTGTTCATATCGAGAGTATTCTTCTGGTAAAACACAAAGTTCACTAGCCATTTCGTTTTTAGTCAAGCCCATATCTTTTCTTACTTTTTCTAAACCTGTCATCTTATTCTCCTTTTGCTTAACTTTTAATTTCATTCTTTTTGTCAAATTGAAACAAGAAACTCATATCTTTGTCGGGGAAAATCTTTAATAGAATTTGAATTTCGCTCAACTTAAATTCTTGTTTACCTTTAAGTTTATTTTGCAAACTGTTTATTGAGATGTTAAGTTTCTTTGCAATATCGGTCTTTTTCAAACCTTTTCTTGCAATTTCGGCATTCAGGTTGCTAAACACTTGCACAGCACCTCCTTTTTTACCAATATTTTGAATTACGGTTTTTAATAATTAGTTATGACATTTCGTAATCAATACCCGTATTATATACGATAAATCATAACAAGTCAACTAAATTATTGTGATTTTTCAAAAAAAATATTGATTTTTCATAATATTTTGGGTATAATCATTATCGAAACACAATAAAGGAGGTGGAAATGAAAGAATTAGATATATACGACCGCATTGATTTGAAGTTAAGAGAACTTGATGCAAGTCGTAAAAAAATGTGCCAGGATTTAAGCATTCCTTATAGCACATTAACAAGTTTCTATCAAAACCGTTCGGGCAATATGACCCTTTCAACCATTAAAAAGATAGCAGATTATTTAGGCTGTTCAATGGACTATCTTGTAAATGGCGAAGGCAATAAATCATACAACAACAATATTATGTATAACGGAAATATACATTCAATTACCATCTCGAATGGAGATAGCAGTTCAAAAAGAGAACTAACAGAGATAGAATACGAAATAATGAAAGTATGTTCGCGTCTATCAACAAAAAAGAAAAACGCACTATTGAGTGCAGCATATAAAATTGAACAAGAGGAGGAATAAATAATGATTGAAACAATAGGTCAAAGAATGACGCGCCTTATGAAACAAAAAGGAATATCAAATGTTGAAATGGGCGACCTGTTAGATATAGACCCAAGTTATGTTTCTAAATTTAAGACAGATGCACGTAGACCAAACACCTATCAAATAGACAAAATTGCAAGAAAACTTGGTATTACTACCGACTATCTTTTAGGAAATGAAACATCAGGTTTACCTTTTTATGTTAATTATTTAGATGGTATAAAACAATCGATTAGCATTTCAACAGGTCTTTCCAGTGAAAAGCATTTTTCTCTTTATAATATATGGAGCACCATTAACGATGTAAAGAAAGATGATTTATTGATTTTTGCAAAAACAACAAACGAAAACTTGAATGGGAAAATAGTTCTAGTTTCCCGTAATAAAAAAGAATTGATGCTTGGCAGGATTTTTGGAACATTATTATATTTTGACAATGGTTCTATACCATTAGAGTTGAACAACGAGCAGTATGTTATTGAAGGTAAACTAATACGCTCAATGAGGTATTTTAATTAAATGCCAAAGCCATATAAAATATTCTATTGTCCCGAATGTCAAAAAGATGTTTCAACTCACAAGGAAGATAGAAAGGACTTATGTAATAAATGTGGCAGTTCAACAAGAGTTCGCTGTTGGGGTATCAGGTTTAGAATTTACGAGGGCAACAAACTTGTTAAAAAGAATATATCTGGTTGTAGAACAGAAAAAGACGCATTTGATGATTACTTGAAGTTTATGTCTACATATCAAAAACCAAGCAAACATATAGACACACCTGTTTATAAATTATTATTTGAAAATGCTTATCATAACTATTTAAGAGTGAAAGCAAGCGAGGTAAAGCAAAGTTCCTACTACGACAACATAAAGTGCTTTAAGGCTACAATACTACCTTTTTTTAGTGGGAAAATTGTTACCAACATAACAGTTCAAGATATAAGAGATTGGCAAGAATTGTTGGTTGAAAAAGGTTACGCTTTTAAGACAAAACAAAAACATCGAACATACCTTAACAATTTATTTGAATATTTACATAGAGAATATAACATTCCAAACATTGTGGAAAGAGTTAAGGGATTCAGTAAAAAATTAGAAGTAGTTGCAAAAAAAGAAATGTCCATTATAGAACCAGACGAATATAAAACATTTGAAAAAGCAATTCCAGAACAAGACATTGAAGATAGAACAATGTTCAACATATTATACCTATGTCAAACAAGAAAAGGAGAAATGTGCGCGCTAACTTGGAATGATTGGTTAACCGACAAAACAAAACTCGACATAAATAAAACATTCTCTCGTATTTCATTTGATGAAACCGATGTTAAATACCCTATACCAAAAGCAGAAATCATAAAAGAATTTATTTGCGGAAAGAAAAGTAAATACATTATTCATTCCACAAAGAGCATAAATGGTGTTCGTAAGATTGATTTACCTGAAAGCACTCAAAATTATTTGCAAAAATTATACGAAATAAAATCTAAAAGACCTGGCTTTTCTGCTGAAGAATTTATTATTGGTAAAGATGGCAGTTATATTAACTACACCACACTTTCTAATAGATTTGAAAAGTTTAAGAAAATTGCAGGTATCAAAAAAGATGTTCGTGTTCACGATTTAAGGCATAGTGGTGTTAGTATGTTAATCAACACATACCAAAGTAGTTCAAGCAATATTAACACTCTTCAATTAGAGTTCATTATAGCCGAAAGAATTGGTGATAGCGTAGAACAGGTAATTAAAACCTATGGGCATCTATTTAAGGGAATGCAATCTATAATTGCCAATAGTATCAAATTATAAAATAATAGCATATAATATAAATAAAAAAATAAAAAATTTCTTCAAAGTGGTTGACTTTATCACTATAAATGTGGTAATATAAATTCGTTCGCAAGAGATAAGCAAGCGAAAGAACTTTGAGAAAAGCGGAACTCTGGGACATTCTCTGGGACAAAAACAATGACTTCAATAGTCATTTTCAATTATTGACAACGCAAAGTTTATATATTAACCCTATGTGTCAGTATATAAACCCTGTATGTCAGTTTCAGTTTTCAAAAGAATGACAGATATTCAGTGGTTAATCTCGTCTTCCGCTCCAAATATGCTAAAATGCCCTAAAATTGGGCATTTTTTTATTTCTCTGGGACAAACTCTGGGACAAAAACAAAAAACGAGGTCTAAAATGCCTCGTTTTTTTATTAAATTTTAGCCAAATTATTGAATGGAATTTTCTGTATTTTCTTGGGCGATTTCAGCCTGTTTTTGAGCATCTTCGTCCAAAATCTTTTTGGCTTTTTCATAAGCCCCTACAACTGCTTTTGCATCGTCGATTTCTTTTTGATGAGCCTCTTCTTGTGCTTTCTTTTCAGCCTCTTCCGCTTGTTTCTTTTCCAATTCACCAACAGTATCTACGAGTAAATCATAGTTTTCTTTTGTTAGTGTTTTCTTGGCAGTTCTCAAAATTGCAGATTTTGCTTTATCCCAACCAAGTATTACAACAAATAATACTGTCAAGGCTGCACAACCAACGCCTACCAATATATAAGCATAGTTTGGTGCTACAAAATACGATTGAGAAATTTTGTAGCCCGAAAAGCCCATTGTCAAGCCACCCAAAATTGCAAAAAGCAAAGTTAAAGGGTTATTTTTAATACATTTCACAAAATTCTTCATATATTCTCCTTTTTTCATTCGACACACCACGTAGCCTGTCGCTAGCCCATTTAACACTTTAATTGTGTTTAGTAAGTTTCGTGTTTTTAATATTTGAACAGCACGAGTGCAAACAACCGTGCCACTCAAAATACTTACTACGACCGATGTAATTTGTATCGAAGTGCAAATTATGCAGATGATACCACACAAAACATCAAGAACAGAAAGAATGATGGTTGTAATACCATAAGCCTTACTTTCTTTTTGTAGTTTTAGTTCTAGGCGACCAAGTGTGTCAATGATTACTTCTTGCTGGGTCATAGTCTTATTCCTCCGAGTTTGAGATTTCTTGTTCTTCTTGAACAGTGCCTGAATTTTCATTAGCAACTATTTCTTCATTAGAAGTTTTTTCCGCATCGGCAATTTTCTTTGCATCAGCAATTTCGATTACTTTTTCAGCGTATTCAACTTTCTTTCTCAAAGCAACAAGTCTTTCGTCAATAGCAACTCTTTGAGCTTCCAATTCTTCGATTTCTCTTTTAGCATTGGCTACGTCAGTTCTATTGATTTCATCGTGCTTAATTGTGATGTCGTCAAATTTGATAACATCTTCAATATCGGCAACGATTTCAATTCTTTTTTCCTCGTCCATAGCATTTCCTCCTTTTATAAGTGTATTTTGCGTTGTCTAAAAGGCAACACTGCCCATTTCTCAACGGTCTATGTCAATGTGGGGTCGTAGTGCCACAATTAACCAAGTTTAATTCCAATTAGAGCAAATAACCATTGTCTAAATGGAGGGACAAACAAGAGTAATAGGAATAGTATTAAGAAACCACCCCTTAATACATTCTTGTTTAGAGCGCCGAAAATGTCGGCTGTTTGATTTAATGTTGAGATGATGCCATCAAACAATCTCAACCAGAACAATTTGAATTTTCCTGGAACATTGATTATTGGCTTGCCATTTTCATCATCAACAAAAATCCATTTTCCGTTTTCATCTTTTTGTTTCTTTCGACAAGTTCTCAAAAGTAAATCTTCGTATTTTTCTCGAATTTGTTTTGCTCTTTGCATTTCCAAACGATGTTTTTGTTCTTTTTTAAGATAAATTTTGTCGTTCTTTAATTTAAGCAATTCATTTTTAATTTCGGCTTTTTTTACTTTGTTGTTTTTGTCTTTTTCTTGAACTTTGATGTCAGCGGTTTCAATGTCGACTTGTGTATTCTTTTTAACGACATTTTCAATCTGTTTGCCAATTTTCTTTTGGTTTTTTAGTTGATTATAACTTTCTTTTGCCATTTGAATTGCAACTTCATTGTTTGAAAGTTCACTTACCAACCCATTGTCGCAGGCTTGTTGATTAAAAGCATCATTGTTATTAGCAATTTCTTGCTTTTGTTCCCTGACAACAATCTCTTGGCTGTTGGTCTTATTTTCTTCAATAACAACATCTTCGTCGCTTGCATTAGTTGCAAGTTCCATTTCTTTTTCGACTTTTTCTTTTTCCAAATCTTGCTTTATTTGGTCTATTTCTTTGAAGTCCATAAGCATCTCCTTTTGTTAGATTTAAGCCATATTTGGCTCAAAATGGCTTGTTATTCTGCCACTTGTTCAAATATATTGGCAAACACTTCTTCGCTTAAAACATTCTCAAAATCAGTCTTATAGCAAGGGTTTGCGCCATAGCCTAGAAAATACCATTTATTGTCTTCACCAAAGGTATACCACTTGTCATTTTCAAATTTTAGAGTTATTTTTTGCTCTTTGTCTTGAATAAGTAATACACCATTAGCAATTGTGATATTTTCTTTTGCTTTTCCATCTAATTGAACCAACGGCTCACTTTTAGTTATAAACATAATCTTCCAACCTCCTATTGTTAAAAAATCTCAAAAAGCCACACGTTGAACCTTTGTATCGCGCCAAAGCATCTGGCTTATTTAATGCTTTTAATTTGCGATACCTTTTTCTTAATCTCAAAAGAGTTGAATGGCTTGGCTTACACTTAACATATCCTTTTTCTGTTAATAACCAATGCCTATTAAGAAACATAAACCCTTTCTCAATTTTCCAAAGTTTTGTTTTCTTGATATTTACTTTGAGTTTTAACTCTTCAGCAATTCGCAAGATTTCATTTCTACACTCAATAAGTTCTTCTTTTGAGTTGCTAATGATATAGCCATCGTCCATATATCTCGCATAAAACTTAATGTTTAATTTTTCCTTGATACAATGGTCTAATTCGTTTGTAAAGAATAGAGCGCTAACTTGCGAAATTTGGCTACCAAGACCAATTCCTTTATCACCATCAAAGCAACCAACAAAATACGAATAAATTTCATAAAGTCGATTGTCTTTTGGTGGCTTAATAACTCGTCTTACTTTTTTAAGTAATAATTCGTGGTCTATACTTTCAAAAAACTTTGAGAAATCGAAAGTAAGAACGTAGCCTTTGTTAGACTTATTTTTTCTATAATATTGTTGCAAATGAGCCTTTAATCTCTTTGCTGTGAATGATAAGCCTTTGCCTTTCATACACGCGCCATTATCATAGATTAGTCTTTTGGTTAAAAGCGGCACAAGATAATAATCGCAAAAACATTTTTGGACGATACGGTCGCTAATATGTAATGCCTGTATTTGTCTTGCTTTTCCTCTTTCACATAATGGAAACTTGTGAAAGGGCTTGCTTTTGTATGTGCCTCGTTGTAAATGCACTAATGTTTCGGCAACATTTTGTAAGGCACGTATAGAATAGTTCTTTGTTGATGTTTTCCAATTAACACCCTTGCAACTTTTTTTATAACTTGCATAGAGAGTGTTGAGATTAAACACATCATCGAACGACATTTCATTTACACTTTGTGAGTTCATTTTTCTCCAAGCGATACTTACTAACTATTAGTAAATCGCATCAAAGTTCCAATTTTCAATAGGCATATCTCAATGACTATTGGGGAAGTATAGTTCCTTTTACTTTTTAAGCCGTTTTCATTAAAAATTTTAACTACTTTGTTCGGCAATTTCGTTTTGTAAAATCAAAGCGGGCAATAATTCGTGTTGGACGCACTGTTATTGTTGACATAGCCATTATTATTCCAATAGCAGAAATTGTTAGAATTAGAAAGGTAAGGCGAGCGCAACCAACGGTTGTTGTTGCACCAAAAATATACAACTATACACCCAAGCGTTCTTTATCTTTTTTTATTACACCCTTTGTCAATTTCTCACAATCGCTTATCAAAATTGCAATTCGTGTAAGTTTCTTTTGTTTTTTCTCACCATTTTCAACTATTTGTTTCTCACCATTTTTATCAATAATTGTTTTTTGAAATTTAATGTAAGGCATAATAGTCATCAAGTGATTACTTAAACAAGCCAATAACCCAAGAGCACGCTTCAAATGCTTTGTCCTTTGCTCATAATCTGTTTTTACATTAAGACTATTTGCAATCAAAAGAGAATCCATAATTTCTCGGGCATATTCGTAAGTTTTAGCCCGTCCAAAATATGTATACTTCTTTGACATTTTTAAGCATAACTCAACAGTTAGATTAAGCAACTCTTGTGCTTTTGAGATATATTCCATAGTGGACAACTCTCTATTATAGGCTGGAACGCTCATTATAACTTCTCCTTTATCATTTAAGAGTTTTTGATATTCTTCATCGGTAAATTCTTTGATGCCTGTTTCATAACAGCCATTCTTACAAGTTTCAAACGTTAGTCGTATCATAACTCTCCTTTATTAAGATTTTATAAATTTATTGCGTGCCTTTCGGCATCGCAGATTAAACGCTTTGCTAGATTAGCCGATGCAAAAGCAAAGCGGGCAATAAGACGCGTAGGACGCACTGTAATTGGAGACACAGCCATAACTATTCCAACAGCAGAAACTGCTAGAAGAAGAAAGGCAAGGCGAGCGCAACCAACGGTTGCCGCCGCACCAAAAATGATTTTCATTATATTCCTTAAACGCCTCGTAAGTTTCACCTTCT